>Ga0307441_1000752_pt1 | contig 11399 bp, 10 predicted proteins | sample SalMarWE160420MG_FD_202149 | JGI IMG/M metagenome (GOLD analysis project Ga0307441, IMG submission 202149) | Salt marsh sediment microbial communities from the Plum Island Ecosystem LTER, Massachusetts, United States - WE1604-20 | ecosystem: Environmental > Aquatic > Marine > Intertidal zone >... | reverse complement strand
GCCACGTTGCAGGTCGAGTTCGGCGAGCCGGCCGATCCGTGCGGGCTGCTCGAGCGTCATGAGCTCAGCGAGCCCGTCGCCGTCCGTCACGAGTCGCGCACGTCTCGCGATTCCGGCGCCTGAGTGCCTCGCCGAGCGCCGGATGCGAAGGGCGGCCCCACCGCCGCCTCCCCGCGCCCTGAAGCGGGCGACCCGCCGCCGGCCGGCGGGAATGGCCGCCCGACGCGGTCGCGCCCGCCATCGGGACATTTGTCCCAGCTGGCCGGGTTGAGGCTATGGTCTGCTCGCAACGTGGAATTCCGAGGGGCCGACTCAGGATTCGCCGACCGAGGATCCGCGCTCGACGGCGGGGCGCCGTCGACGGGCGCTCCGCATGCGCAGGCTCGGCGCCGCGCAAGGGTGGTCGGCGGCCTGCTGGCGGTCATGGGACCCGGCCTGGTGGTCATGCTGGCCGACACCGACGCCGGCAGCGTGGTCACCGCCGCGCAGAGCGGCGCCAGCTGGGGCCTGGGGCTGCTTTGGCTCCAGGTCGCGCTGATTCCGGTGCTGTTCGTGGTCCAGGAGCTGACGGTGCGCCTGGGAAGCGTCACCGGCAAGGGGCATGGCGAGCTCATCCGCGAGCACTTCGGCACCGGCTGGGCCTGGATTTCCGTCGTGACGCTCGCGATCGCGGGCGTCGGCGCGCTGTGCACGGAGTTCGCGGGCGTGGCCGGCGCCGGCGAGGTGTTCGGCTTGCCGCCGTGGCTGACGGTGGGCACGGCGGTGATGGCGCTCGGCCTCGTCGCCGCTCGCGGCAGCTACCGGCGGGTGGAGCTTGTGGCAGCGGCCCTGGGCAGCCTCGAGCTGCTCTACGTGCTGGTGGCGTGGCATGCGCATCCGCTGCTGGACGGCGCCCTGACCGGCCTTCGGCAGATCCCCTGGCATGACGGTGGGTACCTGTTCCTGATCGCCGCCAACATCGGCGCGGTGATCATGCCCTGGATGGTCTTCTACCAGCAGTCGGCCATCGTCGAGAAGGGCCTGGGCCCGCACGACCTCCGCGCCGCCCGCATCGACACCGCCGTCGGCGCCGTGCTCACACAGCTGATCATGGCCGCGGTGCTGATCAGCACCGCGGTTACGCTGCACGGCGCGGCCGCGGGCAACGGAGCGTTGTCGACGGTGCCGGGGATCGCCCGCGCGCTGATGCCACTGCTCGGCCCCACCTACGGCGCCGCCCTGTTCGCCCTGGGGATGCTGGGCGCCTCCCTGGTCGCTGCTCTGGTCGTCTCGCTGGCTGTCTCCTGGGGTCTGGGCGAGGTCGCGGGCTACCGCCACTCGCTGGCGGACGGCGCCGGCGAGGCACCCTGGTTCTATGGCGTGTACCTACTGGCTCTGGGCGCCAGCGCCGCGCTGGTGTTGTCCGGCATCAACCTGATCGGCCTGAGCGTAGCGGTCCAGGTCATGAACGCCCTGTTGCTGCCGGTCGTGCTGGGCTTCCTGTTCGTGCTGGCCCGGCGCGCCCTGCCTTGGCCGCATCGCCTTCGCGGCCCGGCCGCCTTGGCGGTCGGCCTGGTGCTGGGCGTCACGACGGTGCTCGGCGTCCTTGCCGCGGTTCTCGCGCTGTGAGGGTCTCGACGCTCCCGGCCAACGAGTCCTCGACGGCGGCCCCACCGCGGCCCGCCCCCGGCCGACCCTGATCACGGCTGCCGTACGCCCGGCGACTTGACCCGACCCTCGCTCGAGCCTATCCTGAGGCAGATCCCCACCCCCGGGGGGTGGGCATTCGCTCGACCGAGGTGATGATGATGGCTACCGTCCAGATCGGCGTCGAAGGCATGACCTGCGCGAGCTGCTCCGGTCGTGTCGAACGCGCTTTGAACAAGGTGCACGGCGTCAGCGAAGCGAACGTGAATCTCGCCACCGAACGCGCCAGCGTCACCTTCGACCCGTCGCTGGTGAACCCCGAGGCCTTCCTCGCCGCCATCACCGGCAGCGGCTACGCGGCCACCACGGCCCACGCCGACCTCGGCATCACCGGCATGACCTGTGCCAGCTGCTCCGGCCGCGTCGAACGCGCCCTCAACAGGCTCGACGGCGTGCTCGAAGCCGCCGTCAACCTGGCCACCGAGCGAGCGTCCATCACCTACCTCCCCGACACCGTCACCCCCGCCCGGCTCAAGGCGGTCGTGCGTGAGACCGGTTACGACGTCCTCGAAGAAGGCGTGGGCCAGGACGCCAGCGACGTCGAACGAGAAGCGCACGATCGGCACGTCGCCGGCCTGCGCCGCGACCTCATCGTCGCCGCCGCGTTCGCCGCCCCGCTGGTGCTCTTCGTCATGCTGCCCATGCTCATCCCCGGCCTGCAGCACGGCATCGACGCGGCCCTCGGCGCGTTCGCCGTCAACGTCATCGCCTTCGCGCTCGCCAGCGTGGTGCAGTTCGGGCCCGCAAGGCGCTTCTACCGCCCCGGCTGGACCAGCCTCCGTCACGGCAGCCCCGACATGAACGCCCTCGTCATGATCGGTTCCAGCGCCGCCTACGCCTACTCCGTCATCGCCACGTTCTTCCCGGAGCTGCTGCCGGCAGGGACGGCGCACACCTACTTCGAGGCCTCCGCCGCCATCATCGCGCTGATCCTGGTGGGCAAGTACCTCGAAGCCATCACCAAGGGCCGCACCAGCGAGGCCATCAAGAAGCTCCTCAGCCTCCAGTCCAAGACGGCACGTGTGGAACGTGACGGCGTGGAGCGCGAGCTCCCCATCGACCAGGTCGTCCCCGGTGACGTGATCGCCGTTCGTCCCGGCGAACGCCTGCCCGTCGACGGCACCGTCCTCACAGGCAGCAGCTACGTCGACGAGTCCATGATCACCGGCGAGCCCGTCCCCGCTCTCAAGCAAGCGGGCACCGAGGTGGTCGGAGGGACCGTCAACCGCAACGGCAGCCTGCGCTTCGAAGCCACCAAGGTCGGCGCCGACACCCTGCTCGCTCAGATCATCAAGATGGTCCAGGACGCCCAGGCCGCCAAGATGCCCATCCAAGCGCTCGCCGACAGGGTCGTCCGCTACTTCGTCCCCGTGGTCATGAGCCTGGCTGCCATCACCTTCGGGGTGTGGCTCGTCTTCGGCCCGGCGCCCGCCCTCACCTACGCGCTCGTGAACATGGTCGCCGTGCTGATCATCGCCTGCCCCTGCGCCATGGGCCTCGCCACCCCCACCAGCATCATGGTGGGCACCGGCAAAGGCGCCGAGCTCGGCATCCTCTTCCGCCGCGGCGACGCCCTCCAGACCCTCCAACAAGCCGACACCGTCGCCCTCGACAAGACCGGCACCCTCACCAAGGGCAAGCCCGAGCTCACCGACCTGACCACGGCCGGCGCGCTGGACGACGACGCCACCCTCCGCCTCATCGCCGCGGTCGAGCGCGACTCCGAGCACCCCATCGGCCAGGCCATCGTTCACGCCGCCGCCCAGCGCGGCCTGGACCTGCCCGACGCCAGCGACTTCGCAGCCGATCCGGGCTACGGCGTCAGCGCCACCGTCGACGGAAAGCGCGTGCAGGTCGGCGCCGACCGGCTCATGCGCAAGCTCGGCCACGACACCGGCGCCCTCCAAGCCAGCGCCGAGCGCCTCGCCGACGAAGGCAAGAGCCCGCTGTACGCCGCCGTCGACGGCGAACTCGCGGCCATTCTCGCCGTCTCCGACCCCCTCAAGGACACCACCCCTGCCGCCATCGAAGCCCTGCACAAGGCCGGCCTGAACGTCGCCATGATCACCGGCGACAACCGCCGCACCGCCCACGCCATCGCCCGGCAGCTCGGCATCGACCACGTGCTGGCCGACGTCCTCCCCGACGGCAAGGTCGACGCCGTCAAGAGCCTCCAGCAAGGCGGCGCCAAGGTCGCCTTCGTCGGCGACGGCATCAACGACGCCCCCGCCCTGGCGCAAGCCGACATCGGCATCGCCATCGGCACCGGCACCGACATCGCCATCGAAGCCGCCGACGTCATCCTCATGAGCGGGCAGCTGGACGGAATCCCCAACGCCATCGCGCTGTCCAGGGCCACCATCACCAACATCAAGCAGAACCTCTTCTGGGCCTTCATCTACAACGTCATCCTCATCCCCGTCGCCGCCGGCGTTCTCTACCCCGGCCTCCACGTCCTCCTCAACCCCATCATCGCCGCCGCCGCCATGGGCACAAGCAGCATCTTCGTGCTCACCAACGCGCTGCGACTCAAGACCTTCCGCCCACGCGGCCCGCAACCTGCCGCAGCGGCCCCGGCGCTCGAGCCCAGGCCGGCAGCGGCATGACCGTCGACGCGACGCACGCCGGCGCCGTCACCCTCTACACCAACCCGGGCTGCCCCGATTGCGCGGCTGTGAGAGCCTGGCTCGAGGTGCACGACGTGCCGTTCACGGAGCGCGACGTCAGCCAACCCGGCGTGGCCGACGAGGCCAAGCGCCTCTACGGCGTACGCGTCGCACCCATCACGGTCATCGACCGGGACACCTTCTTCTACGGCACCTTCGATCAGCAGCGCCCGCGCCTCGCCGCGGCCCTGCTCGCGCCCACCGCCTGACGCCGACGCGTGCGCGATGCCCGAGACGTCCGACACGCTGACGGAGGCCCTCGCCGCGTGGGGCACCCTGCACATCGTGCGCCCGCTGGACGGTGGCAACCGGGGTGGCGCAGTCCTCGTCCACGGCACGACCTCTCAGGCCGGCGGCGGCGCCGCCCTATTCGTTGCCAAGCCGACCACGCGTGCTGCCGAAGCGGTGGCCTGGGCGGCCCGCATCCAGCAGCACGCGCGCGATGCCGGGTTCGAGGTTCCCGCCTACCGACGCAGCCGGCACGGACGCTTCGTGGAAGGCGGCTTCACGCTCGAAGCCTACGTGGAGGGTCGGCCGTCGACCATGGCCGAGCGCGGCGCCGCCCTGCCGGACTTGCGCGCCTTCCACGAGGCCACTCGCGGGATGCGGCAGCGGCCCGGCTTCGCCGGCAGCGCCGCGCTGCTGCGGCGCTCTTGTGGCGGGGATGTCGATTTGCGGGCGATGCCGGCCGACCTCGTGCAGCTGGCTCGGGAGGCCTGGCGTCCGTTCGCCGGCCGCCCCTCGGTCGCCGTGCACGGCGACCTGAACGCGGACAACGTGCTGACCACGCCCAGGGGCAGGCTCGCGCTGATCGACTGGGACGAGTGCCGCCAGGATGCGTCGGTGTTCGACGAGGCGGTCTGGCTGGGGGCCGACCGCGACGCGCGCGCGTGGCCCGGCGCGGCGTCGGCGAGCGGGGCTGAGCCTGACGCCACCGCCGTCCAGCGTGCGGTGCTTGCCTGGGAGGTCGCCGCCTGCTGGACGGCCGAGCCGGCGCACGCCTTCAGGCTCGCCGCGCGGTTGCGCGAGAGCGACGCGGCGGGCGGGAGCCGCTGACGTCCCGGCGTCCGTGGTCGCAGGCCGGGGCCCGCCGCCGCTGCGGCGCACCGGGTCCGGCCACGCCGGGCCTCGCCTGAAACGGTAGACTCCCGGCGTGATCCGCATCCTCGACGCGCAGCCCAGCCTGTTCGATGCGTCGCGCGATGCGTCGCGGCTGGTCGAACGGCGGCTGTCTTCGGGCGTCACCGTGCAGCTGCGGCTCGAACCGCTGCCGGGCGAGCGCGTGCGGGTGACCGAGTATCGTCGGCGAGCGAACGACGCCGCCCGCTGGAAGCGCCGTCGTGAGGAGGAAGGCCGGACCTGCGCGTTCGAGGCGCTCGCGCTGGAGCTGCCGTTCGGCGCGCTCTTCGACCGTCTCTGAAGGCCGGAGCCCCGGCGGCTAGCGACCGAAGCAGCGGCGCCGAGGCGCGTCCCTTGCACCGTCACGAGAGAGGAGTCCTGCGAAATGGCACGTGCTGTGAGATTCACCGAGTACGGTGGCATCGACGTGCTGCGGGTGGTCGACGTCGAGCCCCCCGAGACGAGCGACGACCAGGTGCTGGTGCGCGTGAAGGCGGCCGGCATCAACCCCGGCGAGGCCTCCATCCGGGAAGGGCGAATGCACGCACGCTTCCCCGCCACCTTTCCGTCCGGCGAGGGCAGCGACCTGGCGGGCGTGGTCGAGGCCGTGGGCCGCAACGTCACCGGCATCGTGGTCGGCGACGAGGTGGTGGGCTTCACCCACAGCCGTGCCAGCCATGCCGAGCTCGTCGCCGTCGACGCCGACAAGGTGGTGCACAAGCCCGCGAGCGTGTCCTGGGAGGCAGCCGGCGCGCTGTTCGTGGCCGGCACCACCGCCTACGCGACGGTGCGCGCCGTCGGCCTCGAAGCAGGCGACACCGTGGCGATCTCGGCGGCCGCCGGCGGCGTCGGCACGCTGGCCGTGCAGCTCGCGCGAAACCTGGGCGCACGCGTCATCGGCCTGGCGAGCCCGCCGCACCACGCCTGGCTCCGCGATCACGACATCCTGCCCGTCGCCTACGGAGACGGGGTGGCGGCGCGCATCCGCGAGGCCGCCGCCGGCCCGGTCGACGCCTTCATAGACTGCTTCGGGGCGGACTACGTACGCCTCGCCGTCGAGGGCCTCGGCGTCGCCCCGGAGCGCGTCGACACCATCGCCAACTTCGCGGCCCGGGAGCGCTACGGCGTGAAGACCGAGGGCAGCGCCACCGCCGCCAGCGGGGAGGTCCTCGAGGAGCTGGTCGCGCTGGTCGCTGCGGGCAGGCTGGAGGTGCCGATCGCCGGGGTCTATTCGTTACACGACGTGCGTGAAGCCTATCGCGAGCTCGAGCAGCGCCACACGCTGGGCAAGATCGTGCTGCGTCCCTGAGCGGGCAGCGCCGCTCGCCTCAGGTGTCCTGACCTCGGCGGGCCGGCGGCCGACGCGGCACGCCGGCGCCGCGCGCGGTCTCGGTCGCGCATGCCGGTCGAGACGAGTGCCATGGCGCGGTTGCCTCAGTCTCCCCCAGCGTCCCCTCGCGCGGCGAGCAGGTCGCGGATCTCGGTCAGCAGGCGCTCCTCGGCCGGCACGGCCGGGGCGGCGGCTTCGACGGGTTTCGGCCGTTCCAGGCGCCGCTTCATGGCATTGAAGGCGCGCACCACCATGAACAGGGCCCAGGCGATGATCAGGAAGTTCACGAGCGTGTTCAGGAAGGCTCCATACTGGATGACCGGCGCACCGGCTGCCACCGCGGCCTTGACCGACGGGTAGCTCCCCGCCCCCTTGAGCACGACCCCCAGGTTGCTGAAGTCCACCCCGCCCACCAGCACACCGATCACCGGCATGATGACCTGGTTGACGAGCGAGGACGTGATGGCCCCGAACGCAGCGCCGATGACGACGGCCACGGCCAGGTCGAGCACGTTTCCACGCGCGATGAATTCCCTGAACTCCTTGAGCATGGCGACCCTCCCTTGAACGGCCGCGCCTCGGCGCGACGCTGCACCACTCACCAACGAGCGTAGACCGTGACGCTCGCCAACGGAAGAACCCGTGGCACGGAAGCGGGCAACGGCGACCCGGGAGGGCAGCAGGGCGGCCGCCCCGCGACCGTCCAAGACGAGGCGGGCCCAGCCGGCGGATCCGGCGGCAGGGGGCAAACGCCACCTCGCCAGCGGCCCGGCCGCTGGCTACAATGCCCCTGGAGCGGCCCGTAAGGGAGTGTCGACCATGGCCGACGTCAACGGGTCCCCTCTGCAGTACCTGGACCGTGCACTGGGCACGATCCGCGGCCTCGGGCTGATGCCCGAGCGCGGCGAGCGCCAGGAAGCCCCCATCACCGCCCTCGTCAAACGCATCAGCAACCTCGATGAGGACAAGGTGGTGTCCATCGCGCGCACCCTGAACCAGGCCACGCTGTTCAACGACGTGGTGCGCCAGCAGGTCGCCAGCATGGACGTCGCCACCCGCTACGAGCGCATCACCAGCGCCTTCGACAGCATCCGCGACGATGCTCGCCGCATGGTCGAGCAGATCGAGGACGGCAAGCTCAACACCTTCGAGCGACTGGCCAACGTGTGGATGAAGGTAACGCGCGGGGACGTCGCGTCGCGCTTCGATGCCATCAAGCACACCTTCCTCGAGGTAACCGACGCGACGCTGGGCCAGGTCGACAGGGAGCGGCGGATCCTGGACGCCTACCAGGACTTCCGGGGGGCCATGAAGGGCTCGGAGGTGCTTGCGCTGGAGGTGCTGAAGCTGGCCGACGACGAGCTGGCCGGCGCCCGGGATGCGGTCACCGCCGCAGTGCAGGCGGTCGACGGCGCCGGCGCGGACGACCTCACCGAGCGCGCCCGGCTGGAGCTGGCGCGCGACGAAGCCGTCCGCGCCTTGCAGGCCTCCGAGGATCGCTACCAGATCGCCAAGGACCTCTCCGACAACCTCACCGTCGGCTACCACACGTCCGAGGTGATCATGGCGCGACTGCTGCAGACGACGAACGCCAAGGAGCGGCTGCACGCCCAGGCGGTGAGCTTCTTCGCCACGAACGAGACGGTGCTCACGGCATTGAGCGCGTCGTTCACGGGGATCTTCGGGCTGCATGAGAGCACCCGCACGGTGGAGGCGATGAAGGAGGGGATGAGCCGTTCGCTCGAGACGCTCGCCGACATCGGCGGGCAGGTCCAGGAAGCGGCCATCCGCGCCGGCTACGGGCCGACCATCCGAGCCGACGCGGTCAAGAAGCTGGTGGACTCCGTCGTCGCGTTCCAGACTCGCTCGCGCGAGCTCATCGCCGAGATGCGCGAGCGCAGCACCGCCAACGCCAAGGAGATCCGTGACGTGGTGGAGGACGGCAAGCGCCGCCTTGCCCGGCTCGCCGAGCAGGGTGAGGCGCCGGCCCTGACGGCATGACCACGACGGCCGCGCCACGGCAGGGCGCACCGCTCGACGACGTCATGCTCGCCATGGACGTGGTCGACACCCTGCGGCAGCGCCGCCAGATCGTCGAGCACGAGCTCGACGAGCCGTCGCGCGCGCAGGACCTCATCGGGCGGCTGAGAAGGATCTACGCCGCCCAGGGCATCGAGGTGCCCGACCGCATCCTCGCGCAGGGTGTGGCCGCGCTCGCAGACGAGCGCTTCGTCCACCGGCCCGCGCCCCCTTCAACGGCCACCACGCTCGCCCGCATCTACGTCGCGCGCGGGCGTTGGGGCCCGCTGGTCGCGGCGGCGCTGGCCATCGTCGTTCTGGCGCTGGGCGCATACCGCGTGCAGGTCGCCGGCCCGCGGCAGTCGCTGCCGGGCGAGCTGGACGCGGCACGCGCAGCCGCCATGCAGGTCGCCGCGGATCCTCGGGCGGTGCAGCAAGCCGGCGCCCTGTACGCCGGTGGCGCAGCCGCGTTGTCGCAACGCGACTATGCCGGGGCGCGGGCCGCTGTGAACGGCCTGGAGGACCTGCGGGCTACCCTGCAGCAGAGCTACACGGTCCGCATCGTCAACCGTCCGGGCCAGGCCTCGGGCGTGTGGCGAGTCCCCGACGTGAACCCGTCGGCCAGGAACTACTACCTCATCGTCGAGGCGGTGGGCGCAGACGGGAGCGCGGCCACGGCAACCATCCGAAACGAGGAGACGGGGACCAGCGAGGCGGTGCGAACGTGGGGCCTGCGCGTGGATGAGGCGACCTTCCAAGCCGTCGCGCGCGACAAGCAGGACGACGGCATCATCCAGAACGATGTGGTGGGCGAGAAGCGTGCGGGCACGCTGGCGCCCGCCTACCGCATTGCCACCACCGGCGCCACCATCACCCGCTGGTGAGGCGAGGAACGGAAGGCAGCATGATCACCGGTCAACAACCGCTGACATCGATCGAGGCGGAGCTCGAGCGCGAGCGCCAGGCGACCGATGCGCTGGCCGGGCGCCTGGACGACGCCAGCTCGCGTCTGCTCGTCATCGGCAAGGCACAGGTCGCGGCCTACCGCGACCTGGCGCGGCTGCGCGTTGCCTCCCTGGCGGGCGGCGCGGCCCTGGCCAGTGCGCTCCCAGCCAGCCTGGAGGCGGCCGAGAAGCGCGTGACGGCACTGCTGCGCCGCCGCGCCGAGGACGCCAGGGCGCTGGCCGAGGCGATCGACGCGGCGGGAAGCGCGAAGAGCGCTCTGGAGTCGGAGCGGGTCGAGCGGGCGAAGGCGGTCGAGAAGGCCGCCGCCTCGGTCGATGCGGCCGAGGCCCGTGCCCAGGCAGAGCTCCTGGCCGATTCGGCGTACCGGCAGCAGCTCGACGCGGCCCACGAAGCGGACCGTACCGCCAAGCATGCCGAGGAGAAGGCGGACTCGAGCGACCGCGAACTCGGCGACAAGGGGGAAGCCTACCACCAGGATCCGCTGTTCATGTACCTGTGGCGCCGCCGCTTCGGCACGCCCGGGTATCGCGCCGCGCCGCTGTTCCGTTGGCTCGATGCCAAGGTCGCCAGGCACGCGCACTTCCTCGACGCGCGCGCCGACTACGCGCGGCTGTTGGAGATCCCCAAGCGACTGCGCGAGCACGCGCGTGGCCGGCGGCAGGTTGCCGACGAGGCCTTCGCGGTGGTCCACGACCGCGACCAGCAGGCGCGCGTCGCTGCCGGCGTGCCCGCGCTGGATACGGCGCAGGCAGAGGCCGTCAGCGCGCTGCAGGACATCGAGGCTCGGATCAAGGAGAACGCGTCCAACGCCCAGGCGCTGGCCGAACGCCAGCAACGGCTGGCAGCCGGCGAGGACGACGCCTACCAGCAGGCCATCGACATCGTGGCGACCGAGCTGCGGAGCGAGGCGTTGAAGAGTCTTCACCAGGCAGCCCAGGCGACGCCGTTCCCGGAAGACGACGTGCTCATCGCCCGGCTCACCGATCTGCAGCGTGAGCACGAACGGCTCGACACTGCGGCCCAGGAGCTCAAGGCCGCCATCGCGCGGCATCGCAGTCGTCTGGACGAGCTCGAGAGCCTACGCAGCGAGTTCAAGCAGCGCCAGTACGACCGGCCAGGCCACGGTTTCGAGGACGGCGTGCTCGTGGCCACCGTGCTCGCCAACGTTCTAGGAGGAATGCTCAACCGCAACGCGCTCTGGCGCGTACTGGACCAACAGCGCCGCGTCAACCCGCCTCGCACGGACGTGCACTTCGGCTCCGGCGGGTTCGGTCGGGGCTCGCCCTGGGGCGGCGGGTTCCGGAGCGGAGGCTTCGGCCCTCGCGGCGGCGGATTTCGCACCGGCGGCAAGTTCTGACGGGTCCGACCGTGGCGGCCCGGACACCGACATGGCCGGCGTCGTGGATATCAGGCGCGGCGCAGCGGCGAGGCGCCCCGCAGGCTCGCGCGACGCGATGCCGCCGTCGACGCGAGGTACACCAGCGCCACGAGCAGGGCGACCTGAGCGACCTTGAGTGAGACTCCCCAGGCCTCGTAGGGCGGCGTGCGCTGCGGCGCCACGACGAAGTACATCGCGATGGCGAAGACCTGGAACAGCGCCCCCAGCAGCCACA
>Ga0307441_1000750_pt1 | contig 11426 bp, 10 predicted proteins | sample SalMarWE160420MG_FD_202149 | JGI IMG/M metagenome (GOLD analysis project Ga0307441, IMG submission 202149) | Salt marsh sediment microbial communities from the Plum Island Ecosystem LTER, Massachusetts, United States - WE1604-20 | ecosystem: Environmental > Aquatic > Marine > Intertidal zone >... | reverse complement strand
TTCACAACAGATTCCCAGGTTCCTTTTAAACCCAGCGGATCGGAATAGACTTCAATAAAACCGTTTACAAAGTCGACGCGTGAAGTATCATTGACCCAGATAACATTGTATTCATCCCAGATTTCCAAATCTCCAGTTTTATAATAGGCTATCAGTTTTTCAATGCCTTTAGTTTGTTCGGGAGTTTGGGCTACAACAAGCGCTTTCTCAAGCCAGAAGATAACCTTATCAATAGCCTGTCCATAAAGACCTCCTGATCTCCAAACTTTTTCTTCAATGCTTCCATTGGTCTTAATCAACTGCGTATTTAAACCATAGGATAATGGCGTTTCATCCGTTTTATCTTTCATGGAATCGTAATACGAAATAACTTCTTTTTCGGTAAGACCCTGATAAAAATTTACAGCCGAGGCGGCTACCAGGTCTTTGGAAGGATCCTGATTCACCTTTTTTGCAAGAATATTTGGATCGAAGATAACAGGAATAAGTAACTCGAGGGTCTCATTTGTAGATTTTGGAGATATTTCAGGGAAACCACTTTTAGAAGAATTAGCAATTAGTTCGCGGAAATAATCCATGGAAAAGCCGGGTATAATCTTATCGGTAGAATAGTGGTGATAAATACCGTTCGAAAACCAGATACGCTTCAGGTATACGATGAACTTTTGAAAATCTTCACTCTGTCTGTCGCCCGAATAGGTTTCATAAATGTTTTCCATGGTTTTCCGTATGGCCAGGTTGTATTTTCCATTCTGATCCCATAGTATATCACGACCGCAAAGGGCTGCTTCGCTCAAGTAATAGATCAGCTTCTTTTCCTGCAGACTGAGTTGATCAAAGCCAGGAACCTGATATCGCAAAATTCTCAGATCAGCAAATTGTTCCAGTACATAATCGAAAGAGTTTTCATCCTTCTTACTTTCTTTTGAACATCCGGATAGCATGGTAAAAACTATTAATCCTGTTAGAAAATATTGAGTTTTCATTGCATTGTTTTTTAAGAATGCGCAAATTATAAAAATTTTACAGGCAAAACTATGATGTAAAATAGAATATTATCAGCATTTCGATAAGAATTAGCCGATATCAGTCAGTATTGATTGACGTCGTTACACTTTAATTTGATTTAAAAAAGAACCGAAATGAACAAATACTATTCAGGTTTGGTAGTTACCAGGCTTTGTCCTCCGGATGTTTCTTTCAGTAAAAATTTTTCCAGCGTTTTCAACAGGGGTTCTTCAGGGAGGATAACAGTTTCATTACCCCAGAATTCAAGGTCGGTATTTGAGATTTGCTCATACAGTACGTCATGTGGTTTCGAGGCATCACGGTATTTTATTTTTTCAATATCGGATGTGGTTTGTCCGGTAATTACAAACTCGGAAGAAGTTGTAAACATGCATGAAAAACCGGTATTTTTCCTGTCTCTTTTTTTATGAAGTCTTAAGGATATTTCACTTCGCGCATGGTTAAGATTCCATGTTCCTTCATAAAAGCGGTATTCTACTTCGTAATTACCATATTTCGGACGGATACGAAATCCAGTGGGCACCTTCTTCACCAGCATAGCATAGGCGTGTTTCATGCTTTCCGGGCTTATACTGAATTCTGCCCTGACAATGGCCAGTGATTGTGCATCGAGATAAAGCCGGCCGTTAAAACCGGGCAGATCAAGATCGTCTTTATAGTTGAATTCAATGATGTAGGCCTGCCGGCCGTTATAGCTTAGTTGTTTTCCCATGTGGTAATCATAATGACGGAAATACTCAGGATCGAGAAAACTAACTCCATATTTCATTATATCAAGCTGCATGTTATTATACAGACCTCCCTCCACAATCAGGTTGACAAGTTCCGATTCCTGTATATTAGTACCCCTCCGGCCTTTTATTAAACGAACCAGATCCTTTTCTTCCGTCAGGTAGGATGTTTTATAAATATCGATAAGAGCTTCGGAGAGTCCGATGTATTTCTCATTTTGCCGGGAGACTTCACGAAAAAAAGCCGTTTGCATAACGGGTTTTCTGGAGTAATTATCACCTTTATTTTCAAGTGCAGTCAGTAGTAATTTGATAGGATCCTCAGGTCGCACGATCAATTCATCGATCTGGAAACGATACGGATGCAATGCGATCTGGATCTGATTGGTAAGATATTCCTCGGGATAAGCTTTGCTGGAAGTATACCCGATACAGGAAAAAATAATAGAATCGGGCAGATGATCGCGTGAGAGGATCAATTCAAATTTCCCGTCGCTATTAGTGATGGTACCTGTGCTTTCGAATGGGACAAATACATTGGCAAATGGAATTGGGCGCTGATTGCGGCTATTGCAAACGGTTCCGGTAAGTCGAACCTGATTCAACTTTTCGAGCGATGATGTTTGGGGAGAAAGGATAAGCTGATTTCCCTGGACAATATATTGAATTTCATAACTTGTGAAAAGTGTATCGAGCAACTCAGTCAATCGTATGCTATCGCAATAAATCGCAATCCTTTTATCGTCGACAATGGCTGAACTGTACGCAAGTTTAAAGGGAGATACCTGATCGATATGGTACAGATATTGCTCCACCGAGAGCTCCTGTGGAGGTAAAGGGATATAAATTTTATTCAGGTCCTGACCCTTGCAAATTACCAAAGAGCAGGAAAAAAATAGAAAAATTATATTTATACCTCTGATAATCAATGTTTTCTTACAATCAATAAATCATCCTTCGTGATCAGTTCGATATTTTCAGTCAGTGAATTATTAATAGCAAATAAAATACGATCCAACGATTCTGTACTGCAAGTCAGAGTGACAGATTCAATAAATTGTACCTTCTCATCCGCTACCAGCTTAAGATGATAAAAATCAGCCAAAATCCGGCAAACATCCTGTAAAGGTTGATTTCTGAATACAAATTCTTTGGTATGCCATGCGATACTATTTCTGTCGAAATAATTTTTCCTGATGAGTTTGTCGTCACCTGTGGAATAGATGCCTGTATTATCAGGTAAAAGTTCAATGCGTTGATCAACATGTTCACTTTCGTATAATGCTACATTGCCCGATACCACACCAACAGTAATCATTGCTGAGTCGACCTTTACATTGAAACTGGTTCCCAACACCTCGATCGTTGAATTAAGGCTATAAATTTTGAAAGGAAGATTTTCATTCCGGCTTACGTCAAAAAATGCTTCGCCTTCAAGGATAATGTCACGGTTCGATTGTCCAAAGGAGCTGTTGTGAATGATTTTTGAAGATTTATTTAAATGAATAATGCTACCGTCAGGGAGTTCTACTTCTTTCATGTTTTGGGTAGTAGCTACCTCCGTGTATGTCATTTCTTCCTTCGACGCATAGTCCACCAACCTTACAAGAATATAAGCAAGGCCCAATGCCAAAACTAGTATTGCAGCAATACGCAGGAAATAGCTACGTACCGGGATTCTTTTACTGACAGGTTTTATGTTCATTCTGGATCGGACCTTTTTCCACCCGGCTTTTGTATCGATCCCCTCAAAATCCTTCAGGTCGGCCGACTTCTCCCATACTTCAAGATAAGCATCAAATTCCTGCCGGCTTTTTTCGTCATCCTGTATTATTCTATCAATCATATTCTTATCGTTACTCGAATTATTAAGTAAATACCTGGTAATTATATCAATATTAAGTGAATTCTGTTTCATATTACTTTATTACATGACATTTGAAAGTGTTAATAAACGTACTGAGAGAAAAATAATAATACAAATTCCTCTATAAGGTTCTATTTTTATCCTTAAAATCCTGAGTGCTTTACTAATTTGAGTTTCGACAGTGCGCTTCGATAATTTTAATTTTTCAGCTATTTCAGTGTTCGACAATCCTTCGAACCTGTTCATTTTAAAGATAGACTGGCATTTTGGAGGTAACTCGTTAATTGCAGTAAATAAGGCTTGCTCCAACTCGGTTTTATTGACTTCCTGTTCCAGATTATCTTCCGTTATATCAGCAGTTTTAAATACGTATTCGGCGTGTTGTATTCTGATTTTTTGAGCATTAATATAATTGATGCATCTGTTGTGTGTCGATCGGAATAAATAGGATTTTAAAGAAGAGTTAATATCAAGGTTTTCGCGCTTTTCATACAGATGGACAAATAGATCCTGCACTATCTCTTTAGCCGTCTCTATGTCCTTTACATACTTGTTAGCATAGACAGTCAGAACTCCGTAGAATTCGTTAAACAACAATTCGTAGGCTGATTCTTCTCCCTTTTTGAGACGATTGATGAGAAATTGACTGTCAGCATTCAATTTGTACATATTTTGATACCCAATCCCAAAATTAGCAATTGCTTTGCTATTAATGACAAATAATTGTCAGATTACACGTAAATGATAAAAAAAACAAAGTTTGAGAAATGAGAATTTATTAACAGGAATTGAATAAATATTCCATTGTTTATTGAATTAATATTGGATTTTACAATTGAACTATTATTTTTGGGGTACCTAAAATATAGTTAATCCAAATAACACATAACAATGACTAAAACGAGAAAAATTTATTTGAGCGAGGATGAGATGCCTCGACAATGGTATAATCTTGCAGCTGATGTACCTAATGATCCATTTATGGGACCTGATGGACCGGTACCTGCCGAGGCATGGGCACCTGTTTTTCCAATGAACCTTGTAGAACAGGAATACAGCCGGGAACGCTGGGTTGATATTCCCGAAGGAATTCTTGAATTACTTACGCGATGGCGGCCTGCACCTCTTCATCGTGCTTACGAGTTGGAAGCTGCTCTTGGTACGCCTGCTCGAATATATTATAAGAACGAAAGCCTTTCGCCAGCTGGCAGCCATAAGCCAAATACTGCTGTAGCGCAGGCATGGTATAATAAAGAGTTCGGAATTAAACGACTAACAACCGAGACAGGAGCCGGACAATGGGGAAGCGCACTTTCTTTTGCCTGTTCGCTTTTAGGAATGGAATGTAAAGTATTTATGGTACGTATAAGTTTCGATCAGAAACCTTATCGTAAATTAATGATGCAAGCATGGGGAGGAAAGTGTATTGCAAGTCCAAGTACAGAAACACAAGCCGGCAGAGCTATCCTCGAAAAATTCCCTGATACACCGGGTTCGTTGGGGATTGCTATTAGCGAAGCCATCGAAGCAGCAGTAACTGATAAAAGCGGTCAAACACGCTATTCTTTGGGCAGTGTATTGAATCATGTAATGATGCATCAGACAATAATTGGATTGGAAGTTAAGAAACAGCTAGAAAAAGCAGGAGAGAAAAAGGTTGATGTTGTTATTGGTTGTGCAGGTGGTGGAAGTAATTTTGCCGGACTGGCATTTCCCTTCGTATATGACAAGATCAATGGAGCTGATATTGATATAATTCCCGTTGAACCCGCTTCCTGTCCGACACTTACAAAGGCACCCTATGTATACGATCATGGCGATACAGCCAAGATGACACCTCTTGTTGCTATGTACTCGTTAGGTCATAATTTTATTCCTCCACCCATACATGCAGGTGGTTTAAGGTACCATGGAATGGCCTCTCTTGTTAGTAAAGCTGCCAATGAAGGTCTTTTAAGACCTTTAGCTCTTCATCAGCTTGAATGTTATAAGGCCGGAATTCTATTTGCCAGAACCGAAGGAATTATTCCTGCACCGGAAACAACCCATGCTATTGCTGCCACAATTCGTGAAGCAAATAAAGCCAAAGAAGAAGGCAAGCAAAAGGTAATTGTGTTTAATTTTTCAGGTCATGGTTTAATGGATCTTACTGGCTACGATAAATATCTTTCCGGTGAACTTACTGATTACGATTTACCTGATGAGGTGATTAAGAAAAATCTGGAAGATTTAAAGGGTTATCCCATGCCCTAAAGGTATAAAATTAGAAAGGAGCTTAATTAAGCTCCTTTTTTATAACATTCTGTTTGTGGATAGGTTAGTCTGATTTTTTCGACAGATTTGTTTATTTTATTTATTTCTAGTTTCGAATTGACTTTATTTGTTTATAACAGTATAGAGGGATTCTTACATTAATTATAAGCGCCTTCGCCATGTTCGTATATATCCAGCCCTTCTTCCTCAATTCGTCTCGATACACGAAGGCCATTAGTGGCTTTCAGAATCCTGAAGAGGATGAATCCGGTTCCTAATGACCATGTTCCGACGGCAAGTACACCTATTGCCTGGATTCCTATCAGTTTGAATCCATGACCATACCATAATCCATCGCTCGTTGAGAATATTCCGACGAGTAGTGTACCTAATGCACCGCAGATACCATGAACGGATATTGCACCTACAGGGTCATCAATTTTCAGTACATTGTCGAAGAATGTAACACTAAAAACCAATACAACTCCGGCAATAGCTCCGATGGCAACTGCACCGCCAGGTGATACTGCATTACAACCGGCTGTAATTGATACCAGTCCGGCCAAAGCTCCATTGAGTGTTAATCCGAAACCAGGACGTTTGTATCTGGCCCATGCTACTAACATAGCAGAAACGGAACCTGCAGCAGCTGCAAGGTTTGTAGTGACAGCAATATGTCCAATTGCAATAGTACTGCCTCCTGTTGCGGCTAATTCAGAACCTGGGTTAAATCCAAACCATCCGAACCACAGGATAAATACTCCTAATGCACCATATGCAAGGTTGTGTCCCGGTATGGCTTTAGCTTTACCATTAACATATTTCCCAATTCTTGGTCCCAGAGTTGCAGCTCCTGCCAGTCCAACCCATCCACCTACAGAGTGAACCAGTGTTGATCCGGCAAAATCCTGGAATCCCAATTGATCGAGCCAACCGCCACCCCATTTCCAGTGACCGGAAATCGGATAAATTATGACAGTAATTACTATACTGAATACCAGGTAAGCGTTGAATTTTGTTCGTTCGGCCATTGCTCCTGATACGATGGTTGCGGCAGTTGCAGCAAAAACGGTTTGAAACATCAGATCACTCATGTCGGCATAGTCGCCAAAACCGGTGCTTGTAAACCCAAATTTCTCGAAAGGGTTGCCAATAAGTCCGCCAAAAAGAGAACCTCCGTACATAATAGAATATCCTATCAACCAATATGTAAGCGATCCGATAGCAAAGTCCATTACATTCTTCATTAAAATATTACTGGTGTTTTTTGCACGTGTAAATCCTGCTTCGACCATTGCAAAACCAGGCTGCATAAACATTACCAGAAATGCTGAGACCAATAACCATATGTTATTAATCGATATATCTAATCCTATTTCTCCCATGATTTATAAAATTTAGCTTATTACAAATACTGTTTATTCTGCTGATAATGTACCGAATGCTTTACTGCCTCTTTCACCAGTTCTTATCCTATAAGCATCTTCGATGTTGAGAACAAAGATTCGTCCGTCACCAATATCTCCTGTTTTTGCAGCTTCCATAATTACTTTAACTGCAGGTTCAACAAATTCATCGTTGCAGAAGAAGGTAATGTACATTCTTTCTATTGTACTGGTATCATATTTTATGCCCCTGTATACTCTTTTTTCGTGAGCCTGTCCTGTTCCCCTGGCATCCCAAAATGTCAGAAAGTCGATACCAACCTTGTGAAGTGCATCTCTTACCTCATCAAACTTGGTTTTTCTTATAATGGCTTCAACTTTTTTCATAATGAAGTATATTTTAATTAATTAAATAACAGTTGAAAAGATTCCTTTTAGAATGAAATACCGGCATAGATAAAGAAGCCTTCAGTTGAAGGATTAAGAGTAATTCCTCCGGTTAAGGGTAGCGAGAATTTTTCAGTAATCTGAATTTCCTTCGACGTGCCGATTGTTATGTTACATAACATAAATTCTCCATCATCGGTATAAGCACCATCACCTGCACCTACTGTTAATTCCAAAGCACCAATTGTATAACCTGCCTGAAAATACATATCTCCTTCTTCAAATCCCGGGGCGAACATATAAGCAGCCATGAAACTTAGATTTCCAACTTCGTAACTTATGGCAGGTTCAATGTAATGTGCTGCATCATAAGCATAAAAACCAAGTTGTTCATAGATGGTCTCACCGTCAGCAGACCCGATTGAATCACCGGCAATGTGACCAAAATAATAATCGGTAACTCCAATGCCAAGACCAAAATCGAAGCTATAACCTGCATATAAGTCCATTTCAAGTGCTTCATCAATACTGGCATTTACTGATCCCCAGGCTCCTATAGTCAGACTGCCTATAGCACTTTCAACCCATGGTTGAAAAGCAGGCCCGGAACCAAATTTGGCACCACGCCATATATAACTGCTAAAGATATCCATGCCGGCATCTATGCTAGCCGATGATCCTTCATTTACCTGAGCATTAACCGCCAAAGGAGCTATTAAAATGATTACAGCTACAAGAAGAGGTAATTTTTTGAAATTTTTCATAGCTAAATGTTTAAGTTATTAATTGATTTTCGTGACAAAAATAAAAAATATACTAATACCCCCATAAAAAAAGAGTATAAAATTTTAAAAAAGTAAAAAAGGATGATTAACCCCCTATAAATATAGAGTAATAAACTGAAAAACGTATTATATTTTCAAATAACACCCCATTTTGTTTATAAATCTTAACTTTTTTTTGTTTGGTTTCTAATTACTTTCTTAAGAATTATATACTATTAAAATATTTATGAGGGTGATGAAGTAAATTTTCACCTTTATAACTATTTGTCCAATATTTTATACAATAAATAGTATTGGCTATTCTATATAAGCTATTGACTAATGAAATTATTTTATTGCTAACCTGATATTTTAATCTGCTGATAATTCAGTATGATAAGCTATATAATTTTATCGATGAGCTTATAAAATAATAATTTCTTTAATTAATAATATCTATTATTTTTACAAACTCAATTGAGTTTGCTTCAAGTTAGATTTAAATTAATAATTACCTATTAAAGCTAACCATGGAAGTTACAGATAAGATAGAAAAAAGGAAAAAGGTATTAATCGTTGAAGATGAGGAATCGAATTTTGAGTTGCTGAAAGCTATGCTGAGAAAAAGGGAGATTGATATACTTTGGGCTCAAACAGGGCGCCAGGCTGTTGAAATTTGCGATAATCAAGATTTTCATCTGATACTTATGGACATAAAAATGCCTGAAATGAATGGTTATAAAGTCCTGGAAATTCTTCGGACAAAAGGTATGAAAATGCCCATTGTTGCCCAGACAGCCTATGCCCGTCTTGAAGATGAAGCAAAAGTTTTATCTGCCGGATTTGACGGATATATTTCAAAACCCATCGATCGAAATAAGTTTAATGCTTTAATCGACAAGTTTATTTCATAAGCCTTACATTGTTTTTCTTCTTTGGAGTTGAACGGTTTTTGCATATTTAAGGAAAGTAGCCATACTTGAGAGGGTGCAGACAACAATACCGTAAAATCCATCCCGGAATCCACCCTGAAAAATATAGGCCCTGAAGAATTTTACGAGTGGACTGAATATTAATTTTCCTATTCCGATTGGCATGTTTTTCTGATAATAATCCTTTGCCATCAAATCCGTAAAATAAATCATTTGTTGAATATGCTCGTTGATACTGTAATAGCTGTAATGTAGTATATCGCTTCTCAATTTACCGATAGATGTTTGCTCTGATAACTCAACTTTTTCATGGATATCACCTTTCCACTGTCCTTTTTCCTTCTTCCATAAACGTAATTTCCAGTCGGGATACCAACCACTATGATGTATCCACTGTCCACAATAATTAGTCAATCTTTTAATCCTATAAGCTTCCACATCGAAACCCTTGCTTTTCATCTCTACAAGTTCAGCTTGCAATTCTATGGAGAGGGCTTCATCGGCATCAACTGAGAGAATATATGCATTATCAGCGAGTGAATTTGCGTAATTTTTTGTTTCAGAATATCCCAGCCATTCAGTTTGTACAAAACGTACTTTTCTTTCCGAACAGATTTTAGCGGTATTATCTTCAGAATAAGAATCAACAACGATAATTTCATCGGCTACTCCTATTAGAGAATCCAGACATCGTACAATATTTTTTTCTTCGTTCCTTGTAATAATAACCGCTGATATGGAATTATCTTTTGCCATTTCGTGAAATTTAAACGAATATACTTCTAATTAATTATGTGTGCAGACTATCTTTACAATTAAATCTTAACCGTAATGAATAATTGGATTCAGACAATTGGGCTTGTTTCAGCAGCGCTGACTACCTCTGCCTTTTTACCACAGGCATTAAAAACCTGGCGCACCAAATCAACTCACGATCTTTCACCTCTTATGTTTACTCTATTCAGTATCGGGATATCAGGCTGGTTGATTTACGGCATTCTTATCGAAGATTTACCTATGATTCTGGCTAATTCGGTTACAATAGTACTAGCAGGAACTATTATGTATTTTATAATTCGAAGTAAAACAAGTGTCCGTATAGCCCATGTAGGTATTTATGTACATGATATTGAAAATATGCGCCAATTTTATTCTCAACATTTAGGAGCTGTGGTCGGTAATAAATATCATAGCTCTGATACAGGTTTTACTTCCTATTTCCTATCATTTCCTTCAGGAATTAAAATTGAATTAATGCATATTGCAGATAATGATGATTCACTCAACAATCGATGGGGGCATATTGCAATTTCATTGAAGAGTCGGGCAAAAGTGGATGAATTTATTAAGAATATTGAAAATACAGGTATTGAAATAATTTCTGCTCCAAGAGTAACAGGTGACGGATATTATGAAGCTGTAATATGCGACCCTGAAGGGAATCATATCGAGATCACAGAATAAATCGATGACTATAATGAAATAGAAATTAGAATTGAATCAATTACTTTAATATATGAAAATTCCGTTTTATCAGGTTAATGCATTTACAGGTGAAGGTTTTAAAGGCAACCCTGCCGGTGTATGCCTGCTGGATAAATGGCTCAGCGATGATACTATGCAATACATTGCTTTTGAAAACCAACTTTCAGAAACAGCCTTTATCATTAAGGAACAAGATCAATATAAAATTCGCTGGTTCACTCCGGCTGTAGAAGTCGATCTTTGTGGTCATGCAACTCTGGCATCTGCAGCAGTAATAATGCAATTCATTGATAATAGCCTGGAACAGGTTCAATTCGATTCAAAAAGTGGAATCCTTTTAGTTCGTAGCAGCGGAGCAGAGTACACAATGAATTTTCCAGCCGATAAAATTTCCGAAATAGTATTAAATGATTATTATTTAGATGCATTTTCTGTTACACCTCATTCTTCATATAAAGGAAAGACCGATTATCTGATTGTATTTAATAATGAAAAACAGATTCGGGAAATGAAACCTGATTTTAAGATTCTGGGTGAGATAAAGGCAAGGGGCGTTATTGTTACAGCTCCCGGCGATAAAGTCGATTTTGTTT
>Ga0307441_1000746_pt1 | contig 11453 bp, 8 predicted proteins | sample SalMarWE160420MG_FD_202149 | JGI IMG/M metagenome (GOLD analysis project Ga0307441, IMG submission 202149) | Salt marsh sediment microbial communities from the Plum Island Ecosystem LTER, Massachusetts, United States - WE1604-20 | ecosystem: Environmental > Aquatic > Marine > Intertidal zone >... | reverse complement strand
TCTTCTGGTTCCGCAGCGTTGGACTCGCTCTCGGCCCCCGCCTCGACCACCGGTGCCGGGCCGACCGCCGCCAGCTCACCGCGTAACGCCTCCAGCTCACGGGCGAGCCGGTCCAGCACCCAGTCCACCTCGCTGGTTTTGTATCCGCGCATGACCTGAGTGAACTTGACGGCGTCGACGTCCGCGCCGGTCACGCCGTACGCGGGCAGCGCCGTGGCCGTCGTCCCCCGCGGCAGGGGTGGCAGCCGCTCACCACGACCGAACAGCAGGCTGGCCGCGCCGAACAGCACGATCGCCACCAGCACCAGCACCACCAGATACAGCAACACCAACGCCACGTGATCGATATTGCCCTATACCGCCGACGCCGAGGCGATCAGCGTGGCCCTATAAAGGTCTCAGTACCTTCATCGGTGGCCGGTCCGCCAGCGACACCGGCGAGGTGTGCTGGGTGTAGCCCTCAACGCCGGCGCCCTCGGGACCGGCGGCGAAAAACTGTGTCAACCCGACCCCGGAGTCGGGGATCCCGCAGCGCGCGAACAAGGTGGCGATGACCTGGCGACTCATCGCGCCAAGCTCGGCCAGCGGCCGGTTGCGGTGGGCGCGCACGCCCAGATTGACCTGGGCGATCGCTTCCAGGCCCAACCGATCGAAAGTGTCCACCAGCAGGCCGATCTCCACGCCGTAGCCGGGGGCGAATGGCACGGAAGTCAGCAGTTCGCGGGTGGCCGCGTATTCCCCGCCGAGCGGCTGCAGCACCCAGCCCAGCTCCGGCCGCAGCGAAGCCAGCAGCGGCCGGGCCACCAGCTCGGTGACGCGCCCGCCGCCGGTGGTGCCCGCGCTGCCACCCACATCGGCGACCTGCAGCGGCCGTCGGTAGAAGCTCTTGACCAGGTGCAGGCGGTCGTCGGTGAGCAACGGGCCGACCAGCCACGGCACGAACATCGGGTGCGGATTGACCAGGTCGGAGTCGATGAACACCACGACGTCGCCGCTGGTGGCCGCGAGCGAGCGCCACAGTGCCTCCCCTTTTCCAGGTCGCGTCGGCACCCCGGGCAACGCCTGTTCACGGGTGACGACGCGCGCACCGGCGGCCACGGCACGGATCTCGGTGTCGTCGGTTGAGCCGGAGTCCAGCACGATCAGCTCGTCGACCAACCCATCGACCAGTGGTGAGATGCTCTCGATCACCGATTCGATGGTTTCTTCCTCGTCGAGCGCCGGCAACACCACCGAAATGGTCCGCCCGGCCTTCGCCGCTTCCAGTTCGGCGATGGTCCAGCTCGGACGGCTGCCACTGCGGTTGGGCAGCCAGATGTCACCGAGCCTGGCGGCGGGCACCCCGTCATCGGTGAGGTCGCCGGCGAAGAGGTCCGATGCCGTCATGCGAGCCCCCTGACCGTGCGCGCCGGCGGGCGGGTTCCCTGGATCGACGCCACCATCTCCAGCACCCTTCTGGTGGCCGAGACCTCGTGCACCCGAAACATGCGCGCGCCGGCGGCCGCCGCCAACGCGGTGGCCGCCAACGTTCCTTCAAGCCGCTCGGTCAATTCCACACCCAGAGTCTCCCCGACGAAGTCCTTGTTGCTCAAAGCCATGAGCACAGGCCATCCGGTATTAACAAGTTCGCCCACGTGACGCAACAGGAGCAGCCCGTGGAAGGTGTTCTTGCCGAAGTCGTGGGCCGGGTCGATCAGCACCCGGTCGCGGGCTACTCCGTGGGCGACCGCTCGCTCGGCGGCGGTGGTGAGCTGGCGAATGACGTCGTCGACCACACCGCGCGTGGTGGTCCCGTAGCTGACCCGGAACGGCCGGGTGCGCGGCAGCGCGCCGCCGGTGTGCGAACACACCAGGCCCGCGCCGAACTCCGCGGCCACCTCGGGTAGGGCCGGGTCGATGCCGCCCCAGGTGTCGTTGATCAGGTCCGCGCCGGCCGCGCAGGCCACTTTCGCCACGCCCGCGCGCCAGGTGTCGACGCTGATCAGCTGGTTCGGATAGCCGTCGCGAAGCCATTCGATGAACGGCACCAGCCGGGCGATCTCGGTGTCCGCGTCGACGGCTTGTCCCGGGCCTGCTTTGATGCCGCCCACGTCGATGACGTCGGCGCCTTCCGCGATGGCCCGGTGCACGGCGGCCCGGGCGGCTTCGTCGCTGAAGTTCGCGCCCTTGTCGTAGAACGAGTCCGGGGTGCGGTTGACGATCGCCATGATCAGCGGGCGGTCGCCTGCGACCGGACGGCCGCACAGAGTCGATTGCACACGTCCATGGTGCCTGGTCACGCGATGGGCGCGCCTTGGGGATTGAACGTGCAGCCAGGGCGCACCGCCGCGGCGTGTCGTCGCCGTCAGCGCACTCCCGACATCCCGGCCTTCATCCCCGCGGTCGCTTGCCGGCCGCTACCTCGTCGGGGTACTCGTCGTAGTACGGCACGTAGCCCTCGTCGCGGCCGGCCAGCACATACAGCGAATCCGGTATGTCCGGACCGTAGCCCTGCTCGCGCAACTGGACCTTGCGGCTCTTGAACGTCGTGGTCTGCTCGATCGACTCCACCACCCGCACGAACAGCGGCAGCGCATACGGGGGGAGCTGTGCGTAAACCGCGCGGGCCAGGGACTGCCCATCGAACTTGGCGCCCTCACGCAGCTTGACCGCGGCCATGCCGGCGCGCCCGCCGGTGCGTGGAATCTCGACACCGAAGACCGTGCATTGCTCGACGGAGTCGTCGGATGCCAGCGCCGCTTCCACCTGGGTGGTGGCCACGTTCTCGCCCTTCCAGCGGAAGGTGTCGCCGAGCCGGTCGACGAACGCGGCGTGACCCATGCCCTGCGGGCTCATCACGTCGCCCGAGTTGAACCAGCAGTCGCCCTCCCGGAAGGCGTTGCGCACCAACTTCTTTTCGCTGGATGCCTTATCGGTGTAGCCGTCGAACGGCTGCAGCCGGTTGACGGGGCTGAGCAACAGGCCGGGCTCACCGGCAGGCACCCGGCGCACCCTTCCGTTGTCGTCACGAAGCGGAGCGCCGGTATCGGGGTCGTACTCGACGTAGGCCAGCGGCATCGGGAAAAGCCCGGTGGTCTTGGGCACGTTGAAGACGTTGATGAAAGCCGTGTTGCCCTCGCTGGAGGCGTAGAACTCGCAGACGCGGCCGATGCCGAATCGCTGGGTGAACTCGTCCCAGATCTCCGGGCGCAACCCGTTGCCGGCGATCACCCGCACGTTGTGCGCGCGGTCGGTCGGCTTGGTCGGCTGGTTGAGCAGGTACCGGCAGATCTCGCCGATGTAGATGAACGCGGTGGCCCGGCTGCCGATCACCTCATCCCAGAACTTCGACGCCGAAAACGACGTGCCCAGCGCCAGCGTCGCCCCGGAATTGATCACCGAAGCCAATGCCACCGTCAGCGCGTTGTTGTGATACAGCGGCAGGCAGCTGTACAGCGCGTCGGAGCTTTTCAGCCGCAACCCCACGCCGCCGAACGCGGCCAGCGCTTTCAGCCACCGCAGGTGCGTCATCACGCTGGCCTTGGGGAATCCGGTGGTGCCCGAGGTGAAGATGTAGAAGGCGGTGTCGCGGGCCTGCACCGACGACGCCGACGCCGGGTTGGTAGCCGGAGCGTTCACGGCGAATCGCTCCAGGTCCTCGATGGTGAGCGTCTCGGTGGTGCCCGAACCGCCGCATTCGGCCACCGCGCTGACCAGGTCGGTCTCCGCGACCAGCACCTTGGCGTCCAGCAGGCCGAGGCTGTGCGCCAGCACCTCGCCGCGCTGGTGGTAGTTGATCATGCCCGCGACGGCACCGCACTTGACCGTGGCCAGCATCGCCAGCACCGCGTTGGGCGAGTTGCGCAGCATGATCGCGACGACGTCGCCTTTGCCGACGCCATGCGCGGCCAGCACCGCGGCGTACCGATTGGCGGCCGCGTTGGCGTCCCGGTAGGTCACTTCCTGGTCGCCGAACCGCAGAAAGACCCGGTCGCCGTGGCGGGCGGCCCGCTCCTGGAACACCGTGCCGATCGACTTTCTGGAACCGGGCCTGGCCAGCAGGCCGGTCAGCGCCCCACGGGCGATGACCGGCGTGTCGGCCAGTACGCGCGGCAGCCTGAATGCGATATCGGTCAGGCCGACCGCCTTGCGCGATCCCCCGTCGTGATCGGACACGTAACCCCTCGATTCCGGTGAAAAAGTCAAGCTCGGCGGCCAGCCTAAAGGGTCCGCCGCTTTGCCAGCGACCTCACTCGGGCGCGCACGCCTCCACCGCGGCACTCACCTTGTCGAACAGCAACAACCGGTCCATCGCCGGCTGCGCTATGTAACCGCTGTCAGCCAGCCCGCACAACCAGATCCAGAGACCTTCGTAGTGGCCCAGGGGGTCGAGCAGCACGATGGGTTTGCGGTGCAGACCCAGATATCCCGTGGTCCATGCGTCAAGCAACTCGTCCAGGGTGCCGATGCCGCCGGGCAGCACGATGAACGCGTCGGCGCGATCTTCCATGACCTTCTTGCGCTCCCGCATGGTCTCGCTGACGATCAGCTCGTCGGCGGCCGCGTCGGCAAGCTCGCGGCCCATCAAGACCTGCGGGATGACGCCGACGGTCCGACCGCCGCGGGCCCGCGCCGCGCTTGCCACCGCCCCCATTGCCGAGACGCGGCCGCCGCCCCACACCAGGGTCCAGCCGCGCTCGGCAATCGCCTCACCGAGTTCCGCGGCCAGTTCGAGTAATTTGGGGTGGTCCGGGCCGGACGCGCAGTACACACACACCGCCCAGTCGCGTGCTGACCGGCGTTCGGGGCCCATATCCGCCAAAGGTAGACCACGCCTGCTGCGGGGCGCACACCGCGCGCAATAAACTCCGGCAGTGCCGATTCGATGGAATGTCCCGCAACATGCGGCGGCCTTGGAGCGGCTGAACGCTTCGCTGAGCGACGCGACACGGCCTGGCGCGGTCATCCTCGGCCCCGACGGCATCGGCAAATCCACGCTGGCCCGATTGGCCGCGGAAGACTTCGGCGGTCGGCACCCGCGAACGCTCACCCGCTGGGTGACCGGCACTCCGACCGAGCGCGCCGTGCCGTTCGGGGCCTTCGGACATCTGGTGGAGATCGCCGACATCGGCAAGCCGGCCGCCCTGTTGCGGGCGGCACGGGCATCGCTGGGTGGGTCTGATGGGCAGGGCGATCAGTTGTTGATCGTCGACGACGCCCATCATCTCGACCTGCTGTCGGCCACCCTGGTGTACCAGCTGGCCCTGGCGGGCGCGGCCCGGATGATCGTCACCGCCCGCGCCGACGCCGCACCCGACGCCATCGCGGCACTGTGGACCGACGGCCTGCTCGCCCGGATCGATATCGAGTCGCCCGGCGGGGCCACGTCGGAGCCGGCCGACGTCGACGCGTTCCTGGCCGAACTGCCCGCGGCGGCGCGGTCGGCGTTGGACTATCTGGCCATCGCCGAGCCGCTGTCGCTGGCCGATCTGACCGTCCTCGCCGGCGAGGGCGCGGTACGGGAGGCGGAGGGCCTGGGCGCGGTGGAAACGCGGGTACGCGGCGAAAGCGGCGGCGATCCGGTGGTCTACACGGCCCACCCGTTGTTCGCCGAGCGGGCGCGTGCCGCGCTGGACAAGGACGACGCACGACAGCTGCGGACCGCACTGGTGCGGCTGCTGTCGCAGCAGCCGTCGGACCGTCTCAGCGACCGGCTCCGGGTGGCGTCCCTGGCGGTGGACAGCGAGGCACCGCAGCCGACGGCCGAGGTCGTCGCCGCCGCGCAACAGGCGCTGCGGCTCGGCGATCTCACCCTGGGCGAACGACTGGCCCGGTCGGCGCTGGAACGCTCCGGCGGATTGGCGGCGCGGCTGGCGCTGGCGCATGCGGTGGCGTGGCAGGGCCGCGGACGCGAGGCCGACGCGGTGTTGGCGGACGTCGACTCCACCGCGTTGACCGAATCGGCGCTCATGGACTGGACGCTGTTGCGGGCGGCCAACCAGTTCTGGATGCTCAGCGAACCGGAGCGAGCCACCGCGTTCCTGCGGACCATCCGCAATCGGGTTACCGACTCGGGGCCGCGCACCACGCTCGACGCGCTGAGCGCCACCTTCGCCATGAACGCGGGCAATGTCGGACACGCCGTCAAGGTCGCCGGCGCGGTGCTGGCGTCACCGTCGGCCGACGACCAGGCGGTGGCCTGGGCTGCCAGCGCGGCCGCACTGTGCTCGGCGCGCCAGGGCCGTTTCGGCGACGTCGAGCCCCTGGCCCAGCGCGCCTTGGCTGCCGAGCATCCCGGGCTGTTGCGCTTCACCATCGGGCTGGCCCAGACCACCGCGCTGCTGATGGCGGGCCGGCTCGACGTGGCGCGCGAGCTCGCTCAGCAGTTCACCGACTTCGCCGAATTGCAGCAGCCGGGCCGCGCGATCGGCGAGGTACTGCTGGCACACGTGCTGATCGCCGACGGTGAATTCGGCCAAGCGGCGGCGCTCCTCGGCCCGGCGGCCGCCACGTTGGAACGCACCGGTTACTCGTGGGGGCCGCTGTCGTTGATGCTGTTGGCCACCGCGCTGGCCCAGCAGGGCGATACACCTGCTGCGGCAAAAGCTCTGAGCAGGGCGGAATCTCGCCACGGCACCAAATCAGCGCTGTTCACCCCGGAGCTCGGTATGGCGCGGGCGTGGCGGCTGGCCTTGGTGCGCGACTTGCATGGTGCGGTGGCCGCCGCCCGCGATGCCGCTCGCATGGCCGGGCGGGGCGGGCAGCAGGCTGTGGCGCTGCGCGCGTGGCACGAGGCGGTGCGGCTCGGCGACACCCGTGCGGCCGATCCGCTGGCCCGGATCTGTGCCGAGATCGACTGCGCGGTAGGGAAAACGGCTCTTGCTCATGCGCGGGCGCTGGCGGCCGGCGACGATTCGGCACTGCTGGCGGTGTCGGATGAGCTGGCGGCGCTGGGTATGCGCGCCGCCGCCGCCGACGCCGCCGCACAGGCCCAGCGGTGCTGAGCTGGGGCACTGTCCGCCGCGCGTCACGCCAGCGTGACCGTCGGCGTCCAGCGCCACGCTGGCGTGACGCTGGGCGGTCCGCGCCGTTTCAGCTCAGGTAGTCGCGCAGCATGGCCACCGCGGCGGTGATGTTGGCGACCGGAACCCGTTCGTCGCGCCGGTGCGCCAGGTTGGGGTCACCGGGTCCGAAATTGACCGCCGGTATGCCCAGTGCGGCGAAACGCGAGACGTCCGTCCAGCCGTACTTCGCCCGGACGTGCCCGCCGGCGGCATCGACGAGAGCCTTGGCCGCGGGCTGGGACAGTCCGGGCAGCGCGCCGGCGGCGGCATCGGTCTGCTCGATGTGTACGTCGAGCCCGTCGAAGACGTCATGCACGTGTCGCAGCGCGGCGGTCACCGACCGGTCCGGGGCGAAACGGAAGTTGACCGTCACCGAGGCCGCGTCGGGAATCACGTTGCCCGCCACACCGCCGTCGATGCGGACGGCCGACAGACCTTCGCGGTAGGCACAACCGTCGATGTCGACGGTGCGCGCCGGATACGCGGCGAGCCGCTCCAGAACGGCACCCAGTTTGTGAATAGCATTGTCTCCCAACCAGGAACGTGCCGAATGGGCGCGGGTTCCGGTGGCACTGATCACGACGCGCAGCGTGCCCTGGCAGCCGGCCTCGATGTAGCCGCCGGTGGGCTCTCCCAAAATGGCCACGTCAGCGGACAACCAATCCGGCAGTTCACGCTCGATGCGACCCAAACCGTTTGCCGCAGCCTCGATTTCCTCGCAGTCATAGAACACCAGCGTCAGGTCGTGGACTGGTTCGGCCACGGTGGCGGCCAGGTGCAGAAAAACCGCGTCACCGGATTTCATATCCGCGGCCCCGCAGCCGTACAGGTCGCCGTTCCCTAAGCGGCTGGGCAGGTTGCCGGCCGCCGGGACGGTGTCCAGGTGCCCGGCCAGCAGCACCCGCGACGGCCGCTGCCGTCGGGTGCGGGCCAGCACGGCGTTACCGTTGCGGATGATCTCGAAGCCCGACGTCTGCGCACGTAGTGCGGTCTCCACTTGGTCGGCCAACCGCGCTTCGTTTCTCGATTCGCTGGGGATGTCGACCAGCGCGGCGGTCAGCGCGATCGGATCCCCGTGCAAGTCCAGCACGCATCCAAGGGTAGTGGTTGCTTCAAGCCCTCCGAGCAGACACAAAGCCCCCGTCCTTGCCGGCGTGTTGGGGGCGTTTACGTCTGTTCGCGCGGGACAAGTACCCTGACCGCCGTGACTGGAGCTGCAGGGATTGGGCTGGCAACGCTCGCCTCCGACGGATCGATTCTCGACACGTGGTTTCCCGCACCGGAACTGACCGAGTCGGGAGCCGGCGGCACGTCCCGACTCACGGTGTCCGACGTTCCCCCGGAACTGGCCGCGCTGCTCGGCCGGGACGACGATCGCGGTACCGAAACCGTCGCCGTGCGCACGGTGATCGGCTCGCTGGACGACGTCGCAGTCGACGCCTACGACGCCTACCTGCGGCTACATTTGCTGTCGCACCGGCTGGTAGCGCCGCACGGGCTCAACGCCAGCGGCTTGTTCGGTGTATTGGCGAATGTGGTGTGGACCAATCGCGGACCGTGCTCGGTCGAGGGATTCGAGTCGGTCCGGGCCCGGCTGCGGCGCCAGGGACCCGTGACCGTCTATGGCGTCGACAAGTTCCCGCGCATGGTCGACTATGTCCTGCCCACCGGGGTGCGGATCGCCGATGCCGACCGGGTACGGCTGGGCGCCCACCTGGCGCCGGGTACGACGGTGATGCACGAGGGCTTCGTCAACTACAACGCCGGGACCCTGGGCGCTTCGATGGTGGAGGGCCGGATCTCGGCCGGCGTGGTAGTGGGCGACGGGTCGGACATCGGTGGTGGAGCATCGATCATGGGCACGCTGTCCGGCGGTGGCACGGAAGTAATTTCGATAGGCAAACGCTGTCTGCTCGGCGCCAACGCGGGGCTGGGCATCTCGTTGGGCGACGACTGCGTCGTCGAAGCCGGCCTGTATGTCACCGCGGGCACCAAGGTGACCGCGCCCGACGGCAAAGCGGTCAAGGCTCGCGAGCTGTCCGGCGGCAACAACCTACTGTTTCGCCGCAATTCGGTCACCGGGACCGTGGAAGTGGTGTCCCGTGATGGTCGGGGCATCGCCCTCAACGAAGACCTGCACGCCAACTGACCTACCGGCGGCCGCCCGGCCCGTCCTGCTCTGAGCACTCGGCGCGAAGCGCCGTTCCATTTGTCTCCGGGAGTAGATAGGTGCACACCAGGCTGGTCAGGGCGAGGGTGGCCAGCATCAGACCGATCGCCCAGCTGCCGTAGGTGGCCAGCAGAGTTCCGGCGATCAGCGGCGGCAAGGCACCGCCAACCACCCCGGCGAGGTTTTGCGCCAGCGCCGAGCCGCTGTAGCGGTAGCGGGTGGCGAACAGTTCGGGAACAAAGGCTGCCGTGGGTCCCGAGCCGACCGCGGTGATGGTGAACATGCCGACGATGGCGACTCCGTACAAGACGGCGTCGCCCGTGTCGATCAACGGAAGCACCACAAACGACCATGCCAGGCACCCTGCCCATCCCAGCAGCATGATGCGGCGCCGTCCGACTCGGTCGGAGAGCGTGGCCGACAGCGCGACGCACGCGATACTCACCAGCCCGACCAACACGCCGACGGACCAGATGAAGCTGCGCGAATAGCCCAAGTGGGAATGCGCGTACATGACAAAGTAGGTGTTGCCCATATAGACGAAGCCAAAGGCGCTCGTCATGTTCCCGGCGGCCAGCGCGATCTCCCGGCGCTGCAAGCGCAGAACCTCGGCGATCGGCGCCTTGGGGACCAAGTTGTGTGCCTTCTCCTCGGCGAACACCGGGGTTTCGTCGATGTTGAGCCGCACGTATAGGGCAATACCGATCAGCGCCGCGCTGACCAGGAACGGAATCCGCCATCCCCACTGCATGAACGCGAGGCTGTTCTCACCGATGGTGACGTTCACCCCGAGAAAGGTCAGGCTGCTGAGCACGCCCGCGGTGCCTCCGCCGAGCAGGGTGAACATGCCATAGCGGCCACGCTTGCCGGCCGGAGCGTACTCGGCGCTCAGTAACGCCGAGCCCGCCCATTCGCCGCCCACGGCGAACCCCTGCAGCAGCCGCAGACCGACCAGAATCAGTGGTGCCGCCATCCCGATGGCCGCGGTGCTGGGAACCAGACCCACGGTGACGGTGGACACGGCCATGATCAGCAACGTCGCGATCAGGGTCTTTTTTCGGCCCAGCCGATCCCCGAAGTATCCGAACACGGCCGCCCCGAGCGGCCTGGACAGAAACGCTGCGGCGAATGTCCCCATCGAGGCGATCATCGCCACCGTGGGACCGAGGTGCGGGAAGAACACGGTGGGAAACACCAGCGCCGCCGCAGTCCCGTAGATCAGGAAGTCGTAGAACTCGATCGCCGAGCCGACGAGACAGGCGGCCGCCACCCGCCGCATCGGCGTAGATCGCGCGTCGGCCGCAAGTGTGACGGCGGTGCCCGCTGGCCGATTGAGCTCACCCATGGTGGCCGCTCACCGCCCGGTTGCGTCGATACACGAGTACGACGGTAGGTGACGGTTCGTGGTCGCGCTCGACCTGAAAGCTGGCAACATGCTGCATGTCGCGGCGAGCATCACCAGCGATGGGCGGTGAGCCGCGAGCGCGCGCGTTTGTACGACGACACGCCGGATCGGCTGTACAACTGCGGACGCTCGCGACGGCTCAGCCGTCCGCTAGTAGCTGCTTTTTGAGAACCTTGCCCATCGCGTTGCGTGGCAGTGCGTCCACGAGTCGTACCTCGCGTGGCCGCTTGTGCACCGAAAGCTCCTGGGCGACATGGTTGATCAGTTCTTCGCCGTTGAGGTGGGCCGAGCCGACGACGAACGCGACGATACGCTGGCCCAGATCCTCGTCCGGCATGCCGACGACCGCCGCCTCCTGAACCCCCGGATGCCCGAGCAGCACAGTCTCGATTTCGCCCGCACCGATGCGGTATCCGCCGGACTTGATCAAGTCGACCGACTCACGCCCCACGATGCGGTGCATCCCTGCGCCGTCGATGACCGCGACATCACCGGTGCGGTACCAGCCGTCGGCATCGAACGCGTCAGCGGTGGCGTCCGGCCGATTCAGGTAACCGTCGAACATCGTGGGACCGCGAACCTGAAGCCTGCCAACGGTTTCCCCGTCGTGCGCAACGAGGCTGCCGCTCTCGTCGAGTAGCCTGGTTTGCACGCCGGCAAGTGGCAGACCGACCCATCCGGCGCGGCGCTCGCCGTCGGCCCGCGTCGAGAGTGTGATCAGCGATTCCGAAGCACCGTACCGTTCGACGGGCTGGTGGCCGGCGAGCTCGGCCAGCCCGTCGAACACCGGAACCGGCAGCGGCGCGCTTCCCGATACCAGCAGCCGCGCCGCACG
>Ga0307441_1000744_pt1 | contig 11475 bp, 12 predicted proteins | sample SalMarWE160420MG_FD_202149 | JGI IMG/M metagenome (GOLD analysis project Ga0307441, IMG submission 202149) | Salt marsh sediment microbial communities from the Plum Island Ecosystem LTER, Massachusetts, United States - WE1604-20 | ecosystem: Environmental > Aquatic > Marine > Intertidal zone >... | reverse complement strand
TCCGAAACGCAAAAACCGCAAGGCAATTTGCCCTGCGGGTAACTCTCTGGCGGTCCGGACGAGACTCGAACTCGCAACTTCCGGCGTGACAGGCCGGTGCTCTAGCCAATTGAACTACCGGACCGCTCAGAGTAGGGTTGGAAATATCTACTTTTCAGATATAATGTCAAGCCTGTCCCGTTTCCAGAAACGTTTACATGGAACTATTCACTGGTATATTTGTATAGAATTGTTAGCAGACAATCAAGTTCCAATATGACAGGAGTTCAAAGTGAAATTATCAGCAATTATCATTCTGGGCCTGGTCTGTGCCGGGTTCGCAAGCACAATTGAGATAGGTACTGCGGAGGTTAATTCCAATCATCCATGGTGCGGTACTTGAGAACCTGATGCCCGCTACCAGGTGGTAGTGCTCGCAAGTGAAATAGGTGACGCTATAGAGATTAACAGTTTCTCATGGTTCAGAGGTGTTGGGGGAGAGTCTCAGGGATCTTATTACGATCTAAAAATCTACATGGGCTTATGCAGCAGCGATCAGCTTGGAATGACCTACGATGACAATTACATAAGCGGCTCAAAGACTCTTGTGTTGAGTTCTGCGTTCTTTACTACCCCAACAGTCAACCCCATGGATTGGTTTGAAATCACATTGGATACTCCTTTCTGGTACAACGGAGTGGACAACCTTATTATCGAGATAGAATGGTCTTCCGCACCCGGTGACGATGCTCTTTATACAATGCACTGGGACGGGGGAGCCAACAGGTGCCTGTTCGGGCGTTACGGTTCTGCAACAGCACTTTACCCCAAGATTGAAGTCCCATATTTGCGCCTTAACGGAACGCTTTCACTTTCGAATTCGACCTTTGGCCGGATAAAGGCTGCCTTTATTTAGGATCATTGTTTTAGCCGGCCGCCACTTGGCTGTGGCGGCCGGTTTCTCTATAAATTGCAGAATCGCTTTCTAACTGTCAGGTTATGGAAAGACTGTAAAATGAAATTCTCCGGCTGCATAATTCTCACACTTGCCTCTGTAGTGATGGCATCCTGCCCTCTCGGTTATCCCCCCGAGAATGCCTGTTCTGCTGAAAACCCCTCATGCGCTTTATTCATCGATGAAAACGGAGACACACTCTGCGATAATCCCGGGCCTCAGCCGGATTCGGGTTCAGATCAGCAGGAGGTGGAAGATACTCCCGCTGATTCATCCGAGGCTGTTCCTGACACACTGCTACTTACTTCAGAAGATGAAATCCCGGTTCCGGTTGACAGTACTCCTCTGACAGAGATTGAATCTCCCGATGATCAGGTAATAGAGGAACCGGTTGAGTATACGGATCCTTCCCCGCCTGTCGAGGAAGAAGTTTATACGGGAAACCGCGTAACCATTCTTTCAGATGCAGAAGGTGACCTGTTCTGCATTAATCCTGAGCGTGAAAGGGGAGCGAGCCTTTCGTACACTGCGTGGGATATCGCGGAAAGGTTCACTGACTCTTCGACAATCACCGAGGAGGTCCAGATTGAGGTATCGCGGGATTCAGTTTCCGTTGATACGGTTACAATAGAGGAAGTAAGCACTACTTTTACTGAATGCCCTCTTGGATACTCCCCGGAAGATGCATGTTCCGAGGACAGCCCTTCCTGTACTCTGTTCAGTGACGCAAACGGTGATTCCTTCTGTGACAACCCGGGAAAAACAACGGATTCAACCTCAACAGTAAACGTAAATGTAACCGGGAGGACCTACTCCCTTGTTCCCCTTGCAGGCGGCTGCCCCATTGGGCTTCCTTCCGAAGCTGCCTGCCCCTCGGTGGAGGGTTCTCTCTGTCCGAACTACAGGGGCTGGAACGGCTGCACCAATCCATCCGGCGGCGGCATGATAAGAACACGGATAATACTTATAGCGACTGCCGTTCTTCTAATTGTAGCTACCATCCTAAAGCGGCGGATGAGAGGAAGAACTAAGGAAGACAGGCGGAAGCGCAAAATTGCTCATATTTCCGTTCAGATCCTGTCACTTGCAGTCCTGGGTTTTCTGGTTCAGGGGTGTTTCTGTCCCCTGGGTGTCATTCAGTACGCACTGCTTCCCGGTGGCCTGATTTTCCTTGGAGGTCTCGGGATTGCGATTCTTATCCTTCCGATAATATGGAGCGCGTTTTTCGGAAGAATCTACTGCGGCTGGGTATGCCCTTTCGGAGCGCTGCAGGATCTTCTCGGCAAGCTTCATGTGCCAAGGCCCCCGAAATTTCCGCACAGGATTCATCATATACTCTCAGGTATCAGATACCTCCTGGCTGTTATGTTCTTCGGCCTGATCATTCTGGCGAGCAGCGGCCAGTACGAGAGTTTCACTTCGGCAGCCTTCTTCTGCAGATACGATCCTTTCCACACGATTTTTTCCTTTTTCATTATCGGATCATTCACGGGAGCAATAGTCGCTATGAGCATTCTGGTATTCTTTCCAAGATTTTTCTGCAAATACCTGTGTTTCTACGGCGCCATTCTCAGTTTCATGAGCAGAATCGAGCTTTGGAAGCGTTTTGCGCATAAACACCACCCCGATGAAGTAAATCAAAGAAACGACAGACAGCCTACCCCTTGACCTGACCCTGCATTAATGTGCAGATAATCACTATTACCAAAACTGAAATGTATAAAAAATAAGGGGTGAATTATGGCTGGCATTAGAGAAACCTGGAACAGCAGGACAGCGTTCGTACTGGCTGCCATAGGCTCTGCGATCGGTCTTGGCAATATCTGGCGCTTTCCTTACGTCACATACGAAAACGGTGGCGGTGCTTTTCTTGTCGCGTATTTTATCTGTCTTTTTCTGGCAGGCATTCCTCTGCTGATGCTGGAATTCAGCATCGGGCACAAGTACCACCAGGCAGCTCCGGGTTCCTTCAAAAAAATCACTCCGAGGCTGGAGTGGTTCGGATGGTTCGCTGCGGGTGTCGGATTCATTATCGTCACCTATTACGCAATCATCATGGCATGGAGCATGAACTATACGTACGAGGCCGCGACTCTGGGATGGGAGCAGGAAGAGGCCAGGTACGCAGATATCCAGTACTCTGTTGCAGAAACTGACCTTGATGATATGGAGGTGCTCAGAGAAGTACCGGATTCTCTTCTTGGAAGGACTTTCGTATCTCCTGTCACTACTCTTTCTTCCACTATCTGCGATGATCCTGTGGATTCCGAAGGTTTCGGAACAATACTGGTAGCCTATGGAGGCCACCTTTACGGTTTCAGTGATGTTAACAACGCGAATTCCTTCATGGGCTCACCGGGTGATTTCTTCTTCAATGAATTTCTTGGAGTTACGGGAACGGTATGGGATATAGGCGAATTCAAATGGCCTCTATTCATCGGGTTCACCCTGGCATGGATCTGGATAGTGGCTTCCGTCTGGAAGGGCACCAAAACGGTCAGCAAAGTTGTGTATTTCACTGTGCTGATTCCCTGGGGGCTGCTTCTGGTTTTCGTCATACGAGGCCTGACTCTAGAAGGTGCAGGTTCGGGTATTGAATATTATCTGACTCCAGTCTGGTCGAAACTGATGAACGCAAAGATTTGGCTTGCAGCTATTTCCCAGGTGTTCTTCAGCCTGAGCGTAGGTTTCGCCATCATGATTGCCTACGGAAGCTTTCTTCCCAAAAAAACGAACATCGCAGCCAATGCGATGATAATAGGAATAGCGGATGCCATGACCGCCTTTTTTGGCGGCCTGGCGGTATTCTCTGCGCTGGGGCACCATGCATCATCTCTTGGTGTACCGGTTTCACAGGTAGTTTCGTCCGGGCCAGGGCTTGCATTCGTAGCCTACCCGCACATTATCACTACTCTCCCCGGTGCCAGAATTTTCGGGGTACTGTTCTTCCTTATGCTTCTGACACTGGCTGTTGATTCCGCTTTCAGCCTGCTTGAAGCGGTTACGGCTTCTGTAAAGGACAAATGGAATACCTCCCACAGGAAGGCAAACCTTATTGTCGGTGGAGCTGCATTCCTTCTCGGGCTACCGATGCTTACCGGGATGGGAATACACATACTCGATATTGCCGATCATTTCATGAACAGTTTCGGGCTTACGCTGGTTGTTCTGGGAGAAGTCCTGATAATAGGATGGGGCACCGGAGCCGACAGGCAGAGGCAGTATATAAACGATAATTCAAGTTTCAGAATCGGCCTGTGGTGGAATATCTGCATACGCTGGATCATTCCAATGGGCATACTCTGGATGATATTCAGCGAAATTCAGGAAAGGGCTGTTCCCTACGGGAGTTTCATCGACAGGTCACAGGAATTCGTTTTCGGCTGGCTGCTGATCATACTGCTGCCGATTATCGGAGACCTTCTTGCAAGCGCAAAGGGAAAACAGGAAACCAGTTAGAAAGTCGGTTGTCATGTACAGATCTGATAAGGCTGAGAAAGGGAACAGAATTCACTGGGATGAACTCGCCGGTGTACATGCCGTATCATATGACTACGATAAGCTCATAAAGGGCGGCCATGTAATGGACAGCATACAGACTGCAGAAGTGGGAGACGTCAGAAACAAGTCGCTGCTTCACCTGCAGTGCCACATAGGAACCGATTCTCTCTCGTGGGCAAGGCTCGGGGCCAGGGTAACCGGAGCAGACATTTCTCCTGTTTCTCTCCGTGTTGCGGAAGAAATTGCAGTCAGGGCAGGTCTTGATGCCAGATTCATCGAATCGAGCGTTTACGATCTGCCCGATAAACTCGATGAGACATTCGATATCGTTTACACATCCATAGGTGTTCTATGCTGGCTGTCGGATATTAACGCATGGGCTGAAATCATCAGGAGATATCTGAAACCTGAAGGATTCTTCTATCTGATGGAATCACATCCATTCCTGTGGGTATTCGACGACGAGTCAGATGATCTGAAAGTCCGCTACCCGTACTTTCACGGAAAGGCTCCAACCGAGTGGCCGGCTGATTACCCGGACTATTCCGATTCCGGCTACACCGTTAAATCCCCTTCCTGGGAATGGCAGTGGACTATGAGTGAGATTCTGAATGCCCTTATCGAGAATGGCCTTAAAATCGAATTTCTGCATGAGCACAGTGTTATCCCATGGAAAGCTCTGCCATGTATGATCAAAGATGACAAAGGCTTCTGGAAATTACCCGTAGATAAGAACTACCTGCCTCTGATGTTCAGCATCAGGGCGCATCCGGAGGGTAACTGAATCAGGCGAAGGGGCTTCTGAAGTTCTCTATTATCCGGGCAAGAGTCCTGTGTTCGGCAAGCACACGGTATTCAAGCAGTTTTATAACTGTCTTGAAATGTTTCCATTCCTCGCCCAATCCCTCACTCGCACCTAAGAGTTCTTCGGCTTCCCGTATGCTTTCCTTCAGATAATCAGATGCTGTCATGTTATCAATATCGTGCTCAAGCACCTTTATGATTCTGGTGAATTCCCCTTTATTCAGCCAGATTCCGCCACATTCGCTGCAGTAATCAATCTGAACGCCCGTATCAGCATATCCAACAGAAGCCATTTTCTCTCCGCAGAACGGGCATTGAACGGATTCCCTTGTTACATGAAAACCATCGGTTTCCTTCCAGAGAGCTATCTCCATCCATGCAAGGTCACTGTCAGCTTTATTTCTTGCCTGCCTGAGTTCATTTCTATCGAACCAGCTTCCCCCGCAGGACGGGCAAGTGTCGATTCTTACTCCCAGAAGCTCCGCAGCTTTCAATTCGTCATGGCATTTCGGACAGTTCATCATTACTTCTCCTTTTCCTGCCAGTTCACGGAGATCAAACCAAGTCTGATGGCATTATCTACTATTACCTGAGCCTGCTTTGCTACCGGAGGATCTATCATTTTGGAACCAAGCGCAACCGCTCCCTGCCCCTGCGCGACAGCCTGTTTCATTACGGTTACTATCCGCTTGGCCTTGTCCAATGTTGCGTCGTCAGGCAGGAAACCTTCATTGATTACAGGTACCTGAGAAGGATGAATACATCCTTTCCCCACAAAGCCAAGTTCTTTTGCCCGGACTATGGATTCTCTGAGCCCTTCCTCGTTCTTTACGTCAGCGTAAACCGTATCAATGGGCTGGAGCCCCGCTGCTCTAGCTGCAAGTACAACAAGGCTTCTTGCAGTAAAACTCTCTGTTCCCTGGACTGTGGGTATTACACCCATTTCGGCGGAAAGGTCCTGCAGCCCTAAAGTAAGTGCAGCAGATTCCTCGGGAGTAGATCTGGCAATTTCAAGAGCGTTGAACACACCCAGAGGACTCTCGATGATTGGCATGAGCCAGACTTTCGCACTGCGATCGCAGAGCTCCGAGACTTTCTCCACCATATCCCTTACCACTGAAACCTGACTGGCTACCTCAACCTTCGGAATCAGTATATGCTGAACCCTCTGAGGTACGATCCAGTCGATGTCGTCAACAGAGTATTCCCCCTGATTAATGCGGACCATTACTTCCATGTCACCAAAATCGAGATTAGCGAGAGCATGGGCTACCATGATCCTTGCTTCGAATTTTCTATCGGGTGATACGCTGTCCTCGAGATCAAGTATTACACCGTCCGCTCCAGAAGACAGAGCTTTTTCCATGAATCTGGGGTTGTTTCCCGGAACGTAAAGCCTGGATCTTCTCGGGATATTCCGTCCGGAAGGCACGATATTCTCTGCCGGGGGCAGAGCCGGGAAGATATCGCCAAGTACTTGCCGTGCAGCTGCTTCAAATCTTGCAGACGCAACGAACGGTGCCGCGCCGCAGTCTTCTATTTCGACTGCTCCCGTTGAAATGCCCATTCGATCCGCAGTATTCCTGACCGCTTCCTCAAGATTATCGGAAGATCCACCTTCGATCAGAACCACTCTCAGATCCGCATTACTATTTTCATAAGTTATCCGGCAGTCGGATTTTACTTTTGGACCTGAATAACCGCACGAAGCCCTATCTGACATGTTCACTCCTTATACAAAGAAAACCATTACTGCAACACTGATAATCTAATGAGGAATATCGCAGGTTGAACACTCCGAAGGAGAGCAGGCCAGAGGATTCAGCATCAGGAAGACAAAACCCGAATCGGGGTGACATCTGAAACTGTACCTTTCAAGAAAGGATTGAATGCCTCTCGCGCGGTCAGCACAGTACGGCTGATATTCAACGGCAAATGTTCTCATATGCATTTCAACAAGACTTTTAACAAAGTCTTCCTGCCACTGCTCCGTTACCTCCCCGGATCTGCTGTCTACCCAGTGTGGAACCATTACTGCGGAGAGTTCGGGAATGGAGGTTATTGACTCACGCCAGTCTGAGGCTGTTGTTTCCACCACTTTGACAGGCGGCAGGTCCTCCTCTCTCATCTCCTGCGCAAGCTGGCTTCCCCTGTCATCCGAATCGTCTAAGAACGATATTATGTACAGAGTATCAGCGTCTTCTATGGAGAAGATAGAGATACTGTCGGCTTCCGATATCTCAGATGTTTCCAGCGCTTCCAGTCTGTACTGATTCCTGAGGTCCGGCTGTGTAATCCATATTACCAGACCTCGAATCCCCATGGCTCCAAAATATATGGCTACCACTACTCCAACCATCCTCGCAGCCTTGGTAATCCAGTCCTTCGTCGTAAGAAGGCCGAAGATGGCAAAGGGCAGCATGTAAACCGTAGTACCAGCAAAAAAACCTGTGAACAGGAGCATACCGCTTATAGGGCCACTGGTTCCAAATGCTCCAGTGAGCGCTATGAGGAAGGCTGGACATATAGAAAACCCTGTTAGAGCACCAAGCAGGAAGGGGCTTTTTGTTATCCTCAGAATTTTACCGGTATGACATCCCGTGCAGGCTTTACGAACCCTGACAATGGACAGAAGCAGATAAAGAGAGAAAAATATGTAACCGGAAAGAGTAAGAGGAACCCTTACTTCTGCTGGTATTGCTCCACCCAGCATTCCCACAAGGGCACCGAAAAGGGCGTAGGAGATGAACCTTCCACCATTCAGCTTCAGTATTACCCACAGCGACTGAAGCCCTTCCCTTTTCTCTCCCATCAGATAGGATGCGTATATAGGCCCGCAGGAAGCGAGACAGGCGGTTCCAGTAGCAAGCCCCAGTGTCAGTCCGGTGCCGAAACTTTCAAACAAAGGCTATCCTCTCAGCTGAATACTCGACGGGAATATCCTTGAATATCCCTGCAAATCAGAAATAGAAAGAACCCGGATACAGCTCCAGCCCTGCCCGCAGGCGCCACCAGTTTTCGTTATTCTCCAGATTCGTTCTTTCCTGCTCCACAATTCCCCATATCCGCACAGTTGTGCCGAACTGATACTCAAGACCCGGACCGAATGTGTATCTCTTTCTTTCGGGCCCTGCACCCGCAACAGCAGTCGGAGTTACGCGAGCTTCAGCATCAAGAAGAAGCGACAGCCCGCCGTAGAGGTTAATCCTCGAAAAGATGCCTGCACGTTCAGTTCGTATGGCTGATCTCGATACTTTGCCGTATATCAATACTGAAGAAGGAATTTCACGATTCTGAAGGAACCGGTATTTTATCCTCGATTCAGCTGAAGTGCATGCTGATCTGGTTATTCCATCATCAAAATCGATAACAGATTCAAAGACAGTGTTAACGGATACTGATGGAATAACCATCTGTACCATCCTGAGTCTTGATGTCAGTCTATCCGCAATATCGGAATCAAGGTAATCGGTTCCACTGTAGGCGGAATATGTTACTTCACCGCTGACGAACATGTTCGCTGGTAGAGACTGAGGCTGAACCGACATATTTATATCTACTCTGCTCCAGTCAGCATCGTAATCGATGAAATCCGATTTCATCCTGTGATTCAGTGCTGCAACGGTAAGGGATGTACCCCAGGGAGAATCCCATGTTGCACCACCGCTTATGCGGGTTTCCGCCCAGTCGAGATCGTAATCGTCCTCCTGCCTCAGATCCCTGTTCCAGTAAAGCCCTCTGGCGAACAGATGAATATTCTCCGAGACATCGGCCTTTATTCCAAGCCCGGGTCTGATGAAACCTTCCCTGTAGACAACTCCAGCCTGAACGGGAAGTACTATTTCAGGCTTATTGTCTCCCGTGTCAACTGTCCAGCAGACATCCGGGTTAATACTCACGGGGCCAGCTTCAATGGTAAAATCAATATCGGTACGGCTGTACGAGTTGAGAATTCTTGGAACAATACCTGTGCTGTCTTCGTGGGAGTACCTCTCCTGAATAACAAGGCTCCAGTTCCCGCCTTTCAGCAGGCCTCCAATATCTATCCTCCCCATTTGAGGAGAAAGGCTGTCTCCCCCCATCTGGGTATTCATCCATCCGTCAATCGAAACAGCCATAGCAAGGGCGGGAAGCATCAGAAGAGTTAATATTGTTGAAGTTTTCATCAGTATATCGCTCCTTCCGGACATTCCTCCACGCACCTGTAGCAGCAATGACATAAAGAAGGATCAATAACCGCATCTCCATTGATCACTTCGATCGCGTTGTATGGACATACTTCAACACATTTTCCGCATCCGGTGCAGTCTTCAGTATTGATCAGAAGCTGGGTATTTTCCACGGGACCCTTACAGGCGACCAACAGGATTACAGCAGCAACCGCTACAGCCAGTGTCTTACCGAATTGCGTCATAACTGCATACCCCCTGACAGAAACCGCAGCCTATACATTTTTCAGGGTCTATATGAGACTTGCCGTCGATTATTTCTATCGCATTCACCGGACATACATCAACGCAGTCACCGCAGCCTGTACAGGTGGAGCGGTCAACTCTGTAAAAGGATTCGGCCAGCACAACGGATGCAAGAATAATCAGTATAGCTGTTACTATTATTGTTTTTCTGGTCATTGAACTGACTCCTGTATGAATTCCTCAGTGCCCTCCTCATTAGTGCCGAACAGAGCGTACTGCATATTGGAAGATGGAGCGAAAATTGCATCCACCGGACATGCGCTCGCACAGATTCCGCAGGCTATGCACAGGTCAGGATTGATTACGGCTTTTCCATCGATGTCAGTTGTTATTGCGTCAACAGGACATTGATTGATACATATGCCGCACGCTATGCACTTCCCGGGATCAACAACAAAAGCTCCCGGAATCTGAACGGAGGATGGAAATTCTCCGCTGGAATCGGGATATACAGTTGCAATAACCACTCCCCAGTCAGGGTCTTCTGCATCGTAGGCTGTCTCTGAGCAACGGATAAAAAGAGATTCATAGGTGAGTTCAAAAGGATCCCATTGGATAACGCTTCCACCAGCATCCTGCGACCATGTAAGTGAACCCGAAGCAAATGAAACAATTATCAGAAGAACGGCTGAAATCAGTGTTTTCATTCCTCAACTACCTCTTTCACTATTGACCATAGTCCGTATTCATGGCACTGAATAAAGCATTGGCCACAGTCTATACAAAGGTCATAATCAATATGAACTAGACCAGAATCCTCCCCTATAGTATTCCAGTCAGGTGTGTACCAGATAGCATCTACAGGACATCCTGGCCCGCACGAATCTAGCAGGATGAAACATTCGTAAGCGCAGTCACCGCACCATCTTTCCCGGTTTGCATAACGAAGTCTGTAACTGCTTGAAGTTGTTACTAATTCGGACTGTGTATTCCCCGAGCCCATAGCCCTCATGGCGAAATAGTAGGCCTGTCCAAAACGGCTGTCAGTAATTGCGTTGACAGGACATACTCTGACGCATTCCCCGCAGGCGGTACACTTGTTGAGATCTATTACCGCTTTTCCCTCTACAAGACTCATGGCATTCTGCGTGCAGGCCTCAACACAGAGGCCGCAGGAAATGCATGTGTTCTCAAAGATTTCCGGCTGAACCTTAACATAGGCAACCATATCGGTACTGTCCCCTGCGGGAATCGAATCAATTCTAAGCGCTGTATACCAGTTAGAATCGTTAATTGGATGAGGTGATATTCTTACATCGTACCATTCGGCATCTTCCGCCGCAGTCCATCTTAAAGTAAATGTAGATGTTTCTCCCGCTACTATTTCTCCCCATGTATAACCTGTATCCACCTGCAGTTCCGTTGTGAAAAGCGGGCCTGCACCGGGCACCTGATCTTCCGGAAGACAGGAAGCCATCAGCAGAGTCATTGCTATTATAGCAACCAGTACGATTGGATTACTCAATTGATTTCTCCTTCGAAATTTCATAATTTGTTGAACTATAACCATCAGAAATTTTCATGTCAGCATCCTATTTTACAGCATAATAATAGGTAATTTAGTTCCCTTTGTAAATTTCTTAGTATATCTGCACTTGCATAAATCTATGTCTGAAGGCATATTTTCGTCCCGCGGAGGGGTGCCGGAGCGGTTGAACGGGACGGTCTCGAAAACCGTTGACCCTCTATGTAGGGTCCGTGGGTTCGAATCCCACCTCCTCCGCCACGAAAGTGAAAGCCCCCCTTGCCGGGGGTTTTACT
>Ga0307441_1000742_pt1 | contig 11502 bp, 8 predicted proteins | sample SalMarWE160420MG_FD_202149 | JGI IMG/M metagenome (GOLD analysis project Ga0307441, IMG submission 202149) | Salt marsh sediment microbial communities from the Plum Island Ecosystem LTER, Massachusetts, United States - WE1604-20 | ecosystem: Environmental > Aquatic > Marine > Intertidal zone >... | reverse complement strand
TATAAGTGGATGCAGATTGCGGAAGATTACGTACGACCGCACGCGGTGACTCTACTGTCTTCAGGGGGCACCGTGGATTCCGCCAGCATGGCTGTTGAGGTGTTTGCGAACGCTCTAGATGTCCAATTGGCTGATAAAGGTAAACGGGGAAGTTTCGTCGTTGGGGACTACAGCCTTGCCGACGTGTACTGGGCCGCTTACGTCCATATGTTTGAACTGGCGGGGTCGGCCTCTACTTTCTGCAAGCATTCCAATGTGCAGAACTGGTGGAACGCAGTTAAGAGCCATCCCAGTACCAGCAAAGAACCCATCGTGGCGTATGAAGTGCTCCCTAACATGGCGGACATCCAGAAGGGGAAGCTCAGATCGATCTTTATTAACACCTAGTGCAAATGCGCTTGTAGCCTTTGCACTGTTTCAGACGCCGTCATCGCAAAAGGACCCGTTGTATGTTTGGTCTGTTTGGAAAGAAGCCCACGCAGCACGAAGCACGGATAAGTCCAGCCGGTGTTTCAGTGACTGTTCCGCTTGGAGACAATCTCCTAAAGGCCGCGCTGGCCGCTGGCTTGCCATGGCCCCACGACTGCAGAGTAGGTAGCTGCGGAACATGCAAGTGTAAATTGGTGTCGGGCAAAATTAAGCCACTTTCCGATTTCAGTTATGTCCTAAGTGGTGAAGAAATGGCTAGTGGGACCGTCCTTGCATGCCAAACTAGTCTGCGCAGCAATGTGGAAATAGAGATCGACCTGGACGAGGCCGCCAGTATGCCACAGTGCGGCGCGAACACCATTGACGGAACGATCTATGGGCTCGAAGAGCTTACGCACGACATCTTGAGAGTAGAGGTTGAGCTCGACGCGCCGTTGGTGGCGATGGGGGGTACGAACGGAGAGGAATACGGCTATCTACCGGGCCAATACGCCGATTTGAAAATAGCCGGTATCGATAAGCCGCGCTCGTACTCGTTCGCGTGCCCCCCATCTCCGGGCCAGAAACGGCTAGAGTTCTTCATACGAAAAGTGCCGGGCGGGGAACTCTCGACTTGGCTGTTCGAGCGTTCCCGGCTTCGGGCCGATGTGAGTATTACAGGACCGTACGGGGCATTCTACCTCCGACCAGGGGACGGCCCTATCCTCTGTGTGGCCGGTGGAAGTGGAATGAGTGCGATCAAGGCGATTCTTGAGGGAGCAGCCAACAAACTCTGCAAGAGAGACGTGGTGTTCATCTTCGGGGCACGGGAACAGAGGGACCTGTACTGTACGAATGAGATGGCCGCCCTGGCCAGCCGCTGGCGGGAAAATGGGGGCCAATTTCGCTTCGTCCCCGTGCTTTCTGAGGAGCCCCCTGCAAGTGAGTGGAAAGGCGAAAGAGGGCTGTGCACAGATGTTATTCCAGATCAGCCGATAGACTTCGCCGAGACCCAAGCGTACCTGTGCGGTCCACCTGGGATGATCGATGCCGCAGTAGACGTGTTAAACGGAAACGGGGTTAGGAAGGAGGCAATCTTCTTCGATAAGTTTCTAGATGCCAGCAGCATACCAGGTGGCCGGAAATAGGGAACTAAGCGGTAACGACCGTAGACAGCGACGCGCGAAGCGCATAGGAGGTAAGGAGACATGACTACGTTAAAAGCGGTACTTCTGATGGCAATGTGGACAGCAGCAGCAGGCTGGGGGTTGGTACACGTCGGGGTAGGAGCGCACTTCCGTGATCCCCTGTGGGCTGTAGGCACTGCGGTCGCCTTCCTTGTCGTGTGGATGGTGGATTTCGCAATCTTCTTCAAGGTCGCTGGCAATCGGCCATGGGAATGGTTCAAGACTTGATTGGCTTCCCCCGAGTGAGCGCAACGGGGATGAGCTGAAGACGTCATAGGAGTGGAAGAATGAGCAATGAAATAAGAACACAGCGCGGGCGAGTAGTTGGCGAGTGGGACGGAAGAGACATTATAGATCTCATGGACGTCCTACTTCAGATAAAGCGTCAGCTGAGTCAGTCCGGTGAGGGCGAACGGATCAGCCGGGAAGGGATTCCACATCAAGAGCAATTGCCTGCAGATCTTAAGGGCTTCACGGCCTACATCATCTGGGGCTGCGACAAGGCTGGAAACTGCCTGGTTGGGTCCGGGGGTAATCGCGTAGAGCACGTTTCCAGTATACGGGAATACTACGCAAATGAAATTGCGAAGGACGCACTGGCACGAGAGCGCTAGAGTAGACACGGCGCGCACTCGCAACCTATTGAACATGCACGAATCAGCCTTGGAGCAGCATAATGGAAACCTATATCATTCGGAGGCGCAGCGGGTGGGCCAATGAGCAGGCACTGGAAGAAGCGGCTGCCGTGTCCGCACGGGTGGGAAACGAAGAGATGGACGGCCGTGTGAGTTGGATACGGTCCTATGTGGTGGTGGAGCCCGACGGGACCTTGGGCACCGTATGCGTTTATCAGGCGGCGAGTCGCGATGCGATTATGGAACACGCGGAGCGTGCGGGATTGCCCAGTGACGAAATCTACCCGGTCACTGATACCGTGATCGTACGGGGAGACCCAGAAACGGCACCCTAGATTGTGGGCTACTGGGGGCGCTGGCGCGTCGATGGGCGCGGCACCCGCCTTGTTCCCGGCCACACTAAATGTCGTGGGGTAAATTGACACGTGGCGAAGGCCGGGCCGCCTGCACTGGAACGGGCGCACTCACGTACTCATACGGTATCCAATCGACAGCGGTCCATGCGAAGGCACAAACTCCTTCTCTGGGGTCGCGCGTACTGAACAGGTGTAAGAGCTTCTGGTTGGCGAGGGACGGCGCTAGCAAGTGGGTGTCCGTGGCCGCCGGAAAGGACGCAGAAGACCAACAGAGGAGGGTTGGGTCAAGACTGTCACTCAGTACGTGTAGGAGAGATGGACGTGGACTTTGACTGCACCGGTGCCCGCTGTCACTTAAGTCGTATCTGGAGTGTGTCAGAACGACCGCAACCAGACTCTGATGCAGAGGATCAAACCGGCACCATGCACAAGAGCAGTCAAGCTAACTAGAGGAGTGAGGCCTATCGTCTAGGCTCTGCAACATGGCAGCCTCGCCGCCCCGATAGTGCCTGGTCCTCGGCTATGGCGCACCGTAGTAGGCCCGACCACAGTTCGGGATCCGGCGTTCGCACCTGTGGATTCTGGACATCGGACTACGGGTCAGTAAGCAAGCACGCGGGCCGCCCACTAATCGGCTATAGCACGCCCAGCTTTTACTGGTGACCCACTAGGGCGGCGAGCTGTCTAATCGACCTACTCCAGGCACACGAGCTCTCAGCGGTGAACGGCAGCCGCCCGTTGGGGCGTGGCCAGGCGAACAGCCGCTCAGATCGATCGACGTGGGTACTAAACGCCGTGCACGGATAGCCCAAGAATGAAGAACTGTAGGCAATTTGTCGGCCACCGCTAGGATGCCCTTGTGCTCCGGCCCCTAGTGTCCGTACGGCTTGTCCTTCTCGCACTGCTTACTTGCGCCGGTACTGTTGCCCAGAGTGCGCAGCAGTGCCGGATCCCAGTGCGCTGCAGACCCAAGTCCAGAGCTGTACAGGCCGAAGGGTACGCGAACGAAAGACAGGGGTGGAGGGTAAAGTACCGCGGCCCCGGGTTGCGTGGGGTGGTGCTGGCTGAACCAGTAGGGAAACGCCGGAACACCCCGAGTGTCAGTGCGTCCCCGCCATATTGTGGAAACGACATTAGTGCCTCCGCTGTATCTACCATGGACGGAAGCCGCCACCGAGTATCAACTGTAGCCCCGAAACGGATCGCAGGGCTCCGCTGGGCAGATGAACAGGAATTACCACCCTTTCGCACGCGCCGCGCCTTACCGTCGACAGATGTTCGCAACGCGGTACCCAGACCAATACTACGCTCCGCTAGCCAGTGCGATTTGCGCGCGAACGCTTGTGCGCACCGAATCGGGCGGGCGGGTGTGGCACATGTGGCTTGGCGGCTTACATTTGAAGGCAACGTCACTGGGTATTTGAGTAGAATTGCGCAGCATGTCATAGAGTCCCAAAAGAGAGCCGGGCCGCTGGATGGCCAGTATCTCGATAACTCAGTCGAACGTGCGCCTGTTCGAACATTCCGGAGTGCGCCGCGGGCCGCGCAACAAGCGCGAAAGTGTGCGTACCACTTCCACTGGACTGCAACGTCTGGACAGACTGGGTTTACGAATAGTGGAGCCACGACGAGCAGATTCCGTGCACGCGTGAAGGCGCCAAAAGGATTGCGAGCGACAATTGCCGCGGTGCACCGATATTGGAGTGTTCTGGTCGTAGGCGGGTTCACCGTCATTGTATTAATCGGACGTTGCATGACCCGGCGGGACGCGACGCGCAGGCGCAGGCAGGATCGGCACAAACAGGGAGATAGCAGTCGGGGTTGGAACGACCGACCGCGGGAGTCGCGCGCGTGTTTGATACAAGCCGACAGCAGGAACCGACGCGACTATCGAATCGTAGCCGCCAGACATGCAGTTCCGCAGCGAGATACGCAGCCAGACATTAGGAGCTTTGACGATGTAGAGCGCACTTATTGCCTACTCGTGCAAGCCATCCGGACATATGCGCAACCCATAGATAGTCTCCAACTGCTGCATGAAGTATGCGGGAGTGCAGTAAACGTAGCGTATTTCACTTCGGCTTGGGTTGTGCTCTTCGACGACGACCACTCATCGATTCCGAAAAGCGACTCAACGGGATGTCTTCGCTGCATAAGCTCAGAGAGTGCCGATCGCGCGGAACGACGGGTGGACCTCGAGCCACGCCACCTAATTGCGGAAGTGAGGCGCACCGGTAGATGCGCGATCGATCGACGGTACAAGACCTACAGCGAGGCGGTACCACTCGAAAGCAGGAGGCTGGTATCACGCCACCGGTCGTCCGCAGCATTTCCGATTCGTACCGGTGGCGAAGTCGTTGGGGCGCTTGCGCTATGCGCCCCACAACCGTATTGCTTCGACGAAAGGCAGACGGCTATGCTGAGCGATTTGGCGGCGGCAATGGCCGTTGCGCTCGGACACGTAGCAGGTCGAGCGAGCCTTTGGCGACTGGCCTATCGGGACCGTGTGACTAATGTTCTAAACAGATGTGGATTCAAGGTACAGCTCGCGCACCAGGTGTCAATTGCTAAACATGGAGACGCGACTTTAGCGGTACTGGCCATCGAGCTCGGGAATCTAGAACGAATAATTGTGACAAAAAGCCCGACAGTGGGGGACCGGATCGTCCAGACAGTGGCGTCGCGCCTGGGCGCATACACGTGTGAGAGAAGGCACGGGGTGTCCACTGTTCAGCAGGTGGGTAGAATCGGCGAGCGAACGTTTGCGGTGATGGTCGACCGCTTCGACAGCCAAGTGGACCTCGAGGTCGCAATGGAACAGTTGGCCTCATCGCTTGGACAGCCAATCGCAGTAGGCAACGAAGCGATCTGCCTTTCGGTTCGGGTCGGTGCAGCGGTATACGCTGAGGATGGCCACGAGGCAGAAGAGCTACTATATCGCGCGATTTTCGCGTCCCGTCTGAATCCCGCGGGCAATAGCTGGGCGCTATATTCTTGGGAAGCCCACGCCGTCGAAGCAAAGAGAGTTGCCTTGGAGTCGGATCTCCGCTATGCAATTTGGACGGAGGCGTTCCACGTCGCGTACCAACCGCGGGTAGACATTCGGACTGGACTGTGGACCGGTGCCGAAGCGTTGCTTCGCTGGGATCGACCCGGGTTCGGTCCGGTCGGCCCCGATACCTTTGTGCCAGTGCTTGAGGAAACGTACCTTGTTAACTCCGTCGACGAATGGGTGGCGAAAACGGTGTGCCAGCATCGGAAGATGTGGCGAGACGACGTTCCATCCAGCTTTGTAATATCGATCAACGTGTCGACACAGGAACTAAGGACGCCACAGTATGTAGAGAGGATGCGCGGGCTATTGACGGCCGTCGAACTGCCACCGGAATGGTTAGAAATAGAGATTACCGAAACCGGGCTAGTGGGAGGATCGGACACGTGCCGCGTGTTGTCCGAACTTAAAGCGCTGGGTATCCGGCTGGCCGTGGACGATTTTGGGACCGGTCACTCGGCGCTGACCACCATCCGCGACTATCCGATTGATACTGTCAAGATCGACAAATCTTTCATAAGGAACCTCGTAGGCGACCGAGAAGCGCAGGCATTGGTAAGAGCGATGATGGCGATGGCCGACGCCCTAAGAATTTCAGTCGTGGCGGAAGGGGCCGAAACACCCGAGCAAGTGTGTTTGCTGAGAGACCTCGGTTGCCATCAGATACAGGGGTACTACTTCAGTCCGGCGGTATCCGGCAGCGAAATGTTGACACTGATAGGGGGTAAAGCGACGGTGCCAATGGGTGGCTACGCCAGGTAGGCGGTAAGCCATATAGGTGGAGATCCACATATCATCAGCGACGGCTCGTTGAACGGAGTTTGTGTTGGGAAGCTCAATCCGACGAGGAGCCACAATGCGTTTCGCACATGCTAAGAGGCGACGATTTAGAACGGATTGAATGATACGGGACGAAGCAAGCCAACAACCAGTACGGAGACGACCACCTTGGCAGAGGATAGACAAAGGCAGCGCCCCGCCATCGAGATCGACGAGGGGCGGAGCCGGGAACACCTGTGCGAGGGGGCGGGGTTCTTCGGAGAAGATGCGCAATGTCATGTTGGATGCGGAAGCCGACGTACTGGGCGATGCGGCCGACCGCGGGCGCACCGGTCCGCGGCGGGACATGGGATCTGGACCTATCAGCGCCAGGTGCATACCCGGCGGTAGCACTGCCAGGTGCATTTATGCCGGAACGTCTTCAGCGTGGTGCCCAGCAAGCATAGCCGCACTGAGGCCGACATGCTCAAGGCCAGCGACTGCAGGGGGCCGGCCCGCTATCGATGTATGTCGATGCCAAACCGCCGCATCTTCCGATAAAGGGTATTACGACTCATTTTTAGTTTTCGGGCCGTCTTCGCTACATTCCAATGGGTGGCCTGAAGCTCCTTCAATAGTGTGGTGTATTCGGCTGCAGTCAGTGGGCTGTGGAGTCGTTCGCGAACTGGTTGTGCATTGGTCGCCCGGCGTTCGAGTCCGCCGTTAGTTGTACGGACTTTTTCAGGGATATCGGCCATGGTAATACAGTCGCGCGAGCAAAGAGCAGCACACAGTCTAAGTGCGTTGCTGAGTTCCCGAACGTTGCCCGGCCATCCGTAATTCATTAGTAAAATCAGGGCATCCTCATCGATGTCTAGCGTCCGCTGGCTTGCTTCGGCCTGACAGGCGAGGATATGCATTATCAACTCGCGGCGATCCGACCTGTCGCGTAGGGGAGGTAGCGTTAGTGTGACACCGTCCAATCGGTAATATAGATCTTCCCGAAAGGCCCCAGCTTGGATTAGGCTTTCGAGGTCTCTGTGTGTGGCGCTCACAATCGAAATATCTACACTGATCGGGGTCGAGCCACCGAGTGGGACGACTTCTTTTTCCTCTAAGACACGAAGCAGGCGCGCCTGCAACGATAGCGGCATGTCGCCGATCTCATCAAGGAACAGTGTGCCACGGTGGGCCTGTACAATCTTACCTGGACTGCCGCGTCGATCGGCACCCGTGAATGCGCCGGGTTTATAACCGAATAGTTCGCTCTCTATCAGGGTTTCCGGTATCGCAGCACAGTTGACGGCGACGAAGGCCCTGTCTGCACGGCTACTGCTCATGTGGAGCGCCTTAGCAAATACGCCCTTGCCGCTCCCAGTAGGTCCATAGAGCAGTAGCGGAATATCCCGGTTAAGGAGTTGCTTGGCCCGGGCAACGCTGCGCGCCATTTCCGGGTCACCTAAGTCTAGCGCATCAAGGGCGCATCCGGTGTTCCCTTCAATGCGCGCCGGAGTCCCGCGCTCGCCGTCGTCGCCGGTGCGCATCCCAACTATCGGGGGCTCGGGTAACTGGATCGTGGCGAAGAAGCGTCGGCCGTAACGAGCTTCGTGGAGAATAATGGGGTGGAACGGTTGGCGGCGGGCATGGTCGACAAGTGTGCCTTGTGCCATGTTGAAAAGTTGTCGCACTGTCACGCTATCAAGTGCGGCTGGCGTGGCAATGTCCAGTTGAAAGAGTGCACTGCGGTTTGCGGCCAAGATGCGACCTGCATCATCGAAGGACAATAGTCCTTCCCCCAATGTGCTAACAAACTCACAGCGACTATGAAACCGTGCAATAAAATGACGACGATAGGTCTGTAGGAATACTCGATTTTCAATGAGCTGAGCGGACATATTGACCAGCGCGAGCGTATGTTGTTGCGCCATTCGGGATGTGCTTGAGGCGTCAAGTACGGCAATCGGAACGCCTTCCGGGTTGCGGATAGGGGCGGCCGCACAGGTGAGTATGGTGTTCTTGGCGAAAAAGTGCTGGTCGTGATGGACTACTACCGGTTTACGTTCAACTAAACAAGTGCCTATACCGTTTGTCCCCTGGGTCTTCTCGTCCCATACGGCACCGCCCGCCAATCCGCTGCCCGCTGCCTGCGCGTCGAAGCCGGGGTCGCCGACGTACTGGAGCACGATTCCCTCTATATCTGTTAAGAGTACAGCGTATCCAGAGCCGGCGACCTGCTGATACAGATTGGTCATTTCCGGCGTCGCGATCGATAGTAGTGGTTCTAATGCCTCGCACCGCTCTTTGAGCTGGTGTGAACTGATCAGTACCGGCTCGCGGTGCTCTGCGGGATTCATATCATGTTCAACGAGGCAGCGGCGCCAGGAATCCGAAATATACGGTGCGACTTCGGTGGACCGCGGAGAGTTGCTGACCGCAGATTGAATGCGTGCCACGTGTGTTAATAGTTCTGAACGTTCCATAGCTTATCTCGCTCTTGGCTACGATACTTCCTCGTTCGCGACGGGCCTGTTCCAGGCGTCGCCAGGTGGGTGCGGAAGAGCGCTACGAGCTCCGGACTGCAATCGGGTCCGGGAGGGGATTTGCGCTTTTATTCACGTTGGCCGCGTACTGCGGTGGGCGACGCCCCCCTCTCTTTTACCACTACAGCGAACGGAACCGCCGATGTTCAAAGGCGCGACCCGCCAGGTAGCACGACGTCGGTTCCGCCGCGGCGGGCCTCGACCCATCAAGCACGGTGTTTGTGTCGGCGACCGCCCGCAACAGTGTGGGTACGTCTCATTAGATGTTGCCTCCGCCGGGCCCGTGAAACGCCACCGTTCGCCCCGACGACGCACCGACTGAAAGGAGCCCACGGAGCCAGCTTGTAAGGACGACGGGGTATGCCCGGAAGCGACGGTCAATTTATTGGCTATACGGTACAAAATTGGTCATCAGGATAGAACTCGTACTACTACGAGGACAGGATAGCCCGAAAGAGAGAGCGCCAACGGCTTCACGTAAGCAGACGGTCGAGCGGGGGGGATCGTGAGCTATGGAATGCTAGAGAGTCACCAAACGGACAAAAGTAGGCCTCGAGAGGTAGAAAGACGGCGCAGGGAGTACTCCCTGCGCCCCCGGAAGTCCAGGATAGAAAGGAGGAGTGTTGAGCTGCACCAATGTTTGCAGCAATGTAGGTGGAGCAAGTATCGGGCCAGGCCGGCCTCAGCTGGTGCGGTCTGGGCGTCTACGAGTACACGTTGCTGCTGGTGGGGAAGGGGCAAGACGCAACGAGGTGTCAATGATACTAAGGTTTCGGTGCGAATGGATCTAGAGTAGTGCGAGCGCATCAATAGACTTCAACGCAAACCGCTCTTACTGCCACAGTGAAAGTGCCACGAGAGCGATACGTTTAGTGGATTGGACTGAGGCATGTTGTCTCATGCGGTGCCAACATACAGCGGACTTGGGCTCTTTGGTGCTTCTCCCTAGGGCTCGGCGATCCGGAGTCCTGAGCGGCACTTTAGTCGGGTGTCGCGCGCCAGACGAGCGACGGACCCGAAGTCTGACGGAAGTACCTAGGGAAATTGCGAGGTGTTGCGGGCACGCGGCCGTGGTATAGACTCTAAATACAGTCCCTACGGGCTCGCCGCTCTAACGGCCTTGAGAGCGAACCGCGGAGCACCGCTGTTTGCCTTCGATACCAAGCAAGAGAAACAACCTAGTGCAGATGTAGACTGGTAGTGCCCCGACTAAGAAGGGGGGACCAGATGACTAGATCGTTGGAGCGTGGGGCGCGGAATTATATGGTACAGCAGTGAGTGTTGACCGCAGTGGAGAGGACGGCGGCAGCCGGAGTGATATTGGCCAGATTGGAGCTATGGGCTGCGGTTAGGAATATAGTGGTACGCGCCAATTGACGCGTTGGATACGACCTACAAATGTACTGAGGATGGCGGTGTGGCAACAGTGACTGGACTATTTGTAATGGCTGCATTGATGGGGATCTACCAGGGTGTCAATCCCGCAATGGGCTGGTTATATGCCACCGCGAAGGGACTAGAAAAACGTTCCGTGGCAAGCCTCGTGTCGGGCGGAATACGATTCGCGTGGGGGCACTACCTCGGAATGAATGCGGTACTGCTACCGATGGCGTGGTTGTTGGCCGTGACTCAAATGCATCCAATGTTGCTTATGCCGTGGCTCGGAGGAACGTTCATTGTTTATGGGCTCTATAAATTCTTTAGGCCTAACCACCCACGGCTTCTTGCGCGGATTGCTCCTAAAAGGACAAGTACGTATTCATTTGTGATGGCGCTTACCCATTGTGGGTCGCCAGTAATGATGTTATCGCCACTGCTGGCTATGGTCGCCCTGACGTCACACGCCGCTAATATGTCCGCTACGGCGTCAACTAGTGCGCTCTATCTAAGTTACAGCACTAAAGCTCTAGAGATAACGGCGGCCATGGCGGGGCCCCAGCTTGTGTTATCGCTGGGCATTGCGTTAGTTGTATATTCGCGCTTGGGCCTGCGGGCGCTGACACGATACTGGGTAAATTTTGACCTCGGATGGGCGTTACTGTTTGTAGTGATGGGCGCTATGGCCGTTCGGATGTGATTTCTCTCCATAGAATATTTGCAATTGTTGGGCACGCCACCGGATTGCTGGTCAAGAGGCTAACGGCTACGTGATAACCCTGGAGCCTTGAGCAGCGTTTCGACGGTTTGGCGACTCCTTCAATAGTGCGGCTGGACTTTAAGCAAGTCGAAAATCTCTGACAATTGCCACTTGGCAGGCCGCAGGAGGCGCTGTTTGTGGCCGTTGTGCTGGGTAGTAGCGAAGGTCGCGGCATCTAGTCAGGCTATGGCGAGTTCGATGTGGAGAAAATCCAGTCAGCGGTGTATTTGATCATTGAAGTGCGTTTTCGCTCCGTCTGCTTCAGTTTCCGAGGATGGGTTGTCCGAGGAGTATCCGTCCTGTCCATATGCGAAGTATGTCCGTTGTCGGCGACATGACGGGCGCGGCGCGGGCGTCGCGCAACAATCGGTGTAGTAAAGAGTCGTTGCGGTAAGCTGCCCCACCGGTTAGTGTCATGACATCGTCGA
>Ga0307441_1000741_pt1 | contig 11503 bp, 8 predicted proteins | sample SalMarWE160420MG_FD_202149 | JGI IMG/M metagenome (GOLD analysis project Ga0307441, IMG submission 202149) | Salt marsh sediment microbial communities from the Plum Island Ecosystem LTER, Massachusetts, United States - WE1604-20 | ecosystem: Environmental > Aquatic > Marine > Intertidal zone >... | reverse complement strand
ATCAGCTGGCCCGCCTGGACGACCTGACCGGCGGTGACGAGCAGCACCGAGGCGTGCCCGTAGTAGTAGGAGGTGTTGCCATTGGTGATGATCACACATAGGCCGTAGCCGCCGTTCCAGCCGGCGAGCGTGACGCGCCCGCCGACAGCGGCGTGGATCGGCGTGCCTGAGTTCGCGGCGATATCGATTCCCGTGTGGAAGTTGGAGCCGTCGACCCTGAGCTGGCGATAGCCGAAGTGCGAGGTAATCGGCCCGTGGATCGGCCAATGCATGGTTCCCGGCGGCGGATTGGGGGCCAGCACCGCCGCGCGGGCCGGGCCGAGCTGGTCCGGTGGCACGACGCGCAGCGTCTGACCCGGGAAGAGCTCGGTGTTGGGCAGATCGTTGGCGCTCATCAGGGCCGCGATCGTGGTGTTGTGGCTGTGGGCGATGGACCACAGGCTGTCGCCCTTGGTCACCGTCACCGTTGGCGGCACGGGACCGCCGGTGTCGGTGGTGGGAGCCGCGTATCGGCCCGGCACGGTGAGGGTCTGGCCGGGGTGGAGGACGGCGCCCTGGGCTAGGTGGTTCGCGCTCATGAGGGCGGTCACGCTCACCTGATGGCTTTGGGCCAGGCCCCATAGCGAGTCACCGGGCTGGACCGTCACGACCAGCGGCGCCGGGGCCGGCGAGCTCGGCTTGAGCTTGAGGGTCTGGCCGGGGTGGATCACCGACCCGTTCAGGTCGTTGTAGGCGATGAGGTCGTCGACGCTCAGGTTGAACGCCAGCGCGATGTTGTAGAGGGTGTCCCCCGGCTGCACCACGTACACGTCGGGGTTGGCGTTCCCACCTTGGGGAAGCTGCAGGGTCGTGCCCGGCATGAGGTCGCTGCCTGTGATGGCGTTGGCCTTCCGAAGGGCATCGATGGTGGTCCCGTAGCGCTGGGCGATGCCCCACAGCGTGTCGCCAGGCTGCACGGTCACGCTGCTCGGCTCGGCCCACGCCGCGCCGAGGCTCAGGCAAACGACGGAGAGTCCAACAAGGAGCTGGCGGCGAGTCGGCATCCCGGCTAGGTTACCAGACGCAGAGCATTCGCAAGTGGAAAGAATTCATGTCTGGCTGGACAAAGAACACGTCAGGGGAGCGTTGGGAGGGCGGCGCTGCGATCAGTCGCGCGGATCCACGACGGCGTCGAGAATGCCGGGAAGGGCGCCCCTCAGGGCGATTCGGCGCCCGAGCTCGCTCTCGATGGCCACGAACAGGTCGATATCCTCGTCACACGCCCCGCCGGCGATGATTCCGAGTTCGAGCCGGCGCGACTGGTAAACGAGCGCCTGTGTGGGGAATTCTGAGAGTCGGTCGAGCATCGGGGCTCCTCTCCTGCGGCTTGGAATGGAGTGTAGCAGGAGAGGCCTTACAGGATTCTCAAAATCTGTCACGTCCGACCAGGCGCGTGCCGCCGGTACCGTTCAGGGCGTCACGGGCGCTGCGTGGATCGCGCCCATCGGCGATCAGCGCATAGCTCGCGCCCTGCCGCAATGCGTCCATCGCCGCCTCCACCTTCGGGATCATGCCGCCGGCGATGCGGCCGTCGGCGACCCGTTGCGCCGCCTCGTCCCGAGTGAGTGTCGCCAGCACGCTGTCGGCGCGGCGCGGCTCGTCGAGCACGCCGGGGACGTTCGTGAGGAAGATCACACCTGCCGCCAGCGCTCCCGCCACGGCAGCCGCCACCTCGTCGGCGTTGACGTTCAGCAACCCGCCCGACGCGTCGACCGCCAGACAGGCGAGCACGGGGACGAACCCGCTCTCGGTGAGCGCGCGCAGTGCCACCGTGTTCACGCCGGTCACCCGGCCCACCCGGCCCAGCGACGGCGCCCGGGGTTCGCCCGTGAGCAGGCCGGCGTCGCGGCCGCTGAGGCCGATGGCCGGCCCGATGTCCTGGGCGAGGCGTTTTGACAGCACCGTCAACACCCGCTCGATCACGTCCAGGCTTTCGGGTGTGGTCACCCGCAAGCCACGTTCGAAGCGGTGCGGCAGGCCGGCAGCGTCCAGTGCAGCGGTGATGAATGGGCCACCGCCATGGACCACGGCAGGTTGCTCGCCCGCGTCGAACAGGGCGCGGATCTCGGCCGCCACGGCGGCGCGCGTCGCGTCGTCGGTCATGGCGTTTCCGCCGTACTTGATGACCACGGGCATGCGCCAGTCTAGCCTCGCGGTGTGGCTGCACCGCGTGGTACATTCCCACACGACCGCGCGCCGGGGCCGGCCGTGGCGGGCTCGGGACGCGCCCGCCGAGCGCGAAGGGAGCCGGGTTGGACACAGCGGACAGGCTCGTCTTCGGTACCGATGGCTGGCGGGATGTGATCGCCGACGGCTTCACGGTCGCCAACGTTCGCCGCGCGGCCTGCGCCTACGGCGAGCATCTCCTCGAGCGTGGCGCCAAGCGCGTGCTGGTCGGTTACGACACCCGCTTCGCCGGTGAGCTGTTCGCCCGTGCTGCGGCCGAGACGCTGGCGGACTTCGGTCTGGAAGCGTTGCTCTCCGACGGTTATCTGCCGACGCCGGCGCTGTCGTTCGCCGTCACCCACCTGGCTGCGGACGGCGGGGTGATGCTGACGGCTTCGCACAACCCCCCCATCTACCAGGGCTTCAAGCTCAAGGGCCCGTACGGGGGCACCGCCACGGACGACATCTACCGAGACGTGGCGGGCCGGGTCCGGCCCGCGGACGCCATCCCGGCCCCCGCCGGGCCGCGACGGTCCGTCGAGCGCTTCGACGTGCGGGCCGCCTACTACGATGCCCTGGAGCGCCTCCTGGTGATGGACGTCCTTGCCGCCGCCGGCGGCCGCCTCCTCCATGACGCCATGGGGGGTGCAGCCGCCGGTTGGCTGGCGGGGTTCGTCCGCTCGCGCCAGCTGACCGTGACCGTCGAGGAGGTCCGCGGCCGCCCGGATCCGTTGTTCTACGGCGTCAACCCGGAGCCGATCGCCGTCAACCTGCAGGAGGCGACGGCGCGCATGCGCGACGAGGACGCCTGGTTCGCGGCGGCCACGGACGGCGACGGGGACCGGCTCGGGGTGGTCCTGCGCGGCGGCGCCTACTTCAACGCCCACCAGATCTTCGCGGTGCTCCTCGACGAGCTCGACGGTCTCGGCCTGCCGGGCGCGGTGGTGAAGACCTTCACGGTCTCCCGCGTGGTCGAGCGCCTTGCTGCGAGTCGCGGACGCCGCGTCATCGAGACGCCGGTCGGCTTCAAGTACATCGTGGCCGCCATGCTGGAGGGTGACGTGTTGATCGGCGGCGAGGAGTCCGGCGGCTTCGGGGTGGCCGGCCACCTTCCCGAGCGCGACGGCATCGTCAACGCCCTGCTGTTGCTGCAGAGCGCTGCGCGCAGCGGGGTCACGCTCGCCGAACGCTTCCGCGCCATCGAACGCGAGACGCACTGGCGCCACGCCTATGACCGCGTCGACCTCGAGCTCCCCGATATCGCGCTCAGGGACCGTGTGATGGCCGCGCTGGCCGACCCGCCGGCCACCTTCGGCGGGCGTCGCGTCACGGCGGTGGAGCGCCGCGACGGCGCGAAGCTCGACCTCGACGAAGACGCCTGGTTGCTCTACCGGCCCAGCGGCACCGAGCCGGTCCTGCGCATCTACTGCGAAGCGGGCGACGCCGAGTCGGTTGCCGACTTGCTCGCCGCGGCCCGTGACTGGGCCCTCTCGCTCGGCTAGACCTGCCGGAACGCCTTCGGGCTCCTGGACAGCACCTCGCGGCCGCTCTCCGTGACCAGCGCAAGGTCCTCGACACGGACGCCCCCGAAACCCGGAAGATAGACGCCCGGCTCGACCGTGACGATCATGCCCGGCGCCAGCACATCGTCGCTCCGGTGCGACAGGCGCGGCCCCTCGTGGATCTCCAGGCCGGTGCCGTGTCCCAGCGAATGGGAAAACGCCTCGGCCAGATCGTGACCGGCCAGCAGGTCACGGGCGACGGCGTCGAGATCGCTCCCCGAGCGGCCGGGAGCGACCGCGTCAAGCGCCGCCTGCTGCGCCTCCAACACGGCGTCGAACAGCCGCCGAAGCTCCGGCGCGATGGGCCCGACGGCCACCGCTCGCGTCATGTCCGCGTGATAACCGTTGTAGACCGCGCCGAAGTCGAGCGTCACCAGGTCGCCGGCCTCGATCGTCTTGGTGGACGCCACCCCGTGGGGCATGGCGCTTCGTGTGCCGCTCGCCACGATGATGTGGAAGCCCGCGCCGTTGGAGCCCGCCAGCCGCATGTGGCGCTCGAGCTCGAGCGCCACCTCGATCTCCCGCACGCCGGGCTCGATCATCGGCACGACGCGCTCGAAGGCCAGGTCGGTGATGCGCGCGGCTTCGCGCAAATCGGCGATCTCCTGAGCCGTCTTGATGAGCCGGAACGGTGCGAGGAAGGCCTCCGTGGCGAGCGGCTCGCTGCCCAGGCGTTCGCTGAGACGGCGGTAGCGCTGCAGGCTCAGGTACTCGCCCTCGACCGCCAGCCTGTGTCCCGATGCCATCTCGGGGACGCGCTCCTCCCAGCTCGAGGCGATGACGACCTCGAGGCGCGACTCCTCGCCGGCCTGAGCGGTGTAGCGGCCATCGGTGACGAGCGAGGCGGCCTCCGGCGTGATGAGCACCACGGCGTCCTCCGGGCTGGTGAAGCCGGAGAGGTAGCGGACGTTGGCTGGCCCGGTGACGAGCAGGGCGTCGGCCGACAGGCCCGCGAGCTTGTCGCGGAGGTCGTCGAGGAGGCTCATCGCCCCGCCGCCACGATGGCGAGCAACTGGTCCGCGTCGAGGCTGGCGCCGCCGATGAGTCCGCCGTCGACGTCGGGGCGCGCCAGCAACTCGGCTGCGTTGTCGGGTTTCATGCTGCCACCGTACAGCACGCGCACGGCCCCGGCTTCGTCGCCGAAGCGCGACACCAACGCGGTGCGGACGGTGGCCCCCATCTGCTGGGCGTCGTCAGCGGTGGCCGTTCGGCCCGTGCCGATCGCCCACACCGGCTCGTATGCGATGACGAGGGCGTCGGGCGATCCCAGCGCCACGCCCTCGAGGTCGGCCGCGAGCTGACGCAGCACCACCGTTTCGGCGTCGCCGGCGAGCCGCTCGTCCTCCTTCTCGCCCACGCACAGGATGGGCACCAGCCCCTCGTCCAGCGCCCGGGTGAGCTTGGCGTTCACGAGGGCGTCGTCCTCGTCGTGGTAGGCGCGCCGCTCGGAGTGCCCGACGATGACGTAACGTGCCCCCACGTCACGCAGCATGCCGGCGGAGACCTCGCCGGTGAACGCCCCCTCGGCGTGCGCGCTGACGTCCTGAGCACCGATGGCGACGGCGCTTCCGCGCGCCACTGCCACCATGGGCGCGAGGTGTGTGTAGGGGACGTTCAGCAGCAGCTCACAGTGGTCGTGAGCGACGTCGTCTAGGCGGCCCAGGAACGCCCCCAGCCAGGCGCTCGCCTCGCTGGGCAGCTTGTGCATCTTCCAGTTGCCGGCGATGAGGGGCCGGCGAGAAGGGCGTGGAACGGACATGCGCCACGATACCTCAGCCCTGTCGGCTCTCGTGGCTCGGGGTCGGGGACGGTGCGGGCGGGCCGAACTCACGCCGGCCCGCCCGCCCATTGCCGTGTCGACTCAGGCGCTCAGGCCTGGACCCCCGCTTCGCCGGCCTTGCCGCTCCGCCGGCGGCTGCGTTTGCGCCCGCTGCCGCTGCCGGAGCCACGCCGTTCCAGCGCTTCCAGGCCGCCGACCAGGGCCAGCTCCAGCACGCCGTCCAGGTCGTCGACCTCGTGCAGCGACAGGCTCTTGGTCAGGTGGGCGGCGATGTCTTTCATGTCGGCACCGTTCTTGGCCGGGAAGATGATGTGCTTGATGCCCGCTCGCTTGGCGCCCAGGATCTTCTCCTTGAGCCCCCCGATCGGCAGCACGCGGCCGCGCAAGGTGATCTCACCCGTCATGGCGACGTCCTTGCGCACGGGCGTGGCCGTCAATGCGCTGACCAACGAGGTGGCCAGGGCCACGCCGGCGCTCGGTCCCTCCTTGGGGGTGGAACCCGCCGGCACGTGGATGTGGATCTCGCTGTCGTCGAGCGTCTGGCGCGCGATGCCGAAGCGCTCGGCGTTGCTCTTGGCGTACGTGAGGGCCGCCCGCGCGGACTCCTTCATGACGTCGCCGAGCTGGCCGGTGAGGACCAGGCCGCCCTTGCCGGGCGTTATGGACGTTTCGACGAACAGGATGTCCCCACCGACCGGCGTGTAGTACATGCCGGTGGCGACGCCCACCAGGTTGTCCTCGGCCTCGGCTTCGGGCGTGAAGCGGTGCGCACCCAGGTACCCCTCCAGGCTGCGCTCGGTGATGCGCACGCGCTTGGCCTCGCCTTCTGCGATGCGGCGCGCCCCCTTGCGGCACAGCGTGCCGATGATGCGTTCGAGGTTGCGCACCCCCGCCTCGCGCGTGTAGGAGGTGATGACGCTGGACAGGGCGCCGTCGGAGAGGCTGAGCTGGTTGGGCTTCAAGCCGTTCTCGGTGACCTGGCGCGGCAGCAGGTAGCGCTTGGCGATCTCCAGCTTCTCCTGCTCAATGTAGCTGGAGAACTCGATCATCTCCATGCGATCGGACAAGGCCTCTGGGATCTGTTGCGCGTAGTTGGCCGTGGCGATGAACAGCACCTCGGAGAGGTCGAAGGGCACGCCCAGGTAGTGGTCCACGAAGTTGTTGTTCTGCGCCGGGTCCAGCACCTCCAGCAGCGCCGACGAGGGGTCGCCCTGGTACGAGGCGCCGAGCTTGTCGACCTCGTCGAGGAGGAACACCGGGTTCTTGGTGCCGGCCTGGCGGATGCCCTGGATGATGCGACCCGGCATGGAGCCGATGTAGGTCCGCCGGTGGCCGCGGATGTCCGACTCGTCCCGAGCCCCTCCCAGCGAGATGCGCACGTACTCGCGACCGAGCGCCTTGCCGATCGACTTGGCGATGCTGGTCTTGCCGACGCCGGGCGGTCCGACGAACAGCAGGATGGGCCCCTTGTTGACCTCGAAGGCGTCCAGCTCGCCCTTCTGCGCCCGCTCCTCCTTGAGCTTGCGCACGGCGAGATACTCCAGCACGCGGTCCTTCACCTTCTCGAGGCCGTAGTGGTCCTCCTCCAGGATCTTGGAGGCCTTGGCCATGTCCAGGCGATCCTCGCTGCGTGTGTTCCATGGCAGCTCGGTGATGGTCGTGAGGTAGGTGCGGATGACCGAGGCCTCGGCGGAGTCGGGGTGCATGCGCGAGAGGCGGTTGAGCTCGCGCTGGGCCTCCTTCATCACGACGTCGGGCAGGTCGAGGGCGTCGAGCTTCTCACGGAACGACTCGACCTCGTCCTCGTCTTCGTCGTTGCCCGACAGCTCCTTCTGCAGCGCCTTGATCTGCTCGCGCAGGAAGAACTCGCGCTGATTGCGGTCGATCTCCTCCTTGACCTCGCGTTGCAGACGGCGCTGGGTCTCCTGCAACTCGAGCTCGGTGTCGATCAGCAGGAGCACCCGGCGGAGGCGCTCCTCGACGCTGGCGGCTTCGAGCACGGCCTGCTTGTCGGTCAGCTTGAAGTCGAGGTGGTAGGCAACGTAGTCGGCGAACTGCCCGGGGTCCTCGAGGTTCATGACGAACTGCGCAACCTCGTGTTGGACCTGGCGACTGCCGTTCTCGACAAGGTCCGCGAACTTCTCCTTCAGCTCACGGAAGGTGGCCTGCACCATGACGGCGTCGCCTTCGGGCACCTCGATGGGGCTGACGTCGGCTTCGATCAGCCCGGTGGAGGCGTGGAAGTGGTCGATGCGTACCCGTGCGAACGCCCGCACCAGCATCTGGATGCTGCCGTCAGGGTTCTTCTTCATGCGCATGATGTTGCAGGCGGTGCCGATGTCGAACAGGTCGCCGGGCTTGGGCTCTTCGACGTCGCGGTCGCGCTGGCTGGCGATGACGATGGTGCGGTCGCGGTCGAGCGCGGCGTTGATGGCCCGGATGGAGATGCCGCGGCCGGCATCGATGGGCATCACCATGGTGGGGTAGAGCACGCTGCCGCGCACCGGGCACACCGGAATCGGGGCGCTGAAGTCGGTGGGGGTGGGAACCTCTGCCATCAGATCTCCTAGACTACGCGAAACACAGAACGCTGGCCATGGGATTGTACGTCACACGCCGCGCCTGTCTCTGCGCGTACGAGGTTTGGGAGAGGAATCTGAGTCAACACGTATCAACTTTACTGCATAGGACTAACTCATGTAGAGCCCAGCCTACGTGGTGCGAAGGCCCGCACGCGCACGCCGTACCGGCACGCCTTGCGCGTCGCGGCAGGGCGTTCCGCCGGTCCGCACAGTATAGACCCGCCGACCGCGCCGAGTCCGGGCGCTGCCTCACCGCGGCGCCCTGCGTGGGCCGCGACCGCGAGGCGAAGGGCGGCCCGTGGTAGCGTAGGCGCGCCATGTCAGACGTCATCCATGCCCTGCGTGAGGCCGTCCAGGACGCACTTACCGAACTGGGGGTAGGGGACGCCGAAGCGTCGCTCCAGGAGGTGCCCGCCGACAAGCCCGGCGACTACGGCAGCCCTGTCGCGTTCACGCTCGCTCGCAGGCTGAGGCGGAATCCTGCCGACATCGCCCGTCAGCTCGTGGCGGCCCTCCGCCTCCCGGGAGGCGTCGCGCGGGCAGACGCCGTCGGCGCCTACATCAACTTCGTGGTGGAGCCCGGCGTCTTCGTCGCCGACGTGGTGCGCGCGCAGCCGTCGGCACCGGCCAGAGGTCTCAAGGTAGTGCTGGAGCACACCTCCGTCAACCCCAACAAGGAGGCCCACGTTGGCCACCTTCGCAACATCGTGCTCGGCGACGCCTGCGCCCGCATCTTGCGCGCGGCCGGCTTCCAGGTCGAGGTGCAGAACTACATCGACGACACCGGCCGACAGGCCGCGGAGAGCCTGTTCGCAGTCGAGCACTTCGGAGAAGCCTACACCGGCGCGGAGAAGTACGATCACTGGCTGGGCACGCTCTATGTGCGTCTGGGGGCGGCCAAGGAGCGGGATGCCGAGCGCATCGAGGCCGGCGTGTCGGGCGTCATGGCCCGCCTCGAACGTGGCGAGCTGCGGGGCGAGGTGGAGCGCGTGGTGGCCGCTCAGCTCGAGACCTTCCACGCGCTCGACGCCGAGTACGACCTGCTTGTGTGGGAGTCCGACGTGGTCCACGGCGGCTTCCTTGCCCGGGGCCTGGAGGTGCTGGAGGCAAGCCCCTACGTGTCGCGTCCGACGCAGGGTAAGTACGCCGGCGCGCTGGTGATGGACGTCTCGGAGTTCCTGCCGGGCCTGGAGGAGGCCAGCGTGGTGCTGGTGCGAAGCGACGGCAACGCCATGTACGTGGCGAAGGATATCGGCTACCAGTTCTGGAAGGCGGGGATCTTCGAGGGGCTGCGCTTCCGGCGCTTCGCCGAGCAGCCGTCGGGCAAGCCGCTCTACACCAGCGCGCCGCAGGGCGACGCGCACCCCGACGGCCGCACCTTCGCACACGGCCAGGAGATCATCAACGTCATCGACGTGCGTCAGAGCCACCCGCAGACGCTGGTGCGTACCGCGCTGGCGCTGTCCGGAACCGAGGCGGGCGAGCGCGCCTACCGCAACTCGCACCACCTCGCCTACGAGGTGGTGACGCTCGAGGGCCAGCCGATGAGCGGCCGCAAGGGCCTGACGCTGTCCATCGACGCGGTGGTGGCGGAGGCGACACGCCGGGCCCGGGCCGTGGTGGAGGAGAAGAACCCCGACCTCGCCGGCAGCGACACGGTGGCCCGGCAGGTGGGCGTGGGGGCGCTGCGCTTCGGGATGCTGAAGAGCGAGGCGCGCAAGGTGATCGACTTCCGCTGGGAGCAGGCCCTGTCGCTCCAGGGGGACAGCGCGCCCTACGTTCAGTACGCGCATGCGCGCGCCTGCAGCATCCTGCGGGCGGCCGAGGAGGCGGGCCTGGCCGACAGCACGGCCGACTTCGCCGCGCTCGGCGCGCTCGAGGTGCGCCTGGCGCAGGTGATCGCGCGGCTGCCCGCGGTGCTCGACGCCGCGGCGCGCGACCTGGCGCCCCACCTGGTGGCTCAGTTCGCGTTGGACCTGGCGACGGCCTGGAACGGCTACTACAACCACAAGGGTGAGGACGGGCGGCCCGACACCCAGGTGCTCAAGGCCGAGCCCGGGCTGCGCGGCGCGCGGCTCGCCCTGGTGGAGCGCGTGCGGCGCGCGCTCGCCGAGGCGCTCGGGCTGCTGGGGATCGAGGCGCCGGAAGCGATGTGAGCGCCGGCGCGCAGCGCCGTCGAAACGGAACGTGCCCTTGCGCCGGACGGGTCTGGCGGGCCCTTCAGCACGGTCTGTTCGCCGCGCCGCGATAGTCCGTTCGCAGCAGTCGAAACGTGACGCACGGCTGGCAAGGCGGCCCAAGGGGCTTTACCAAACCCCTTGCGCCGAATACGATGAATGAGAGACAGCTGAGAACCATGAGCTAGGCTTGGCTTGGAGGTGTCACGTGTTACGACAAGGCCGTTTCGCCGCTCTCCTCGTTGCCTTCGCAGCTCTCGCGCTGCTCTTCTCGGCGTGCACGATCGTGGGCTCGGATGCCAAGGTCCAGATGGTGCCTGATCCGACCGCCGGCACGAACTCTTTCTTCACGTCTAGTTTCGACGACGACTATGCGCAGGTGGCCTTCACACGGGGCTTCACGTTCACATTCTTCGGCACGACGTACAACTCCGTCTACATCAACACCAACGGCGGCGTGACCTTCGGGGCAGGCACGACCGTCTATCATCCGCAGCTGTCTGACATGGTGCTCCCCGGCATCGCCATCCTGTGGGCCGACTTGGATGCTGGCCTCTCGAACCCCGCGAACGCCAACGGGATCGACTACCAGCAGTTCGACGACCGCTTCGAGATCACGTACACGGACCTCGCGGACCACAACGACGATACGCTTCTCAACACCATGAAGCTCACGCTGTACGCCGACGGCACGATCAGCATGCACTACGACACGCAGGATTCCAGCACCTACGTGCTGCTTGGCGTCTTCGATGGCAACGGCGGCTACACGAGCGCAGCGCTGCAGTCGACGTACAATGCCTACAGCGCCGGGCATGGTATCTACGTCTTCGATGCCAATGACGCCGGCGGTACGGCTCCGACACAGAATCAGCTCGATGGCATGACGCTCACGTTCAACCCGTAGGCGTCCCTAGGTAGGCAAGGCGCATTCCTGGCTCGAGGTTCAGCGACGGTTGCTCTCCATTGCGCCTCGCGCGTCGGCTCACTGGCGTGCGAGGCGCTCGCGCTGCTGGGGATCGATGCGCCCGAAACGGTGTAGGCCCGGACGCTCGGCGGCGGCCGCAATCCAGGTGCGGCGACATCGACTCGGTATCGGGTCAGCTCGGCGTTCCTGCACCGCGGACCGGCTCGGCCGGGGGTGGTCCGATGTGGTCGACGGTCCCGCGGGCGGGGTCGTCGAGTCCGGGCGCTCGC
>Ga0307441_1000740_pt1 | contig 11518 bp, 11 predicted proteins | sample SalMarWE160420MG_FD_202149 | JGI IMG/M metagenome (GOLD analysis project Ga0307441, IMG submission 202149) | Salt marsh sediment microbial communities from the Plum Island Ecosystem LTER, Massachusetts, United States - WE1604-20 | ecosystem: Environmental > Aquatic > Marine > Intertidal zone >... | reverse complement strand
GGTCTTGACGGCATCTCGGGTCTTCGTGCGATCGGAAAGTGACGTGCCGAACCCCAGGGCCGGAATCACACCGCGACCGGCGTTCAGGGCAAATCTGTGCTGACTGAGATCGTCATTCGATGCCATGGACTTCGGCCTCCTGATTCGTTGATTTGTCCTCTGTTCGCTAAAGAGACGCCGTCCTCACGAGTCGTAGCCGGGCGACGGTATGGTCTATAATAGATGACCAGTCGTCTATTTCCAAGCCCGATAGTGGAGGCATTCCCTGCGGTAAAAGATCAGCTCAGCAGCGCTGGGATGGTGACGGCTTCGAACCGGTCGTAGGGGGTGCGACTGCGGGTGATTTTTCCGCGAAGCGCCGCGCCTTCCCATGCCTCGATCAGCCGGGAGGCGAGCTCCCCCGCATCGAGGTTCCCTCGGATGTCACCGGAGTCCCGCTGGCCCGAGCGCACACACGCCGTGAGAGCCGAGCCCCAGCGGTCGAGAATGCGAAGCAGCACGGTGCGTACCGGTTCGCTCGAACCGCCGAGTTCCAGCGACAAGTTGCCGACCAAGCAGCCGAGCAGGAAGTCGCCGGACTCGTGTTCGTCTGCGAGTGCGTGGAAGAAGCGCGTGATGCGCTCGCGCGCCGGCACTTCCTCGTCGAGGATTGGCACCAGCCGCGTCTCGATATCCGCCCAATAGTGTTCGAGAATGGCCGCGGCAAAGGCTTCTTTGCTGGGGAAATAGGCGTAGAACGAGCCTTTCGGCACGCCAGCGGCGCCGGTAATGTCCTTGACGCCGCTGGCGGCGAATCCGCGTGCGTGCACGAGGTCGAGCCCCGCTGCAAGCAGGCGCCGGCGAACCTCTGGGTTCGGCGGGCGGGGCATGCCTCGATATTAGTCGACCGGTCAGTTATCTTCCAGCCGCTGTGCAGCGGGCTTCAAGACGGACGACGCATAGACCTCATCCGCGGCCACCGACGAGACACCCAGTTCGGCCGCCACCGCGTCGATCGCTTGCTGCGCAACGCTGCGGTCCACCCGGCGGTCGGGGGTGAAGTACGGGCCGACGTAGCGTTCGTAGTGTCGTTGCGCCTCGTCACGCGTGAGCCGGTTCAGGAACCAGGCAATGTAACGGACCCCCAGGCTGGGTTGTTCGGAAAGGGTGCGCAGCGCCCGCTGGTTGGCCCGCACCAGAGCCTGCAGAGCAGGGCTGTCGAGCGGGACGCGGGCGGGGTCCACCGCGACGCCCACGGTGGGGATCTGGAAGTGGTCGCCGACCCAGGCCAGTACGTGGAACCCCTCTTCCTCGGCGACCTGCTCGGGTGAGAGCGTGCTGCCCACATAGGCAGCGTCGATCGTGCCGTCCCGAAGGCGCCGCAGGTCTATCTGGTAGTCACCCGGATGCCGCACCATACATTGCAGGTCACGGTCGGGGTCCAGGCCGTGCTTTCGCAGGACGATCCGGGCGAAGGTGCCGGGGGGGTTATTGGGGGCGTGGACGGCCAGGCGCCGCCCGCGAAGATCCGCCATGGACGTCACGTCGGCGTTGCCGAGGAACCAGAACAGCGGGCGGTCGGTATTGACGCTGAGCGCTGTCCAACCGATCCCGTCGGTCAGCCGTGACAACAGGCACCGGCCCAGACCGATCACCGCACCGCGGCGCAGTCGCTCTGCTTTCCAGCCGATCCCGTCGCGGACAGCGACATGGACGCCTTCGTCCTCGTAGTAGCCCTCTTGGTCGGCGACGTGGGCGACCAGCTCTTCGTGGATACCACGCCCGACATAGGCCAGATCGATTGTCTCCAAAGCCGAAACCTCTTTCCGATCTTCTGGACGTGTTTGGCGGCTCAACCTGTTTCAGTGCATGGCGAGGCCGCCGTTGACCTCCAGGCAATGCCCCGTGGTGAAGCCTGAATCCTCACTGGCCAAGAAGGCCACCGTCTTGGCCACCTCGTCCGGGGTCACGAGGCGCCCCATGGGATTGGATGCGCCGAGTTGCCGCACCTCTTCGGCCGACAACAGCGCGTTCGCCGTTGTATCGGCCACCGTGGCGGGGGAAACGAGGTTAGCGGTGATCCCGTGCGGTGCCAGCTCGAGTGCGACGTAGCGGACAAACTGGTCCAGCGCCGCCTTGGCGGTGCCCACCGTGATCATGCCTTCACGGGGTCGGCGGGACAACACCGTGGTGAGATAGACCAGCCGACCGTAGCCGCGGGAAATCATTGTCGGTACAACAGCTTTGGTTACCAAGAAGGCGGCATGGAGCTCCCGGTCCAGCTTGCCACCGAGCTGCTCCCAGCTCAGGTCGGCAAACGAGGTGACATCGTATGGGATCAATGCGTTATGCACGAGCACGTCGATCCGGCCCCACCGCCGTTCGGTTTCCCGTGCCATTGCGGTGACACCGTCGGCCGCGGTGACATCGGCCCGAATCGCCACGGCCTCACCGCCAGCCGCGGTCGCGGCACGAACAACTTCGTTTGCCTGCTCGGCACTGGACCGGTAGTTGACGACTACCCGAAAGCCTCGCTCCGCGAGGACTGTCGCAGTCGCCGCGCCGATTCCCCGGCTGGCTCCGGTGATCACCGCAACGCGATCCATCAGCGTTACCTCCGTGTCTGCCTACTGGCTGGGTTGCCATTCTTTGACAGCTCCCTGGCGGCCAGACGGAGGGATGAATTTAAAGTCATCGAACGCCGACGATTCCTGACAAACCGACAGGACAGCGCAAGCTGGCAGGCCAAGACAATACACCTAGGATATATTTCGGTAAAGGGTGCGGCGCAAGTGAAGCTTCTTCGGGCGCTTTGGACCAAGCTTCCGGTTGAACTGGGGTCGTACATGACCTGTTATCGCCCCGCCAGCCGGTCAGCGAACCGGATCCTTTTCCCGGCGTGATCGGTGAAATCGACTAATCGTCGGGTGAATTCGAAGAATTACTTCGCACGCAGAATTGGGTACCGCATGCCGAAGCTGATGGGCGGCGCAGCACGCGAAACGATCGCTCCAGCACCGCGCCGCCGACGATGTCGATCACGACGTCGTAGGCGGCGCCGCTTTCGTCGAATGCTTCGGCGCGGACATCGATCACCTGGTCCGCCCCGAATCCGCGCACCAGCTCGGCCGTGTCGCTGCGCAGGTCGCGCTGACACGCGCGCCGAGGATCGCAGCCAGTTGAACCGCCAAAGCCCCCACACCGCCGGCGCCGCCGTGCACAAGCACGGCCTCTCCAGGTTGCACGGCGGCGTGGTCGACCAGGGCCTGCAGGGCGGTCAGACCGGCCAGCGGCAACGCTGGCGCGACTGCATGCGACGCCGTCGACGGCTTGGCGGCCAGGTCGGCCGCGGGGACGGCGACGAACTCATCGAAGGTGATGGCAGCGGCGTGCACGGCCACCAACAGCTCGCCGGGGGCAGCGACCGGCGCGGGCGCCGGCTCGACGACCAGCTCCTCGGGCCGCCCCGGCGGTGCGCCCGCAAGGCCGTCATCTCGGTCAGGGCAACCGCCAATCGATCGGGTCGGCGCCCATTTTCGCCAGGAGCTCGTTGGCGCGGCTGAACGGGCGGGAGCCGAAGAATCCCCGAGACGCCGACAACGGCGAGGGGTGCGGCGATTCGATTGCCACGCAATTGCCGTCGGCCAGAATGGGTTTGAGCGTGGACGCGTCACGGCCCCACAGAATCGCCACCATCGGCTGCGAACGCCCGGCTAGCGCACGGATCGCGCACTCGGTCACCACTTCCCAGCCCTTGCCCCGATGCGATGCCGGATTATTGGGGCGCACCGTCAGCACCCTGTTCAGCAACAGCACACCGCGCTCCGCCCACGGCGTCAGATCGCCGCACGAGGGCTGTGGATGGCCGAGGTCGGTGGAGTACTCGTCGAAGATGTTGGCCAGGCTGCGGGGCAGCGGACGCACGCCGGGGGCCACCGAGAAGCTCAGGCCCACAGCGTGTCCCGGGGTCGGGTACGGGTCCTGGCCGACGATCAGGACCCGGACGCCGTCGAATGGGAAAGTAAAGGCACGCAAGACATTCGGTCCCGCCGGCAGATATCGCCGTCCGGCCGCGATCTCGGCCCGCAGGAACTGCCCCATCTGCGCAACCTGATCGGTCACCGGCCCGAGCGCGGCCGCCCAGCCCTGCTCGACGAGTTCGCTCAATGGGCGCGCCGTCATCGCAGCCCTTTCCTCATCACGTCGACGATCACCGCGCTACCCTAACGCTCATACGACTGCCAGCCGGCGTAGCCGTTCCACTCTTGGCCGTCGACGAGGACTTGGGCCGGCCCGTCGAGAACCCGCCCGATGACGCGCCATCCGACCGGCGCAGGACCGGCGAAACAGGCCACCAGGGCGTGGTCTTCACCGCCGCCCAACACCCACTGCCAGGGGTCGACACCGGCAGCGGCGGCGGCCTCGGCGAGGACGTCGTGGTCTGCGGCCAGCGCCGCCGTGGACAGATCCATGTTGGTCCGGGACGCCTCGGCAACATGCCGCAGGTCGGCCACCAGACCGTCAGAGACGTCGATCATGGCTTGCGCGCCCGCGGCGGCGGCCACCGCCCCCTGGCCATAGGGCGGTTCGGGAACCAGATGGCGGCGCCGCAGCTCGTCGAATCCCGCAATCCCTCTGCCCCACAAGGTGTACCCGGCCGCCGAACGGCCGAGTTCACCGGCGACGGCGATCACCGAGCCGGCTCTAGCTCCGGACCGCAACACCGGCGCGCGCCCGTACAGGTCGCCCAGCACCGTCACCGAGACCACCCACTGCGGGCAGCTGACGAGATCGCCGCCGGCGATACCGGCGCCGATGCGCTGTGCCTCGTCCCACATGCCGTCGACTAGCGCGTCTGCCCGCACTGCGGGCGTGTCGCCGGGCGCGGCCAGGCTGACCACGAAAGCCGCCGGCCGGGCGCCCATCGCCTCGATGTCCGCGGCGTTCTGGGCGATCGCCTTGCGGCCAACGTCGTGGGGTGTCGACCAGTCCCACCGGAAGTGCCGATCCTGCACCAACATGTCGGTCGATACCACGACGCGCCCGTCGTGCGTCGCTACCACCGCCGCGTCGTCACCCGGCCCCAGCATGACCGCAGCCGGCTGTCGGCGGCCCCGCACCAAGCGATCGATCACAGCGAACTCACCGAGCTGCCGCAGTGTCGGGGATTCGCCCGATGCCCCGAAGGTATGGTCGCGCACGCCACCTCCTGCAGCGTGAGGGCCCCGGCACGGTCACCTGGCCTGGGAGTAGGTTGAGTCCCTGCCCGCACGTGCGGACCGCGCCAGTGTAAAGCCCTGTGACGATGCGGGCCGCGTTCGCGGCCCGGGGCGCCCCGGCCACGCGACGGCGAGGGGCGAGCGGGGCGAGTGTGTAAGAGACGGGAGGTACACGCGCGGCGATGGGCGATCCGGATGCCGACACTGGACCACCGCGTGCGGTGATCATCGCCGCGGTGGCGCTGGCCGTCGCGGCGATCGGCGTGATCCTGGTGATCGCGGCCAACCGCAATGCGCCACCGCGGCCGGTCGTCCTTCCCGCCGTTCCGGCGCCGCAGGCCGGCAGCGCCGCATGTCGGGCGCTCAGCGAGGCGCTGCCGCAGCGGCTCGGGGACTATCAACGCGCACCCGTTGCGCAACCGGCACCCCAGGGCGCGGCCGCATGGCGGACCGGACCGGACAGTGCGCCCGTTGTGCTGCGCTGCGGGCTCGACCGTCCCGCCGAGTTCGTGATGGGATCTCCGATCCAGATCGTTGACCGGGTGCAGTGGTTCCGGGTGCCCGCTGAACAGCAATCCACCGGTGACGCGGGCAGATCCACCTGGTACACGGTGGACCGGCCGGTGTATGTGGCTCTCACACTGCCGTCGGGTTCGGGCCCGACGCCGATTCAGCAGCTCTCCGAGGTGATCGACCACGCCATCGCGGCGGTGCCCATCGACCCGGCTCCGGTTGGTTAAAGGCCGGTCAACGCAGGCCCACGCCGCGGGCCAATGCCGTGTCGACCATCGTCGCCAACAGGGTGGGATAGTCCACGCCGCTGGCCGCCCACATCCTCGGATACATCGAGATCTTGGTGAACCCCGGCATCGTATTGATTTCGTTGAGTACCGGCCCGTCGTCCGTGAGGAAGAAATCGACGCGGGCCAGTCCCTGGCAGTCAATGGCTCTGAAGGCCCGGATCGCCAAGTTGCGCACGGCGTCGGCGATGTCGTCGTCGACCTTTGCGGGCACGTCCAATTCGGCTGCATCCTCGAGGTATTTGGTCGCGAAGTCGTAAAACGGATCCTCGCGTCCCCGCACACCAACTACCCGGATCTCCCCCAATGTGCTGGCTTTCACCGTCCCGTCCGGCATTTCCAGCACGCCGCACTCCAGCTCGCGTCCGCTGATCGCCGCCTCGACAATCACCTTCGGATCGTGCCGGCGGGCATTCGCTACGGCGGCGGCCAGCTGGTCCCAACTCGATACCCGGCTGACGCCGATGGAAGAGCCACCCCGTGCGGGTTTCACGAACACTGGCAGACCCAGCCGCTCGCATTCCTCGGGTTGCAGGGTCGACCGCGACGGGCGCAGCACCGCGTATGCGCCGACCGGCAGGCCTTCGGCGGCGAACAGCTTCTTGGAGAACTCCTTGTCCATGCCGGCGGCGCTGGCCAGCACGCCGGCCCCGACGTAGGGCACACCGGCAAGTTCCAGCAGGCCCTGGATGGAGCCGTCCTCTCCATAAGGGCCGTGCAGCACCGGGAATACCACGTCGACGGACGCCAAGACCTCGCCGGCACCGGAAGCCAGGGAGACCAACTGGCCGCTGCGCCGCGGATCCGCCGCCATTACCAGTTCGGTACCCGAGGCGGCGCTCACCTCCGGCAGCTGCCGGTCGGTGATCGCCAGGGCAGCCGGATCGCCATCGGTGAGTACCCAGGAACCCTCCGGGGTGATGCCGATGGCGAACACTTCGAAATGCCGTGGATCGAGATTGCGCAGAATGCTGCCCGCGGACACACACGAGATGGCGTGCTCGTTGCTGCGCCCGCCGAAGACAACGGCGACGCGCACCCGGTCACCCGGTGTCCCGAGGCCCTGCGCCGACCGCTCGCTGGCATTCACAACTTCAAGAGGCTACCGGGTGGTCCGTCCCCGGGTCGGGCGTCGACCCGCTACCTGGGGCTTTACTCGGGCTTGGTGCTGCGGCCCAGCAGCAGCGTCATCGCCTCGTCCACCGAGAGCCCCTTATGACAGACCCGGTGCACGGCGTCGGTCAGTGGCATTTCGACGTCGTAACTGGACGCCAGGGCCAGCACCGACTCGCACGACGTCACCCCTTCGACGACGTGGCCGTCGCCGCCATCGGCAGTACCGTGCAGTACCGATTGGATGGTCGCGCCCCGGCCCAGCCGTTCGCCCAGCGAACGGTTGCGCGAATAAGGCGACGTGCAGGTGGCCACCAGATCACCTACACCGGCCAGCCCGGCCAGCGTCGCGCCTTTGGCGCCGAGCGCGATCCCCAGCCGCATGATCTCCGCCAGCCCCCGGGTGATGATCGCCGCCGCGGTGTTTTCACCAAGCCCGACGCCGGCCGCCATACCGCATGCGAGTGCGATGACGTTCTTGCAAGCCCCGCCGATCTCGGTGCCGACCACGTCGCTGTTCGTGTACGGGCGGAAGTAGCCGGTGTTCAGCATGCGCTGCAACGCAACGGCGCGTCCGGAGTCGTTACACGCGATGACGGTGGCGGCGGGCTGACATTCGGCGATCTCACTGGCCAGGTTCGGCCCCGAAACGACCGCGACCTGAGCAGGTTCTGCGCCGGTCACCGAGACGATGACCTGACTCATCCGCATGAGGGTGCCCAGCTCGATGCCTTTGGCCAGGCTGACCAGAGTCGCACCGGTACCCAAAAACGGCGCCCACCGCTCGAGATTGGTCCGCATCGTCTGCGCCGGCACTCCCAGCAACACCGTTGACGCGCCGGTGAGCGCCTCTGCCGGGTCGGCGGTGGCACGGATGCCCGGCGGCAGCAACGTGCGGGGCAGGTAATCGGGGTTGTATCGGGTGGTATTGATCTGCTCGGCGAGCTCGGATCGCCGGGCCCACAGGGTGACTTCTGCTTCTGGTCCGGCCGCCTCAACGAGCACCTTGGCGAGCGCCGTGCCCCACGCACCGGCACCCATGACCGCAACGGCGCTCGATGTGCCGGCCATTCACCACCCCCGAGCTGTCGTCTCCGGTCTGCCGTCGTATTTGGTATGTCCACGCGTCACTTGCAGCCGCTACACCCTAGATCAGGGAGGGACCGGGCGTCACGCTGGCCGGCACGACGCTCGTGACCATGTGCGAAGCGTCGCTGGCAGGATGACACTTCATGAGCGGCGCACGAGCCGACAGAACGGGTGATATCGCCTTGATCATCGCGGTCAAGCGGTTGACGGCGGCCAAGACCAGGCTGGCCCCGGTGTTTTCGGCGCGGACCCGGGAGAATGTGGTGCTGGCCATGTTGGTCGACACGCTGACCGCCGCGGGACGCGTGGGATCACTGGGCTCGATCACCGTCATCACCCCCGACGAAGCCGCGGCCGCCGCAGCAGCCGAGCTGGGTGCTGATGTGCTGACCGACCCGACGCCCGAGGGCCATCATGACCCACTGAACAACGCAATCGCCGCCGCGGCACATGCGGTGGCCGGATCGTTTTCCAATGTCGTTGCGCTGCAGGGCGATCTGCCGGCGTTGCAGACTCAGGAGCTGGCCGAGGCGATTGCCGCCGCGCGCCGCCACCGGCGCAGCTTCGTCGCTGACCGGCTGACAACGGGAACCGCGGCGCTCTTCGCGTTGGGCGGCCCGCTCGATCCGCAGTTCGGGCCGGATTCCTCGGCACGGCACCGCCGTTCGGGTGCGATCGAGCTGACCGGCGCATGGCCCGGCCTGCGCTGCGATGTCGACACTCCCGCCGACCTGGCTGCCGCGCGCCGACTCGGTGTCGGGGCGGCCACCGCGCGGGCCATCGCACAGCTTTGACTACAGCCCAGGGGAGGCGAACTGTCCCCAGGGTGAATGTCAGCCCAACGGCGAATGGATGTCCGCCGACCGGTAGCAGGACAAGCGCCTGATACGCAATGATCGCAGGGTGACTGAAATCGAAGCGCAGGCGCGACCCGACGAGAACATCTGGCATCCCGGCGACTCGACTGTGGCAGCGCCGCCCGCCGCGACTTCGGCAGCGATCACCGACCTGCCCGAGGACCGCTACCTCAACCGGGAACTGAGCTGGCTGGACTTCAACGCCCGCGTGCTGGCGCTGGCCGACGACAACTCCTTGCCGTTGTTGGAGCGGGCCAAGTTTCTGGCGATCTTTGCCTCCAACCTCGACGAGTTCTACATGGTGCGGGTGGCTGGGCTCAAGCGCCGCGACGAGATGGGACTGTCGGTCCTGTCTGCCGACGGCCTGACGCCGCGTGAGCAATTGGCACTCATCGGCGAGCAGACCCAGCGCATCGCGACCCGGCACGCGCGGGTCTTCCTCGATTCGGTGCGGCCGGCGCTCGCCGAGGAGGGCATTCACATAGTGACGTGGGCCGACGTGGATCAGGATGAGCGCGACGAACTGTCGACCTATTTCACCGAGCAGGTCTTCCCCGTCTTGACGCCCCTGGCCGTGGACCCCGCTCACCCGTTCCCGTTCGTCAGCGGGTTGAGCCTGAACCTGGCAGTCATGGTGCGGCAACCCGAGGACGGTGGCCAGCACTTCGCCCGGGTCAAGGTTCCCGACAACGTCGATCGCTTCGTCGAACTCGTCGGCCCGGGTGCCGGCGATGGCGCCGACGAGCGCACCATCATTCGCTACCTGCCGATGGAAGAGCTGATCGCCGCCTTCCTCCCGGAGCTTTTCCCGGGCATGGAGATCGTCGAACATCACGCTTTCCGCATCACCCGCAACGCCGACATGGAGGTCGAAGAGGACCGCGACGAAGACTTGTTGCAGGCGCTGGAACGGGAGTTGGCGCGCCGGCGGTTCGGGTCGCCGGTCAGGCTCGAGATCGCCGACGACATGACCGAGAGCATGCTCGAGTTGCTGCTGCGGGAGCTCGACGTGGATCCCGGTGACGTCATCGAAGTGCCCGGCCTCCTGGACCTGTCATCGTTGTGGCAGATCTACGGGCAGGACCGTCCGGCGCTCAAAGACCCGGCGTTCGTCCCGGGCACTCCCCCCGCCTTCGCCGACCGGGAAACGCCCAAGAGTATCTTCGCCACGCTGCGCGAAGGCGATGTGCTGGTGCACCATCCCTACGACTCGTTCTCCACCAGCGTGCAGCGATTCATCGAGCAGGCCGCCGCCGATCCCAACGTGCTGGCGATCAAGCAGACGCTGTACCGCACATCCGGTGATTCGCCGATAGTCCGGGCGCTGATCGAAGCCGCCGAGGCGGGAAAGCAAGCGGTGGCTTTGGTCGAGCTGAAGGCGCGCTTCGACGAGCAGGCCAACATCCGATGGGCGCGCGCGCTGGAGCAAGCGGGCGTGCACGTGGTCTACGGGCTCGTCGGGCTGAAGACGCACTGCAAGACCTGCCTGGTGGTGCGCCGCGAGGGTTCGGCGATTCGCCGGTATTGCCACATCGGTACCGGCAACTACAACAGCAAGACGGCGCGGCTATATGAGGATGTCGGTTTGTTGACGGCCGCCCCGGATATCGGCGCCGACCTGACCGACTTGTTCAATTCGCTGACCGGTTATTCGCGTAAGTTGTCCTACCGCAACCTGTTGGTGGCCCCGCACGGAATTCGCGCGGGCATCATCGAGCGCGTCGAACGCGAGGTCGCCGCGCACCAAGAACGCGGGAACGGGCGGATCCGCCTCAAGATGAACTCTCTTGTCGACGAGCAGGTCATCGATGCGCTGTATCGGGCGTCGCAGGCCGGGGTGCGGGTCGAGGTGGTGGTGCGCGGCATCTGTGCGCTGCGCCCGGGCACGGACGGCTTTTCGGAGAACGTCTACGTGCGGTCGATCCTCGGCCGGTTCCTCGAGCACTCGCGAATCATGCATTTCCGCAACATCAACGAATTCTGGATCGGCAGTGCCGACATGATGCACCGCAATCTCGATCGGCGCGTCGAGGTGCTGGCCCAGGTCAAGGACCCCAGGCTCACGGCCCAGCTGGATGATCTGTTCCAATCCGCGTTGGATCCGGCCACCCGGTGCTGGGAGCTCGGGCCCGACGGGCAATGGACCGCGTCGCCACAAGAGGGCCAGACCGTACGTGACCACCAGGTTTCGTTGATGGAGCTGCACCGGAGCCCCTGAGGCTGTGTGGTAGCTTTGCAGGTCGCCACCTACCGTGCGCGAGCCTCACCGAATTGACCTGCAGGAGTGAAGGTGTCGATCCCGAACCCGCCCTCCGGCCGGCGCTCGGGAAGCAAGATCGTATACGCGGCCGGCACGGTGCTGTGGCGACCGGGCGCAGATCCATCCGAACCGGGCGTCGAGGTCGCCGTGATCCATCGGCCCCGCTATGACGACTGGTCGCTGCCCAAAGGCAAAGTCGAC
>Ga0307441_1000739_pt1 | contig 11520 bp, 9 predicted proteins | sample SalMarWE160420MG_FD_202149 | JGI IMG/M metagenome (GOLD analysis project Ga0307441, IMG submission 202149) | Salt marsh sediment microbial communities from the Plum Island Ecosystem LTER, Massachusetts, United States - WE1604-20 | ecosystem: Environmental > Aquatic > Marine > Intertidal zone >... | reverse complement strand
CTGGCACGCTCATTGTAGGAGATTCTTTTCTTTCTCGACACTAATCACTGGCATAGCCATTGTTCATACCACTGGCATGCCAGTGGTTTATTCCTTCGAATTAGCTCCAAAATAAGAACACAAATCATGGACCGGCCTTGAGAAAGCAGGGGCATTGTCCCGCACTCCGCTGGGGGGATAGCCATATCCCCCCTTCTTTCCTCTGTATTCGGTAATGTATTGTCTAACTGAAAATCTTCGAGATTGACTTCGTTTTGTTCCGACTCTTTCTCACTATGGATAACTTCCGTTGCGGTTTTCCTATCCGCTGCGAACGGCCTTTATGATCAGGCGCCGGTGATCCGTAGTCAAAAGCTGATAAGGTGCGTTGTTCGATTTCAGAACCGATCATTCGATTGATGGCGCATACCATATTCCTGTCTTCCCCGGTAACAAGGGTAAAAGCTTCGCCGCAGCGCGTCGCCCGGCCTGTCCGCCCAATGCGATGGATGTATGCCTCGGGGGTGGAAGGGATATCATAGTTGATAACATGAGAAATCCGGGTAACGTCAATGCCGCGAGCGGCGATATCAGTGGCCACCAGAATCTGAAATCTCCCGTCGCGAAAGCCGTCCAGAGCTGTCTGACGGCCTGTCTGGGAAAGATTCCCCTGCAATGAAGCCGATCGGTATCCCGCGGCAGCGAGCTTTTTTCCCAAGCTCCTGGCGCGATATTTCGTTCGGGTAAAGACCAGCACCGACCCGGCATTGGTATTTTCCAGCAGCTTTAACAGCAGCGCCGTTTTTAAGTGCTGGGCTACCGGGTAGAGCGCGTGACTGACCGTATCAGCAGGCGCAGTGATTCCCACCTGCACGGTGGTCGGATCTCGCAGGACATCCCCGGCCAGGCGCCGAATTTCCGAGGGCATGGTAGCCGAGAAGAGCAGCGTCTGTCGCTTCATTGGAAGATGTTTTAAGATTCGCCGGATATCAGGAACAAATCCCATGTCGAACATCCGGTCCGCCTCATCTATAACCAGCACTTCCACCTGGGAAAGATCGATGGTGGAACGTCCGATATGGTCAAGAAGCCGGCCGGGACAGGCAACAACAATATCGGCATGCTTCAGTTTCTGGATCTGGGGATGAATCCCCACCCCACCATAAACAGTGACGCTTTTTATGTGCGTCTTACGACCCAGTGTTTCGACGGCCTGATGAATCTGTTCGGCCAATTCACGGGTCGGGGCGATTATCAGGGCGCGAACGCTTCCGGATTTACCCCCCACCAGTCGATTGAGTATCGGCAAAACAAATACCGCCGTTTTACCGGTGCCGGTTTGGGCCAGACCCATTACATCACGGCCATCTAATACCTGTGGGATTGCCCGAGCCTGAATCGGTGTCGGGGTTTCATAACCCGCCGCTGCAACACCTGCCGCAACAGAGGGATGAAAATGAAATGTTTCAAAGTTCAATGAATACCTTCTTTCTGTGTTCCAATAAAAAAAGCCCCGGAGTTATTCCGGGGCTTACGTGATTTTCAGTTACAACCAGGAACACTGTTAAATTTTGATAACTATACAGCTGGAGGGACTCGCTGTCAAGCTATTATTTTTAACAAACAGTGTTGGTATAAGGGAGCCGTCACCTATTTGTACTCCTCAGGGGGTTCCGGACTGGATCTCTTTGAGGGTTTTCCGGTAGGTATCAGCGAGCGGGCCCCCCAGGGCGACCGCTTTCTGTGCTGCGGCCAAGGCCTTTTCCCGCCGCCCCTCCTCCCAGAGCACCTGGGCCAGGTTGTTGAAAGCAGCTCCCGAAGCTGGATGAAACCGGGCAGCCTCCTGAAAGGCGTTTGCCGCGCGGGGAAGCTCTCTCAGGGCGTAAAAACTGTTTCCAAGTCCCATGAGGGCCGGCAGGCTTCCGGGCCATTGTTGCAGCGCTGTTTGGTATCCTTTCACCGCCTCATGCCACCGGCGGGCCTTTTCCAGACCCAGCACGGCCGCCAGATAGGCTGTCTCCCCGGCCGTGACAGGAGGATCACCGGGCCCCAGGACCAGGAGACCCCAGCGATGACTTCGCGCCCAGGTGTTTTGAAATACGCGGAAGGGAAGATATTCGGGCTCAATCTTCCCCGAGTGCAGCACAACGAAGCCCTCCGAAAGGTCATATCCTGTGACCACGGCGTAATGCCACTTCGGGTACCACGAGAGCCCCAGATTCACGAGTACAATGACCGGATGCCCGGCGGCCACCTCCTGGAGCAGGGCCTTTGTTCCCGATATGGGATAGGCTACCCTGCCGGATCGCCGCGCTGCTCCCACGATCGCCGGTTGCAGGCTCCCCTTCAGGGCGGGACTGTAGACCTCGGGAACCAGGGCTTCAGGCGTCGTGGGTAATCCACTCCACTGAAGCACCATGGCAAGGGCGGCCGCTCCGCACTGCTGTGCCTCCTGGGGAAACAACGGGACACCTTTCAGTTCCACCCGGGAAGGAGCCGTGCCCATCTGCTCCCGGATCTGCGCCAGTTGCGGGCCGGCACACCCTGCAAGGAAGAAACAAAAGGCTAAAACGGGCATGAGCGACGAGCCTTTCCGGCGCATCGCCCTGAAATTACCTGGTGCACATCCATACACGGCTATTTTGCCCGATATCGTCGTTATGGATGTGCACTATCTGGAATGATAAACGAACGGAAAAACATGGGTAAGACCCAGGAGGTCCGTAATCAAGAGGACAATAAAGATGAGCACCCCGGCCCCGATCAATGCCCCTACCGCACTGCCTCCTGCGGGGAGTTGGTCCACAGTGGCAGCCAGGCCGGCTACTTCACTGTCCGAAAGGCATGCGATGCGTGCCCTGGCCTCCGCGGGGCTGATCCCCTGGGCTTCCAGGATCGCCTGGACCCTTGGCCGTTCCAAAAACGCGTTCACACGGGCGCGCTCGGTTTGTTGAACCTTGCTATTGAGTACCGTTTCCGTTCCAACCATGGCGGCTTGTGCCCTGCCCAATGCAAAACCCATGGACAACAGACAGAGAATCAAGAAAAAACTGACTGGTTTGGTCATCGTCTTCATCATGGTGTTCCTCCTCGTTGTTTCATCGATAAAAATTATTGAATGCCGATTCCGAACATCTCTTACTGAATATTCGGAGTATAGTAAACACGGTCATGTATGTCAACAAAGGGAACAGGGCTATCCGTACAGGTAGGAGCAGATGGCTACTGCGGCCATGATACCCACCACATCTGCCGTCAGCGCAGCGGCCAGGGTGTGCCGGATTCGCCGCACCTGGACCGCGCCGAAGTAGACCGCCAGGACGTAAAAGGTCGTTTCGGTCGACCCCTGCAGTGTTGAAACGAGGTACCCCACATAACTGTCTGGACCAATGGCAGGATCGTTGATAAGCGAAGCCAGGACCCCGTACGCCCCTGACCCGGAAAGCGGCCGCACCAGCGCCATGGGCAGGGCTTCGGGCGGCAGGCCGATTTTTGCCGTCCACGGGCCCAGGACATGGACCATTGCCTCCATGGCGCCGCTCGCTCGAAACATGCCCACCGCAACCAGGATGGCGACAAGGTACGGGATGATCTTGACCGCCACCTGGAACCCTTCTTTTGCCCCTTCCACGAAGACCTCGTAGACATGGACACGCCTGGCGAACCCGAAAACCAGGAATCCCACCATGAGGCCGGGAATAACCCATGGAGCAACAGCCCTGCCCCACAGGACGGCAAGGGGGATACATGCGAAGAGCAATGCGATTGCCAGGAGGCTCACCCATACGGGATACGCTCCCGCAGCGTCATCCAGAGACATACCATCAGTTCCCGAACCACCTCCCGTGTGCGCGCCCTGCTTCTCTTCGGGCCGATCCTTCCTGAAGAAGCGTTTATAGACAATGGCGGCGCAGATGGCGGCCAGGGTGGAACAGACCGTCGCGAAAAGGGTGGTTGAAAGGATCCCGGCAGGGTCCCTGGACCCGGCGGCGGCACGGAGCGCGATCACGCCGGTGGGCAGGAGGGTGACACTTGAGGTATTGATGGCAAGGAAAAGGGCCATGGAATCGGTGGCGGTGCCCGGGCGTGTATTGAGCGTATCCAGTTCCTGCATGGCCCGGATCCCGAACGGGGTGGCAGCATTTCCCAGTCCCATGGCGTTGGCGGACATGTTCAGAATCATTGCTCCCATGGCAGGATGGTCGGGCGGGACGCCGGGAAAGAGGCGCACCATCAGGGGCCGAATCAGGCGGGCGAGAATGCGGAGAAGGCCCCCTGCCTCGGCCACCTTCATCAGGCCCAGGAACAGGGTCATCACCCCGATAAGACCCAGGGCCAGCTCCACCGAGTCTGCCGCGGCCGTTACCATGGACTTGCTCAAAACCCCCATTGGAGAGAGGGCGCCGGCGGTGGCTGCCCAAAAGAGCTGCCGCCATCCCGCGGCGACAAATGCGATCATGACAATAGCAAGGAATACAATATTCATGCAGACACCGCTTTCAAAGAGAATTCTTCGAGATCCAAAGTCTTGGTAATGGAGGCCGGCCTGTCATCCGGGTGATGGGTCACATAAAGAACCGTTGTGCCTGGATCCCTCGCAATCCTGTCGATAACGTTCAACACCAGCTTTCTGTTGGCCGGATCCAGCCCCTGGCAGGGTTCGTCCAGAGCCAGTATGAGCGGAGACTTGACCATGGCCCGGGCGATGAGTACCATCTTCTGCTCTCCGAAGGAAAGCCTGGTAAATATCTTATCTCTTAATTGCTCGATGCCGAGGAAGTCTATCCATTTCCGGGCGGTGTCCCTCTGCCAGACAGCACTTTCTCTGTAGAGACCCACTGAATCGAAAAACCCCGAGAGCACCACCTCTTCAACTGATATGGCATGCCGGTATCGGAGTTGAAATTCAGATGATACTATACCTATGTTCCCTTTTATGTCCCAGATTGATTCCCCTGTCCCTCTTCTCTTCCCGAAGAGATAAATCTCATTGGCATACGCCTGGAGATTATCGCCCGTCAGGAGGAGCAGGAGCGTGGTTTTTCCTGCACCATTGGGGCCGGAAATCATCCAGTTTTCCCCACGTCTGACCGTCCAGTTCAATCCCTTGAAAACCTTATGATCAGCGTATGTTACGCTGACTGCTTTCATCCTGACCAGTTCGTCCGGCAAATCCAACTTTCCCATGGAGGACGGGCCCTTGCTTCGCTCAAAAGGGATAATGTCTCCTCTTTTCGACGCAAAGAGATCCCGGAGTATTCCCGACTCCAGTGTGTGCTTCTTTTTTCCTTTCGCGACAATCCTGGCTTCTTTCAGACAGAGGACGTGCGTTATTTCCGAAGGAATCGCGTCAAGCCGGTGAGTCACCACGGTGACCTGAATCTCTTTTCTGATCAACAGGTTAATAATCCCTTCCAGTTCGCGGCGTGACCTCGTGTCCAGACCCTCGAATGGTTCGTCGAGGATCAGGATTTTCGGCTCACGCAGAAGGGCTCTTGCTATGAGGACTTTGTGCATTTCCCCTGTTGAAAGGCGGGCAAAATCCCGGTCCAGGAGATCGGCAATTCCCATAACCCTTGCAACCCTGTCTGTTGCAGGTTCCTGGAGGGAAGGTCGTTCTCATGGAACATCAGCCGAGGAGTGGTCTTCTCATCAACATTTCCGCTGAAAGAGCGAAATTGGTTCCGGACTGCTTCCCTGTCCAGGAGGCCCCGCTGGATTTCAAACGAAACAACGCCGATGTCTTTCCCGGCGTTAAAACCTTCCCTGTATGTTCTTTTCCCAAAAATAACCGGCAGATCACCGGAAATGACCCTGGCAAGCGATGTTTTCCCTGAACCGTTGGGTCCGATTATCGCCCAGTGCTCCCCTTCCCGGATTTCCCACGACGTTTCCTTCAGAATGAACTGGTCGCGGACCCGTGTGGTGATCCTGTCAAGTACGATCAGCGGATCCATTTCGCCACTAGGATGTATTTATTGACCAGGTGATGGGGATGATACGACATCTTCGCCTTTCGCAGCCCTTCTATACCCAGATCCTGCTCCCTGTTGACGTATTCCACATCGTTCCACGCGTGAAGGCAGAAGAGCTGATTGATCGCTGCATAGATTCCGGGAATCTGCTGGTTGGCCTTCTCGATATGTATAACAGCCGTGTTTTCGTTCAAGAGTTCGCCCAGCGCGAATGCCTCCATGCGTCCGTCAACAAAAATGGCACCGCCCTGGTACTCCAGCTCAAGGAAATGCGTGAGTGCCTGGTAGACCGCATAGTCCTCCATCAACAAATCAGGGTCTTTCGCACAATCCCTGATCTGACACCATTGCTCCTGCATCTCAAGAAAGCTCTTCACTAACTCCTGATCCAGAGCGTGATATTCGTAAGCAGAAGTCTTCAGAAATTTGTTCAGGTGATTCTTTTTCTTGTGGTACTTTTTCCCCCGCAAGTTGATCAAATCATCAGCCAAGTATACGTAGTCACTGTTATCCCTGTCCGGCAGCACCTCAAACTCCGAGCGATCAACAAACTGCTCTACAAAACCTTCAGGGACTCGGCAGATACCAGCTCCAGGGTGAACGCGGGACAATTCATCTGCAAGAAACCTGAGGGCCTTGACTTTATCACCCTGGCCGAGAGGAGGGAGACCGAACAAGGAGCCATCTTTCGTTTGCATGACTATGAGCAGGCAGTTCTCCCGTTCCATCCATGCCGGATGGTAGCAGTGCCGCCAGATAAAAAGATTAGTGAAGGTCAGTTCGGAGGTCACCGGCCGGTCTCCCTGGAGATATGCTGTAACCATCTCCTTATCTCCCAGCTCTAAATGTTTGAATCCGGGTAGCATGTGCATCAAAAAATGATCCTGACTCCGCCGAGGTCCTCGACCGAGAAGGCATGCTTCTGCTCCGGCGCGCCGATAAAAATATTGTTTTTCGGGATGTTGAATTCCCGGGACAGGGAATCGATCATCTCCGGGCCGAACTTTCCCTGTCTTGCAACAAATTCTATTCCCAGGGCCGGGAAAATTTCGCCCAAGGGCTTCAGGCCTTCTTCTATGATCTCCGAATCATTCTCCTCCGGTGCATTGTACAAATGAACCAAGAGCACCCTACGGCTGCTTTCATTCTTCATAATATAGTCAAATGCCTCGTGGAGCCTATGCAAGCGGCCGCCGCGCGTAAACACCATGACTCGCTGATCTGTAATTGCCGTGATATTGTCGATGATCACTGACCGCCAGACAAGGATCTTTGTCATGACATAGTTGGCAAGCGTGAGAATGGACTTGAGAAGGGGAATACGAAGGTACATCAACAAAACCAGGAGCACCGTCGGGATAAAGTAATCAAGAAAAAAGATGAAATTGCGATAATCAAGGATAATATTCCCCAGGATTCCGAGACTGGTAGCGGAAATGGCCACCAGGACGGTTAGCCACCCGGCATGGTAGGTACGCTTCAGTTCTCTTCTCCTGACCTTCAGAAGGATATTCCCCAGGCCGAACAGCGTCATGACGCAGAGGAAAGAAATGGTGTAGACGCCAGCCAGGGCAAGCAGGTTGCCGCCGGTGAAGATAAGGATAGAGGAACAGAGGAGAAAAAAGGCAATGATAATGCGGTGCCGGGTTCCTCTGCGGTTGACTTTGAGGAGAAACCTCGGGAAGCACTGGTCCAGAGACATGCGGTGGACCAAACCGGTCACCCCCACAAAACTGGTGAGCACGGCACCGGAGAGGACAAGGACGGCATCAACCACAACCATACTCTTAAAGACTGGGCCTCCTGTCCCCAAGGCGAGATGAGAAAGGAGGTGGTCCTTGTTTGCGATAATTTCATTCAGGGGGAGAAGATTCAGGGAAATGATGGAGGTCAGCGGGTTAAAGATGATAACCGCAATGAGCATGTTCCGAAGGGTCTTCCGGAATACGCCATGGTCCTGCTCCTCCACGAAATTTGCCGAGCTCTCAAAGCCACTCACTCCCAGTAACGCTGAAGAGAACCCCAGAAAAAGGGCCATCATGAGACCATTGCCGTTGGGGAGTGTCTGCAGATTCGCGTGGAGGATATGAAAATCGGACGGAAAATTCGCAAATCCCATTACACAAAAGACAATCAGGGTGAAAATATGAAAGACAAAAATACCCAGCGCCACAATCGCAGACTCTGTGATGCCGATAATGGTGAGAATCGCGAAAACAGCCAGGATCACGATGGTCGTTTTGATGATCGGGAAATAAGGGGCAAGATGGTGGAGATATTCCACCGCGGTCTTCGCTGAGATAACGGCGGTTGCAATATAGGAAAGGATGGTCATACATGCAGCCACCGAGGCCGTGAGCTTTGAGGTGCAGTTAAGCAGACAATTATATGCCCCGCCGTTTAAGGGCAGTGCCTCCACCACTTCCGTATAGATTTTTTTATAAAGGTAAAGAACGCCTCCCACAATGAGCAGCACGATCGGTGCCAAGACACCCGCGTAGACAGCCGCAATCGCTGCTACGTACAGACAGGAGGAGGTGATATCGTTCCCGCAAATGCCCGTGGCCAGCCACTGATTCAGCCGCTTTTTCTTGGAAGAAGAACCAAGGAGCAATTCCTTGGTGCTGGGAGAAATATTCGGGATTTCCGGTTTCATCACAACTCCTCTGGTTCACCCGCAGGAAGGGTTTTCCACGGAAAAGCAACCCCTCGATCAATCTTCTCTGTAATGTGGGCCGACTATCACCACGTTGTTGGGAAGCATCGCATGCATTTCTTCCATCAGGTCTCCGAAAAGGACCTCCTTTATCAATCCGTGTCCGTAAGCGCCTGCAACCATCAATCCATCGGGCGGAACATCATAGAGTGCCTCCTTGAAATGTCCTTTCTCTACGAAAAGCCACTCCACTCCACCGGACTTAATGCCAGATAGAACGTTATGTTCTTCCAGTATTTGCTCATAATAAGCCTTGGGCTTGTTTTCCGCATAGGTAAATAACATCATGGGGTTCCCGCTCAGGAGCTGCAAGTGTATCCCATACAGGAGTGCCTTAATCTTGTTCGCAGATCCACCAAAGAAAACAATGATCCGTCTCCATTCTTTGTAAATCGGGGTTGGTATAAGGACCGGGAACTCGGCATTTTTGATGATGGTGCGGACGTTGGGACCGATGTGCCCCAGATGCAACTTACTGGAAACGCCACTGATAACTCTGGGGCAGGTCATCACACCAAAATCAACAGGAATATCAGGCAGTATGGAAGCGGAGAATCCCTTGGGTTCAAGAAAACTGGCATCAACGCCTGCGGCACGGATGAGTTCCTTGGCATGTTCTCGCGCCGTTTCAGAAGATCTGAAAAAGGGCTTATCCAAATCGACGGTAACCACTTCGTTGGCAAAATACATTAAGAACTGTGGATGCGTTGGGACATAGACCTTCAGATGGAGACCTGTCGTCTTGCAAAAATAGATGGTCTGCAAAAATATTTCCCTCCCGAAGGGGGTATTGCGAAATATGTGGAGCAATTGATTTTTCATTCTGTTTTTCCTCCTCTTTTCATTCCGCCTCCTGGGCCACTAATTCCTTGCGATAATGATCCAGTAACGTTGCCTTGGAGATAAGTCCAAGGAATCTTCCATTTTGTACCACCGGCAGACTCCACGAGTGGGTCTCATCAAACTTGCGCAATATGTCCGGCAACTCATCCTCGGGGCTCACCGAAACCATTTGCCGGTTCATAATCTCTTCCACCAGTACGCTGTCATAGAGGCCTTGATCAAAGAGATAGGGCCGGATATCATCCAGGTGAATCATTCCCTGGAATCGTCCGTCCCGGGAGTCCTCCACCGGGAAATATTTCCGATGGGATGTTTCAACAATGTGCGCAAATTCCCTGAGACGCATATCAGGATGAACCACGTGGCAATCCCGCTCCAGCAGCTCCATCACACTCAATTCCGAGAGGACACGGGCATCGGTCCTGGGCCTAAGCAAATCCCCTCTCTCGATCAGTTCTGCATGATAAACGGAAAAGGGTTCGAAAAAATGGCTGAGCGTGGCGGACAGGACCGACACGAGGGCCACCGAAACCAGGACATCATAGCCTCCGGTTATTTCCATGATGAGGAAGATCCCCGTCATGGGGGCCTGTATGACACTGCTTGTAACGCCGGCCATGCCAAGGAGCCCGAAATAGCTCTCCCCGGCCCAGGGAATTTGCGGCAGCAGGACCGTCAGTCCTCTCTGATAAAAGAGCCCTGTCAGGCTTCCGATCACCAGGCATGGCGCGAAGATGCCTCCGATACCGCCGCTCCCAAGCGTCAAAGCCGTGGCCAGGATTTTTGCCAGAACCGACATGCCCGCCAGGATGAGACCCGGCGGATATTGGGCGCTGATAACGGACCTGATACATGGGTAGCCCTCGCCCAGGACATAGGGGACGAGCAGGCCGATTCCCCCTACCAATCCTCCTCCCAGGGCCGCCCTCAACCACCGGGGAGCCACCCACCCAGCAGATTTCGAGTTGATATAGCTCAGCAGGCGCAACAAAATGACGGAGGAAACCGCGGTCAAGAACGCAAGTCCCAGACAGGCCGTCAGATCCAGATTGGTCACGTGAAAAGCCCGGTGCTGGAAGGGGATCTGGTTCCCCTGCAGGGCCCGACTGACCTCGGTCCCCAGTATCGAGGCGATGGCGATGGGAACGACATTGATCACGGTCCATTCTCCGAGTACCGCTTCCAGTGCGAAGGCGATTCCGGTGACCGGAGCGTTGAAGATGGCCGCGATAGCGGCCGCTGCGCCGCAACCCACGATCTGAACCCTCTGGCGTTCCTTGAGATAAAGCTTGCTGGCCATGTTGGAGCCGATGCTTCCGCCACTGATGACCACCGGCGCCTCGGGCCCCGCAGACCCCCCGCTGCCCAGGGTAAGGAGGCAGCCTATGATGTGGGAGAAGCTTGAACGTAGCCGGATCAGGCCTCCGCGCTTCGAGATGCTGTAGATCACCTCGGGGACACCGTGTCCTCCGAGATCCTTGATCAGGTTTCGCATAAAAAAGATGGAAAGCGCCGCTCCGCAGGCTGGAAAGAAAGGTGCGTACCAGTACGTTCTCAAGGGCCCCAGAACATGTTCAGCGAGGTCCAGTCCGAGATTCATGAGCACGGAGGCATACCCCGCAGCTACTCCAACAACGGCCGCAACAATGATCAGTTGCAGGCGCTCATCGAGTTTTGACAGTAGCCTTCTTGGAAGAGATGAGATGTGCAGGCTCATGGGTGCTTCAGGATCCTCCTCTTTCTCCATCAGGCTTGATCCGGTCTTGCATTTCCTTAACTTTAGGCAAAAACATCTCCGTCGTTCTGCATTCCCTGAGAAAATCGATAAATGCCCTGTCCCTCAGACAAAAACTGAGATGCGAGAGGAGTTTCAGATGGGTTTTCGTGTCGTTGCTCAACATCAGGAAGAGAATGAATACCGGCTTTCCGTCAACGGCACTAAAATCCACCTCCTGCTGCAAGAAGCAGGTGGTTATTATGCCCCCGGCCGGGATATCCTCCATGGGG
>Ga0307441_1000738_pt1 | contig 11525 bp, 16 predicted proteins | sample SalMarWE160420MG_FD_202149 | JGI IMG/M metagenome (GOLD analysis project Ga0307441, IMG submission 202149) | Salt marsh sediment microbial communities from the Plum Island Ecosystem LTER, Massachusetts, United States - WE1604-20 | ecosystem: Environmental > Aquatic > Marine > Intertidal zone >... | reverse complement strand
AGATCGTGGGCACGTGGGAGAGGGGTGGCTACGAGTGCAGTCCTGACAACGCGCCTCCGTGTGGGCTACGGCCGTCGTCGTTCTTCGACGCGTGGCTCGTTCGCCAGAAGTAGGCGCCGAGCGGCGCGCTGGTTCGGGTATCACCGAGTCAGCTCTTCGAGCGGGCTTCCTCGACCCGGAACTTCACGATCCGCCCGATGAGCTCGAGCGGCATGGGCTCGTCGAGAGGGAACTGGACCGAGCCCCTGCCTTGCTTGTAGGTGGCCAGCTCGTCCCTGAAGCGCTCGATGCCCGATGGTGTCGGATAGAAACCGATGTGGTGTGCGAAACCGGCGAAGTGCACGAGGTTGCCATTCAGGAAGAAGGTCGGTATGCGGTAGGAGATCTTCTCGGACGCGTCCGGCGCCACCGACCGGATTGCCTCCCGCACCTCACGAAGTGCGGTTTGGGTTTCCGGTGGGAATCCGGCGATGTAGTCGGTGATGGGATCGGACATGAGTGCGTGCCGCAGTGTATGCGCCCGGCCCGCGGGTGGTCGGCTCCCAGACACCATTGCGCCCGCTGCCTGTTTCGCGAATGTTGCGTGCAGGGCGACCCGAGTATCCACCATCAGGCCGTAGGCTGATGGCATGTTCCACAGACGACTGCCCGAGATGCCATCGTCCGAACGGGCGCTGGCCGGGAGAGACACTGCCCTGTCGATCACGAATCGGCACCACGTGCTCGGAAACCCCTTGCTTCCTCCGTTTCCCGAGGAGATGGAGCGCGCCGTGTTCGGAATGGGTTGCTTCTGGGGAGCGGAGAAGATGTTCTGGCATCTCCCGGGCGTCTACAGCACGTCGGTCGGCTATGCGGGCGGCTTCACACCCAACGCCACCTACGAGGAGGTCTGCTCGGGTCTGACCGGGCACGCCGAGGTGGTACAGGTCGTGTTCGATTCCAAGAAGATCTCCTACGACGACCTCCTTCGGGTCTTCTGGGAGGGGCACGATCCAACACAAGGCATGCGCCAGGGCAACGATGTCGGGACACAGTACCGTTCGGCCGTGTACACGTTCTCCGACGCGCAAAAGGACGCAGCGGACCGATCGAGAGACCGCTACCAGGACGAGCTACGTCGAGCCGGGTACGGGACGATCACCACCCAGATCGAACCGGCCGGCGATTTCTACTACGCCGAGGACTACCACCAGCAGTACCTGTCGAAGAATCCGAACGGGTACTGCGGACACGGTGGAACCGGGGTCAGTTGTCCTGTCGGCCTATCCACCTGAGCTCGGTCTATCCACCTGAGTTGATGATCTCGAGCGCCTTGTTCAGCAAGTAGTCGGAATCGGCGTCGCTCGGAATCTCCACCCGAATGTCCGGGGTCAATCCAACCCCGCCGTAGCTGTACCCGTTGGGAGTCACCCAGCGAGCGACGGTGAGCTTCAGCGCCCCTCCATTGCTGAGATTGAACTGCTGCTGCACTGTGTTCTTGCCGTAGGTGTTCTCACCGATCACCGTGGCGCGCCCGTAATCCTGGAAGGCGCCGGTCACGACTTCGGAGGCGGATGCGCTCGCCCGATCCACCAGCACGTACAGCTTGATGTCGGGGTTGGTGGCGATGCCTCCGGGTTCGATAGCGTACTGATCCGTTCCTTCTCGCGACTCGGTCCGCAGAACGACACCGGAAGAGAGAAACTCGCTCGCGACGAAGATCGCCGTGTTGAGAGAGCCGCCCGGATCGTGCTGGAGATCGAAGATGATCGTGGTCGCGCCCTGATCGAGGAGATCCTGCAGGGCGCTGTTGAACTGGTCGGGGGCGTTCGTCGAGAACATGGCGAGATTGATGTAGCCGGTGCTGTCGTCGATCATGCGTGAGTCGACGATCGGGATGTCGATCGCCGCGCGAGTGATCGTGAACGTCATTGGTTCACCATCGCGCTCGACACCAACCGTCACCGACGAGCCCGCCGGGCCTCGCACCTCTGCAATCACCTGGTCGACGAGCATGCCGTCGGCCGAAGCGCCGTCGACCGACGTGATCACGTCTCCCGATTGCAGGCCCGCCGCCTCGGCCGGCCCACCTGCGAGTGGCGACACGATGACGAGGATGCAGCTGTCGGAGATGGTGGAGCACGTCGGGCCTTCGGGATCGTTGGGATCTTCAGGACGCACGAGCGCACCGATGCCCTCGATCTGGCCCTGTGTCTCCTCTTCGAAGACCTTCAACGATTCGGGTGTGAAGTAGACGCTGTAGGGATCGTCGAGCCCGTACGACATCATGCCGTTGATCGCAGCGGCGACCAGATCATCGACCGGCGCAGGGTCGGCCTGTTCCTCGGCAAGGAACGCATCACACATCACCGAAAACGACGGATCGGGAAGTGCACATGTCAACGAGGCCGGCTCGGTGCCACCAGGATCATTCTCGTAGCTGTCGATTCCCTCGACAGCTCCTTGAGCGAGAACCGACGGATCGACCTGGTCTACGTAGCCGGTGACGATGATGTGGTAGGCGTTGCAGAGCGGCTGGAACGCGCCGGGGGCATTGTCACAGGACACGGTTTCGCTACTGCTCGCCGGCACCGTGGTCTGCGTGGTCGCCGGCTGGGTTGTCTCTGTCGTCTGTGGCTGCGTTGTCTCAGAGGTTGGAGCGGTGGCGGTGGTGGTGGTCTCCGAAACGGTCGGCGCCGTACAGGAGGCAAACAGCAGGATGAACGCGATGAGGAGGATTCGGTGCTTCATGTGTAGCTCCGATTCAACAGCACCTCGGGATTAAGCGTGCATCACCTGTGCTCCGTCCGGTATCCCCGCATTAGCGAGCGGCGAGCTCCTCGAGACGCTTGGCTGCCGTCGGATCCCCGATCTCCAATGCCGTCGAGTAGAGGCGACCGCGTGCCTCGTCCAGGATCCTGCCCGCCTCGGTCGCCGGTTGAGGCAAGTGCGACGTGAGAAGCAGCGTCTTCAAGGGGTTGTGTGCGATGACCGCCAGACGACCGAGTGTCCGGAGCACGCCGTCGGCCGTCGCCAAGCCGCCGGGCGAAACAGTGAAGCCGCCGGACACGTCGATCAGCCACGTTTTTCCCCCAGCGGCGGTCGCGACGATGGGGATGGTGACGCCGGCGATCCTCCGGTTGGTTCCCTCGATCGTGAAGCCGGCCGCGGTGAGGAGATCGACGGCAACGTCGAGGAGTTTCTTCCCGTAGATGGGCGTCGGAAGCGGTTGAGGCTCGGCCAGCCGTTCCTTGGCCAGTGCCACGTAATCGGGTCGAAGGTCGTAGCCGACGCCCCGCCTGCCGGTTCTAGCGGCTGCCACGAGGGTGGTCCCAGATCCCATGAAGGGATCGAGGACGAGGTCTCTCTCATATGTGTACAGGTTGATGAGTCGTTCTGGGAGAGCGACCGGAAAAGGGGCGGGGTGGCCGATTCGTCGCGCTGACTCAGATGCGATCTCCCACACGTCGAGGGTCGCTTCGAGGAACTCGTCGGTGCTGATCGTGCTGCCGGAAGGAAGGTGTTCTTCGCTTCGGCGACGCTCGGACCGAGCCCGATTGAAACGACCCTTCGATGCGATGACCACTCGTTCGGTCGTGTCCCTCAGCACCGGGTTGGCAGCGCTTCTGAACGATCCCCACGCGCACGAGCCGGACATTCCCCGGGCTTTGCGCCACACGACCTCTCCGCGCAGGAGCAGCCCGAGATCGTCCTGGAGGATCGAGATGACATCGGAGGACAGGCTTCGGTATGGCTTGCGACCGAGATTGGCGACGTTTACGGCGATGCGTCCGCCGGGTTCGAGGACGCGTACGCATTCGGTGAAGACCTCGCGAAGCATCTCCAGGTACTCGAAGTAGGAGCCCGGTATCCCATCTCGTCCAATCTCCGCCTCGTACTCCTTGCCGGCGAAGTAGGGAGGCGAGGTCACCACCAGGGCCACACTGTTGTCCGGCAGTTGGTGCATGGAGCGGGCATCGCCTTGGATACAGCCGTCCCCGAGATCCGGTGCCTCTGCGACAGTGTCGTCATCGCTGATCTCGGGCTGATGGAATCGAGCATAGAAGTCACTGGCGTCGTGAGCCTCTCTTCTGCTCGCTCCGAAACTGGACGTGTGTGTCCGCTGCCGTTCTGCCATCTCACAGCAATGTAGGGGAGAGGCGAGCCGATCGCGAGGACCCCTTTCTGCGAACCCAGGGCTCACAGCCGCGTTTTACGCGGTCAGCAGCCCTGGGTTCGGGATCAGGCCGACTTCTTGCGCCTTCTGAAGACGATGAAAGCGATCAATACCGCGGCGACGCTCGTCACCACACGACCCACGTCGATGGCCGGCTGCCACTCGACCTGGTCGCCGCGGATCACGAACGCGCCAGACGGACGCGATACAACGCCCAATCCGCCACCGTTGCCTTCGCCCCCGTCGCTGGTGCCGCCTCCACCACCGCCACCGCCGGCGACCTTGGCAGCCGGGATGATGGTGATGCCGTTGCGTTCGATCGGATCGCCGAACACTTGGCGAACGGTGATGAGATCCTTGGCCTTCTCGACCATCTCGCGGAGACTCGTCGTGTCCATGAGTACCTCCTTGTGGGTGCCCGTCTTCGATCCTACCGACGCGCGTTGGCAGCGATTGCCGCGTTCACGAAAGGTGCGAGCCCTTTCGAGTACTTGTCCCAATAGGCGGTGAACCGGGGATCCTGGACGTACATATCTCCAAGCGCCTGGTGCATCTCGTATGAGCATGGATAGAACCGCCCGATGTGCAGCCGGTGAGACTCGGCAATCTCCATTGCCTCGGTGCTGCCCGGATCGATCCCTTTCTTCTTGAGTTCTGCGAATCGCTTGGCGATGGTTTCGGACTCGTCGCGTATCTCGATCCAGTCTTCCTTCGAGTAGGTCGCGGCCAGGCGGCGGGACTCGTCCAGAGCCGGGCCGGACCATCGTTGCTCGACCTCTTCCTCGTATTCGGCAGGGTCGAAGTCTCCGAATACCTCGAACATGTCTTCTTTGTTCATCGTCATTCCCTTCTCGTGCGCGTCGATCGCTGCATCGAGTGACGCGATCAGTGATTCGAGCCGCTCGATGTGCCCGAGCAGCAGGGTTCGCTGCTGCCGCAGCGCCTCACCGCGGTCGTACCCGAGATCGGTCACCGCAGTCCGAATCTCCTCTAGACCGAACCCCAGCTCCCGAAAGTACAGGATCTCCTGGAGCCGCTCGAGGTCCTCGCCGTCGTAGAGGCGGTAGCCGGCCGGTGTACGCTCGCTCGGCGTGAGAAGACCGATCTCGTCGTAGTGGTGCAGTGTTCGATTCGTGATTCCCGCGAGGTGTGCCACCTCGCCAACCGTGTAGGCCATACCGGGAACGGTAAACCATCACGTCGCGTGAGGGTCAAGGGTTTTTCGATCCGAAACTCAGAACCTGTTCGGGCTCAGGCGAACGGGATCGATGCCGTCGGGTAGCTCGCCGCCCACGATCAACGCGGTCGCCGTCGCTGCCATCGCCGGCGAGGTCATGATCCCGAATCCACCCTGACCTGCCAACCAGAAGAACCCGCCGGTTCCTGGAGCCCAGCCGACGACCGGTCGCCGGTCCGGTGCGAAGGTCCGAAGTCCGGCCCACGCTGAGGATACGTGCCTGATCTCGAGTGTCGTGGCCTTCTGAATCCGGTCGATGGCGATCGCAACATCCAGCTCTTCGTGCCGGACATCGCACGGTGGCATCGGTGTTTCGTCACATGGGGAAGCGAGAAGGAGCGAACCGTCGGGTTTGAAGTAGAAGTCCTCGTCGATGTCGATGACCATCGGCCATTCTTCGGTGTCGACGTGCGGGTCGAACGTGAAAGCGGTTCGTCGCATGGGGGTCAAACCACGCGGTTCGACTCCCGCCATGGCGGCAAGCTGATCTGCCCAGGCGCCTGCTGCGTTGACGACGACGGACCCGCGGAAGCTCCCGGCGGTCGATTCGACGGTCCACACGGAGGTTCTCGCGAGTGCGGATACTCCCGCCTCGGTCACGACTCGCCCGCCTCGTCGACGAAGACCCCGGAGGAAGGCCTGGTGGAGCGCGTGCACATCGATGCCGCATGCGCCCTTCTCGAGGAGCGCGGCTGCCGCGTGGCCGGGACGAAGGACAGGACAGAGATCACGAGCCGCCTTCCCGTCGAGATGGCTCACGAGCCCATCGGAGTGTTCAAACTCGGCCTCGAGACTGGTCATCTGGTCGGTTCTGGCCACGTACATCACGGGCATGGGCGAGAGCAGCGGGGTGTCTGTGAAACCGTCCGGAGGGTCCGAGAGAAACGGACGACTGGCGCGAACGAGGGTTCTGACTTCGTCGCTCTCGTAGGCCTCGGTGAACACTGCCGCCGACCGGCCGGTCGTGTGATAGCCGGCGATTTCTTCTCGTTCGAGGAGCAGTACCGAGCCGTGGTCGGCCAGTTCGTAGGCGACTGAGGCACCTGCGATGCCGGCACCGATCACAACGAAGTCGAAGGGGTCCATCTCAGTTGTCGGGAGTTCTCACGTAGCTGCTGACCCGCATGTACTTGCCGGAGGATCGAACCATCATGTGTTCGTCGACCAGTTCCCGTCTCAGCCATGCATGGTCCTCATGGAAACGTCCGAGGATCTTGTTCACCTCTGCTTCCGCATACACGGTCTGCGGTTCGAACTCTTCGAGGAGCCGCTCGAGAACGTAGACCCGCTTCTTGCGCTGGGCCGGGATGCTGACGAGCACGCCATCCTTGAAGAACGCCCGCTCGGTCGCGCTGCGCTTCGTGGTTGGATGCCGATTAGAGCGGCGATCGAGCCAGGCCTCCAACTCGTTGTCTGCAACACGCCACTCGCCACCGATCTTGTAGCCGGGGATCTCTCCAGATCGCAGCTTGCGAAGGACAACCTGCTGGTTCAGCTTGAGCTTGTCCGCCACCTCCGCCGAGGTGAGGAACTCGGTATCACGTATTGACATGACACAACTGTACCAAACTGTACTTTGTGTTACTTCTTCAGGGCCGCGGTGATGGAGGCGGCGGACTGGTCCGCGTCCGGGTCGGTGAGAATCACCAGACCGTAGGACCAGTTGTCGACGCGGATGACGAGCACTCGACCGCGACCTGAGACCGCCCAGAACTGTCGGTCCGCCCCAACGCCATACGATCCCCACGTGACGAGACCGGGGATGAGCGTTCCACCGACGCCGACGAGCGATCGCTCCGGTGCATCGCGGCGGTCCACCGCCGTTGCCGAGGTGATGTTCGCAGTAGGGATCTCCAAGCGGTGTTTCTTGCCGAGCACCGCCCCGACGGGCGAGACGGTGATCGTTACTTGATCTGGTGTGACTTCGATGTTCATGGTGTGTGCCTCGCAGCGTTGATCGTTCCCGCGACCTGATCGGGATCAGGCACGGCGAGGACGGCACGGGAGTAGTGCCAGCCCAGGATCTCGATGACGAGCAATCTTGGGTGGCCGGGCACGGCCCAGAACTCGCGAGCATCGCCGACTCCGAACGAGCCGTAGCTGAGGAGGCCGGGAAGATAGGTCCCTGGCGCCCGAACGAGTGGTCGACGCACCTCACTGCGGTCCATTGCTGCAGCAGAGGTGATGTTCTCGGTTGGAATCTCGAGACGATGCTTCATCGCGAATGGCGTCTCCAAGACCGACAGGGTGACGGTGATCTGACTGGGTGTGACGTCGATCTTCATACTCTGAGCCTAGGACTTGGGCGGGCTGAGCGCCGCGTTGATCGTTGCTGCCGCCTGGTCGGGATTATCGATTCCCAAGACGAGGCGGTGGTAGTCCCAGCCCTCTGCGTCGATGACAAGGACGCGATGGTGGGCAACCTCGGCCCAGAACTCGCGCCGATCACCGGTGCCATAGGAGCCGTACTGGATGACGCCTGGGATTCTGGTGCCTGGGAGCTTGAGGAGATGTTCCTTCGGGAGGTCGCCAGGCTCTTCTGCCGTAACCGAGGTGATGGCACTGGTCGGGATCTCGAGCTGATGCTTGACGGCGAGGGCTGTCTCCTCGGTTGACAGCGTGACCTTCACCGCTTCGGGGGTGGTTGAAATCTTCATGACCACATGATAGTTCGTTTGTTAGCGAAATACCGAATTAGAGAGATTCGGATCACCTCTTGATCAGGTTCACGATGACGGTCAGAAGGATGCTGACCAGCAACATCGACACGATGGGGATGGTGATCCGACTGTGATCGGTTTCGATGCGGATATCCCCCGGCAGCTTCCCGAACCAGCTCAGAAGACCTGGAGAGAACTGAAGGATCAAGCCCAGTGCGACGAGGATGATCCCGGCAACGATCAGCAGGCGCGACATGGCGTCCCAAGGGTAGGGCCCTGGCGGGCGCAGCCGAGGAAGCTCGGACACGGTCACCCCGCTGGCGGGTCGTGTGCAATTGCCCAGCCTGTCGAATGCTTGCCCGGTACTGTTGCGGCCATGCAGGTAGTTGATGTCAGGAGCCTTCGCCGCGAGTTCAACGTTCGTGGTCGTTCTCCGGTGGTGGCACTCGACGAGGTGAGCCTGAGTGTCGAGGAGACAACCATTCACGGTCTGCTCGGACCGAACGGCGCAGGCAAGACGACGTTGGTGAAGATCCTTTCGACGATCCTCATTCCTATCTCGGGGTCTGCCTCGGTGATGGGATTCGACGTCGTGGCCGATGCTGCAAAGGTACGGCCGCTGATCGGGCTGGTGTTCGGCGGCGATCGAGGTCTCTACACCCGACTGACGGCCCGACAGAACCTCAATTACTGGGCGGCGTTGTATGGCGTCTCGGCGAGCGAGACTCCCAAGGTCGTCGACAGCCTCTTGGATCGCGTTGGTTTGTCCGATCGTGCCGATGAACGTGTTGAGACCTACTCGCGGGGGATGAAGCAGCGTCTGCACCTGGCGCGCGGGTTGGTGTCTGATCCACCCGTCCTGTTCTTGGACGAACCCACCGTTGGGTTGGATCCGATGGCATCACTGGAGTTCCGTCGTTTCATCGCCGATCTTCGCACGGCCGGCAAGACCGTGTTTCTCACGACGCACAACATGGCCGAGGCGGAGGAGCTGTGCGACCGCGTGTCGCTGATCGATCACGGGTCGATTCTTGCCACCGAGTCGCCGGCCACGCTCGGGACCTGGCTGTCTCGCTACGAGTGGGTGGAGGCTCGTGAGATGCCCGCCGGCCTTGTCGCGGAACTGACGCCGCTCGCAGCATCGGTGGAGGAGCGGCCCGATGGGTGGGTGAGGTTCCAACCCGATGCCGACGGAGTGTCCCAGCAGGTGCTCCGCCGCCTCGTTGAAGCCGGTGTCTCGTCGGTTCGCACCGGGTCACCGACACTCGAAGACGTGTATCTGAAGGTGATTGGCGATCGGGGCATGCAGCTGTGAACGCTGCCATCGCGGCATTCAGGATGCAGCTGCGGCTTGCCTTCAGAACCCCGAGCTATTGGATGGCCCAAATCACGACGGTTCCACAGGTCGTCTTGTTCCTGTCGGTGGTCGACGCGTTCGACCGTCCGGATCTCGTCATCAACGCGCTCCTTGCGCCGATTCTCATGACGATGTGGGGAACGGCGTTGTGGACCGGTGGCGGAGTGGTCAGGGACGATCGCTGGCAAGGTCGCCTTGAGCTCCACGCCGCCGCGCCGACCGGCTATGGGCTCGTCGTGACAGCGCGGGTCTCGGCGGTGGTGCTGCTTTCGCTGCTCGTTGTGCCGATCACACTCTTGACGGCCTGGGTGACGTATGGCATCGACATCAGGATCCTCCATCCGTGGGTGTTGCTCGGCGCTCTGGCGCTGACGGCCGGGGCGATCGCTGCGACCGGGATGGTGTTCTCGAGCTTGACGATCTTGAGCCGAGCTGCGATCACGTTCCAGTCGTCTGCTTCCTATCCGTTCCTTCTGCTGGGGGGCGTGTTTGTTCCGCTGTCGCTGCTGCCGGCGTGGACGCACCCGCTCGGCCGTCTCGTGTTCCTGTCGTGGAGTTCTGACCTCATCCGAGACAGTGTCGACCAGACGGTGGTGGCAGGCGCGGCGTGGCAGCTCGTGGCGATTGCCGTCCTCGGAGTCGTCGGATTCGGCGCTGCACAATGGCTCGTGCGGGTCGTACTTCACAAGGTGAAGGTCACAGGGGAGATCTCGTCCGCATGACCGCAGCTCTCCGCATTGCTCGCAACGCCGCTCTCGTCGGGTACCTCGATGTGCGCGGGCAGTACACATGGAAGACGTGGCTGTTCGGCTGGATTGCCCGCGCCACGGCCCAGGTACTGTTCTTTGTGGCGATGGGCCTCGTCGTCGGTGGGAGCGACTTCGTTCAGTACGCGTTCATCGGCAACGTGGTGGCGATGGCTGCTCTCATGCCTCTCGGAACGGGACCCGACACGGCCTGGGAACGCGGACTGGGAACCTTGCCGCTCCTCATCGCCGCTCCCAGGTCGATGCTGCCCGTGTTCGCGGGGCGCTCAGCCTTCTACGTGGTGGAAGGAGCCGGCGAGGCGTCGCTGATCTTCGTCATCCTCGCACCGTTCGTCGGGTGGTCTGGCCAGTGGTGGTGGCTTCCGTTGGGTCTGGTCGTCGTGAGTCTCGGGTCGTACGGACTCGGTGTGTTCCTCGCTGCGGTCTCGATTCGTCGGGTACGGATCGGAAACATCCTGTTCAATCTGGTCTTCTACACGCTGGTCACGATCTGCGGTGTGAACGTCGCCACAACGGTGTTTCCCGAGTGGGTGCAGACGGTCGCCCACGTCTTGCCGCTCTACCACGGGCTGCTGGCCACACGTGACTTGCTCGCCAATGGAGCGTCGACCGGAGCGTTCGGGCAGCTCGGCTGGGAGCTGGTCGTCGGTGTCGGCTGGTTCGTTGTAGCGATGCTTGGGTTCAAGCTCTTCGCTGAAGGAGGCCGCAAGGACGGCACGATCGGGCTCGAGGAATAGGCGGGGATGACGTCCTGAGTTCTGGGTGCTGGGTTCTGAGTACCGGATCCTCCTTTCTCGCGGCGCACTTCGTATTTCGACACGCGTCCAGGGTTTCGCGCCTACCCCTGCTGCGCTCTGGCTGGGGGAGGGGACGGTCACTGCGCTCCTGGGGGAGGGAATCTGGAGGGTAGGAGGGGGTCTTGGGTGCTATTCATGGGGAGATCGCCCCGAAAGATTGTGGTCGCGTCCTCGCTGTCGGCCGACGACTGTCAGCTCGTCTGCTCGATGATCTTCTCGACCTGTGAACGGTCGGCGGCGTAGACCAACAGGCGATTCCGTTGGATGAACGCGCCTGCCGGGAACAGGCCGGTGTCGTCCGCCGACAAGAGCTCAACATGGAGACCGGCATCCCGGCATGCGCGCATGATCAGCTCGGCCCGGACTCTGTCTCCATCGATCTTGATGTATTCGAGGTCACTCATGTACACCACACGCTATAGCACCGGAGGATGCTGTGGTTCGACCATGTGATCATGACCGTACGGGACCTCGATGCAGCGGCCGATCGGCTTCTCGACAGCCACGGCTTCCGATCGGTTCCCGGTGGACGGCACGTCGGCCTGGGAACC
>Ga0307441_1000737_pt1 | contig 11531 bp, 8 predicted proteins | sample SalMarWE160420MG_FD_202149 | JGI IMG/M metagenome (GOLD analysis project Ga0307441, IMG submission 202149) | Salt marsh sediment microbial communities from the Plum Island Ecosystem LTER, Massachusetts, United States - WE1604-20 | ecosystem: Environmental > Aquatic > Marine > Intertidal zone >... | reverse complement strand
GTCGCTGTCGCGTGCACCGGACCCCGACGCCGCGTTGCGCGCCTTGATGCGGCTATCGGAGAACCTCGACACCGGCTGGGATGAGCTCAACGCCGCGCTGCTCACCGAGCGCCCGCTGCGCGGGCGACTGTTCGCCGTGCTCGGTTCGTCGCTGGCCCTGGCCGATCACCTGGCCGCCCATCCGGAGTCGTGGAAGCTGCTGCGGGGCAAGGTGAAACTGCCGACCCGTGACCAGCTGCGGGCGACATTCGCCGAGTGCGTCGAGGAGGCGCTGGCCGAGGCGGGTCCGGCGTTGTCGCGCTTGCGGATCCTGTACCGCGACCAGCTGTTGGTGTTGGCCGCGCTGGATCTGGCCGCGACGGTCGAGGACGAGCCGGTGCTGCCGTTCACCTTGGTGGGCGCCCACCTGTCGGACTTGGCGGACGCCGCGCTGGCGACTGCGCTGCGGGTGGCCGAGGTCAGCGTGTGCGGCAACCGCACGCCGCCCCCGCTGGCGGTTATCGCGATGGGCAAATGCGGTTCCCGCGAATTGAATTACGTCAGCGATGTCGACGTCATCTTCGTCGCCGAGCGCGCCGACGCGCTCACCACCCGGCTGGCCGGCGAAATGATGCAGGTGGCATCGGCGGCGTTCTTCCAGGTCGATGCGGGGCTGCGGCCCGAGGGTCGCAGCGGTGAGCTGGTCCGCACCGTCGAATCGCACATCGCCTACTACCAGCGTTGGGCCAAGACGTGGGAGTTCCAGGCGTTGCTCAAGGCCCGCGTGGCGGTGGGCGACATGGAACTCGGTGAGCGCTACTTGACCGCGTTGATGCCCATGGTGTGGGTCGCCTGCGAACGTGAGGACTTCGTCGTCGAAGTGCAGGCCATGCGCCGGCGGGTGGAGCAGTTGGTGCCCGCCGACGTCCGCGAACGTGAGATCAAACTCGGCAGCGGCGGGATACGAGACGTGGAGTTCGCCGTGCAGCTGTTGCAGCTGGTGCACGGCCGCAGCGACGAGTCACTGCGGGTGGCATCCACCGTCGACGCGCTGGCCGCGTTGGGCGCGGGCGGCTACATCGGCCGCGAGGACGCGGCGAATCTCACCGCCTCCTACGAGTTCCTCCGGTTGCTCGAGCACCGACTGCAGCTGCAGCGGCTCAAGCGCACCCATCTGCTGCCCGAGGCCGACGACGAGGAGGCGGTGCGCTGGCTGGCGCGTGCCGCCCACGTCCGGCCCGACGGCCGCCACGATGCGGCGGGGGTGCTGCGCGAGGAGCTCAGGCACCAGAACCTGCGGGTGTCGCAGCTGCACGCCAAGCTCTTTTATCAGCCGCTGCTGGAGTCGATTCATCCGCCCGGTCTGGAGATCGCGCATGGCATGAGCTTGGAGGCTGCGGAGCGGCAGCTGGCCGCGCTCGGCTACGAGGGGCCGCAGACGGCGTTGAAGCACATGTCGGCGCTGGTCAACCTCAGCGGCCGGCGCGGCCGGGTGCAGTCGGTGCTGTTGCCCAGGCTGCTGAACTGGATGTCCTACGCGCCCGATCCCGATGGCGGGCTGCTGGCGTATCGGCGACTGTCCGAGGCGCTGGCCGGCGAAAGCTGGTATCTGGCCACGCTGCGGGACAAGCCCGCGGTGGCCAAGCGGCTCATGCACGTGCTGGGGACCTCGGCGTATGTGCCGGACCTGTTGATGCGGGCGCCCCGGGTCATTCAGGACTACGGCGACGGGCCGGCGGGCCCGAAATTACTCGAAGCCAAGCCCGACACCGTGGCCCGCGCGCTGATCGCCTCGGCCGGCCGCTACACCGACCCGGTGCGGGCGATCGCCAGTGCGCGCACGCTGCGCCGCAGAGAGCTGGCCCGCATCGGTTCCGCGGATCTGCTCGGCATGCTCGAGGTAATCGACGTGTGCAAGGCGCTGACCTCGGTCTGGGTGGCGGTGCTGCAGGCCGCGCTGGATGCCATGATCCGGGCCAACACTCCCGACGACGGCAAGGCGCCGGCGGCCATCTCGGTCATCGGCATGGGCAGGCTGGGTGGCGGCGAGTTGGGGTACGGGTCCGACGCCGACGTGCTGTTCGTCTGCGAGCCGGCCCGCGATGTCGAGGATTCGGCGGCGATTCGTTGGTCGACCACAGTCGCCGAGCAGGTTCGGACGCTGTTGGGCACGCCCAGCGTGGACCCGCCGCTGGAGGTCGACGCCAATCTGCGGCCCGAGGGCCGCAGTGGTCCGCTGGTTCGCACGCTGGGTGCATACGGCGCCTACTACGAGCAGTGGGCCCAGCCGTGGGAAATCCAGGCTTTGCTGCGCGCCAACGCGGTCGCCGGCGACGCGGAGCTGGGGCAGCGGTTCTTGCTGATGGCCGACAAGACGCGCTATCCGCCCGACGGGGTGTCGGCCGAGACAGTGCGCGAGATCCGCCGCATGAAGGCCCGCGTGCAGTCCGAGCGGTTGCCCCGCGGCGCAGACCCCAACACCCACACCAAGCTGGGCCGCGGGGGGCTGGCCGACATCGAATGGACCGTGCAGCTCCTGCAACTCCGGCACGCGCACGAGGTGCCGGCCCTGCACAACACCTCGACGCTGGAGAGTCTGGATGTGATTGCGGCGGCCGGGTTGGTTCCCGCGGTGGAGGTGGACCTGCTGCGGAAGGCCTGGGTGACCGCCACCCGGGCCCGCAGCGCGCTGGTACTGGTCCGCGGTAGGCCCACCGACCAGCTGCCGGGGCCCGGACGCCAGCTCAATGCGGTTGCCGTCGCCGCGGGCTGGCCAACCGATGACGGCAGCGAGTTTCTGGACAACTATCTGCGGGTCACACGGCGCGCAAAAGCAGTAGTCCGCAGGGTGTTCACCAGTGAGTCAGGAGCCTGATCCAAGTTGGAAGCCGCATTCGAGGTCCTGAGCGAAGAGGAGCTGGGCCGGGTCACGGCAGCGTATGCGCCGTTGACCGAGGCCGTTCGGGAGCTCATCGACGCCACGGTCCGGACTCATGCTGACGACGACCTCGTCCAGCAGGCGCGGACAGCGATCGAGGCGGTCACCCGATCGTTGCTCAGCCAACGTACTCGACCGGCCGGGGTGAGCTACCGCGTCAACGGTCGTCCGCTGCCGTTGGGCAACGCCGTGGTCGGTGTGTGCAACCCGATCGCCCCGCCGATCGTCGTCCACCACGAGGGTGGCGGCCGCTGCTGGAGCGAGTTCGTGCTCGGGCCGATGTACGAGGGCCCGCCCAACCTGGTGCACGGCGGCGTGAGCGCCCTGGTGCTCGACCACATGCTCGGTGAGTCGGCCAGCGAGGGGCTGTCCAAGCCGCGTTTTACCGGAACTATCACCGTGAAGTACCTGCGCGGTACCCCCCTGGGCCCGCTCCGTTCCGAGGCGTGGATCGAACGCAGGGAGGGCGTCAAAGTTTTTGCTCGCGGCATCATTTCGGACTCCGCGGGCGTCACCGTGGAAGCGGACGGGGTTTTCATCGAGCCGGCGTGGGCGCGGCAAGCCGAATGAAGTTCTACATCAGCAGCGCCTTCATGAATACCCGGGAGATCGTCGAGATCGCCAGGGCAGCGGACGATCTCGGCTACGACGGTATCGGGATCCCCGACCACGTCATCAACCTGGAGATCCTCGACACCCCGTACCCGTACACCAAAGACGGGCAACGACGGTGGCAGCCATTCACTGACTGGCCCGATCCCTGGGTCCTCGTCGGGGCGCTGGCTCAGGTCACCACCCGGCTGCGGTTCGTCACCACGGTTTACATCCCCGCGATGCGCAACCCCTACTCGGCGGCGAAAGCCATTGGTACCGCCGCCGTTTTAGCCTCGGGCCGGGTGGAGCTCGGCATCGGCGTCGGCTGGTGCCGTGAAGAATTCGCCTTGATGGGGGAGCGCTTCGACGCCCGCGGTAAGCGCACCGACGAGATCGTCGAGTTGATGCGGGCGCTGTGGGAACCGGGCTGGACGGAGTTCGATGGCGAGTTCTACCGGACGCCGCGGCTCGAGATGCAACCAACTCCGCCGCCCATACCGGTGTATGTCGGTGGGCTCAGTGACGCCGCGCTGCGCCGGGCTGCCCGCAACGACGGTTGGATCGGCGATCTGATCACGGCCGACCGCGCCATCGAAGCGGTCGGCCGGCTGCGTGAACTGCGGGTCGAAAGTGGATTGTCGCTGGACGATTTCACCATTCTGACACCGCTGACCGACGCCTTCACCGTCGCCGATTATCAGCGCGCCGCGGATGCCGGTATCACCGGAATCATCACCATGCCGTGGATGTTCTATGCCGGGCCGGACGCCACGTTGGCCGACAAGATCGACGGCATGCAGCGTTTCCGCAAAGACCTTGCGCTAGACGCCTAGGTGCCGTCGCGGCTCGCCCTGGCTTAGGTGTCGGCGTGCAGGGCCGGTGGCCAGTTGGCAAACGAGACTTGGACGCCCGCTGGGAGCTAGTGGGTCATTCGAATTCGGTGGCGGGCCGTGCACGCCGCCGCTTGTCTTCATACATTGCCGCGTCGGCCCTGCTCAGCAAACGGCGCGGTTCTTCGGGCTCTGTCGCCACCGCCACTCCAATCGCCGCGCCGATGGTCAGCTGCAGGTCCGGACCGATTGCCATCGGCTCGAGCAGCGACTGACGGATCCGTTCGGCCGCTACTGCGGCGCCCTCGGCGTCCGCCCCCGGCAGCAGCGCAACGAATTCGTCACCGTCGAGCCTGCCGGCGGGCGGGTCCTCCGCATCGGCCCCGCTCACGACATCACCCCGGGCGCGGGTTACCGCGGCAATGCGCCGCGCAGCCTCGCGTAACACGGCATCGCCTGCTTCGTGCCCGTACTTGTCGTTGACTTGCTTGAAGCGGTTGAGATCAATGAATATCGCGGCCACCGGATGAGTTCGTGTTGCTCCTGCCAGCATGGCGGCCAGCAACCTGCTCACATGGCGGCGATTGGGAAGCCCGGTCAGCGAGTCGTGCAGGCCGAGGTGGGCAAGTTTGGCCTGGGCTCGGCTCAGCTGGGCCGATTCGACGTCATATGCCACCAGTTGCGCCGCCTGCAGGTCGGCGGCTGTCCAGGGCGCACTCGAGCCGCTGACTTGTTCCAGCCAGGTATCGAACGACTTCCTCGGATTGATCGATCCGAGGAAGTCAGCGCGTGGATCCCCCAGCCAGCGGAGCTGCTGCGGACGGTCTCGCCGGAACCAGACCACGAAGTCATCAGACGCGCCGAGCGCGACGAACACGCAGCCGGCTGCATCGAGAGCGTCAGCCGTCGACCGTGGCAAGCGGTCGGTGGCCCAGGGCTCGCCCGGGGACGCGCCGGCGCGGATTTCGCCTGCGAGCCTGCGCACCGCATCCTCGGACGGCGCCGCGCCTATCGAGCGGTATAGCCCGTCCACACATGCAGCCGCGCCGTCCGCCCGGCAGAGCTTCAGCAGGTCACCGGAAGCCGACGTGAGTCCCTCGGCAATGGCGGACGCGTTCTGCATCGCCGCCCTGAGCCCGTTCCGGATAGATTCGCGGCCCGCCGCATCGTTCAGTCTGAAGATCTGTTCGGCTGCGGCGAGTTGGAGTTTTGCCTGCAGTACCACCAGTTCACACGACCTCCGCATCGAGCGCGAGAGCCATCGGGGGCTTTCAGATATGCACGAGACGAGCCGTGTCAGCCGGCCTTCATCGGCCATGGAGAACGAGATGCTCGCCCCGGTCTTCATATTGCGCATGTATTCGAGGTGGAAGGGGGAAACGCTGCGGAGCGCGGCGCGACCCAGGTCAAGGCTCACGCCGTCCATGCGCGGCGATGCGATCACGGCGACGTCGCCCTCGTCGACGTCGGGGATGTAGCGCGACGCTTTGCGGATATAGATCTCGCGGGCCTGGGGCGGAATGTCGCTCGCGGGAAAATGATGCCCGAGGTATCGGATCAGTCCTGGAAGGCGATCCTCGGCGACGATCTCTCCGTGCCCGTCGTCATGGAACTGGTAGACCATCGCGCGGTCGAATCCGGTCAGTTCGCTCACGGCGCTCGCAACGGCCGCCTCGATCTTGGGCACGGTCGTCGCCTCACCGATCGCCTGTGAGGCATGGAGAACCGGGACGAGATTGGCTTGGTCGTTCCCGGGCGCCCTCTCGATTTCGATGACGATGTGCCCGCCGGTTCGATGCAGAATCACATCGACCTTGCTGTCGGATGCGGTTGCCAGGCGCACTCCGTACAGATCGGGCGACGAAGGCCGGTGGCCGGTCTGCTCGATGGCCTGCTCGAGCCGCTGCTGGTCCTCGGAGGAGAAGATGCTCATCACCGGCGAATCGAAAAGTTGATTCGGTTCCGCCCCGAGCAGCGCGGGGGTGTTGGCGCTGGCGTACGTGATGCGGCAATCGTGCAGATCGGCGGCAAGCAGCGCTCCATGGGTTTGAATTCGGCCGGACAGGTGCAGCTGCTCACTCGCGCAATCGGCCGGAGCCGGCGCGCCCGGAGGCTCTTTGGCGGTCATCAGGCCAGTCCCGGCGAGACATCCGTCCAGGTCAGAATATCGCCGACCAATGCATAGGCGGCCAGCGCGCCGGCAATGACCCGGGCGGAGTCCGCCCCGGCTTCGCCGAATACATCCAATGCGATCTTGAATCGACGCCAGAGCCGGCCGAGGTCGAGCCCGTCGGAGGCGAAGAAGGATCGCGGAAAGTCGCCGCCGCACCCGGAAGCAGCGAGATTCCTAGCGATCACACGACCGCCGAGCACCGATCCGGCCGCGACGTACGCCGCGCCGATCCTCTCCTCGCGGCCCCCGCGTAGCCGAGTCACGACGACAGGGCTGCCCTGAAAGACGCAAGCCTCATCGGCTGCGGCCGACAGCCGCCGTGACATCAACCTGATATCCGTTCGCAGCGCCTGAGTCCGGCTCAGCAGGGCTACGTGCGGGCCGAGCTCTCTCCCGACTGTCTCCCGGCTGAATTCCGCCACTGCAGTGTGGAAGACCAGTAGGCCGTTGAGCACAGCCAGGTATTGCGACGCCTCGGGGCGGCCGAAGTCGACACGCATGGCCGCCTCGGCGGCGCGGTGCGCTTGCTCTGTGTTTTGACGAAGGGTCCGTGAAAGGCCCGGTCCTCGTGGCCGGAAAAAACCCGCCCCGGGCCCGCGTTCACTTGCATGGTCCACTCTCGAAGAATAATGCGTCATGTCTCACCGGCGGTATGCAAGAAATCGGACGGAGGTTCAGTCCAACCTCTGGAAAACCTAAGCTAACTCGGCCCCGGGCGCACGCCGAAAGCCGTGAACCCCAGATCAGAAGGAACCGATTCGGCAGCCACCGTTCGATGTCACCAAGGACACCGCATGCAGAGCGTGCGCAACACCCAATCCATGCCGAAGGCACTCCGAGGTTCGCCATGGTCTAAGTTTCGGAATGGCCAGTGCACCCGAAAGGAGCGACTATGAGACACCGGATCTATGTCCTGGCAGCCGCGGCGACGGCGATCGGTCTTGTCGCGGCTTGCAGCGGTTCGCACGATGCAAGCACCGGGTCGACCGCGAGCGCGACCAGTGGTGACACGATCACGACCACGGTGTCACAAGCGACCACGACAGCAAGCGCCACGGATCTGCAATCGCTGATACCCGCGCCGGCCAACACCCAGCGCACCGACGGCCCCCGTTCCATCCACGACAGTGGCATCCACATGCATTTCATGGTCAACGGATCCCCGGCCGATGTAATGAACGCATACAAGACCGCGCTCGAGGGGAAGAACTGGTCGCTGACCGTCGAGAGTTCCGGTGGCGGCGGGGGAGGCGGCGGCGCCACCTATACCGGGACGAACGGCGCCGCCTACGGCGTGTTCACCGGGGGAGGCTACGCCGACACAACCGACATCGACGCGTGTGTGTGGTCATCGAAGCCCTCGACCACCCATTGCGCCGAGGGCCACCACTGACGACGTAGCGAACCCACCGGACCCGAGCCCACCCGCGCGGCGATCACCGCGTGAGTGGCCGCTGGCCCTACCGTTGTTGGCAAGCGGTACTAGCGGCCGCGCAATCCTCGCAATTGCTGCCATGTTTGCCTTAAAAATGCTGTGCTGCAATGCTGCTGCGGACGGTTTGCCGACGGTTTGCCGATGACGCAGACGTGATGTCACCGGCGGTCGACTGGTCCGTACACATTCGCCGGTATCCGTCGGTGGCGCCACGGTGTTTAACGGGACTTGTGACAACGTCGTGGTGCCCTCAGACTGATTGATATGCGCGATCGCGAGACGATCGACTCAGAGTTGCGGTTGCTTGCTGCCATGCGCCGATCGATTCGTGAGCAGGGCGGTGAGCTGTCGTGCCGACAGGCCGACGAACTGCTCGACGAGCGCCTGGGCTATCGCTCCCAGGCGTGCAAAGCCGAGGCGGTTGAAGGGTGTGAGACCGAGGTTGTCGCTGACACCCGGCCGCGGTGCGAGGAAACCGGCGCCGTCACCCCTTACGTACGTAAGAGTGTGCTGCGTCGCTTCGTTCCCTTCACGGCGCTGCCGCTATCTCTGGTAGCCCTCGCTGCCGCGCTTGTGGTGGTTTTCGCGGTCCACAAACCCGAGCCGGTGGCGCAGCCAGCCCAGCCCGCGGTAGTCCCCCCGTCGGGCGCGCGACCCAACCCGGCTACGCCGAAACCACATGCTCCGCCGCTTGACATCGTCGACAAGGCGTTCATCGACGCGCTGAAACAGGAAGGCGTGCCAGTTCCCAGCCACGAATACGTGCTGGCCCATGGGCACGAAGTCTGCGATTTCCTAGCTCACCAACCCAACTTCGCAGAGGCCGTCCGCTTCGTGCAGCGATCGTCGATATGGGAGGCCGATCAAAGCGCCGAGTTCGCCATCGGCGCCATCGTTTCGTACTGTCCTCAGTACGAACCTGCAAGCCCGACCGAGATGCAGCAGGCGCTCGAGAACGCACTCTCTGGTGTGCAAGCCATTCAAGGTGATCTGCAAGGCATAGAAGGTGATTTGCAAGGCATCCGAGATGATCTGCCAGCCATCCCGGGCCAACCGTAATTCGGGACGAATGCGGAGACGACTACTCGTGCAGCGAACACCCCTGTGCCAGCGGCACATGCCACAGACACGTGGCGTTCAATGGCAACTTGTGGAGGTCTGAAAACTCAGGTGGCATGCGCGCGCCGGCTGGCAGTTGGGCAGCGTCGGTCGCCCCCCAACCGAGGAAGCCGACGCCGAACACACGCACCTCGTAGCCCTCGATCCACGTACCGTAGAGTCGCGGACGTTTAGATCCAGCAACGCGGCCAGCGGACATCAAGACTGTGCAGGCCCGAGTGAGGCATGCCAGCACACGAACGACGCGATGCCGATGAGTAACCCGCTCGGCACACTTCAGAGGCTTGGCCGGCCTAAACGTCGTAGTAGAGCGCGAACTCGTACGGGTGCGGGCGTATCTGAACGGGCAGGATCTCGTTTTCCCGCTTGAAGCTGATCCACGTCTCGATCAGGTCAGGCGTGAAAACGCCTCCCTCGGTGAGGTATTCGTGGTCGTCTTCCAAGCGGTCGATCACCGCGGACAGCTGGGTGGGCGCCTGCGGGATGTTGGCCGCCTCTTCGGGCGGCAGCTCGTAGAGGTCCTTGTCGACCGGGGCCTGCGGCTCGATCTTGTTCTTGATGCCGTCCAGGCCCGCCATCAGCATGGCCGAGAACGCCAGGTACGGGTTGCCCGACGAGTCGGGGCAGCGGAACTCCAGCCGCTTGGCCTTCGGGTTGCTGCCGGTGATCGGGATACGCACGCACGCCGAGCGATTGCGCTGGCTGTAGACCAGGTTGATCGGCGCCTCGAAACCGGGAACCAGCCGCTTGTAGGAGTTCACCGTCGGGTTGGTGAAGGCCAGCAGCGACGGCGCGTGGTGCAGCAAGCCGCCGATGTAGTGGCGGGCGGTGTCCGACAGACCGGCATAGCCCGTCTCGTCGTACATCAACGGGCCGCCGTCCTTCCACAGCGACTGGTGGGTGTGCATGCCGGAGCCGTTGTCGCCGAACAGCGGCTTGGGCATGAACGTGACGGTCTTGCCGGCCTGCCACGCGGTGTTCTTGACGATGTACTTGTAGAGCTGCATGTCATCCGCCGCGTGCAGCAACGTGTTGAACTTGTAGTTGATCTCGGCCTGGCCGCCGGTGCCCACCTCGTGGTGGCCCTTCTCCAGGCTGAAGCCCGACTTGATCAAGTTGGAAAGCATCTTGCCGCGCAGATCGACGTAATGGTCGGTGGGGGCGACCGGGAAATACCCACCCTTGGGGCGGACCTTGTAGCCGCGGTTCGGGCTGCCGTCGAGTTCGGTCGGCGAACCGGTGTTCCACCACCCGGAGACCGCGTCGATCTCATAGAACGAGCCGTTGGTGCGCGAGTCGAAGCTGACCGAGTCGAAAATGTAGAACTCGGCCTCGGCGCCGAAGTACGCGGTGTCGGCCACCCCGGTGCTGATCAGGTAGTTCTCGGCCTTGCGGGCGATGTTGCGCGGATCGCGCGAATACGGCTCGAGGGTGAACGGGTCGTGCACGAAGAAGTTGAGGTTCAACGTCTTGGCTTCAGTGAACAGGTCGATTTGCGCGGTGGCAGGATCGGGAAGCAGCAGCATGTCGGATTCGTGGATCGACTGGAACCCGCGAATGGACGAACCGTCGAAGGCCAAGCCGTCGTCAAAGACGCTCTCGTCGAAAAACGAAACCGGAATCGTGAAGTGCTGCATGATGCCTGGCAGGTCACAGAACCGGACGTCGACGAACTCGACGTTCTCGTCCTTTACGAGTTTGAATACGTCGTCGGGCGTCATTTCCGTCACAGAGTGCTCCTTTACTTGGTGAGATCCGCGGCCTGACGCTATGAAGCTGATGTTGCCCGCCCGTCAACCGCGTGTTGCGCGCACGTTACGCGCCCCTGCCGCTCACGAGAAAAGCCGGGTCGATAGGCCGGGCTCTATTGTGGGGCCATGGACCGCAAGATCGTATCTGGTCCGGTGCACGGACGCACCGTTCGCTACCGCTGCCGGGCACAGCCGGTGACGAAGTCGAGCCCGGGCACCGGTCGATGACGCCGGGATCACGCTCCGCATACCCCGGTGAAAGGCTCGGGTTGCCGGAGAGCGGGCCGGGGTCGCTGGCGCCGCTGGGCCGCCGGCTGGGCGCGCTGACGATCGACTGGCTGATCTCCTACGGCCTGGCGGCGCTGGCCCTGCGGTTTGGTGTGTTCGCCGAACCGATGTTGTCGACCGCGGTGTTGGCGATCTGGTTCGTGCTCGGCGTGGTGGCGGTGCGGCTATTCAGCTTCACGCCCGGCCAGTTGGCGCTGGGTTTGCAGGTGGCGGCGGTGGACGGACGGCTGCCGGTCGGACTGGGCCGGGCGGTGGTGCGGGGGTTGCTGGTCGGGACCATCGCCCCGGCGCTGTTCATCGACTTCGACGGGCGCGGCCTACAGGATCGGTTGACCGGAACGGCAGTGGTGCGGCACTGAACCGCGCTGAATCTGATGGCGGCGACCCGCCGCTGAACTACTTGCGCCGCACGGTGCGCTGCACA
>Ga0307441_1000736_pt1 | contig 11531 bp, 11 predicted proteins | sample SalMarWE160420MG_FD_202149 | JGI IMG/M metagenome (GOLD analysis project Ga0307441, IMG submission 202149) | Salt marsh sediment microbial communities from the Plum Island Ecosystem LTER, Massachusetts, United States - WE1604-20 | ecosystem: Environmental > Aquatic > Marine > Intertidal zone >... | reverse complement strand
GCTGTGACGTGCCTCGACGGTGCGCTGACGGCAACCTTGACGGCAGACCTGACGGCAGACAGGCGAGGACGCAACATCACGAGGGGTGAAGCACCGGGAGGCCCCGTGCGTCAAGAAGGGACAATCCGGGAAAACCAGCTACAGGACGGTATTTCTAAGCCGGGATGGCATTCAGAAGGTCGCCCCCTCATCTCCCACGCTGTCGCGGCGACAGGTTTCTTGGCGGAGTCAACACGTGTGCGACTTCGCCAGTTCGATAGGCGGGTCTTGTTTGGCGCGACAACTGTTGGAGAAACCTTGCCATAGCACCTAGCGGCCACCTGGCTTCTCGTGCTCTTGGCTGGTCTTCACACACCCCGCCAACGCCTCGAGCCCCTCGCCCCTCCCATTCCTCGATACCCCTCGCGCGCCAGCGCTCCCTCGATTTCCCCTCGTGCTCCAAATTCGGTCGCGCCCACAGATAGACCCGCCTCTTCACCGCACGACAACGTCCCCTGCCGCCCGCCTCGAACCACCTAATCACCGACCCACACGCCGTTTGCCCCGCCTCCATTCCACCGAATGCATACCCTTGCAATGCGAAGGTCAGACGTGTCATCATGCTTTGTATACAAGAATCCAAGCATGTAGGCACGCACGGATGCAGAGCTAGATCCTGGAAGGGTGGTCCCGACAGCTTGGAAGCGATCTTCGAACCTCTGATTGAACCGTCTGTGACGCTGGTGGACCGCGTTGCCGACACCATCAAGGCCGCCATCATCAATGCCCGCCTGTTGCCGGGCGAGCGCCTCTACGAGCAGGAGCTCTCCAAGAGTCTTGGGGTCAGCCGCACACCGTTGAGAGAAGCCATCCAGCATCTCATCGCGGCCGGCTGGGTGGCCAGGTTGCCGGGCGGCGGGGTGAGCGTGTCCCGTCTCTCCCGTTCGGAGGTGGTCCAGGTCTACCAGGTCAGAGCCGTTCTCGAGGGGCTGATCGCCCGCGAGGCGGCCGTACACCTTACGGACGAGCAGATGGCGCACGTGGGCGAGCTGACACAGGCGATGAGCGAGGCCGCAGAACGAGGAGAAGAAGCCACCGTCAAGGTGGGGCGAAGCATCCACAAGTATCTTCGGGAGTGCACCCCGAACAAGATCGCCGCCGGCATCCTGGATCAGCTCCATGAGCGGATCGACCACTACCGCCACCTGACGGTTCTGGCGCCCGGCCGCCACAAGGCTGCGGCCGAAGGCCACCGGGAGCTGTTCGAGGCACTTCGATCTCGGGATCCCGACATGGCGGAGGCCGCCATGCGCCGCGACATCTTGAGGGCCAGCGAGAAGCTGACGGAGTACTCGGGCATACCCGACGGCGACTAGAGAGGAGACGCGGCGCGAGCATGACCCTGGTGGAGCGAATCATGGCAGAGAAGGCGGGCCTGCCGCAGGTGCGGCAGGGTGACCTCGTCTGGGCGGACATCGACGTTGCCGCCATCGATGATGTCCAGTTCAGCATCTTCGAGCGACACTTCAACAGGCTCGGAGCCAGCGTTTGGGACACGGAACGGGCGGTGGTCATCGGTGACCATTACCTGCCTGCGTCCACGCCTCATCAGGCGGAGATCGAGCGGGCCCTCTATCATTTCGCCCGCGAGCACTCCATCAAGAACGTCTTTCTGTCCCACGGCGTGAAGCATCAGGTTCTGCCAGAACAGGGAGTCGTTCGACCAGGGCGGCTGGTGGTAGCCACGGACTCCCACACGAACACGGCTGGCGCCTTCGGGGCGATGGGTGTGGCCATGGGACCGTCGGAGGTGGCCGTGATCTTCGCCAAGGGGCGGATGTGGTTCCGGGTCCCGGAGGCGATTCGCATCGAGCTCAAGGGCACCCTCCAAATCGGCGTGACGGCCAAGGATGTCGCGCTGCGCATTCTGGGGGACCGCGGAACATCCTTCGCTCAGTACAAGGCATTGGAGTTCGCTCTGGAAGAGCCGTCGCAGCTTGGCATGGACGAACGCATGACCCTCTGCAACATGACCACGGAGATGGGTGCCAAGGCAGGCATGTTCGCGCCGGACGAGACGACGGCGTCGTTCTATAGGGACCGCGGCATTCACGTGGAGCAACGCGATGACCTCCGCAGCGATCCGGACGCCCAGTACCAGGAAGAGTTCGCGGTGGACATGGGTGCGCTGGAGCCGCTGGTGGCGGAACCCCCGTCGCCATCGAACGTGAAGCCGGTGGGCGCGTTCAAGGATGTCGTCGTGGATCAAGCGTTCGTCGGCAGCTGCGCGAATGCCAACTACGAGGACCTGGCGGCGGCCGCAAGGATCCTCGAGGGGCGTCAGGTTCATGCAGGAGTACAGTTCATCGTCAATCCCGCTTCCATGGGCGTCTATCGCAAGGCGCTCACGACCGGCGTCATCGAGACGCTGATCGATGCCGGGTGCGTGGTCACCAATCCCGGCTGCGGGGCCTGCCCCGGTGTGCACATGGGGACGCTCGGACCGGGCCACGTGCGGATCTCCTCACAGAACCGTAACTTCGTCGGCCGAGGAGGCCACAAGGACTCGCAGACGTACATCGCTTCCGCGGAGACGGTGGCATCGTCTGCGCTCACTGGCCGCATCACCGACCCGAGGGAGTTCATGAGCTGATGATCGAACACGCACGCGTCTGGACTCTGGGAGACGACATCGACACGGACGTGATCATTCCGGCCCGCCACGTGGCACTTGCCAGTATCTCCGAGATGGCGAGCCACACGCTCGAGCCGGTGCGACCGGATCTCGCGCGCGATATGAAACCGGGAGACGTCATCGTCGCGGGGGAGAACTTCGGTTCCGGTTCCTCCCGCGAACACGCCGTGCTCGTACTCAAGGAACTCGGTGTTGCATGCGTGGTGGCCCGGAGCTTCGCCCGCATATTTTACCGGAACGGCATCAACAACGGCTTGCTCCTGGTGCAGGCGGCGGATGTCGAGGTGCCGGACGGCGACCACGTGACCGTCGATCTGGACAACGGCTTCGTACTGCATGAGGAGAGCGGTCGCCGCTTCGAATCGGCCGTCATGTCGGAGATGGTCCAGGCGATCATCGGTGCCGGCGGTCTGATTCCCTACGTCGAGGAGCACGGCGTCTCGTGAAGCAGGCGGCCGTGCGTCAGCAAGGAGGAGGTTGATCAGGCATGTCAGGCCACGCGTGGGACGGTGTGATTTCTGCTGAGGATCTCGAGGTCTACGATAAGGCGGGCTTCGGCCGCAAGGGAGGCCTGGGCTCCCGCCCCGGGATCGTCATCATCGACGTGCAGTATCGGACGGTAGGGACCAAGCGCGTACCGATTCTGGATGCTATCGACGAGTACCGCACGGCCTGCGGAGAGATGGGCTGGCGCGCCGTGGACGCCATCGCCGAACTGCTGGAGGTGGGCCGTTCCCTAGGCGTGCCGGTGTTCTATCCCCACGTTTCCTTCAAGGAGTCCTATGACGCCGGCCGCGTGGGTTCCAAGGTTCCGAGCATCATGCACGTGGCCAGGGAGGGGTATGACTTCGTCAAGGAGATCGAGCCTCAGCCGGGCGACGTTCTCATTCCGAAGAAGCATCCCAGCGCGTTCTTCGGCACCCCGATGGCCAGCTACCTGATCGACAAGCAGGTCGACACGCTTCTGGTGTGCGGCTGCACTACGAGCGGCTGCGTGCGTGCCACCGTGGCGGACGCTTTCGCCTACAACTTCCACGTGGCGGTGTTGGAAGAGTGCGTGTATGATCGCGGGCTCACCAGTCACGCCGTCAACCTCTTCGACATCCAGAGCAAGTACGCCGACGTGATCCACCTGAATGAAGCCCTGGACTACCTGAAGTCCTTGGCCAGGCCCGTCGCACGGCAGGCGTAGCCGATGCACTTCGACCTCATCGTAACCGGCGGCACCGTGGTGACCGAGGACGGCATCCGCATGGCCGATCTGGCCGTGCAGGACGGTCGTGTCGCGGCGTTGCTGCCGCGAAACCACGGTGCCCAGGCGGACCAGGTGATGGATGCTGCGGGCTGCCACGTACTTCCAGGATGCATCGATCCCCACGTGCACCTCAATCTGGGCCCCGGCGAGGCCCGCTATCAGGAAACGGCCACAGCGCCGATGGGCGGCGTCACCACCCTGATCCACATGTTCCAGTCCACGCGGCCCTACGAAGAGATCTTCGAGGAGGAGCGGGCGAAGGGTGAAGGTGAAGCCTACGTGGACTTCGCCTATCACCTGGTTCTGCTGACGCCCGATCACGTGCGGCAGATTCCCAGGTATGTGCGCGACTTCAAGGTCTCGTCCTTCAAACACCTGATGCACATCAAGGGCAAGGAGGGCAACTACCTGGGCATCGACGAGGGCACCGACGACGGCCTCTACTACCTGATGCTCAAGCAGATCGCGCAGTTCCCGCACACGGTGCTCACGGTCCACAACGAGAACATCGAGATCATCTGGCGTCTTCAAGAGGAAGTGAAGGCCACCGGGCGCGAGGACCTGGCGGCATACAGCGAATCCCGCCCGGGGTTCGTGGAAGCGAACGCGGTGGACACGACGATGACGCTGGCCAGGGCGGCCGGAGCGACGGTGTACATGGTCCACATGTCCTCCAAGGAGGGCCTCGACGCCTACCTCAGGCAGCGCGAGGTCTGGGGCCATGCCTATGCGGAGACGTGCCCGCAGTACCTCACGCACACCATGGACTCGGAGCTGGGCAGCGTGGCCAAGGTCAATCCGCCCCTGCGGACCCTTGCGGACGGCGAAGCGCTATGGGCCGGGATCCTGGATGGATCGATCGACACCATCGGTTCCGACCACGTACCGAGACGCGCGGACCGGAAGCAAGGTTCCGTGTGGACGGCTTCCGCAGGGTATCCGGGCATCGCTACCATCCTGCCGGTCATGGTCAGTGAGGGCGTGCACAAGCGCGGTCTGGACTGGACCCGCCTGGTTCACCTCACCTCCACCCATGCGGCCCGGATCTTCGGGCTGTACCCGCGGAAGGGGTCGCTGCGGCCAGGGGCGGACGCGGACTTCGTCGTTCTCGACGCGGACCGGGAATGGACCGTGAAGGCAGCCGACCTGGGGTCCTACTCCGACTATTCCATCTATGACGGGTGGACGTTGAAGGGCAAGCCGCTCGTCACCTGCCTGCGCGGCCGCCCCGTCATGGAAGACGGCTCCCTGGTGGGAGAGGCGGGCTACGGGCGGTTCCTGGAGCGAGGGCTATGAGCCGAAGGAACCTGACGCCGAGGGTGGGATCGTTGAGGCTTCAAGGCTGGCGGGACCAACGTCTGAGTACGTCACGGAGGCTGTGGGGTGGGTGGGCGACGCCGGCCGCGCGACCTCCGTTCCTTCCAAGCAGGCGCACACAGCGCGAAACCAGTGGAGGGAGGAGGCCCCCGCGACATACCCGGTAGGAGATCGACAGCAATCGATCAACATTGTGTTGGGAGGATTTCACATGCGGTCCAAGAATCGGCGGAGACAACACGGGCGCGTGATCGCAGGGTTGCTTGTGCTGGCGGCGGCGGTCGGCTGGGGCGGAATCGCCTCGGCGCAGGCCGGCACCAAGCCGGACGCATACCAGTTCGCCCTGATCATGCCCATGACGGGCGGTAATGCGGGTTACGGCATGGACCAGGTGCGTTCGGCCCTCATGGGGGTGGCCGACATCAACGCCAATGGCGGAGTCGACGGTGTTCCGCTCAAGGTCATCACGGAAGACTCGCAGGCCAACCCGCAGTTGGGGGTTTCCGCGTTCAAGAAAGCGGTCAGCGTCAATAAGGTGCCGATCGTGGTCACGGCCTGGAGCGCGGTGGTCAGCGCCATCGCGCCCTTCGCGGCCCAGGATCATGTGCTGACGTTCAGCATTGGCGCCAACAACCCCAAGATCAAGGACCTGAAGCCCTGGGTGCGCACGACGTTCCCCTTGTCCGACGTCGGAATCACGGCTCTGGCCAAGTACACGTACACCAAGCTCGACAAGAAGACCGCGGCCATCGTGTACGTGAACAACGACACCGGCGTATTCGCCGCACGGCTCTACAAGCAGATCTTCGAAGCTGCCGGCGGCAAGGTCGTGTTGATGGAGGGCGTCCCGCAGGACACGACCAACTTCACTTCCGTGATCGCCAAGATCATGAGCGTCCATCCCGACGTGGTCCACATGCAGCTTCTCAACACCGGGGTCGAGCAGTTCCCGGGTGAGTACCGGGCCAGCGGCGGTACGGCGCTGCTGACCAGCTACGAGGCGGCACAGGACCCGGTCCTGATCAAGAGGTCGCCGCAGGCTGCCAACGGCATCATCTTCTTCTCTACGGCACCTGATCCGAGCCTGAGCAAGCCGGTGGCGGACTTCATCTCCCGTTGGACGGCGAAGTTCGGCCGCGCGCCCAACGGGCCGTCCTACTGCGAGTACCTCTACGATGCGCCGTACGTGATCAAGGCCGTGATCGAGTACATGAACGCGCACGACATGGCTTACACGGGAGACAATGCCCGCAAGGCATTCGAGGCTTTGGGATCGATCACCTTGCCACTCACGGGCAAGATGGTCATGCAATCGGACGGCGGCGTGGTCAAGCCCGTCTTCATCAACGAGATCGAGAACGGCAAGTTCGTGAGGATCGACACCGTCAGCCCGGGCACCTGAGCGCGTCTGGCGGATAGGAAGCGGGAACAAGGAGGCGTGGGCAGATGCTGCTGTTGCAGACAGCCTATGACGGAATCGCCATCGGGATCATCTACGCGCTCTTCGCGGCATCCTTCAGTCTTGTTCTGGGCGCGCGGCGGGTCTGGCATTTTGCCCACGCCGGTGTTTATGAGGTGGCCGGCTTCGTGGTCTACGTGGTCACGGCCGTGTTCCACCTGCCACTGAGTGTGGCCGTCCTGATCGCCCTGGTGGTCGCGGCCGCACTGGGGCTGCTCATCGAGCACGGGGGATACCGCGTGCTCGAGAGCCGCCACAGCGGGCACCTCTCCTCGTTCATCTATGCGTTGGTGCTGACCACGTTCATCCAAGGTGTTCTGACGCTGATCTTCACCACCTCGGTGCACAACTACGGGGTTCCCATGGACCTGAGCCACTTCCACGTGTTCGGGTTGGTCCTCACGCGGTGGTCGCTCGAGACCATCGTCATCGGCGGGGCCATCCTGCTGGCTTTCATCATGCTGATCGAGCGAACGCCTCTGGGCCGCACGATCATCGCCATCTCCACCGAGCCCCACCTGGCAGAAGTGCTGGGGGTGAACCGGCAGCGCACGTACTCCATCGTGATGATCCTGGCGTCGCTGCTGGTGGTGCCCACGGTGGTCCTTCTGGGGATCAACACCGGCGTATCGGCGGCAATGGGTTTTCACATCCTTCTGATCGCGATCGCCGCCAGCATCATCGGCGGCATCGGAAGCGTGCGCGGAGCCGCGTTGGGCGGGCTGCTGATCGGGCTGGTCGTCAATATGGCGACCGCCTACGTGCCGGCCCAGTGGCAGGATGCGATGGCGTTCTCCCTGATGTTCATCTTCATCATCGTGCGGCCCACGGGACTGCTCGGCGTGAAGCTGCGCTCCATGGGGGCATGAGAGAAGATGCAATATTACCTGGACATCCTCATCCTGGTCGGACTGTTCACCATCGTCAACGTGAGCTTCAATCTCGTTCTCGGCTATGCGGGTCTCTTCTCCGTGGGCCATGGCATCTTCTACGGGTTGGGCGCCTTCATCTCGGCTCTCCTGGCGATTCACCTGGGCATCTCACCGTGGCTGTCCATACCGATCGCCATGATCCTGACGGCCGTCATCTCCCTACTGATCGCCCTGCCCTCGTTGAGGGTGTCGGAATACTACTTCTCTATCGCAGCCCTGGGCTTTCAGGTGGTCATGGTCCAGGTGCTGCTCAACGTGGATGCCTTCGGTGGCGCGTCCGGGCTGGGAGGCATCCCCCAGCTCATGTCCACGCGTACCGTGGGCGGCACGCTGGGTTTCGTCGGCCTGGTGTTTGCCATTGCGATCCTCACCATACTGGCCAGCCTTTGGATCGTGCGGCTGCCGTTCGGTCGGGTGCTGCAGGCGATACGCGAGGACGAGGCAGCCACCGAGCTGTTGGGCAAGAACGTGACGTCATACAAGCTCCAGGTGTTCATGATCAGCGCGGCCATGGCAGCTCTGGCAGGAGGGCTCTACGCCCACTACTACCTGTATCTCAATGCCACCAGCTTCGACATTCCCTTCTCGATCCAGCTCGTCTCCATGGTGCTCGTCGGCGGGATGGGAACCATCATGGGTCCCGTCGTTGGCAGCGCCCTTCTGGTGATCCTTCCTGAAGCGCTGCGGTTCGTCCCACTTCCCGCAGGCGCCGGTGCGCCGTTGAGGGTGATGATCTACGCGGCCACGGTGCTGGTCTTCTTGTATGTCCGCCCCAACGGCATCCTCGGGGGGCGCCGACGGGACCTCCAGGAGCCGCGGTCCGAGGCATCACAAAGCGCGGACACCGTGAGTGCGGCCGACAGCATCGGAAACGCTCTTTGAATCGGAACGGCAGGTGGAGAGAATGACATCGCTCCTGCAAACCCGCGGACTCGTCAAGTCATTCGGCGGCATCCGTGCGGCGGACCACCTCGACCTGACGTTCGAACCGGGAAAGATCACGGGTCTGATCGGGCCCAACGGGGCAGGCAAGACCACGTTCTTCAACCTGGTGACGGGCTACATTCCGCCAGATGAGGGGCAAGTGCTATGGGACGGCAGGGATGTCACTGGCAAGGCGCCGCACCACGTGTCGGCGGCAGGAGTCATCCGGACGTGGCAGGACCTGCGCCTCTACATGCACATGACCGTGCTTCAGAACGTCATGGTGGCGCGCCCTGCCCAGCCGGGCGAACGTCTGCTGACAGCTCTCGTGTCTCCGCGCGGCACGTGGCGTGCCGAGCGGCACAACCGGGCCCGAAGCATGGCGATCCTGGAGCGGGTCGGGTTGTGGGACAAGCGCAACACGACGGCGGCGGACCTGTCATTCGCGGAGCAGAAACTCCTTTCGATCGCGCGCGCGTTGGCTACGGATGCGCGCTGCTATCTCTTCGACGAACCGCTGGCGGGCCTCGATGAGGAGTCCAGCGAGGTGGCGCACCGGATCCTGCGCGAGCTGGCCGCAAGCGGCTTGGTGGTCTGCCTCGTGGAGCACATCATGGACTCCGTCGTGAACGTGTGCGAGGAGGTCGTGTTCTTGAACCAGGGAGCGCTTCTCGCGCAGGGAACGCCGGCAGACGTCATGGCCAACGAGCAGCTGGCGGAGCTGTATTTCGGGGCAGACGCATGACGGAGCCCAGGCCCGTGCTCAGAGTCCACGGCGTCACGGCGGAGTACGTCAAGCGATCCGTGCTTCAGGACGTTTCCATCGAGATTCGTCCTGGCGAGCGGGTGACCCTGATCGGGCACAACGGCGCCGGGAAGACGACACTGTGCCGAAGCATCTTCGGACTCCACAGAGTGTCCGCCGGCGCGATCGAACTCAATGGCGAGGCCATCACGCGCGCCCCCGCGTACACGAGGGTGCGCTACGGCATGGCGTTCACGCCTCAGGGGCACAATGTCTTTCCGACCCTGAGCGTTGAGAACAACCTCCGGATGGGTGTCTACCACCTGGGCAGGTCCGTGCGCGACGTGGGAGACCGCCTCAACGACGTGTTCAGGATCTTCCCGGTTCTCGAGGAGCGGCAGGAGACCATCGCCGGCACGCTCAGCGGAGGGCAGCAACAGATGCTGGCGCTGGGCATGGCCATCATGACCCGTCCGAAACTGCTCATCCTGGACGAGCCTTCCACCGGTCTGGCGCCGGTCCTGGTGGACAACGTCTTCGATGGCGTACGGGCCATCAATGAGGCAAGTGGTACCGCCATCCTGCTGGTCGATCAGAACGTTTCCAAGGCGCTTGCCCTGACGGAACGCACGTATGTCCTGAAGCGCGGCCGCATCGTCCACGAAGGTCCGTCTGCGGACCTGCTCGCCAAGGGGTCTCTCTGGCACCTCTTCTAGGAGCGCGTGTATTTGAGCGAAACCCGCTTGCTGCAATCTCCCGTCCCTGCATGCCGAAGGAGGACGCCTGCGCATGACCGATTCGTCCGATGCCGCTGAAGTGGTCCGCCGCCTCACGGAACTCGTGGAGTGGGCGTCCACGGTGACGTTCGATGACCTTCCGCAGAACGTGATCGACAAGGCACGGAACGTTCTCATGGATGACCTTGGGGCGATCATCGGCGGGAGCGCGGAACCGGAGCCTACGGCCGTCCGGTCGAGGATGCTGGCTTCGGGAGGAGCAGGTGAAGCCACGGTCATGGCCTCCGGGCTTCCGCGCAGCGACCGCTACACCGCCGCGCTGCTCAACGGAATCAGCTCCTGCTGGCTGGAGCTGGACGGCGGCTACCGGCTGGCGCTGTGTCACGGCGGCATATACACGTTGCCCGCCGCTCTGGCCAAAGCGGAACACCTCGGGGCGCACGGCCGCGATCTGCTGCTGGCACTGGTCACGGGCTACGAGGTGGTCGCACGCTTTGCCAGGGCCTGGACATTCCCCCGCTTTGGGCTCCACCCCCACGGTACCTGGGCCGCCGTAGGCAGTACCGCCAGTGTCGCCAAGCTCATGAAGCTGAACGCGGATCTGTTCCTGGATGCGCTGACGGCCGGGATCTCGACGTCGATGGCGAGTCCCTACCGGGCGGCCATCCGCGGAGGGTTGGTCCGCAACGTCTGGACCGGCTTGGGCGCGCAGGCCGGGATGTTCACGGCCGAGATGGCAGACACCGGCATCGCCGGTCTGGGCACCGCGCCCCACGACGTTTTCACCGGGATCTTCAAGGGGGAGGCGGCCCCGGAGGTGCTGTCCAAGGATCTGGGTGAGGAGTTCGCGATCCTCGGCGGCTATCACAAGCGCTACGCGTGCTGCCAGTACGCCCACTCCGCGCTCGATGCGATCTTCGAGATGGATCTGGACGCCGTGGACGTGGGGCGTGACGTGCAGTCCATTACTGTGTACACCCACCCCTACGGGCTTTCGCTGGACGACCGTAAGCCGCGCACCACGCTTGGAGGAAAGTTCTCGATGCCCCATGCGGTCGCAACCGGATTGCGCCATGGTTCGGCGGGCCGGTTGGCATTCGGCCGGGATTCTCTGGCGGATCCCGTGGTGTCCCAACTGCGGGACAAGGTGAAGCTGGTCCCCTATGAGCCGATCGAGCCCTGGCCGCTGGACCGGCCCGCCCGTGTTGTGCTCGAGCTGGAGGACGGACGCGAGATCGCTTCCGAATGCCGGGTGGCCAAGGGAGATCCATCGTTTCCGTTGGATTCCGAGGATCTGCGCAAGAAGTTCACGGAGCTGATAGACGGCGTACTGCCTGTCCGCGCTTCCGACGTCATAAGAGCGGTGCAGTCGCTGGAAGGCCGCCCGGTCACCGATCTGGTCCGGGTGCTCAAGGGAGAGGAGGTCGCATAGGACCATGGAGTGGCAGCTGGAAACAGACGTGGTGGTGGTCGGCGGCGGCGGCTGTG
>Ga0307441_1000733_pt1 | contig 11554 bp, 12 predicted proteins | sample SalMarWE160420MG_FD_202149 | JGI IMG/M metagenome (GOLD analysis project Ga0307441, IMG submission 202149) | Salt marsh sediment microbial communities from the Plum Island Ecosystem LTER, Massachusetts, United States - WE1604-20 | ecosystem: Environmental > Aquatic > Marine > Intertidal zone >... | reverse complement strand
CCACATGGTAAGGTTCAACTCTCAGTATTGATCCTCTGGGACGCAAAATCATCGAGATGTGATTGACCTGGTTTGAAAGAGTGGTTTCTTGGTAATCCCTGGTTTCGCGCATACGCATCCATATCGGTGATGGTTCTTTCACCGAGGCTATCGAAAAAGATTGTTGGGCTCCAGAACCCACTTCCCCAAAAGTAGGTTTTCTTTATGTGGGGAAACTCCTTCAGAAGTTTTTTCCCAGAAGTTCCTTTGAGAGCTTTTGCAACATCCTCAGGTCCCTTGGTTCCCGCGTCGATGGTGATATGGACATGGTCTTGATCAAATCCAATTTCTCTGAGGACCCATCGATGCTTTTTGCAAACCTCTCGGAAGATCTCTTCGCAACGTTTTTGCACGTCCGGAAAGTTAAATATGTTGTGGCAGTATTTGGTCTTGAAGCTTAGGTGCAATATATTTCTTCCGACACTTGAGCTGTGGTGTCGAATTTCGGCATAGCATTCGCTAACACGATCCATAAAAATTTCTCCTGATGGTGTCTAGCTGCTGCTCATTCGGATCAATAAGAGCAGTGGCACCACCAAAAGTTATCTAATAAAAACAGGTTTTATTGTTGTTTCTCTGACCACCGGTCACCACTCACTTCGTTCGCTATAGACCGGTGGAATTCTTTCTTTAAAAGCATTCCAGGTGTCAAAAATCGATAGTTTTATAATACTAAAAAATGATGCATTTATAGTCTATAAGTAATTTACATGTAATTTGTTATTTAGGGTACACCCCTGTTAAATTTTATTATGTCACACTAAGCCAAAGATGGGTTTCTCTGTAGGCGTCATCTATTTTTTCTTTTGCAATGTCTTTGTAATCAACATCATGATAATACTCTTCAGTTTGTTCTGTAAACAAAAGAAATGCCAGTTTGAAGTTTCCTTTCTCACTTATGCCAAAGGTATAATTGTATTCCCATTGCGGCTCCCACGCCCCCTCTATATCTATGGGTGTATGATTAAGCATAATGTTCAAATTGTCAATAAACCACATGTGACTATAGCTAGTTTCATTCTCCCCTGTTGTTTCATTGTAAATAATTGTTTGGTTGACAAGCCATATTTCAACAGTATAATTAATGATTCTGTATTCGTGGTTTACTATCCCTATCATTATTGTCGCGTTCTGTCCAACAATAAGATTTCTTGGATAATCATCTGCCATGCCCCCAGAACCTAGTATATAGAATTCTGTGAATTTTTCTCCTGTTTTTGGGGTGACTATCACATAAACTAAAGAAACAACAGCAATAAGTATCGATGCAGCAAGTATGACGGTAAGTGCTTGATCTAGCCTACTCTCAGATTTTGGTAATGATATATCAAGAGATATGATAAATCTTTCATCTGGATCAGTATTAATCCATCTATAAATTGCTACAGATCCAACACCGATTATGAAGATGAATATTGAGAGGAGAATAGGTTCGAGCCGTATGCCCCATGGCGTATAGTTGAGACCTAGTCCAATGAGTGGAACAACAGCAATTGAGAGACCAAAACTCAGTGCAATTCTTTCTATTATGTCTATGCTCCGGTCTGTTTTTCTGGCAGGAAACAATGCAAAAATTAGTATGTATCCCGGTATGAAAAGGATGAATGGAAGGCCTAGGATGATTCGAATCGTATCATTGATGTCAAGTAGAATGATTGGTATTAAAAGAAAACTCCAGAGTATGCTGATGATGATATCGATTGGATACTGTTTAGAAGATATTTTCATTCTATTCCTGCTCCTAGACTGCAATGATGGTTAACACTTTTTTACCAACTATTACCATAAAGATGATAAGGAAAATATAGATGAATATGTTCATCCTGTCTTTCAAGTTTGTTGAGGAAAATACATCAGTCAGTTCTCGTATTATAAGAACGCCAATAAAAATTAAGATAAAAAAAATCTCCAGGTTTACATCACCTGTTATGATAAGAACAAATAGAATCCATCCTGCTATAAACAGTGTTATTTTCTCTGACATTAACATGGGTTGTCTTACCCCTCCATGGTAAAAAAGAAGGTTGTTTTCTTTCCATTGTGAACAGTGTTTTCTACCTGTATTTTTTGTTTGGATGCTTTGGCAATCGCTGAGAGTAATGCACTACATGAGGGGCAAGGATATTGTTTGCAGAAATCAGAGTTTTGTGTGCAATGTGCAGGGTTTCCAACCTCGAGTTTCCATTGATCCTGGGTTTTTTTCAATGAAACTGATTTGAGAATATCCATGCCAACAAATGTTTGGAGTTTTTCTTCAATGTGATCGATATCCATATCTTCAAAATCAACTTCTTTTTCAACTTCATGTAATAATTTCAGTCCTGATGGGGGAAGTACAAGACCAAGGCTTTTTCCATCGTTTCCTGTCGAAAACACAAAGTCATTATCGATATCTGGAAGGGAAACATTCATGTTCTTTAGTGGGATGAATACCCGTTCCTCAGTAAGTATATCTGATTTGGGTATAAACATTACATTTCCTTTCAGGTTTAATTCTTTTGTAATCTGTTTCACTGCATCAGCATTTCCTTCAATCTGGGCATTACTAATGATTTGTGGCACACTTTTCTCTGTTATAATTATTATCATAAAAAAACCAATGAGTAGGGCGGCAAACCCTAATTTGATGTAGAGAGATGAAGATATAAATAGAAAAACTATACCAATTATGATTAGGGTTGTACCAATTATTTTTGCTTTGATATGGGGCTGTTGTAGTGAAAGATCTCGCCTCATCGTCTCCTCCCGCATTTCACGCGCCTCTAATATGCCAAAGAATTTAAGTAATTTGTGATGTTTATGTAATGCTAATGCGGTGTCGGGGTATTGTTGTTTTCATCATGTTTTTCATCATATTTTCTAGTGTTATGGCACAGGCCATTCCGCCGCCACATAAAAATTTTCAGGAAACTGATGAGGATTTATACGCAATTCTCTCATTTCTTGCTGATACAAAGCTTTTATGTGAACAGGCATTAATGGCTTCTTACTTTGCTAATTGTACGATATTTTGTAATGAAACTATACTGATATCATATTCACAGGATTACGATAATACCTCCCTTGAAACTGCAGAATATTTGCAAGAGAAACTCAGTTATTCATCTATCGTTTTTGAGCAGATAAAAAATAAGGCTGGGAGTTATGAGCATCTCAAAGATTTCCTATTACCAGTTAAGAAGCTTGGTAGTAACGTTACATCAGTGGTTATGTCTCATCATGATATCATCCTGTATTTTCACACCTTGGTTGATTCTATTAACACTGGTTCATCGAATGGAACTTTAATATTTACTTTGTTATCTGCGACACAAAATGCGATTTCCCGCTGCCGTTCTGATGTCCTTGCAGTAGAAACACATCTTGACAATATTAGCCCTTTTTTTTCCATAGATACATTTGAACAGGTGATACCAAGTTTCTATCTGTTACTGGATCGGTATGAATCTTATCTTCATTCATTGGTTGGCTTTTTTCCAGCGAAGGAACCTGTCCTATTTCTTTCCATTGATGACACCGAAGTGTATCTAGGGGAGGACTTTCATGCCTCAGGGTATTTTATCGGTGAGACTGGATTTGTTGCGGATCAAACAATTACTTTGTTGTTTGACGCAATTGTTACAAATACTACTAAAACAAATAATATAGGTCGGTTTGATTTTTCCAGCCATGCCTCTTTAGATTACCGTCCTGCATCCTATAATCTTACTGCAATTACCATCTATAACGATACCCTATTTACGTCAAACATTGTTGTTGTCAGCATCCATAAAATTCCAACGACTCTCTTGTTATCGGCTCCGAAAAACCAGTATAAACCATCTGAACTGATATCTTTTTCAGGACAACTCATCACATATTCCAATGAGGGAATAAAGGATTCTATCATTCTTCATTTCGCTGGTGAAAATGTTTCTTTGTTGACAAACGACACTGGGCATTTCACCTATGAGTTCCCTAAGTCTTTATTCTTTGGTGAACATACAGTCTTTGCAACATTTACACCTGAAACTGTTTATGAACCATGCAAGTCCCAGGTTTTAAAAATCTATGTTAATACCCCTACGTATCTTACTATCTCTACTAACACAACTAACGTAGATGTAGGAGAACCAGTCAATATTTGGGGGACTCTCTATGATAACCTATCTAATAATTCTATTTCAAATAAAACAATTCTTGTTTTTTTCAATGGTCAAAACATTGGTACAACCATAACAAATCAGACTGGTTGTTACACTTATAATTTTTTAACTGCAGATTTTCAACAGGGAACCTATTCGCTTTACACTCACTTTCTTTCAGATGAACAACAATGGAGGAGTTCAACCTCAGATACTCTTCATGTAGTACTAATCCCGGGAGTATTCGAACAAAGGTTGATTATAATGTTGGCAATTATCACATTCATATGTATACTAGTATTTTATTTCATTAAGAAATCCTCTGTTTTAGAAAAAAAGAAACAAAAGTATACCCAACAGACACCCCCCCTTCCGTTTTTCTCATCATCCTATGTAGAGAAACACTCATTTACCAAATCTCCTCGTCTATGGGGTGTTTCTTTAGATCCAGCTGAAACATTTAAACAAAGAATAGTTAAACAATACAGATTACTGATTCGTTTTCTCTCGTCAAAGGGTTTTAATATACGCCCTAATCACACCCATCTTGATATTCAAAGGAACCTGATTGGAACTGGCTCTTCTAAAAAGGCTGTTGATATGATTACTTCACAGTTTGAACGCGCTCGATATTCGCTACATCCTGCGCAAAAGGAGGATATCATTGTGATTGATAAGAACTTATTTACTATTATAGCAGATTTTGAGGAAACATAAATGATGAACCCGAATGTAAAACGACTCTATCAAGCTGTACTGCTCATTGGCTCTTTAGTGTTTTTTATTGTAATGGCTGTTGCAACTCCGGTTATTTTGGATGCCGCAGATTTCAGTATTTATAACACTGGATGGAATGGGTGCAGTGACATCGCTATTCGTACATATCAAACAGGAAAATTTCTACCTACCTTAACGTTTGATGAATTAGATTTAACACCCTCACAACAATCATTTGTTCAATATTCTGTAGATGCCTCAAATACAACTATTCTCATTATCGGACCGCGAACAAGTTTTTCAGAGGATGAAGCCAAATACATCAAACACTTTCTCAACCAAGGGGGATTACTTTTCCTGGCTGATGACTTTGGTACGGGAAATAATTTACTTTCACAGATTAACGCCACCTCCCAGTTTTCTCAGCATCTCATGTTGGATTTATCATTTGAAAAAAATGCAAGCTTTGTCGCCATTTTTGATATATGCAACCGATCACATCCACTTACAGAAAATATTTCAGGCTTACTCCTTAACTATCCATCATCATTACAAGCAACAGAAAATGCTACCGTGCTTGCACGTTCCTCGCAGATAAGTTGGCTAGATACAAACATGAACGGCAAGGAAGATGTCGATGAATCACATGGTCCGTTTACAGTTTTAGCAATTGAATCATACGGTCAAGGAGAAATCGTTTTGTTTTCTGGACCGTCACTTCTCATTAACTCTATGAGCACGCAACTTGACAATAAACCATTTAAGGACCACCTGTTTCGTTACCTCTACAAGGGTCGGGACACAGTAATTATTGATGAAAACCATCGTGATGTCTCTATGCCATTTCACATCGCGTATGTGTTCCCTTCATCCATTGGACCGGAGCTGAAAATTTCTATACTTTTATTATTAATGATTGTATTTCTTTTTTTGTTTACTGAAATACCGCGAAATATTAACAATAAAATATTGCAAATATTAACCAAATCAAAAGAATCACCCCATAGAGAAACCATATCATCCATTATTGATAATGTTATGGAAAAACACCCAACATGGATTAGATCAAAATTAGAAAATATTGTAAAAAGGTTGGAAAATTATGACTAAAGAAGCATCATTAAATCTACAAGACGTAAAAACCACATGCGATACTATTAGAAAAGAAGTCGGAAAAGTTGTTGTTGGATATCAGGATATTGTTGATGATTTACTTGCATGTCTTATTACAAAGGGACATCTTTTTATGCTAGGTGTTCCAGGGATTGCTAAGACGACTCTGGCAAAAACGTTTTCCATGGTGACAGGTCTTTCATGGAATAGGATTCAATTCACACAGGATATGCTCCCATCGGATATTATCGGTCATTATTTTTTTGATCAAAAAGATAGTACGTTTAAACTAAGAAAAGGACCTGTTTTCGGTGAAGTGATTCTCGCTGATGAGATCAACCGTGCACCTCCAAAAACACAGTCCGCATTAATTGAAGCCATGCAGGAAAAGCAGGTCACCATCGAAGGAACGACATTTCCACTACCTGATCCTTTTTTTGTGATTGCGACGAAAAATCCTATAGAAACAGAGGGGGTATATCCATTGCCCGAGGCACAGTTGGATCGTTTTCTTTTCAGTGTGAAAATGGATTATCTTTCACCTGATGAAGAACTTGAAATGCTTTACCGGAAAAACGAAAACAATAATGGTTCTAAGATTTCACCTGCTGACTCAAGGGCGGTTAGGCAACTTATCGGTTTGCATCATCAAGTTTATGTTGATAAAAGCGTTATGGCATATATTCTGAATATAGTTGATGAAACAAGAAATAACCCCCATCTAGTTATTGGGGCTAGCCCCCGAGCAGGAGAACATCTTTTGTATGCGACAAAAGCATATGCACTTATCCATGGAAGGGATTATGTCATCCCAGATTACGTGAAAAAAGTTGCACCAAAGGTACTTTCCCACCGGTTGATTCTAGCTACAGATGCAGAACTTGAAGGTGTCTCTACTGACAAAATCATCGATGATATACTAACCTCTGTTGAAATACCAGATTTCATCGAGCCGGAGCTTGTCACAAGATAATAAATATATTTTATGAATGTTAAACGTTGCATTTGTTTATGTTATTAACGTTGGAGTGCCACTTAACAATTTGCACATCATTATATGTTGCACCTGAAAATATGTCAAAAGCAATGTTTAGTATAGAGGGCTTTGAAAAACCCCTTATAGAAACCTCTATATGTTCATAATTCATTCCTTATGTATAAGGAGTGAGATGGATGAGTTTTAATCGTTTTATTTTGGAAGAACAGTATAAAAAAGTGGAAGGTCTTGGAGATCGTCTTGTATTAATGAAACAGCAGATAGATTGGAAACCATTTATCCCTCTGGTAAAAAGTGTTTTTTATGATGATAAAAAACAGGGTGGACGCCCCCATACAGATGAACTTGTAGTAGTGCGGTCCATGCTCTTACAGGCATGGTATAATCTGTCAGATCCAGAGCTTGAGTTTCAATGCCATGACCGGCTGAGTTTCCGGAATTTCCTTGGATTCCCAGAAAAAATACCTGATTTCAGTACGATCTGGCGGATTCGTGATCGACTGGAGACGGATGGAGTGGATACATTAATTTGGGCTGAGCTACAACAACAGTTGGATGACAAAGGATTCAAAGTAGAAAAAGGAACAATCCAGGATGCAACGTTCATTGAAGCTGATCTTGGGAAGAAACGATACAGAAAAGAGAAGAAAGCTAGGAAAAAAGGTGAAACGGTTGAGTATACAGATAAGCAGAAACGGCATAAGGATAAGGATGGGAGTTTTAGTGTGAAACATGGTCAGGTTCACTATGGATATAAATCCCATATCAAACTGGATGTTGATCATCAACTCATCCGTGATGTTGAAGTTACAACTGCAAGTGTTCATGATAATGAGGTGGATTTATCTAAACGTGATGAGGTAGTATATCGTGATAGAGGGTACACTGGGAAAGAGACAAAGGCAAAAGGAAATGGTAGTATGAAACGAGGGAATCTTACAATCTGGCAGAAACTACGGAACAAACGAATATCAAAGAAACGTGCTCCAGGTGAACGGCCATTTAGCGTTATCAAACGAACATTTAATGGTGATAGAACATACGTGAAAACACTCCCTCGTGTTCGTGTTAAAGAGATGTTCAAATGTTTTGCTTATAATCTATATCAACTAGTAACATTGGAAAGGAAACGGATGAGCGGAAGCTAGGTCAACAATTCAAAAATAAGGAAAAAAATGGTAAAAACCAAGGGCCAAACATGGAAAAAACAACATAATACATGGATTTTGCGTGAAATCACGCAAAAAGCAGTATAAGGAAAATGAAACTTGGTTATTCAAAGCCCTCTATATTCTATTGAGTGAGTCTGATATAAGCAAGTCGTTTATGCTAAGGAATGACACAGAGCCATATGAAATAATTAAAATTAGGGGGAGTCCTGATGTTTTTATTTTCTCATTTGTGTTAGATAATCCGTAGATCTCATGATTTTTATTGTTTCATGTTTGTAATCTAATATGTCTTTATCTCCTGTGATGATGAATTCACATTTCGAAGCTTCGGCACATGCAATTACATGTGCGTCGTATTGATCTCTTATGTCATCAAATTTTTTGATTTTCTTTTCGTAAATTTTTTTGTTAATAATCTCTGTATTAGATATCTCCATGAATTTCTCAAACATCTCCAGATATTCTGGAAATTTTTTCATGAAAACTCTAGTGGCTTCTTCCAATATGTGTTCTGAAATGTATATTTTTTCTCCTTCGCTTGTACATTGAATTATCAATTCCAGTTCTTTTTTATCAAATACTATTGCAGAAATGAGGATATTTGTATCTATAAATATTTTATTCATTAAGCCCAAATCTCCTTACGAGATTCGAGAATGACTCTTTCGATTTCTTTTTTTGTAATTCCTTTCTCTTTTACACCTTTTTGAATTATATCGCTTAGTTCTTTTAGTTTTAATCCAACTTTTTTCATGATGATATAATCTCCGATTATATCTACAGCAATATATGTGTCTTTACTAATATGTAGTTTCTTTCTTATGCCAGCAGGTAATGTTACCTGACCCTTACTTGTTACTTTTATTACTTCAGCCATACAGCACCATATTAATGTAAGAATTCCTTACTATTTATAACTTACGTTCTTTTTCTGCATAAAGTCGGAGATAAAAGGTTTAACCAACCCTATTGCCCCATACATTTTCTAACAATTGAAAGAACAAATGAATTTTAAAAAAGAAAAATATCATGTATAACGTTAAACATTTGAAAAATATATTTTTCCTCTTATTTATGATGTTTTTAACAGCAGCGGTGTTAGGATAAAGAGAGAAAGTCCTGTTAGGAGCAACACCTGCCCTTGGATGGATTCAGTGGATAGCAACAAGCGATCACCAAACACCAATGTAATACCATAAAATAACACAAGTAGTAGGAGGGCAGATCCAAAGGATATTAGCACAGGTTTTTTTCTTTTTAATAATACCCGGTATGCTAGCTCAGTGTTTTGATCTTGGAGGATTTGACTTACTAATATAATGCTTGGAAGCAACAGGGAGGACATGAAAATGAGGACTAGGATGATATCATCCATTGAAGACACCATAACTTGAGGGAGCGCAAGCAGATACAAGAGAAATATTCCAAGGATCCCGATGGTTTTGTTTTTGAAATGTATTGCCGTGGAGATTATCAACAATGGGGTGAGGACACAAAGGATAGCAATAGGAGTATTCGGAGCCATTACAAGTAAGATAATAGCTAGATAGCTGGGGATAATGTGCTGTTTGATATTTATCCGATTCATATTTGTTTCCTCCTTATGACCTCCATAATTTTTCTCCCCTCCATTCTCGGCGAAAGTTCAATAATTTCAATTTGTTTTTTCTGTAATTTGTGTATTAATTTTTCTCGCGACATCTGAAAAGTGTACAGTTTTTCCAGTGTATCTGTGTTGAGCTGTGTTGTATCTAGATGATAGTATGGGGTGAACAATGTTAGAAGCCATATCTTATAGTGTTGTGCATGCGCAAGTGTAACTGCAGCATACAATGCATCCCTGTTTGTTTCAAGATCTGTTATAATAATAAGATGTTTGCTTTTTGATCCATGAAAAAGGATTTTTGTCGCCTCATAGATACCTGTTGCCTGTATCCGGTGTTTTATTTTTCTTTTTCCACCCGCTAGAAATGGGTGTATTGTTGATAGGAATCTTTGGTGTTCCTCTGGTTCTTGGGTTGTAAACTCATCGATGGTGTTCGGTTTTGGTGTTGCATATGTATGTGTTTTTATGATGGAGGGAAGATACGATAACTCTTTGAAGATTTGTTGATAATTCCATGATGGTGAGATATTAGTTAGTATTTTGAATTCATCATATGCAATCAAGCCCACTTGATGGTGCATTGATTGTAGGATATTTGTCAGGTGGATACCTACAACCATTGCATGCTCAATTTTTGCATGTTTTCCAGTGGTTCGTCGCATATTCCGCGAGCAATCAAGAAGGATTACCGTTTCAAGAGTCTCTTTTTTTTGAAAGGTTTTTGTGAGTAGTGTTTGCAGCCGAGAGGATGCTTTCCAATCTATATCGCGAAGGAGATCACCAGGTAGATATTCTCGTATACCTTCCATTTCACGGGTGATTTCAGTACCAATAAGTGAAGGAAGAGCAAAGGTATCATGTTCTGTTTTGGATGCGCGTTTTGCTTTTTTGATCTCATTTGGGTCGCTATGTACCATAACATCTGTTTGCACTTTTTTTGAGAACGCGCTTGTGAATAGCTGCAATCGATCAGAAACAACACCATTTACTGTTGTGAAGTGATGAGTTCCCCTACTTGAAAATTGCATTTGATATTCTAGGTTGATGGTTTCTGAAGGTGTAACATTTTTTGATATGGTGTTACTTCCTCTAAGTAATGTTGCTGTTTCAGGGAGAATATCTGTGACGGACATATGAACATGACCGCCGTTATGTTGAATAACGGTTTTGACATGCAATGGATGATTGACAAAACGTAGACGTTCAATAAGGGTTCGTTGTATCTGTATTTCCCCTATTTCTCGTTGAAAACTTTGTTTTGCGTACACAAGAAAAATAAGTAATGATGTTCCTGCTAGTACTGGTAGTAGATTGGTAAAAAGGTAGCCATGTAGAAATAATAGGATGGACAGAAAAAATAATGTTTTAGTGTACAACGTAAATTCTATCTGGGCCATAGGCTTTTCCAGTACATGGGTAATGGCTAATGGCTTTTGAATATTTTGTTTTTGATAGTTATTTCGATTGTTCTACGACGCACTTGGAATGCTTGCAGATATTATTTCTCATTAGGAATGTGATACCTTTTATCCATATTTTTCATGTTTAGGACAATCTGTTTTAGAAATATGGCTGGCAACTGACGGTTTCGCAATGGTAGCGTTTAAGGTAGGGTTTGAACTTTGCAATGACAGTGGTTCCACATGGATTTGGGACGAGACTATGTGGCGTTTCGTTTTGAGGATGTTTTCCCGTTACAGATCGGTGTTTGTAAAAGATGCTGTTGTGAGGAATGGTGCCACACAGATTTTGGACGTAATTACGTATGTGGTCATACCGTGGACTT
>Ga0307441_1000732_pt1 | contig 11556 bp, 7 predicted proteins | sample SalMarWE160420MG_FD_202149 | JGI IMG/M metagenome (GOLD analysis project Ga0307441, IMG submission 202149) | Salt marsh sediment microbial communities from the Plum Island Ecosystem LTER, Massachusetts, United States - WE1604-20 | ecosystem: Environmental > Aquatic > Marine > Intertidal zone >... | reverse complement strand
GGCGAACCGGGCTCCAGCGTCTCGATGTGCAAGCCCGTGACCCTCATCCGGGCCTGCAGCCCGTCCAGATCGGCAGCCGAACCCAGTTCGATACCCACCAGCGCCTCGCCGGTCTCGCGGTTGTTGCGCTTGACGTACTCGAACAAGGTGATGTCGTCGCCTGCGCCCAGCACCTCGTCGAGGAACCGCCGCAGCGCGCCGGGCTCCTGCGGGAAGTCCACCAGGAAGTAGTGCTTGAGCCCGAGGTGGACCAGCGAGCGCTCCAGCACCTCCCCGTAGCGTGACACGTCGTTGTTGCCGCCGGAGATGAGGCAGACCACGCACGAACCGGGCTCGATGTCGGCTTCCAGCAGACCGGCGACCGACAACGCCCCGGCCGGCTCGGCGATGATGCCCTCGTTCTGGTACAGGTCGAGCATCGCGGTGCACACGGCTCCCTCGTCGACGGCGGTGATCGACACCATGTCACCGGCCGCGGCCAGCGCGGCGTAGGGCAGGGGGCCCGCGCGCTTCACCGCGGCACCGTCGACGAACTGGTCGACATGATCCAGCGTCACCGGCTCGCCGGCGGCCAGCGCGGCCATCATCGACGCGGCGCCGGCGGGTTCGACGCCCAGCACGGCGGTGTTCGTCGTCCGCTCGGCCAGGTAGGTGGTGATGCCGGCGACGCACCCGCCGCCGCCCACCGGGACCACCACCAGGTCGGGCTCCCCGTCGAGTTGATCGAGGATCTCGAGGGCGATCGTGCCCTGGCCCGCCATGGTGCGCACGTCGTTGTACGGCGGCACCAGGGTGGCGCCGGTGCGCGCGATGTCGGCCAGGGCCGCCTCGGCGGCGAGGTCGTAGGTCGATCCGCCCACGATCAGCTCGATGAACTCCCCGCCGTGGTAGCGGATCCGGTCCCGCTTCTGCTTGGGGGTCTTGGCCGGCACGTACACGCGGCCGCGCACCCCCAGCGCCCGGCACGCGTACGCGAAGCCCTGCGCGTGGTTGCCCGCCGAGGAGCACACCACGCCCGCGGCCCGCTCCTCGTCGGAGAGCTGCACCAGCAGGTTGTAGGCGCCGCGGATCTTGTAGGACCGCACGATCTGCAGGTCCTCGCGTTTGAGGTAGACCTGCGCGCCGGTGATGGCCGACAGCCGATCGCTGAGCTGCAGCGGGGTCGGCGTCACCACCGAAGCGATCCGCTTGGCCGCGCCGTCGACGTCAGCCGCACACAGCGGTGACATGCTCGGGTTCTGGCTCAGTTCTGCGGACACCGATCAATGGTGCCATGAGGGCCGATCCCGGACGTCAACCCACCGGGGCCAGCACGAACACCGGGATCTGGCGGTCCGTCTTCGTCTGGTACTCGGCGTAGTCCGGCCAGGCCTCGACGGCGCGTTCCCACCAGGTGGCCTTCTCCTCGCCGAACACCTCCCGGGCGTCGTAGTCGCGGGTGACGCCGCCGTCCTGCAGCTCGACCCGCGGGTTCTTCTTGACGTTGTGGTACCAGACCGGGTTCTTCGGCGCCCCGCCCAGGGAGGCGACGATCGCGTACCGGCCGTCGTGCTCGACGCGCATCAGCGGCGTCTTGCGCAGCTTGCCGGTCTTGGCGCCGACGGTGGTGAGCACGATGATGGGCTTGCCCTTCATGTCGGCGGCCTCGGCGCCGCCGGACGCCTCGTACTTGTCGGCCTGTTCGCGGGACCAGTCCCAGGGTGATGGTTCGTACTCTCCGGTGAGCGGCATGGTGCCAACTCTAGGCACCGGCGCGCGGACCCGTGCGGACCCCGCGCCCCGACGAACAGCGGCACCAGCACGTCTGCGAGCCGCTTCGGGCGCGATGCGGCCGGTGTAAGCGTCGCGCGTCACGGGTCTGCGTCGGCGTAGCCCGCTCAACGCGGTGCCCCGGGGCGCTCAGCGCGCCCGCGCCAGCTTCGCGATCTCGTTGACTCGCGTTGTCGCCGTGGCGATCTCGTCGGCGAACTCCTGCCGTCGTTTGGCGATGTCGGCGGCGTCGGCGGCGACGAGCTCACGGTGCCGCGCCAACCGCAGCGCGGTCTTGAACAGCTCCATCGACCGCGACTCGGCGTTGGCGACGCGGCGCTGCAGCTCCCACTGCTTGCCCACCTCCAGGCACTCGGCCAAAAAGGCCTCCTCGTCGAAGGATTCGTCCTCGTAGGCGGCCAACCGATCGGCGACGATGTGGTAAGCGTCCAGGAACGGTCGCAACACCAGGTGCGCCAGCAGCACATCGACCGACTCCAGCAGCCCGCGCACGTCGGCGGCGCTATAGGTCTTGGTGGTATCGGCGACCGGCGCGATCAGATGAATTTCGTCGGCGAGCTCCTTCTCGAACTGTGCGCGCCCGGAGAACAGGAACTCGAACTTCAGCAACTCGCGCAGCCGCAGCGCCTCGTCGCGCACGGTCGCCGGTGCGACCGAACCACCGTCCTCGCAGGCCGCCACCAACGCCATCTCGGCGATCGCGCGATCGACGAGGATGTGGATGGCGGTGTTGCGATAGAACGCCGCGACCAGATTCTGATCGGTGCAGATGCCCCAGACCGGTTCGGTGCCGGCGTCGTAAACGGTGACCACCCCCGAGGCGACCAGCTGGTGCAGCGTCCACCTGATCGTCGAGCGATTGGTCAGGTCCGCCGCGCCCGCCACCGCCCAGTTACGCGCCGCGATGTAGCTCGCCAGCGGCCGCACCGTGGCCAGCACCTCGCTGATCGACAGCGAGCGGTCCGCACCCAACAGCGCCAAGCTGACCACCGCAGTCGGCGTCACCGGCGTCGCCCGGTTGATGCGGTGCTCCACGTCCAGCGCGATGCGTTCGATCTCGGTTCCGGTCCCCGATTCGTCGCCGCGCAGCTCCTCGAGGCGCTTGCGCAGCGGCAGCGGTTCGCCGAAGTCCAGATAAGCCCGGCCCAGCCGTTGGCCCTGCTGGCGCGCGAGCCGGACCAAAAAGCGCAGGTCTTCCGGCCGCTTGACCGCACCGTAGGCCTCGGTGGTCATGGCCTCCACCTCGTGCAGCTGGTCGTAGACGATGGAAGTGGGCACCAAATACACCTCGGGACCGTCGATCTCGTCGACGGCGTCGGCGATGTAGCGCAGGATCCCGAACACCGGGGGCCGCAGCTTGCCGGTCCTGGTCCGCCCGCCCTCGATCGACCAGGTCAGGTTGGCGTGGTTTTGCACCAGCTGCGCGGCGTAGGCCCGTAACGCGAACCGGTACACGGGGATGTCCTTGGTCTGACGGCGGATGAAGATCGCGCCGGTGCGCTTGGCCCACGCGCCGAACGGGAAGAAGTTCAGGTTGGCGCCGCCGAAGGTCAGCGCGGGCGAGAGGCGGTTGGCCAGGATCACCTCGGGCAGCAGCATGCCGTCCAGGTAGGAGCGATGCGAAAAGGCAAACGCCAGCGTGGCTTTGCGGTCCAGTTTGCGCAGTTCGGCGACCTCGTCCTCGTCGACGAGCACGTCGTAGGCGCGCATGAGCCAGCGGCTGAACCCGCGCCAGGCCTGCACCGCCCGCTCGTCCAGCGAGGCCGCCATCTCCCGCAGGTAGCCGGCCGCCTCGGCCCGCACGCTCTCGAGATCGCGATCGAGCTCGGCGGCCAGAGCGCTCAGCCGCTCGTCAAACCATCGGGCGCCCAACAGCTGAGCGACCTCGGCCGGGTCGGTCGGCAGCGGTGCGCTCGATTCGTCGAGAAGCCCGCCGCGCTGCAGCAGTTTCCGGACACCGACGCGACCGATCTCGCGGGCGGTCGCCCCCGGTCCCCCGCTCACGCCGGCTGCACCGTTGCGGCCACGGAGGGCTCGTGGACCTCCGGATGCGGCTCGGGCGCGTAGAGATCTTCGATCTCGGCCGCGTATTTGGCCATGATCGGCTTGCGCTTGAGTTTCATGGTGAGCGTGATCTCGTCGCCGCCGGGCTCCCACAACGTCGGCAACACCCGGAACCGCTTGATCTGTTCCACCCGCGAGAGTTTCGCGTTGCCCTCGGCCACCCCGGCGGCAATCCTGGCGATCACCTGCGGGTCGGCGGCCAGGGCGGCGGGGGACGCCTCGGAAAGCCCGTGCTGGGCCGCGTAGGGCCCGACCGAGTCGGCGTCGAAGACCAGGAGTGCGGCGTTGTACGGTCGCCCGTCACCGATCGTGATCATCACGCCGATCATGGGGCAGGCGGCCAGGATGGTGTTCTCGATGTTGGCCGGCGACATGTTCTTTCCGGCCGCGTTGATGATCAGCTCCTTCTTGCGGTCGATCACCCGCAGATAGCCCTGTTCGTCGACGTCGAAGATGTCGCCGGTGTGCAGCCAGCCCTCGGCGTCGATCGCCTCGGCGGTCTTGGCCGGTTCCTTGCGGTAGCCCTTCATCACCAGGGGGCCGCGGACCAGGTACTCGCCGTCCTCGGCGATCTTGCCCTCCAGCCCGGGCAGCAGCTTGCCGACGGAGCCGACGCGCGCGTCGCTGGGATGGCTGGTGGAGGCAACGCAGCTCAGCTCGGACATGCCCCACACCTCGGTGATCGGGATGCCGATGCCGGCGAAGAATGCCAGCGTCTCCCTGGGGATGGGCGCCGCCCCGGAAATCGCCCAGCGCAGTTCGCCGAATCCCAGCCGCTGCCGAAGCGTGGACAACACCAGCTCGTCGGCGCTGGCCCACTCGGCGGCGACGTCGGGCGGCATCGCTTCGCCGGCCAGGACCGCGTCGGCACGTTTGGCGGCCACCGACAGCGCCCACTGCAAGGCCTGCCGTTTCGCTTCGTCCGCCTCGTGATTGACCATGAATTCGATTCCGGCCTTGAGCTTTTCCCATACCCGGGGCACCGCGCCCCACACCGTGGGCCGGACATCGGGCAACGCGGCCACGATTGCGCGGCCATCGGAGACCACGGTGACCTGGGTGCCGAACATCTCCTGGCCATACAGGCCGGTCATCCGGTCGGCGATGTGCGCCGAGGGCAAAAACGACGTGACCCGGTCGCCGAACTCGATTCCGAGGACGGCGTCCAGGGCGTAACCCTCGAACAGCAGATTGGTGTGGGTCATCTCCACGCCCTTCGGGTTGCCGGTGGTACCCGATGTGTAGATGAGCGTGACGATGTCGTCGGATTGCACTGCCCGCCATGCCGATTCGAAATCGAAACCCTCCTGCGCGGCGGCATACAGCTCGTCGACGGAGATGGTGCCGGGCGGTGAGCCGTCGATGCAGACGATGTGCTCGATGGGCGCGCCGCTGGCCCGGATGCGGTCGACGTACTGGGCCTCGCAGATCGCGACCTTGGTGCCGGCATTGTCGAACAGGTAGCTCAGTTGCTCGGCGGGCAGGGTGTTGTACACCGAAAACGAAGTGGCGCCGACGTGTTGGGCGCCCACCTCGAGCGGGTAGAAATCGATCCGATTGGCCATCATCAGCGAGACGGTGTCGCCGCGCCCGACGCCCAGGCCCGCCAGCCCGGCGGCGACCTTGCGCACCTGCGCCGCATACTCTCGCCAGGTCAGGGTCTGGGTGCCGCCGGGAGTGCGCAGCGCGACGGCATCCGGGTCGATCGACGCGGTGCGCTGGAAGGCCTCGCACATGGTGGCCGGACGTTCGGTTGTCGTCATTTCCGTCCTCCTCGGCGAACCGGTACTGCCCTTTGTGAGCGTACGTCCGTGTCGGGGGGCACGGGATGGTTTCAGGTACCGGGGCGCCAGAGCTGCAGCGTGCTGGTCACGCCGCCGGGCAGCTCCAACAGCTCGATGGGGGTGCCGTCGGGGTCGTAGATGAAGAACATCCGCACTCCCCCGATGTCCACGGCCGGGTCGGCGCGGACGTCGGGGTGGTGGCGCCGAACGGCCTCGTAGGTGGCGTCGAGGTCGTCGACCCGGAACGACACGTTGGTGTAGCCCAGGTGCGGACCGCTCGGTGTCGCCGGCACCGTGCCCAGCGACAGCAGCTCGACCATGGCCGCGCCGATCAGCCCGCCGACCATGCGGCCCTGCTGCGCGGCACCGCCGGTCACCGCGTCCAACCCCGCCCCTTGGAGTTCGACGTCGAACACGACGTCCATGCCCAGCACGCCGGTGTAGAACGCGAGGGACGCGTCGATATCGGAGACGCCGATGCAGACGTGGGAAAAGTTCTGCACGGCGACGGGCTGTGGATCACTCATCGGGGCTCCTTGGCTCAGGCGGGCAACGCAGTATGAATCCCACACGTGCACGCGTCAATCGACGGACACGTGCATCGCATCCCCCATTCGATGACCGCGCGCGCCCGCACCAGCGACGCGATGTGCGCGTCGATCTCGGCGAGTTTCGCCTGGGCCAGCGCGCGACTCGCGGGCCTGCCCGGCGCGTCGTCGGCGAACAGCAGCTGGATCTCCTCCAGCGCGAAGCCGGCGCTCTTGCAGAGCCCGATCACGTCGAGCCGGGCGAGAACGGACTCGTCGTAGCGGCGCTGGCCGCCCACCCGCACCGGCGCCGGCACGAGGCCCACCTGCTCGTAGTAGCGCAACGTGGTCGCCGGCACGCCGGCCCGGCGCGCCACCTCTCCGATGGTCAGGCTTGCGGTCATCCGGGCTCCCGGGAACTGAACTCGCTGGCCCGTCGAACGTGAAGCCAGCTTCACGTTCGGCGACGAGCGTGAGACTGGTTTCACGCTCGGCATCGCCTAACCGCCCAGGCAGCCCGGGCCCAGCAGCTCCTTGAGGTCGCCCATCAGCGCCGGCGACGGCGTCACCCGCAGCGAGGCGTCCAGTTCGAGGGTGGTGATCCGGTCCCCGCTGATGAGCCGCAGGTGCACCTGCGAGGTCCCCGGATGGCGGGCCAGCACCTGCTTGAGCGCGCTCACCTTGTCGATGGTGCACTGGCGGGTGGGCAGGCTGACCGCCAGCGGCCGGTTCACCTGCGCAGTGGAAAAGTCCGGCACCACAAGCTCGTTGGCGATCAGGGCGATCCGGTCGTCGCGGATCGCCACCTTCGCGTTGACCAGCACCACCGCGTCGTCGACGATGTCGGCGCCGTACGCAGAGTACGCGTGCGGGAAGAACATCACCTCGATGCCGCCGGTGAGGTCCTCCAGCTGCGCCGAGGCCCAGGGCATCCCGTTCTTGTTGACGCGCCGGTTCACCGACGCCAGGATGCCGCCCACCCGCACCTGGGTCTCGTTGGCGACGTCGCCGTCCAGGATCGCCGGGATCGCGGTGTCGACCTGCGCCGACAGCAGGTGCGCCACGCCCTTGAGCGGGTGCCCGGACACGTACAGGCCCAGCATCTCGCGCTCCAGGGCCAGCTTGTGCTTGTCCTCCCACTCGTCCTCGGGCACCTTGATGGTGAACACCGCGTCGGCGCCGTCCCCATCGGAGCCGCCGAACAGGTCGAACTGCCCCATCGCCTCGGCCTTCTTGGTGCCCAGCACCGAGTCGACGGCGTCGGTGTGCACCAGGAACAGGCCCTTGCGGGGATGCCCCAGCGAATCGAACGCGCCGGCCTTGATCAGCGACTCGGTGACCTTCTTGGTGCAGGCCGAGATGTCGATCTTGTTCAAATAGTCCGAGAAGTCGGTGAATTTTCCTTTGCCGCTGCGGGTTTGGATGAGCGAACCGACCACGTTGGCGCCGACGTTGCGCACCGCGCCCAGGCCGTAGCGGATGTCGGTGCCCACCGAGGCGAAGTTCAGGCCCGACTCGTTGACGTCGGGCGGCAACACCGTGATGCCCAGCTTGCGGCAGTCGGCCAGGTAGACGGCCGCCTTGTCCTTGTCGTCGCCGACGGAGGTCAGCAGGCCCGCCATGTACTCCGCGGGATAGTTGGCCTTGAGGTAGGCGGTCCAGTAGGAGACCAGCCCGTAGCCCGCGGCGTGCGACTTGTTGAACGCGTAGTCGGCGAACGGCAGGATGGTGTCCCACAGCGCTTTGATCGCCCCGGCGGAGAACCCATTGGCCTTCATGCCGTCGGAGAAGCCCTCGAACTCCTTCTCGAGCACCTCGCGCTTCTTCTTGCCCATCGCCTTGCGCAGAATGTCGGCTCGGGCCAGCGAGTAGCTGGCCACCTTCTGCGCGATCCGCATGATCTGCTCTTGGTAGACGATGAGGCCGTACGTCTCGGCGAGGATCTCGCGCAGCGGTTCGGCCAGCTCCGGGTGGATCGGCTTGATCGCCTGCCGAGCGTTCTTGCGGTCGGCGTAGTCGTTGTGGGCGTTCATGCCCATCGGCCCGGGGCGGTACAGCGCGAGCACGGCGACGATGTCCTCGAACCCGGTGGGCTGCATGCGGCGCAGCAGGTCGCGCATCGGCCCGCCGTCGAGCTGGAACACGCCCAGGGTGTCGCCGCGGCCCAGCAGCTCGTAGGTGGGCTTGTCGTCCAGCGCCAGGGTCTCCAGGTCGAGGTCGATTCCCTTGTTGGCCCTGATGTTGTCGATCGCGTCACCGATGATCGTCAGGTTGCGCAGGCCCAGGAAGTCCATCTTCAGCAGCCCGATGGCCTCGCACGACGGGTAGTCCCAGCCGGTGATGATGGCCCCGTCCTGCGGGCGCTTCCACAGCGGGATGGCCTCGGTCAGCGGCTCGCTGCTCATGATCACCGCGCACGCGTGCACGCCGGCGTTGCGGATCAGGCCCTCGAGGCCGCGCGCGGTCTGGTAGATGGTGCGCACGTCGGGGTCGGTCTCGATCAGGCTGCGGACCTCGGAGGCTTCCTTGTACCGCTCGTGGTTGGAGTCGGTGATGCCCGACAGCGGGATGTCCTTGGCCATGATCGGCGGCGGCAGCGCCTTGGTGATGCGGTCGGCGATGGCGAAGCCGGGCTGGCCGTAGTGGATGCGCGCCGAATCCTTCAGCGCCGCTTTCGTTTTGATGGTGCCGAAGGTGATGACCTGGGCCACCCGGTCGTGGCCCCACTTGTCGGCGGCGTAGCGCACCATCTCCCCGCGGCGGCGGTCGTCGAAGTCGATGTCGATGTCGGGCATCGAGGTGCGCTCGGGGTTGAGGAACCGCTCGAAGAGCAGACCGTGCGGGATCGGGTCGATGTCGGTGATGCCCAGGGCGTAGGCGACCAGCGATCCGGCGGCCGAGCCGCGGCCCGGGCCCACCCGGATGCCCACCGACTTCGCGTGGTTGATCAGGTCGGCCACGATCAGGAAGTAGGACGGGAAGCCCTTGGCGCAGATGACCTCGATCTCGTAGGCCGCGCGCGTCACGTAGCTCTCGGGCGGGCCGTCGGGGAAGCGGCGGCGCAGCCCCGCGTCGACCTCGTGCCGCAGCCAGGACGCCGGGTCGTGCCCGTCGGGCACGGGGAACACCGGCATCCGGTCGCGCGGCTCCCACACCTCGGCGTAGGACTGCACCCGCTCGGCGATCAGCAGGGTGGAATCGCAGGCGCCGGGTATCTCGTCGTCCCAGAGTTGGCGCATCTCGGCGGCCGACTTCAGGTAGTAGCCGTCGCCGTCGAACTTGAACCGGTTCGGGTCCGACAGCGTCTTGCCGGTCTGCACGCACAACAACGCCTCGTGGTTGTGTGCGGCATCGCGGGTCACGTAGTGGCAGTCGTTGGTGGCCAGCGGCGGGATGCCCAGCTTGCGGCCGATCTCGAGCAACCCCTCGCGGACCCGCCGCTCGATGGACAGCCCGTGGTCCATCAGCTCGAGGAAGTAGTTGTCGGCGCCGAAGATCTCGCGCCACTTGGCGGCCGACTCCAGCGCCTCACGGTCATGGCCGAGCCGAAGACGCGTCTGCACCTCACCCGACGGGCACCCGGTGGTGGCGATGATGCCCTCGGCGTGTTCGGCGATGAGCTCGGCGTCCATGCGTGACCACTTGCCGAGCTGGCCCTCGAAGGAGGCGAGCGAGGACAGCGTGAACAGGTTGCGCAGCCCGGCGGCGTTCTCGGCCACCATCGTCAGGTGCGTGTAGGCGCCGCTGCCCGAGACGTCGTCGGACTTCTGGCCGGGGTCGCCCCAGGTGATGCGCCGGGTGTCGAAGCGCGAGGCCGGCGCGATGTAGGCCTCCACGCCGATGATCGGCTTGATCCCGGCCTTGGTCGCCGCGTTGTAGAACTCGCTGGCGCCGAACATGTTTCCGTGATCGGTCATCCCGACCGCGGGCATCTGAAGCCGGTCCACCTCGGCGAGCATCGGGGTGATCTTCGCGGCACCGTCCAGCATCGAGTACTCGGTGTGGTTATGCAGGTGCACGAAGGACGACCCGCGAGGAGCACTTGCGCGAGGAGCAGACGGACCAGTCATAGGGACGCCAGTCTATGACCGAGGACCGACGTGTTTCGGGCGTGTCGCGAAGTGTGTCGTGTCGATGATGCGGCGGCGAGCCGCCACGGTTACCCGTACAACTCGACGAACCGCTGCAGCGACCTCTCCACGTCGCCCTTGACGGCGCGGGCCGCGGCCGAACCGACCGGCCCGAACAGCGGCCGTCCGCCCAGCTCGAGGCGCAGCCCGAGGGTGGAGCCGTCTTCGGTGGCCCGCACGGTGAGCGAGACGCCGTACTTGGCGCCGCCCTTGCCGGCTCCCGACATCGCGACCTCGTGCGGCGGGTTCCATGTGGTCACCGTCCAGGTCACGCGGTTGCGCATGCCCTTGGCCCGCGCCACGCCGACGATCTCGGTGCCCTCGGTGATCGCGTCGGGCAACTCGCTGCGCCAGCCCTCGTGCATGACGAGCCACTCGCCCAGCTCCGAGAGGTCCGAGACGTGGCCCCACATGTCGTGCGGGCTCATCGGCATGTCGGCGGTCACGTCGAGGGCGGCCATGGTTCGAGCCTAGCCCGGCGGATGCTCCACATCACATCTGTCACACTGGCCTCTGCTCGGACCGCGGCTCTTTGTGCCCGCCTCTCAGCGACAACCGCCTACCTTATCGATTTGTCGCTCTGAGGCGGGCAAAAAGAGTGCCCTCCCGGCGCCGGGACCGAAGTGACGAATGCGACCGATGCGTCAGCAGTGGCCGGCCGGCACGCCCTAGCGGTCGGGTCCCCCGCGGAAGCGCTGCCCGATACGCAGCGCGGGCAGCAGGATGCTGCGCGGCGCGAACCGCCCGCTCATGGACACGGCCTTGGGCACCACTCCGGGCACCACGCTGCGCTTACCGGCCAGCATCCCCCCGATCGCGGCCTCGGCGACGTCGCGCGGGGAGACCTGCGCGGCCGGGATGCTGAACCGCTCGGCGTGGGCGATCTCGGCCCACTCGGTGGGCACGGGGCCGGGGCACAGGCAGGTGACCGACACCCCGGTGCCGTGCAACTCCTCGTGGACGGCCTCGGAGAACGTCTGCACGAACGCCTTGCTGGCCGAGTACACCGCCATGTAGGGCATCGGCTGGAACCCGGCGATGGACGCGATGTTCATCACCGCGCCGGCCCCGCGCTCGACCATGCCGGGCAGGGCCGCGTGGGTGAGTTCCATCAGCACCAGCGCGTTGAGGGTGACCTCCTCGCTCTCGCGTTCGAGCGGCAACTCGTGGAAGACCCCGCTGGTGCCGAATCCGGCACTGTTGCACAACCCGGCGATCGGTTCGCTGCGCAGCCGGTCCGCGAGCTTGCCGCGGGCTCGGGGGTCGGACAGATCCAGCGGC
>Ga0307441_1000728_pt1 | contig 11569 bp, 9 predicted proteins | sample SalMarWE160420MG_FD_202149 | JGI IMG/M metagenome (GOLD analysis project Ga0307441, IMG submission 202149) | Salt marsh sediment microbial communities from the Plum Island Ecosystem LTER, Massachusetts, United States - WE1604-20 | ecosystem: Environmental > Aquatic > Marine > Intertidal zone >... | reverse complement strand
GTCCCAACCGATACCCCCACCCGCTCACTATTACCGGCATTAATGGTTAACCCCGAATCATCAAGCGCCATCCGGGTTGCCGCCAGGGCAAAATGGATGAAACGGTCTCCGCGCCTTACCAGCTTACGGTCGATGAAATCCAGCGGATTAAACCCCTTGACCTCACCGGCAACCCTGGTCCGGAAACTGCTGGCATCAAAACCGGTAATCGCACCCACCCCCGATTTCCCCTGGCATAAAGACCGCCAGCTTGCCTCTACCCCCACCCCCAGAGGGGTTACGGCACCCATTCCAGTTACTACTACCCTTCTCTTCAACGGTATTTCTCCAAAGGCAAACTATAACTAAAAACGGCTTAAAGCTCTAATTATTTCTTAAGGCTCAGAAACGGTGAAAACAATCTCTCTGGGTACCTTATAGTTAGCCAGACGCTCCAGGCAAAACTTTTTTATCTCCTGTTCGGTAGCCACCTCACCCGGCTTTAACCTGATGATAGCCCGGGGCGTTTCTCCCCGCACTTCATCGCGCATACCCACCACCCCCACCTCAGCCACCTTAGGATGACCGGCCAGCACCTTTTCAATATCGCCGGGGTAGATATTCTGCCCCTTGGCGATCATTATATCCTTCTTCCTGCCCGCCGACAGAAACAGCCACCCCTCCTCGTCAACCCGGCCGATGTCGCCGGTATAAAGCCAGCCACGCTTTATTACTCCAGCGGTAGCCCTGGGGTTGTTATAGTACCCATTCATTATCGGACCTCGGACAATTATCTCACCCGGCTGGTTTGCTGGCAGTTCCCTGTTGTCATCGCCCACCACCTTCAGTTCCCAACCGGCCAAGGGCCTGCCCACCGAGCCCGGCTTTCCCCCGCCATCAGGGGACTGACAGGTAACATGAGCCGCCGATTCGGTCATACCCCAGAAATCAACCGCGGTGAAGCCCAGATACTGCCCGATTTTTTGCGAAATATTGGCCGGCATAGCCGCCCCAGCCGTACCCCACAGACGGATAGAACTCAGGTCATGCTTTACGCCCTCGGCCTCAATAGAATTAACTATCAAGGTATGGACAAAGGGCACAGCCATGAAAATGGTTGCCTTCTCCTTCTCAATAACCTCCATAAGGTTGCCGATGGATAGACCGGGCACTATTACCACGGTGCTACCCGTGGTAATTGCGGTCATTAATATTACCACCAGACCAAAGGCATGATGCATGGGCAGGGCGAACAGCACCGCTATATCCTTATCGGTCTGCCCAAAGCCATCGCCTGATATTGCGGCCTCCCTGACCAGAGCCTGGTGGGACATCATTACCCCTCTGGGGTTAAAGCTGGGCCCGGAAGTATAAGCAATATGGGCTATATCCCCGGGCGCCACCTCTACCGCCACCGGCTCCGCCGAACCGGCAGCCATAATCTGCTCATAACTAATAAACTGCCCTTCACCCTCAGAATCCACCTCTATAACGTGAGCGATGGACTTAAAATCCGGCAGCGACTGCGCTATAGGCTTTAAAAGAGGGCTCTCCGCCACCAGCACCCTGGGCTGAGAATCATTAAATAAAGAGGCTAATTCGGCAGGCTTATACTTGGTATCCAGAGGGACGGCAATACCGCCAATCTTGACCACGCCGAAATAGGTATTAACGAACTCCAGGCTATTGGACAGCAGCATAGCCACCCGGTCACCCCTGCCCACCCCCATCCCAATTAAGGCATTGGCTATCTTATTGGAGGCTTCATCCAGCTGGGTATAGGATAAACGGCTATCACCCATAGCCACCGCCGTTTTCTTTCCATACCTTTTCACTACTTCATCAAGCATCAGCTTCAAATTCATTACCTAAGCTCCCTCCTGTACAACTAAAGCTCTACGGCTATGGCATCATCGCTATGGCGAAAAACTAGGTTGAAGAATTAACCTGTAGTGTAGCAGGATTTTGCCAGCTTTGCAAAGCAAAATGATAGCACCACAAACCCTTTGCCGAAGTTTTACCCCCGTGCTAAAATAGTGTAAAGAGTTGAGACAGGAACGCGTCGTGGAAAATTCCAGAGTCTCCCTCAATTCTTAATAATATTCTAACATTTGGTTGCTATTTTTTTAATAAAGGCAAACTGAAAAGTCTATCTATGAAAAAGCTAAACCTGAAATACCTGCTGGCCTGCCTGGTCATAATTGTATCTCTTTTTATTACAAGCGGCTGCCTGCTGCCGCCGGTAGATACCACCCCACCCACCAACCCACCGCCAGCAACCTCTACCGCTAACCCTATTGACCCCGGCTGGACGCCGCCATCTACCGATGGGCAAAACCAGATATTACCCTCTATTGCCGATGTGGTGGCTCTGGTCAGACCCTCAGTAGTGGCCATCAATACCGAGTATACCAGCTATGATATTTTCAACCGCCCGTTTACCCAGCAGGGGGCCGGCTCGGGATGGATTATAGATGAGGACGGGCTTATCGTGACCAATAACCACGTGGTAGAGAATGCTGACAGCGTCACCGTAACCCTGGTTGACGGCCGGACTTTCTCTGCCGAAACGGTGCGCACCGACCAGCTAAGCGACCTGGCCATAGTCAAGGTTAATGCCGGTAATCTGTCGGCGGCCAAGGTAGGTGATTCAGACGCGCTGAGGGTGGGTGACTGGGTGGTGGCTATCGGTAATTCGCTGGGTATGGGGATAAGTGCCACCAAAGGCATCGTCAGCGCCCAAGGGGTCTCTCTCTCCGTATCGGCGGGGCAAACCCAGGAAGACCTCATCCAGACCGATGCCGCCATCAACCCGGGTAACAGCGGCGGACCGCTGGTGAACATGTCCGGCGAAGTAATCGGCATCAACAGTATCAAGATTGCCCAGGTGGGGGTAGAGGGTATGGGCTACGCCATAAGCAGCAACACGGCCCAGCCAATTATCCAGCAGCTGGTGCAACAGGGTTACGTGATTCGCCCCTGGCTGGGGGTGGGGCTTTACACCGTGGACCAGTACGCAGTATTGAGATATAGCCTGGCCATAGATAAAGGGGCGCTCATTACCGAGGTGGCGGCGGGCAGTCCTGCCGATGAAGCCGGAATCCAGGCGGGTGATGTCATCACCGGCTTTGAGGGCGAAGAGATAACCAGCGCCGATGATTTAATCCAGGCAATACAATCACACGAAATCGGGCAGAGCGTGAAAATTACCTTCTGGCGGGGTGATAGCCAGAACACCACACTGGTCACCCTGGCGGAAAGCCCGCCGTCTTAACTAAAGCCGCTTAACCCCCAGTGCTATGTCATAGCCACTCAGTTTATGGCTTTCGGTAAAAACACCCTCTTCGGGAACCCCCTCAACCAGCTCGCGGGAAAGCGTCTCCTGCTTGATATAATCGGTAAAATCGGCCATTACCTGCCCGATGTAAGCCTCCCCCTGATAGTACGTGATGATATGGTCGGCGATGTCAAAGCCGGCGGAGCGGCGCATGGTCTGCAACCTTCGTACGACCTCCCGCGCCATCCCTTCAGCCAAAAGCTCGGGAGGAATCTCGGTAGCTATTGCCACCGAGTAACCCCCCTCCGAGACCACCTCATAGCCCGGTTTATCCAGCTCCACCCCCCCACCAACCGGCTCCACTCCCTTAACGTTAATCTCTTCCAGTATTTGAGCCGCCACCCTCTTTAGAGCCTCCCCTTCCTCACCGGACTGGAGTTTAACCAAAGCCTTGGCCAGAGGCTGGCGCACCTTGATACCGGCCTGGCTCCGGGCCGCCCGCCCCAGGCTCGATACCTTCATGGCCAGCCGTATATCTTCACCAAGCTGTTTATCAATCTTAGCTTCATCCGCCACCGGAAAATCAGCCAGGTGCACGCTATCCGGTGCCTCGGTAAACACCGAACAGACCAGGTTCTGGTACATCTCCTCAGCCAGGAAAGGAGTAAAAGGCGCCAGCAGCTTGCACAGCGTGGTCAGGCACTCATACAGCGTGGTATAGGCCGCCAGCTTATCGGCATCGCTCTCGCTCTTCCAGAAACGCCGCCGGCTGCGGCGCACGTACCAGTTGGACAGGTCGGCGACAAAGCCCTCTATCCTTCTCCCCGCCTCGGTGGGATTATAACCGTCCAGCCCGCTATCAACATCAACTATAAGCTGGTTAAGCTCGGAGATAATCCAGCGGTCAAGCTCCGATAATTCTACTGAAACCCCCTCCCCACCAGGGGTGAAACGGTCTATATTGGCATAGGTGACAAAGAAGGAATAGACATTACACAGGGTGGATAGAAAGCGGCGGCTCAGCTCGGCCACCGCCTCCTCAGAGAAACGGCGCACATTGCCCGGGGCGGTGGCGGTGAGACAGTACCAGCGCAGGGCATCAGCCCCGTAATTATTGATTACCGCCCAGGGCTCAACCACATTCCCCTTAGCCTTGCTCATCTTCTCCCCTTTGGCATCAAGAATGAGCCCCAGGCAGATGACATTGCTGAAACAGCGGCGGTCAAACAGCAGGGTAGCTATTGCGTGCAGGCTGTAGAACCATCCTCGCGTCTGGTCAACCGCCTCGCTGATATAATCGGCGGGAAAGCGTCCATCTTCAAGCAGGGTCTCATTTTCATAGGGATAGTGGTGCTGGGCTATGGGCATGGCTCCGGAATCAAACCAGCAGTCGATTACCTCCGGCACCCGCCGCATCTTGGCCTCACACTTGGGGCAATTAAAGGTCAGCTCATCGACAAAGGGGCGGTGCAGGTCCAGAGGCTCTTTAAACCCGGAAAAACCCGGCTTCCCCTCCAGTTCCTTTATGCCACCCACACATTCGTAGCTGCCGCAGGACTCACACTGCCAGACCGGCAACGGCGTCCCCCAGTACCTCTCCCGGGAGAAAGCCCAGTCAACATTATTCTGCAGCCAGTCGCCAAAGCGCCCGTGCTTGATGTGCTCCGGGTACCAGTTTATCTCGTCGTTACGGGCAATAAGCTCATTCTTTACCGCCGTGGTGCGGATATACCAGGTCTGCTTGGCGTAGTAGAGGAGGGGGGTATCGCAGCGCCAGCAGAAGGGGTAGGTATGGCGTATCTTCTCCTGTCGAAAAAGCAGCCCCCTTGATTCAAGGTCAGCGATAATGTCTTTATCGGCATCTTTAACGAATTTACCGTGACCCGGTAAAGTACCCAGAATATTGCCCTGTAAATCTACGGTATGAACAAAGTCAAGCCCATTTTCTACCCCGGCCTCATAGTCAACCTCACCGTAGGCCGGAGCCATGTGGACTATTCCCGTCCCCTCATCCAGAGATACGAAATCGGTAGCAATAACATGATAGGTCAACTTCTTATCGGCTTTTTGCAGTTGCAACTCTGAGCTTCCCTGAAACCTTCTTCTTCCCACCCCAAACTCATGGGGGTTAAACAATGGCTCATACCTCAAATCTAACAAATCGCTACCCTTAACCTTAGCGATTACGAGAGCATCACTCAATCCAGCCGCTTTAAGACAAGCAGCAGCTAAAATTAAATTCTCATCGCCCACATTCACCACAACATATTCAGCATCAGCATCCACCGCCAAGGCAGTATTACCAGGTAATGTCCATGGAGTAGTTGTCCAAGCTAATAAATAAGCAGGTTTAACTCGCGCAAACTCGTAGAGCTTCTTCTGTTTATTAGGTTTATCATAATCGTAATCCGATATTGGCGATGGCATAATCTTAAACTTTATGTAAACCGAGGGGTCTTCGGTGTCATCCTGGTAACCCAGGGCAACCTCGTGGGAGGAAAGCGAGGTACCGCAGCGGGGACAGTGGGGGGTGACTTTATAGCCCTGATAGACCAGACCCTTATCCCACATCTGCTTTATCGCCCACCAGACAGTCTCGATGTAGTCGCTGTCCATGGTGACGTAGGCATGCTCCAGGTCAACCCAGAAGGCGATGCGCTCGGTTATAGCCTCCCACTCTTTGAGGTAGCTGAAGACGCTCTCCCGGCAGCGGGCATTGAAGTTATCGATGCCAAAATCCTCAATATCCTTTTTACTGGTAAGGCCGAGCGCCTTCTCCACCTCAAGCTCTACGGGCAAACCGTGTGTATCCCAGCCGGCAATGCGCGGGGCATAGTAGCCCTTCATAGTCTTATAGCGGGGTATAATATCCTTGAATACCCTGGCCAGCACATGATGTATCCCCGGCTTGCCGTTAGCCGTCGGCGGCCCCTCATACAGGACGAAACGGCGCCCGTCCCGCCGGGCCTCTACACTCCGCTTAAAGACGTTCTTGTTTTTCCACAAGACTAATATCTTCTCCTCAAGCTGAGGAAAATTCGTCTTACTGCCAACCGGCTCAAACATAAACACCTCTAATATATAAAAATCCCGTCCTCTAGGGACGGGACTCGTCAGACCCGCGGTACCACCCTAATTCCCCCACCCCGGGTGGGAGCACTCGTTCAAGGCACATATCATGCCCTCGTCAAAAATAACGGCTGACGCCACCGACCAAGTCTACTGGGTAGTCCTATAACCACCGTTCGGTTGATAGCTCAGGAGTGATTTTCAAGGGCACGGCCACATCTGCTTCCACCGTTCCAGACTCGCTTTGGTGCCCGCTCTCCCCCTACTCTTCTCCGTCTCCGCCTTTACCGCTAAAGGTTAGCACAGTTTGTAAAAGAAATCAATTCAAGCTAATCCGGCTCCGGCGGCCTGGGCATAATAATAACCTTACGGACCTCACCCACACCGGTGCTCTCGGTGGTAACATCGGGGTCCTCGGCCAGAGCCATGTGGATAATACGCCGCTCATAAGCCGGCATCGGCTCCAGGGCAAACTGCTTTCTCCTCTCCTTAACCTGCTCCGCCATCCGCTGGGCCAGAGCCTGCAGGGCTTCATAGCGGCGCTGTTTATACCCCTCCACATCAATAACTATAGGCACCCGAGCCTTCATCTGATGAGCCACGATAAGCCTGACCACATGCTGTAGAGCCGCCAGGGTCTGCCCTCGCCGACCAATCAAGATACCAAGGTCATCACCGGTCACATTAATAGTAATAACCTCGGGCACCTCCGCGCCCTGCTCCAACGAAGGTTCGGCTTCAAGAATCACCGATGCCTCCACCCCCAGCCGGACCAGAAGGCCCTCCAGGGCCTCCCTGGCCACCCCAACTACTTCGCTTCTCTCCTCCGGTCCCATCATCAAAGACCTCACCCTGACTACAGCCTCCTCAGACCCCAGCCCCAAAATGCCCGACTTACCCTCTTTTACGACGATTACTTCGGCCTCTTCTCGGCTGACGCCTAGCTGCTCTAAGGCTTTTTGTATAGCCGCCTCCACTGTCGGGGCGCTTACCTCCAGACTCTTCATCGCTCGAACCTTCTTCCCGTGTCGAACTCGGCACGACTATATCAGCACCAAGCGAAGGAAACTCCTCTACCTGGGCGATGCGTTCCTTATACTTTTTATCCCGGCCCGCCGGCTTCTTGGCCCCTGATTTAACCAGACCTCCCCACCCACCGATAAAATACTGCATGCCGATTCTAAAGATATTTGAAGTCACCCAGAAAATAGCCAGCCCGCTGGGAAATGTCATGGTCAACCAGGCAAACATAATCGGCATCATCCACAGCATCATACTGGACTGCGATTGCTGCTTGGGGTCAGCGGAGGGCGTCATCACCATCTTCTGCTGCACCCACATCGTTCCCCCCACCAGCAGCGCCAGAAATATATCGCCGGTAGCCAGGTTCAACCAGAGGAAATGATTCTCCAGCGGCAGCGTGGAATACACTATTGGCCAGGAATAAAGAAAACCAGATAGACCCACCAGATTCTCCGGTATTACCGCCAGCACCCGCATTATTGACTGAAACAGGGCTATCCAGATGGGCATCTGGATTACCAGGGGCAGCAGGCAACCGGCCGGGCTTACCCCCGATTCTTTAAAAAGCCTCATCTGCTCTTTAGCCAGCTTCTCTTTATCCTTGGCATATTTTTTCTGAAGCTCGGCAATCTTAGGCTGGAGGTCCTGCATCGCCTTGGAGGCGCGGACCTGCTTTATGGTGAGGGGGAACATCACGCCGTTAACCGCAATAGTCAGCACAATAATCGCCACCCCAAAGTTGTTGAACAGAGCATTAGTCAGCACAATGAGGGTGTTTATCATCGGCTGCATGGCTATTAAATTCCAGATATCCCCAATACCCACTAAAACCAGACCTCGCTTACTACTTAATAGTCAGATTCCACAAGTTCGCCCCGGAATCGGCATTCAGAGCGTAAAGGTTTTGCTCCTGGCTGTAAACGTAGATAACGCCACCCTCAGCAGAAAGCGGGGCGTACACCACTTCACCAATGTCAGATAATAAAGTCCCTTGATTGCTAGCCGCATCTATAGCGTATATCTCGCCCTCTTCCGTGGCGACAATAACCCTGCCGTCAAACAGAACCGGCCATGAATAAACCGCACTTCCCAGGTCAATGGCGGCCAGTTCCTGCCCGTTTTCCGCCCCCAGGGCATAAACCTTGCCGTCAAAACAGCCGGCATAGATGGTACCGTTATAAGCCACCGCCTTCGTCCAGAACCATTTCTCCGCCGGTAATTGCCACTTCAGGTGGCCACTGGCCGCATCCAGGGCATAAAAGTTCCGGTCAAAGGAGCCGATATAAACCGTATCGTTATAAACCAGCGGGGTAGAGACAATAGCCCCCTCCGCCACAAACTCCCACCGCTCAGTGCCATCGGCGGCACTCAAAGCGTATAGTTTCTTATCAAAGCACCCGATGTACAGCGTCTCGCCACTAACAGCCGGCGTTGCCCAGATTTTATCCCCGAGGGGAACCTCCCACTGCTTATCACCGGTGCCCGCATCCAGGGCATAGACCTTGCCATCAGAGCAACCAAAATAGACCCTGTCCATGGCAACAACCATGCCCCCAATAATGGGTTCCAGGTTGCCCTCACGGGGGTATACCCATCTCACCGCCCCGGAAGCGATATTAATAGCGTAAATCTTGCCGTTGTAGCCGCCAACATAGACCAGGTCCCCGGCCACTGCCGGACTGCCATAGATAGCGGCTGGTGTCGCCGTCGACGAACAGCCAAAGCCACCGCTTGACCTTGAGCCTTCCAGGGGGACCTCCCAGAAGCGGGTGCCATCGGCGGCACTCAACGCCACCAGCTTACCGTCCACAGCTGCAGGAGTACAACTAAAGCCGCCACCGGCCGCCTTTACCGACGGAGCCAAAAACAGGGTACCATCGGCTACCGTCCCCCCGGAACCACCCTCGGGGGAAGTCTTAGTGCCATAACAGCCCAAAACGGTTAGCCCCACCAGTAGCAAGACAACCAGCAGGCTAACCTTAGCTACCACTGCGTTATTATTTCTAATCCTCACTTATCTAATCCTCCAGGACGAGGGTACCGGGTCATAACCGCCGGCGTTAAACGGGTGGCAGCGGGCTATCCGCCTGGCTCCCAGCCACACCCCCTTAAACACGCCAAACCTGGAGATAGCCTCATAGGTATACTGAGAACAGGAGGGGGTAAAACGGCAGTTAGGAGGCATAACCCGGGACAGGGTAGACTGGTAAAGTCTAATTAACTCTAAGGCAAGCCTTTTCATTTTCCCTCATTAATAATCCAGCCCGGGATAATAGACCCCGGACCGATTTGTCCAGGCTGGCGAAGTCAGCAGCGGCAGCATGAGAGCGAGCGATAAAGACAATATCCCACCCCGGCTTTAATTGAGCCGAGCGCAATATTTCCCGGAGCCGGCGCTTCACCCGGTTTCTCACCACCGCCCCACCTACCCGCCGCCCCACCGACAAGCCATACCGGGACCAGGTAAGCCCATTGGGCAACGCCTTCATCACCACCTTACCATTCATCCACGAGCTACCTTCCTCATAAACCAAGCCGTACTGTTCTGACTTAGTAAGGTATTCTCTTCCCCGCATGGTCACACCACGGTCAATCGCTGACGTCCCTTAAGCCGCCTGGCTTTCAATACAGCTCGCCCGCCTCGGGTACTCATTCTCGCCCGAAAGCCGTGCTCGCGCTTCCTGGGAATCTTCTTTGGTTGATAAGTCCTCTTGGGCACAACAACTCCCTGCTAAATTAGGATGATTATACTTCTGCCATCTCTGAGGTGTCAATGCGAGGGGGATTCAAATACGGCGGCTGCCACCAGGCTAATCGCGTACTCCAACACCACCCGTTTTATGGATATGTGCGGGCACATACGGCAATAGAGCCAGGTGCCTCGCCCTCTTTATCGCCTCCGCCAGGGCACGCTGATGCTTGGCGCAGGTACCGGTTTTACGGCGGGGCTCAATCTTTCCCCTATCCGATATGTAGCGGCGCAGCTTAACCGGTTCTTTGTAGTCTATCGCCTCTACACTATCCATACAAAAAGAGCAATGTTTGCGCCTCTGTATATACCTTGACCTACCCCGTCTCCTCCCATCTGGCTCGGCAGAATTTCGTCCAGCCATAACTTATAAATCACCTAAACCCTTCTAATAAAATTACCGAACTCTAACTTTCTTCGGGAAATGTCATGTCTTCTGGTTCCGGTTCGGCGTGAGCAGCGTCCTCAGCTCCCTCAGCGGGAAGAGGGGCCAATACCTGCTTATCCAGAAAGAGCACCCGGTTAGCTATCACTTCGCTTCGCGAGCGCCGCTGTCCATCCTGACCTTCCCAGCTACGAGTGCGTAGCCTGCCCTCAGCGTAAACACGCTGGCCCTTAGCTAAAAACTGGTTGCAATTCTCGGCTAGCCGGTTCCAGGCGACCACGGTAAACCACTCCGTCTCCTGCTTGCGCTCACCTTCAGGGGTAGTATAGACCCAGTTAGTGGCAACGCGAAACGAGGTTACCGGATTGCCATTAGGGGTAAAGCGCATCTCGGGGTCAGTACCAACATTTCCTATAATCATCACTTTATTCAAGGTCAACATCACCCTAACTCCTTCCGCCCTCCTCCGAACCAGCCTAAAACAAACCCCCTATGACTGCCTACTCAAGATTAATCAATAAATGTCGCAGAACATCCTCGGAAATCCGCAGGCTTGCTTCCAGCTGTTTGCTAAATTTGGGCTGCATCTTAAACCGAGTCAATATATAGCTACCCTCAAGAAAATGCTTTATAGGATAAGCCAGCTTTTTCTTGCCCCATGGCTCAACAGCCGAAACAGTGCCGCCATTGTCAGTAATAAAGCGACCTACGCCATCGACTATGCCATCGGCGGCCTCTTTGGCCACCTCCGGGCTGATAATCACCATCAATTCGTAATCACGGGGATTCTTCTCTTCTTGAGCTGTCATATTCTCCTCTATCAACTTGGTGAGATATTATAACACACAAAAAGAAATACAAACAACACCTTGGAATAACCCTCCCCCAGCCAGCTTGACACGATAGCACACCCCCTGATAGACTTTGACTATTAGCTAGAGGGTCCCACTACTAACCAGTGACCACTTCACAAAATAAAGGCCCCGTGGTGTAGCGGTCTAACATGCCACCCTGTCACGGTGGAGATCGGGGGTTCGAATCCCCCCGGGGTCGCCAGTAGTCGCCAAGTTTTTTGCGTTGCCCACTG
>Ga0307441_1000726_pt1 | contig 11587 bp, 9 predicted proteins | sample SalMarWE160420MG_FD_202149 | JGI IMG/M metagenome (GOLD analysis project Ga0307441, IMG submission 202149) | Salt marsh sediment microbial communities from the Plum Island Ecosystem LTER, Massachusetts, United States - WE1604-20 | ecosystem: Environmental > Aquatic > Marine > Intertidal zone >... | reverse complement strand
GGCCGGCCGGGGTCGCCGTAGCCGTGCTGGTGGACGTGCTCGTGGCGGTGCCCGTGGCCGGGCTGGTCGCCGTGGACGTCGCCGTGCCGGTGGCCGGGCTGGTCGCCGTGGACGTCGCCGTGCCGGTCGCCGGCGTCGACGCCGGACTGCTGGCCTTCGGCTCGGCGCTGGCCGCATCCGCGACGCTCACGCCGCCGAAGCTGTTGCCCCAGGTATTGCGGATGTAGGTCGCGACCGCCGCCAGGTCCTCGGTGGTGTAAGACGGGTGCGACGGCATGGCGCCACCACCCTCGTAGACCTTCTTGACGACGGCGCTGGCGTCGCTGAGGAAGCTGTTGCCCGCCAGCGCCGGGAACGTCGGAGGCATGCCCTCCCCGGTCGGCTTGTGGCACGCCGCGCAGTCGGAGCTGTACAGCGTATCGCCGGCCTTCAGAAGCGCCTGATCCACGGGCGGGCCAGCTGCCTGCGCGGTGGAGCCGCCACCCGAGGCTTCCGGCGGCGACACCACGTGGCTGTAGATGGGCACGACCATGAAGAACACCCAGATCCCGCCCAGGACGATGATGGTCGCCAGCACATACAGCCAGTTCGGCGGCCCACTGGGGCGGGCCGCCGGCGGTGGCGGCGCAGCGGGCGCCACCACGTCGACATCGATTCGCCCGCTCACGGTAGCGCCGGGCTCGAGCCCGCGCACCTCGACCGCAGACTCGTGCTGGACGGTGAATGGGATACGCCGCTCGCGGCGGCCGCCAGCGGCGTCGATGCGCACCAGCCGCACCGTATGCGCACCCTCGGCAAGCTCCGCAGTATCGAGCTGGAAGCGGAACGGCGGTGCGGTCAGGACCCTGACAGCCTCCGTCCCGTCGTCGAGGTACACCTCGATGCGCACCACCGTGTCGGACGAACTCGAGCCTTGTCCACTCACGAAAACAATCCTCCCCATGCTGAACTCTGGTCACCGCCGCCGAACGGCCGCACCAGCCGACGCCGCAAACGCCCGCCCCCGACCGCCCAGACTACGACGCCGGCAACCCGGTCGCCAGCCACGAGCCGGCCGGCACCAGGATCAACCACGGCCGTAGTGTAAGTGGAGCCAGCCTGTTTGTTGCATGCCTCAACCGACCCTTCGGGACGTTGTCACCTTCCCCGACGCAAGAGCTCGCGCCCGGCGGCAACCCTGTGCCGGGTGGCACGCCTGCGCTTCATCCGGGCGGCCCCGTCCCCACGAACGCCCGTCAGGAGCGTACCGCAGCGGACGAATGTCCCAATGGGGCAAATGTCCCTTCAGCAAACGCATCCGCCGCACGCCAGCCGCCGGCGCTCCGTAGCCCCGCGCGAGGCGAGCGAACGGTCGTCGCAGGCCTCTCGCCGCCAGGCCGCCCGGTGCATTCTAGCTACTCTGGACGGCGATGACGAACCTCGAGGAGCTTGCCGCGGCCGAGCACGCGCTACTGCTGCATGCCGCAACCTATCGCGTTCGAGTCGAAGCGGGCGGCCTGTCGGCGTGTCTCGCGACGGGGCAGGCGGACGCGCTGTTGCACGTCGCCGTCCCCAGCGGTCCCGAACCGCGCGACTGGCGCACGTCGGTCGAGGCCCTGCTGGAACTCGGCCGCAGCCACGGGATCGTACCCCGCCTGGAGTTCATGGCCGAGCTGCACCCGACGTTGCCTTCGGCGCTCGAGCGCAGTGGCTTCCGGCGGCTCTCCGCGGACCCGGTGATGACAACGACCGTGGGCCGGCTGGCGCCGCCACCCGGGCTGGGCGCGTCGACGCGCTACCGGCGCCTGGACCCGCGGGACGGCGCCCGGCTGCGCGACTTCGTCGAGGTCCAGGCCGACGCGTTCGGCATGCCGCGCGCCACCGGCTACGCCTTCCTCGAGCGCATGCACCGCACCCTGGCCGGAGGTGACGCGCTGGCCGCGTTGCTGCAGGTCGGCGGCGCGCTCGCGGCAGGCGCGTGCCTGCAGCGCGCCGGCGACTGGGCGGAGCTCGTCGGCGTGTTCACGGTGCCCGCCATGCGGCGGCGCGGGCTCGCCCGAGCGCTGTGCGCAACGCTGCTCGCCGACGCGACCGCGGCCGGCATCGCCCAGGTGTGGCTATCGGCGGCCGGGGATGCCGAACGGCTCTACCGGCGACTCGGGTTCATGCCGGTGGGGACGCAGCTCAATTATCACTACGCGCCGCTCGCGTCGGGGAGCGCCGGCTGAGCCGCGCGCGCCGGTCGCGGCGCGGCCGTGCGTACACCGTGCCCGCGCGACCCCCTGAAGGCGTCCGACGGGCGACACTGGGGCATGGCCAGCGAGATCGCCACCACGGCACTGCCGTTCGCAGCCGTGAGCGCCCGCCTCGTGCGCCTCGAGATGCCGCCGTGTGACGTGGTCGTGGGCATCGCGACCGGCGGCACCGTGCCCGCTGCGTTGCTTGCGCACCAGCTCGACCGTCCCCTGGCGCTCGTGACCATCAACTTCCGCGCCGCGGACAACAGCCCTCAGCGGCCGCGTCCCGAGCTCCTTGGCCAGGCGCCCCGCCTCCCAGCGGGGACCCGCGTGCTGCTGGTGGACGAAGCCAGCGTGACAGGCGCCACGCTGGCGACGGCAGCGGCGCTGTTCACAGAGCAGCAGGTGACCACGCTGGTCCTCAAGGGGCAAGCCGACGTCGTGGCCTTCCCGGAGATCGACGGCTGCGTCGCCTGGCCCTGGAAGCCGTGAGCACGGCGCCTCTTCCGCCCGCCTACACGTAGCCCGGACGACGTTTTCTGCGTCACGGGCGTATCGACAGACTCCTCCACAATTGCAGTCGGGCGCCTGACGTGCCGGCGCGGCGCGTCAGCGTGATCCCTTCGCATCGACACCGCGCGGCAGCGGCACGGAAGGAGTCCGGCATGGCGACGATGTCCTCCGGCCAGCACATTTCGAACGTCAACCAGGAGCTCGTCCGGCCGGCCCTGCTGGGCCTGATGGACGGCACCGTTTCCACGCTCGCGCCGATCTTCGCGGCGGCGCAGCTCACGAGCAGCGTCCACGTGTTCTGGGTGGGGCTGTCGGCAGCGACGGGTGCGGGCCTCAGCATGGGGCTCGCCGAGGCCCTGTCGCACGGCGCCGAAGCCGAAGAGGAGATGACCGTGCCCGCCGGTTGGAAGGGCCTGACCACCGGCAGCGGCACGACGCTTGGGGGCATCTTCCACAGCCTGCCCTTCCTCATCCCCAACACGGAGCTGGCGTTGATCGTCGCCTACACCGTGGTCGGCACCGAGCTCGTGGTGATCTCGGCCATACGCTGGCGCTATCTGCAGTTCCCGCTGTGGCGCTCCTTGGCACTCGTCGGCGGCGGCGGCACCCTGGTGTTCTTCCTGGGCATCGTCCTCGGCAAGATCGGCGCCGGCACGCTGTGACGCCGAGCGCCGGCCGCTCCCCGCGGCGACCGGACGCGCCCCTGACCGGGACGACGGGCGCTCCCGGCGGACAAGGCGCATCCGCTCCACCCAGCAGACCCCGCCACCCGCCACCGCCGGAGGCCTGCGACGCGCTCAGCCAAGCGGCACGATCCTCACCGCGTTGTCGTTGAATAGCGGGATCAGCAGCCGGTTGCGTGACGCGTCGTAGCCGATGTCGGCCGGCGCGGGCGCGTCGGAGGCCACGGTGTCGGTGCCGCCGTCCGGCGCCACGCGCACCACCGAAGACGACTGCCAGCTCGACACCAGCACGTCGCCTCCCGGAAGCACGACCACGCCGTCGAGCTGCCCCACGGGGAGGGGCTGGGTGGCACCGATCGCGCCATCCGAGACCTGATACATCGCCTTGGAGCCGCCGAAGGGTACCACCAGCAGCGCGCCGGAACTCAGGACGGTGATGCCGTTGGGGTGATCGAGCTCGGGGCCCCCGATGACCGGGCTCAGACTGCCGTTGCGGTAGGCGTAGATGGCGTCGCTGCCGGAGGCTTGGAACTGTGCGTCGAGACCCGAGTCGGTGACGTAGACGGTGCCGTCCGGACCGGCGGCGACGTCGTTGAGGAAGGTGCTGCCGGGGATCTCGACGGACCCCACGGGCGCTCCGGTCGCGGCGTCGAACATGCGCAATGCGGTGACGTCTGCGACGTACAGCACGCCGCCGGCAATGGCCATGCCCTTGGGCGCATCGAGCGCCACGCCCGGAGCCGCACCATCGATCCACTTCAGCGCGATCACGCTGCCGTCGGGCGCCAGCCGGCTGATGAAGCCGTTGCCGTCCTTCTCGACGGGCGCGCCGTTGATGTTGGACACCAGGTAGACATCGGCGCCCGGCACGTACAGCACCGATTCCGGCGTGGCCAGGCCGATGTCGTGAAGCGTCGTCACCCCCTGGGCGGCGGCGGCGCCGAGGCCGGCTGCGATGACGAGTGTCAACAAACGGCGGATAGGCATTGTCGAACCTCCCTCTTCGTCGAGACACGCGCGGACGGCCGCGAAGGACGAGGTCAGGAGAGAGGAAACAGGACGAGGAAGCAGGAGAGGAAGGGCCACCACCCCGGCCGGCTTGCCGGGGAGCGCCACAGACGTTGCCGATGCCGTCCGACGCCTCCAAGGCTAGCGGCGGCCGCCGGCGGCGTGCAAGGGACGCGCGTCTCGCCGTGCTTCCCGGCGGTCCCTGGCGGGCCGCCAACCGCTTCGGCCACAGCGAGCGCGGTCCGGGCGGCGGGACGAGCGCAGTAGGATTGCGACGGGGTGGACGCGCGGCCTACGCTTCTGGGAGGGAGTCCGCATGGGTCGACAAGACCGGCACGCGCACGGCGCTCGTGACCGCCGACCGGAGGGCGACGGCTCGGCGCCGGTTGCTGCCGACCAGGCTGCGCCCAGGGCCGGTCGGCCGGCGCCGGCCGGCGACGCCCGCGGAGCCGGCCGGCGCCCTCTGCTCATCGTCAACGCGGACGATTTCGGCGCCTCCCAGAGCGTCAATGCAGCCGTACTCGAGGCCCACCGTCACGGCGTGCTCTCCAGTGCCAGCCTGATGGTGACGGGCGCCGCCTTTGGCGAGGCCGTGTCGCTCGCCCGCGAGGCCCCGCGCCTGGCCGTGGGCCTCCACCTGGTGCTCGTGCATGGACGCGCCGCCGCGCCCCCGGAGACGATCCCTCACCTGACAAACGCCGCGGGCCAGTTGCCCGACGACCCCGCGGCGTTCGGCCTGCGGCTCGCGTTCGACGCCCGGCTGCAGCGTGAGGTCGCGACCGAGATCCGGGCGCAGCTCCGGCGTTTCGCCTCGACGGGCCTTCCGCTCGCCCATGTCGACGGCCACCTGAACTTCCACATGCATCCGGCGGTCTTCCCCGTGCTGGCGCGTGACGCCGTGGCTCATGGCGCGCATGGGATGCGGCTGCCGCGCGACGACCTGGCGCTCGCCCTCCGCCACGACCGTCGGCGCGTCGCGCAGAAGCTGTTCCTGGCACTGACATTCGGCCTGCTCGGCGCCTGGGCGCGGACCCGGCTGCCGCCCGGGCTGCACGCTGCCGACCGCGTCTACGGCCTGTTCATGAGCGGGCACGTCACGGCCGCGTACGCGCTCGACGCGGTCGCCCGCTTGCGAAGCGGCAGCGCCGAGCTCTACGCCCATCCGGCGACGACGGCCGGCGAGCCGCTCGGCCCGAACCCCACCGACCTGGCCACGCTATGCGATCCCGCCCTGGTGGCCGCGCTCGGCAGCGGGCGTGTGCGCTTGGGCAGCTACGCCGCGCTGGGGCCGCTGTGAGCCACGTGGCGGCGGTGGCGGTGCTGGCGCTGACCCTGGCGGGCTGGTGCTTCTGGCTCGCCGCATGGCTCCTCGCCGAGAGCTTCTTCCGCACCGGGGCGCAATGCCGGGCGTCCGACTTCGCCCCGGGCGTGTCGGTGCTCAAACCGCTCAGGGGACTCGACGCCGAGGCGTTGCGGAACTTCGAGAGCTTCTGCGTGCAGGATTACCCCGCCGACTACGAGATCCTGTTCGCGGTCAGCGACCCGACCGACCCGGCCGCGGCGGTCGTCGAGCGCCTGCAGGCACGCCACCCGGAACGGCGGATCGAGCTGCATCTGCTCGCAGAGGACTCGGGCAACCCGAAGGCCACGCTCCTGCACCAGCTCTCGGCGCGGGCGCGCTACGAGGTGCTGGTGACGAGCGACAGCGACATCCGCGTGCCGCCCACGTTCCTGCGCAGCGCCGTGGCGCCGTTGGCCGATCCCGGCGTGGGGCTGGTCACCTTCCCCTACCGCGGGACCGCGCCCGTCACCTTCACGGCCAGGCTGGAAGCGCTTCACATGACCGGCACGTTCCTGCCCTCGGCGCTGATCGGGCGCCACGTGCTCGGCATGCGTTTCGCGCTGGGCGCCAGCCTGGCGCTGAGGCGACGCGACCTCGAGCGCGTCGGCGGCTTCGCGGCGGTCGCTCCCTATCTCGCCGACGACTACCAGATGGGCGTACGCGTCGCCAAGCTCGGGCTGCGCGTGCACCTGTCACGGACGGTCGTCGCCAGCGTGCTGGGCGCCACCAGCTTCCGGGACCAGTGGGAGCGTGAGGTTCGCTGGGCGCGGTCCACGCGTGTCAGCCGTCCGCTCGAGTATCCGGCGCTGCTCCTCACACACACCTTGCCGCTGGCAGCGACCTACGTGCCGCTCGCGGGCGCCGGGCCGACCGCCCTGGCGGTGCTCGTGGCGTCGCTGGCACTGCGTCTCGTGGTGGCCTGGCGCGTGACGGCGTTGGCGGGCGGCGTCGAGACCCTGCGTTGGCTGCCGTGGCTACCGGTGCGCGACCTGCTGAGCACGGCGGTGTGGCTCGTCGGTGCCGTAGGGATCGGCGTGACCTGGCGCGGACGCCGCTACCGGGTGCGTGCCGACGGTCGCATGAGCGCGGAGGACGCGATCTCGCCGGACGAACGACACGCCCATCCCGATTCGCTGCCGGACGCGGCGGCCCAGGAGCCGGAGCCGCCTGCAGGGCGCGGCGCCAAGTCCAAGTCGGCCTGAGCGCGCGGGACGGGCAAGGTGGCTGGCCAGCCCATCGTCGGCGGTCCCGCATGCTTTGACGACCCAGCGTCACGCGTTCCTCACGCGTCGGCGGTAGGCTCGGCGCTAGGACATGATCGTCGACACCCGGCGATTCCGAGAGGAGGGCACATGCAGATCCGACTAGACGGCCGCCGAGCCCTGGTCACCGGCGCCAACAGCGGCATCGGCGCCGCCATCGCGGAGGCCCTCGGCGCATCCGGCGCACGCGTGGCGGTCAACTACCTGCAGGGCGACGACGCCGCCGAGGCGGTCGCCGAGCGCGTGCGCAAGGCGGGCGGAGAGGCACTCACCGTCCGTGGCGACGTGTCGTCCGGCGATGACGTGGCGGCCATGTTCGCCCATGTGGACGATGCCTGGGGCGGCATCGACATCCTGGTGAACAACGCCGGCATCGACGGCGAGCGTGCCGAGACGTGGGAGAGCGATCCTCGCGCCTGGCGCAAGGTGATCGACGTCAACCTCGTCGGTCCCTACCTCTGCGCTCGCGAGGCTTTGCGGCGCATGGTACCGGCCGGTCACGGCGTCGTGTTGACGATCACCTCCGTGCACGAGGTGATCCCCTGGAGCGGCTACGGTGCATACACGGCCGCCAAGGCCGGCGCCGGCATGCTGACCAGGACGCTCGCCCAGGAGGCTGCTCCCCACGGGGTCAGGGTCGTAGCGCTGGCGCCCGGCGCGGTCAAAACCGCCATCAACAAGCAGGTCTGGAGCGACCCCAAGTCGCTGGCCGACCTCCTCGACAAGATCCCCCTCAACCGCCTGGGCGAGCCCCAGGACATAGCCCGCATGGCGGTGGTGCTGGTGTCGGACGCCTCGGCCTACGTGACCGGCACCACCCTGTTCGTGGACGGCGCGATGACCGACTATCCCGACTTCGCGCACGGGGGCTGAGCCCGTGGACGCACCCGGCGCGCCGGGCATCGCCCCCACGTGGACCTCGAGCGCCAAGGATCTCGTCACCACCGCGCTCGGCCCCGCCCGCATGTGGGTCACGCTGGGCCACGGCATCATCAACGAGGTCTACTACCCCACGACCGGCCGACCGCAGGTCCGGGACCTCGGTTTCATCGTCTCCACGCCCGCCGGCTGGTGGGAGGTGAAGCGCGTGGCGCGCTACCGCCTGGAGACGCCGTCGCCCACCGTTCCGCTGCCCACGGTCCACCACACCGGCGAGGGCTACGAACTGATCCTCGAGGTCGTGCCGGATCCCTCCCGTGAGGCGTTGCTGATCCGCTACCGCCTCGAGGGCGAGCAATCCAGGCTCTACGCGCTGCTGGCGCCTCACCTGGGCGCGAACGGCGCCGACAACGACGCCTGGCTGGGCAGCGCCGATGAGCTCTGCGCGCGCGGCGGCGCCGAGTCTCTGGCCCTGGTGGCCGCCGGCGGATTCTCGCGACGCAGCGTGGGCTACGTCGGTGCCTCCGACGGCTGGCAGGACTTCGCTCGCAACGGCGCGATGACCTGGAGCTTCACGCATGCGCTCCACGGCAACGTGGCGCTGATGGGTGAGCTGCCGCAGCCCCGCGGCGTGCTCGCGCTCGGCCTGGCAGCCAGCGACGAGGGCGCGGAAACGCGTGCTCGCGCCGCCCTCGCCGAAGGGTTCGAGCGCGCCAGCGGCGACTTCGAGGCCCAGTGGCGGCGCTGGGGTGAGACCCTCACGGCACCGTCACTGGCGCCCGAGCTCCAGCGCGAGGCGCTGCTCTCCGCGACCGTTCTCAAGGTGCACGAGGACAAGGCCTATCCGGGCGCGGTGGTCGCCAGCCTGAGCATCCCCTGGGGCAACGCCCGTGACGACCTGGGCGGCTACCACCTGGTATGGCCTCGGGATGCCGTCGAGACCGGCATGGCGCTACTCGCCGCCGGACAGGTGGAGGATGCCAGGCGCATGCTCGCCTACCTGGTGGCCACGCAGCGAGCCGACGGGCACTGGTCGCAGAACATGTTCCCGGACGGGCGCGCCTTCTGGACCGGAGTCCAGCTCGACGAGGTGGGCTTCCCGCTGCTGCTCGCCGCCAAGCTGGCGGAGCGCGGCGCGATCGATGGCCTTGCCGGCGTCGAGGAGATGGTACACGCAGCGGCCGGCTTCCTGGCACGCTCGGGACCGCTCACGCCGCAGGACCGCTGGGAGGAGAACGCCGGCGCCAACCCGTTCACGCTGGCGGTGGAGGTGGCGGCGCTTGTCGCCGCAGGCGCGTTCCTGCCGGCAGAGGAAGCCGACTTCGCGGCCTCGCTGGCGGACTACTGGAACGAGCGCATCGAGGACTGGACGTACGTAGAGGACGGCCCGCTGGAGGATCCCCACGGCGCCGGCTACTACCTGCGGATCGCTCCCCCGCCGTCCGCAGGCGGTCTTCGCGGGCGGATCGACGTGCGCAACCGGTCGGGCGATCGGCTCGACGCCGCGGCTCTCATCAGCCTCGACTTCCTCGCCCTGACACGGCTGGGCCTGCGCGACCCGAACGACCCGCGCATCGTGGCCACGGCCGACCTGGTCGACCACCTGCTGGCCACGCACCTGCCCACCGGCACCGCCTATCACAGGTACAACGACGACGGCTACGGCGAGCACGCCGACGGCTCGCCCTTCGACGGCACCGGCATCGGCCGCGCCTGGCCGCTGCTGGCGGGCGAGCGCGCCCACCTGACCCTCCAGCAGGGCGAGGACCCGCTGCCCGCGCTGCGGGCCATGGCCGCCATGACCGGTCCCGGCGGCCTGATCCCCGAGCAGGTGTGGGACGCCGAGCCGATACCGGAGCGCTTCCTCGAGCCCGGCAAGCCCTCGGGCAGCGCGATGCCGCTGGTGTGGGCGCACGCCGAGTACCTCAAGCTCGCGTTCGCCCGCGACGCGGGTCGTCCCCTCGAGCTGCTCGACGGGGTCGTCGCGCGCTACCACGCGCGCCCACCGCAAGCCGAGACCTGGCACTGGCGCGACGAGGTGCCCTTCGACGCATTGCCGCGCGGCCGCGCTCTGGTCATCGAGCGCACGGCTTCCTTCACCCTCCATATGGGGTTCGACGGCTGGCAACACGTCGAGGACCGCGAGGCGGCGGCACTGCCATTCGGGCTGTACGGAGTGCGGCTGGAGGCGGCGGAACTGGCCAAGCGGGCCAGCTTGGAGTTCACCATCCGTGACGCCGCCACCGGCGCCTGGTCCGGGGACCGGCAGATGGCGCTCGAAGCCGCAGGCCCGCGCGGCCGCCTGCGCTGACACCATCGCCGACCCCGCGCCGCCTGCACATTTTCTGCACGCCGTGCCGTCAAGACCTGCATCGGGAGGGGACATCGTGCACTGGTGCCTCGTGGCGACGAGCGTAAAGACCGTGCAGTACAAGCTACGGGGCCGGAAGGAGACGGCATGCCCCGACGTACACGCCTTGGGCTCGTCCTGGCAGCGGCCGCGCTGACGTTGCCGGTGTTGGCACTGGCCCAGAACACGCCTGCGCCCGCGCCACCCACCTCTACGCAGCAGCAGACGCTAGGGGCGCTCGAGCGCCAGGCGGCCAGGCTCACGTTGATCAACCGCCTGCCGCAGGCCGACCGCGCCGAGGCCGCCAAGCTCCTCGATCGCGCGGGTGCGCTGCGCCAGCGCGCCCGGCAACTGCGGATCGAGGAGCTGAGGGCCTACATCGCCGCGCTCAAGGCCGGCGACGCCCCGGCCGCCGCGCGCGTGCAGGCGCAGCAGAAGGTCGCGGACGCCCGGTTGACGCTGGCCAAGGACGCCGCCACGCTGCGGACCGACGCGCAGGCATTCCTGCAGAAGGTGCCCGAGGCGCGCGCGCTGCTTCGCTCACTGAGCATGCGTGACGAGGCGCGCCGCACGCCGGGCGCCGGACCGGCGAACGGCGCCGGCAACGGCGGCACGCCCCGGCCTGGCACGCGTGGCTTCCGCGGCTTCAACGGCATGGGCGGCGCCGCGGGTGCGGGGACGATGCGCCAGGGCGCTCGCCAGCCGTGGGGTATGGGCGGCGCCGCGCCCTATGGGCGCATGCCCTGCGGACAAGAGCGCATGCCCTACGGGATGATGCCGTACGGCATGATGCCCTACGGCAGGGCTCCCTACGGAGCAGCCCCCTACGGGATGATGCCCAACGCGATGCCGTGGCAGATGATGCCGTGGCAAATGCCGTGGCGCCGGTGGGGCCGTGACCCGGGCAGGTGGGGAACGCCGCAGCCGAACGGACCACAGAACGCACCGCAGCCGGGGACGCCGGGAACCGGCATGCCCTAGAACGGCACGCCGCCGGCGACCGGCGGGACGGGGCCGCGGGCTCTGAGCCGCCGGACCTGAGCCGCCGGACCTGAGCCGCCGGACCTGAGCCGCCGAACCTCCCGGCCGGTCTCGGCGAGTTCCAAACGCCGATCCCAACGCTCCCATACGCCGAGCTCCCACATGCCGAGCTCCCACATGCCGAGCTCGACCACGCGCCTCCGGTCCGCAAGAGCCGGAGGCGCGCTCTCTGCGAGGCGCGCCCGCGTGCAGGCCTGCCGCGGCAGGCCCAAGTGGAGGGCCCCCGCTTTCGCGGGGGCCCGCTGACGGACAAGTCCGCCATCCACACCTTAGGAGGGGTATGAAGAGAGGTT
>Ga0307441_1000724_pt1 | contig 11630 bp, 10 predicted proteins | sample SalMarWE160420MG_FD_202149 | JGI IMG/M metagenome (GOLD analysis project Ga0307441, IMG submission 202149) | Salt marsh sediment microbial communities from the Plum Island Ecosystem LTER, Massachusetts, United States - WE1604-20 | ecosystem: Environmental > Aquatic > Marine > Intertidal zone >... | reverse complement strand
GCCGACCATAAAGGCAAAGCTGCTCTTGAACACGGCATGGGTCTGGTCGTCGTAACCCTTGGCGTTCGCCTCTTTCAGCTTGCTGAGCCGGCTCATCAGATCGTCGAGCTTCTGGGCCTTTTCGCGCAGCGGACCCATGGCCACGTCAACGACCTTCCGGTGTTCCTGGAGCTTCTCGTGCTCGAGCATCGAGATCACCTGTTGGGAGGTCGCGTTGTAGTCCTTCCACAGGTCGTCGAATGAAGCGACTTCCGCCTTCTCCTTGTCGGTCTTCATGAGCCGCCTGGCGTTCTGCAGGTTCTTCCCGAGCTCTGACTTGTAGGAATTTATCGCCGACAGAAACTTCTGGCGCTGCTCGTTCGTCGAGGCAAGCAACAGATTGCGGGTCTCTCGGCTGATATAGATCAGATCGATATTCGCCTCCTTGATGTACGACACGCCCATCAGTTCAGTGGCGTACATTTCGTCCGCCATTCCGTTGATGGTGGACATGTTCCGGATACCCAACGTGCCCACGACGGCGGTAATCACCGCCACGGCAATGAACCCCGCCAGCAACTTCGTGCCGACCTTCATGTCGTCGATAAATTTCATTTCTCTACCCCTTGTTGATCCTGCGATCCGTTCTCGAAACCGTTACTTGCCAGGTTGCATAAGTCGATCTGGCCTCAACCGCCCTAGACCAGCGCCGTCTCCTCTGTTCTGGGTACCCTGTCGGAGGCGCATTGCGCGGCACCTTGCTCGACCGCGAGCCCCACTAGCACGGGCACGTCAAGAATGACCGCCACTTCCCCGGACCCCAGGATGGTGGAGCCGCTCACCCCGCGCAGATACTGAAACACCTTTCCGAGCGGCTTGATCACCGTCTGAAACTCTCCAAGCAGTTCGTCCACCACCAGCCCTGCCTGTTGGGTGCCGTACCGGACTACTACGATGTTTTCGCGATCCGGCGCGGGACCATCGACCGCGAACTGGTTGCGCAAGCGAAGGAATGGAAGCGCATCGCCGCGCAGGTTCATGTAACTGCGGCTGCGCTGTTCGGCATTGCCGCCCGACAGCTCCACGCACTCCAGGACCATGTCCAGCGGTATCACATAGAAAGCGCCACCCACACGTACAAGGAAGCCGTCGATGATGGCAAGGGTGAGCGGCAGCCGGATCACGAACTTCGTACCATGGCCCGGTTCTGTGTACACATCGACCGTTCCCCGCAACGCCTCGATGTTGCGGCGTACCACGTCCATGCCCACACCGCGGCCGGACAGGTTGCTTACTGCTTCCGCCGTCGAAAATCCCGGCTCGAAGATAAGCTGGTGAATTTCCCGTTCACTGAGCGCGGTCTCCTCGCCCACCAATCCCCGCTCCCTGGCCTTGCCGAGAATCGCATCCCGGTCCAATCCGCGCCCGTCGTCGGAAACTTCCATGACGATGCTTCCCGAGTCGTGGTAGGCATGCAGCTTAAGGCGCCCTTCGGCGGGCTTGCCCGCAGCGAGGCGCTCTTCCGCGGCCTCCAGACCGTGGTCCATGGCGTTACGGACCAGATGCATGAGCGGATCGCCTATCTTCTCCACCACGGTCTTGTCGAGTTCGGTCTCCCCGCCGGTTATCTCCAGCCGCACCGTCTTGTTGAGGTCCCGACTGACGTCCCGCACCACCCGCTGAAAGCGTTTGAAGGTTTCGCCGACCTGGACCATCCGCAGATTCAGCGCGTTGTCACGAATTTCTTCCACCAGGCGGCCGGTAACCGACATGGCCTCCAGCAAGTGTTCGTGGCCGGTCTGGCGAGCGATAAGATTGCTGGTGGCGCTGGCGATGACCAACTCCCCGACCTGAGTGATCAGTTGGTCCAGCTTTTCCGCGTCTACGCGCAACCATTGCCTTGCGGACGGCTTGGCGTGCCGGGTGGCATCCTGCTTGGCCAAGGCGGCGTCGACCACTTCGCGGTGGACGACTTCTTCCTGCACCAGCAGGTCGCCGATACGGCACTCCGGCTCAGGGCCACCACGCTCGGCCGCCTGACGGCGCAACTGGTCCTGTCTACCGAGGATCTGCTTCAGTTCGTACTCGGTCAGAGCCTTGCTGCGCACGAGTATCTCGCCGAGCCGCAAATCGTCCTCGGGAAGGGCCTCGATAAGCTCCGCGTAGCGGGCGATGTGCGCCCTGGGGGGAAGGACATGCAGCACGCAGTCGTCGGCGACGAACTCGAAAACCTGGACGATCTCAGCCTTCTCGGCGTCGCTGGAATACTCCACCTCCACACCGGTATGGCAGCTTTCCGGGTCCATGTCCGCCAGCGAACGCATGTCGCCCACGATTGGAGTCACGTGCAGGATGTCCCCAAGCCGGTTCAGGTACCGCAGAAACGCGAGCGGGTCCATTCCGGCCCGCAACACGTCTTCGCCGAACCGCACCGACAGGTGCCAACTGTCAGCCACCACGCGGGATTCGTCGGCTTCCACAGCCGCCGCCCGTTGCTCCAGTGGATTCCCGGAATTGGCCGGCTCCGTGCCCGGGAACGGGTCCTGCGAGGCCAGGTAGTCTCCGAGGGAGGCGATCAGAGTATTCCCCCTGTCACTGGTGTCCGCATCGAGCGCTGCGTCGTCCAGTGCGAATCCGACCAGCACCGCAATGTGATCCTTGCTGGCCAGCAGCAGAGCCACCAGGTTGTCGTTCAGGGCTACGGTACCGCTGCGGACCTGCTCGAGAATATTCTCTACCCGGTGGGTGAACGACTGGACGTCGTCGAAGCCGAAGATGCCCGCGGTTCCCTTGATCGTGTGGGCGGCCCGGAACACGGAGTTGACATGTTCTTCGTCGCCGGGCTGCTCTTCCAAGGCCAGCAGTGCCGACTCCATCTCGTCTAGCAGCTCGCTGCACTCTTCGCGGAACGTCTCGAGAGGATTTTCACTCATGATGCCGGATCCTTGTCGTGGGCCGCCCCCGAGGGCGTCCGCTCTTTCCCGTGCAGTACCAGAGGATCGCCGAAATACGACTCTGCACAGTACAGCGAGAAAACCTCCAGAACCGGGTCGCTGTGGCGCTTCAGGTACAGCTCGCGCCCGCCCGCCGTACACTCCCGCTTGAGCTGAACCAGCAGCTGGAAGCCCGCGGTGTCGAGCTCTGAGACCCGCGAGAGATCGCATTCGATTGCACCACCGGGCGTGCGCAGGGCGGCGAGGAATTGCTGACGGATTTCCTGGGCCTGGTAGATGGTGAGTTCCCCCTCAGGCGTCAGCTGCACGACCTGGTCTGCAGGCTGCTGCTGTGAATCCATTTCTGTCACCCCCGCGCTCAAGGCGCCACCAGTTTGGAGACGGCATTCAACATCTGGTCGGGCTTGAATGGCTTTACCATCCACGCCTTCACCCCCGCCTCCTTGCCCTTCTGCTTCACGGCGTCCTGGGATTCGGTGGTCAACATGATGATGGGAGTGAAGCGGTTTTTGGGGTCCTTGCGGATCTCCTGCACCATCGCGATGCCGTCCATGTTCGGCATGTTCACGTCGCTGACGATAAGGTTGACCCGGACACCGTCGAGCTTGCCCAGCGCTTCGCGTCCGTCGCCGGCTTCCATCACTTCGTAGCCTGCCCGTTTCAGCGTCAGGGAGACGACTTGGCGCAGCGATGCCGAGTCGTCCACCACAAGTATCGTCTTTGCCATTTATTGTCCCCTTAGAAGAAAGTGATGGCGTCGTCCACACTGCCCTGTTGACCGCCGTCCCCGCTGTGGTTCTGGTGCTGTTCGGTCATCGTGTAGCTGGTTTTCATGCGTTCCAGGAACGCCTCGAGCTCGATCGAAGCGCCCTGCAGCGCGTCCTGGTCGCTCGATCGCTCTATCTCTTTGCGCAGGTCTTCGATGCTCGAACACACCTGACCCAGGATCTGGCTTACCCGATCACCGGCCTGTAGGGACACCAGCACTTCTTCTATCTCACTGCGTATTCCCTGTCCTTCCGCGCGCAGCATGTCGGACGACGCACAGGTCGCGTTGGTAAGCTCTTCCAGGTCGGTCAACACGTGGGCGATGACTTTTTCGGTTTGGCCGACAGCCTCGTTGTCGTCGGCCGCGTTTTCTTCAACCAACGCCCGTGTGGCGGTCATGGAGGTCACGATGTGATCGACCTTGTCGGCGATGCGCTTCCCCGCCTCCGCCGACTTCATGGACAACTCGCGCACCTCGGTGGCCACGACAGCGAAGCCGCGCCCGTTCTCTCCGGCGCGCGCCGCCTCGATGGATGCGTTGAGGGCCAGCAGATTGGTCTTGCTGGCAATTTCAGTGACGTTATCCGCCATGGAGCGAAGATCGTTGGCAAAGTCAGTCAGAAGGCGGACCTGTTCGAGTACCGGTTCACGTGCGGCGACGGAGTTGCGCAGGGCGTCAACCACGCCGGTGAGCTGTCCACGACTTTGTGCGAACGTGGCGGAAACGCCACCGGCCCCGGCGTCTTCCCCTCCGGCCACCTGCATCGAGGTAGTGACCGTGGAGTCCAGCCGTTCCACAAGGGCCGCAAACTGGGCGGACAAGTCGGTGGTGCTGGCGTCGAAGTGCGAGCGGGCCGAATCCACCTGCCTGGACCAGATCGGCAGCACAACTGTTCCCACCTGATCCAGTTCACGCCTGTTCGCGGCGCTCACGAGTTGGCCGCGGCGCTCGGCGTCAAGTCGGATTTGACGCCCCAGGTGGTCGCCGGCGCGCTTCATCACGACGCGATGACGAACGGCCGCCGACACCGCTGCCAGGACTATCAGGAGCGAGGCGCCGGTGTTCCAGGGGGGAGTGGTCGCGACCTGAAGTGCAACCAGGGCGAGCCCACCGAGCAGCAACGTGTACACGGTGGCTTCGCGGGTAGCCCGGGCATAGTAGGGTGCAGGCTCCGGGACCGTACCCCCTTTGTGTTTCTCCTGATCCATAAAGATGGCTGTCCTCAACGACTGGTCGGTTCAGTGTTCCTACGAGGACTGTTTCGGCCGCGACGGTGCCCTGCGCATCGGTATTTGTCCGCTACTGGAGTCGGACTGCGGCGCGCCGTTGCGTCGGTGTTGCTCTTACAGAAAACGTAAAGATTTCTAACTATTGGGAGCGTGCGCGGTCATGGAGAGGCCACGACAGAAGGGTGGTGCGTGGACTAGACGATGCCGTGTGTCAGCGCGTAGTGGGTCAGTTCGGCGTTGTTTTTCATGCCCATTTTCAGCAGCAGTCTGGCGCGGTAGGTGCTGATGGTCTTGACGCTCAATGAAACCTTCTCGGCGATCTCCGATACCGTCATCCCCGAGGCGATCATCCGCAATACATCGAACTCACGGTCGGACAGGCGCTCGTGGGGCAGCCCCGCGGCAGGTCTTTCCAATTCCTGGGCGAGCCGCTCTGCCAAGGACGCGCTGACATAGCGTCCCCCGCGTACCACCTTGCGAACTGCCGCCACCAACTCCATGGGCGCCGATTCCTTGGTCATGTAACCGGCCGCGCCGGCACGTATCGCACGCAACGCATACTGCTCTTCCGGATGCATGCTGAGCATCAGCACCGGCACCGCCAGCCCCGCACTCTTTATCTTGTGCAGGACGTCGATCCCGCTCCGCCCCGGCAGCGAAACATCCAGCAGAACGATGTCCCAGTCGCCTCGGTGCAGCAGGCCGATCGCTTCCTCGCCGGACTGCGCCTCGCCAATATGCGCTGAACCCAGCTGGGCCGTCAGCAGGAATTTCAGGCCTTCCCGAACGATCGCGTGGTCGTCAACAATCAGGATGTGCGGACCAGACATGCCTGCAGCGATGCTCCCAATAGGTCTCGGTGTTGTTTTGGTGTTGCGGCGAGTTGACCGCCGGAACGGACCCGTTCGCGACGACGGCACACGCTGCAATGCGCAGCGGCGCTGCCTGGCTGGCGGGCGCCGAACCCGGTGTCGCGGAGATCACGGCGGCCCGGCGGCTGTCCCTACAGGCAATCCATGGAGACAAGGCGCCGAGCGGGATCGGATGCCGAGGTGCGGCGGTGCCGGCGACCATGGGGTCCTGATTGCACCCCACATTTCCGGTACCCGTGCAGGCCGCTACCTAAGCGGTCGGCACAGGACATGGAGGCTCGGAACGATAAAATCCGCGGTGCAGGACAGTCGCTGCGTCCGTACCGGCGCAGCGCAAACGGCTGGCGTTGAGACATTTCCATTATTCCTTGTATTTTTTATTGGAATTGGGCGATTACCAGAGTACCCAAAGGCCGACGACCCTATGTCAATATTTTCTGAAGATGGATTCTCGGCAGATCCGTACCGGGACCTGGTGCGTGGGCTGACGAGCGTGCATTATCACCGCTTGTCAGCAATTTTTACACCGCTATCGGCGATATCGCGAGCGAAGATGACAATGCCATGAAACTGAAAGAAAATTGCCTGATGGCATAGACTTTGTATCGCCACCGGGACACGCGCGGCAGCACTGATTATGCCTCGGCTGGTCGCTGACCGGCGCAACGGGCGGCTGGCAGACCACCCGCCCCATCAGGTCTGAGACAGATGAAGCAAGCATTCTTCCAGGCTGATCACACACCAAGCGCCGTGCGCCCATGAACCAGGCCGTCGGTCAGCTGCCAGTGAAACCCCGATCCGGCGCTCAGCGTTCTGGCAGGCGCAGCCGCTATTCCAAACGCCGCCGCCGGGCCCGCAAGCGCCTCCTCACAGCCCTCGCCATTTCCGTTGCTGCACTGATCGCAGCGATGCTGACCGTCGCTCACTACAGTGCGGTACATGCACAGGAGGCGTACCGGCGCCTGATCGGCCTGATCGCCGAGCCGGGGGTGTGCCGGACCATCGAACGCAGCTATCACCGAGGCTGGTTCGCCTCGGATGCCGTGACCGAACTGTCCATCAACAGCCGCTGGCTGCGCTCGACACTGGGTATCGACACCGGTGGGCGCCCGCTGGACATCACCTTCGACCATCACATACAGCATGGACCTCTGCTTTTCCCCCGGCACGGCGGGCTGTCGTTCGGCGTGGCTCTGGTCAGCACCCAGCTCGACCTGTCGCCCCGTTTGATGCGGCCCCTGCGCAACCTGTTCCCCAACGGGGTGCCCTTCATGGCGCAGACCCGCGTCGACTTTACCGGTGCCACCGACACGGAACTGCAGATTCCCAGGGGCACACTGCCTGCGGGCTTCGACGGTGACGGGGAACTGCTGAGCCTGTCATGGGACGGGCTGGCCGGCTCGCTGATCACTGCGCCCGACCTGAGCCACTACGAACTGGCTTTGGACAGCGGCGGTATCCGGGTCTCGGGACCGTTCGGCAAACTGCGCCTGCTGAGCGCCACCGGCGCCGGCCGGGCCGATCGCGACGAGCACGGACGCTGGCGGGGGCGGCAACAGATTCTCGTACAGGGAATAGCCATGCAGGCCGCGAACGGAAGTCCTTCCAGCGGACTGCGAATCGAGTCGGCAGGGATGGCTGCAACGACCGGACCGGACGGGGATTCCAGCCTCGCCCGGAGCCGATGGCAAATGCGTCGCATCCTTCTGGACGGCACCGCGATCCGCAAGTTGGACGCGCAAGTGACGATCACTCACCTGAACGACGCCACCCTGCAACGCCTGGTGCGGCGCATCATCGGAACGGCAGCCGCCGCGCCTTCAGCCCCGTCCGCCGAGGCCCGGACGACGCCCACCGAGGATTCCCATCCACCATTGTCGGTGACGGTCAACGACTTGCGAATGAGCCTGCAGGGTGGGAGCATCGACGGGCGGTTCGCTCTCAGCTACAACCCCGAAAGCAAGCCGGTGGCAGGAATTTCGTTCCCCGGCCTGTCGGGCGAGGGAACCCTGACGGCGCCCGAAGGGCTGGTGAAGTCCATCGTCGGGGTCTACATGGATAGAGAATACGCCGCGCGGGCCGCCGTCGACCCTTCCGTGCCCACCGACCCCGCCGTGGTCAACCGTAGGGTTTCGGAGCTATCGAAACGCCACATCACGAACCTGATCCAGCAGCACCTGCTGCGGCAGCAGGGTCGCCAGCTGAGCTGCGCGTTGAAGATCGCCCAGGGCCGCATCAGCACCGACGGCGGCGCCGTTGCCAAGCTGATGCCCCGAATGCCAACTAATCAGCAGTGATGGGCCGTTCGGGGGGCGGGGCGCCGGGCCCGACCACGGCCTCACCTGCAGACCGATCGGCCGGGCCGCGGTCGGTTCGTCCACCCCAGCGCAGCGCCGCCCTGGCACCAGTCGTCATGGCCCGAAGGTCATCAGAGCCCACTCAGGATGCGCTTGCGGATGGCGTGGTATTCCTGGTCGGTGATCAGTCCGTCCTTATGCAGCGCTTCCAGCCGGCGAAGACGAAACGCGATACTTTTGTCGCTCGTTCCAGGTCCCGGCTTGCCGCTCGCAGACGATACCCCGGGAGACGCCTGGGCCGCCGGCGGATGATAGTTCGGATCGCATTTCAGCTGCACATGTATGTCCTTGGACAACACGTAATCGTTGACCTGGCTGGTGTACTCCTCGCAGCCTGCCTTGCGGATCGCCAGAGTGCCCGCAGCACGGTAAGACATGCCGACAAAGCGCGGCGGGAACACCTGATCCGGCACGATAGCCAGCGGCGTCTCGCCCACCTTGGCCCCGTTGGCATATACGGCCGCGCCGCTCGGCTTGGAGCTGATTGATATCGTCTTCTTGTGGGTGACGAGACCGGCACACCCCGACAAGCCCAACAACGCCGCAACCATTGCCGCAGCGGCCAATCCGCGAGCCGTAACTCTCATTCGGTCCCCCCCTTTTCATTTGCGCCGACCCCGCCGGCCGCCGGGGGGTCCGAGCGGGACCGTAGCCCAGCTTGGTCCTCAGGGCAAGTGCGACGGTCGGATCGGCTTCCCTTGCCTTGAGTCCATGGCTTCGTTCACCGACACTTCCTGTTGACGGCACTATCTGCCCGCGGAGCCCGCAACCCGACCATGACGACTTCCCCCCAAGATGGAGCCACCGGCCGGCTCAATATCGTCATGCTGGGTCTGGTGAGCTTCATCAATGACACCTCCAGCAAGATCATCCTTCCGCTGCTTCCACTGCTGATCACCCAACTTGGCGGGGGCGGGTTCATCGTGGGACTGATATCCGGCGCCAGCGACAGTGTGGCCAGCCTGTTAAAGCTGTACTCCGGCCACCTTTCCGACCGGACGAGTTCCCGCAAGGGCTTTGTGTTCGTCGGCTATCTGGTGTCGTCGGCGGCCAAGTTCCTTTTCGCCTTCGCGACTTCCTGGCCCCAGGTGCTCGGACTGCGGATGGCTGAACGGTTCGGAAAGGGGGTTCGCTCCGCTCCCCGCGACGCCTTGTTGGCCGCCTCGACGTCCCAGACACGCCGCGGACGCGGCTTCGGGATCCACCGGGCCATGGACAGCGCAGGCGCCGTACTTGGCACGGCGATCGCCTTCGTCATGTACTGGAACCTCGGGCTCGGATTCGAGCATATCTTCATGGCGGCCGGCACCATCGGGTTCCTGTCGCTGGTTCCTCTGTTGTTCGTGCGGGAGCGGAGGCAACATCCGCCGTCGGTCGCGTCTGCGGCCATGGCCTTCAGCAACCTTCCGCCGCGGTTGCGCCGATTTACGTTGGTCGCCTTCTTGTTTGCGCTGGCCAATTTCAGCTACATGTTCTTCGTTCTTCGCAGCGAGAGCGCATTTTCCGGCAGACTCGCCGTCGGCGCCCCCATTGCTCTTTATGGTCTGTACAATTTGTCCTTTACCCTGTTCGCCCTGCCCGCCGGCATCCTCTCCGACCGGATCGGCCGCAAGAATGTCTTACTCATGGGCTATGGGCTGTTCGCGTTGGTCTGCGTCGGCTTCACGGCAGCCGGATCCCTGGCGGCGTTCACCCTGCTGTTCATTCTGTTCGGCCTCAGCTACGCACTGGTGGAAGCCACCGAGCGAGCCTACGTCTCCGACCTGGCCGACCCCGCCCGCCGGGGAACGGCCCTGGGCACCTATCACATGGCCACCAGTATCGCGGCGCTGCCCGCCGGCCTGGTGGCGGGCGCTCTGTGGGACTTCCATCCGGCCGCGACCTTCCTCTATGGGGCCGTGCTGGCCGCAGCCGCCATGGTGTTGCTGAAACTGCGGGTCTGAATGGCGGTGACGCCACTGCATGGAAAGGCTCCGGTAAGGTATAATTTTCGTTAACGCACCGGCGAATCCGAGGCCCCCCGATGTCAGATCCCAGCCATGCTTTCGAAACCTTCCTCCATTACCTGTGGCTGTTCGGCCTGCCGGTCGCGTTTATCGTAGTGCTGATCTATGTTTTCTGGCCGGGCCGCAAGCGCAAGTATCGCCAGGACGCCCAGCTGCCGTTCGAAGACGACGAACGGGATCGCGAGAGCGGCAGAAAACAGGACTGACTGAAGCGGCTACAGCAGAGTCAACTGGTCTCCGCTGCGGGCCGGCCGACAAAACAGATCCGTACGCAGCGCGGGACCTGACGAAGCCAGCCCCAACCGGCGACGCGCCACATCGAAGCGCCGGCCGATCAGGTCTGCGTAGGCGCCATTGCCCCGCATGCGCGCGCCGAAACGGGCGTCGTTCTCCCGTCCCTGGCGTGCCTCCCGTACCTGCCCCATCACATGATCGGCCTTCAGCGGCGCATTGGCCTGCAACCATTCCTTGAACAGGTCCTTGACTTCCAGCGGAAGCCTCAGCAGGACATAGCCGGCGAAACCGGCGCCCCCATCCGCGGCCGACTGCAGAATCGTTTCCAGTTCACCGTCGGTCAACACCGGAATGATCGGCGCTACCAGCACGCCGGTGGGAATGCCGGCCCGGGCCAGGTGCTCAATGGTCTGCAGGCGCCGATGGGGGGCGGCAGCCCTGGGCTCCAGGCGACGGGCCAGGGCGGGATCCAACGTCGTGACGGACACGTTGACCTGCACCAGCCCGCTTTCGGCCATGGGCGCGAGCAGATCCATGTCCCTTTCCACCAACGCCGACTTGGTGACGATGGTGACCGGATGGCGATGGGCAGCGAGCGTTTCCAGAATCCCGCGGGTGATCTGCCACTTTCGCTCGACGGGTTGATAGCAGTCGGTGTTGGCCCCCAGCGCCAGCACCCGGCATTGGTAGCCGGCCCGATCGAGCTCGCCCTGCAAAAGGCGAGGGGCATCCGGCTTGCAGAACAGGCGCGTCTCGAAGTCCAGGCCGGGGGACAGACCGAGATAGGCGTGAGTCGGGCGCGCGAAGCAGTAGATGCAGCCGTGCTCGCAACCCCGGTAGGGATTGATGGATTGCTCGAACGGAACATCCGGCGAGCTGTTCCGGGCAATGATGGTTCGGGTCGCGTCCACCGACACGGTCGTTGCCGGTGCAGGGGGCGCGTCGTCGTCCTCTGGCCAACCGTCATCCGCCGCCTCGCGCCTGTAAGCGTCATAACGGCAATCCGGATTGCTCACCGATCCTCGGCCTTTGTACGCCTTCCGGTCCCCGCTCACTGCACGCCTCCCGACGCAGTCACATGTATTTTCATGGAATCCGCCGTTGCTTGGGGCGCCCAGGACCTCCGACTCAGTCCGGAAGACCGATCGGCGAGCCGCGCCCCTGAAGGGGCGGTCAGCCTGGCGGACAGTCCGAGCGGCGGCCCGCCGGCCGAGTATTCGTTGGACTGCG
>Ga0307441_1000723_pt1 | contig 11639 bp, 10 predicted proteins | sample SalMarWE160420MG_FD_202149 | JGI IMG/M metagenome (GOLD analysis project Ga0307441, IMG submission 202149) | Salt marsh sediment microbial communities from the Plum Island Ecosystem LTER, Massachusetts, United States - WE1604-20 | ecosystem: Environmental > Aquatic > Marine > Intertidal zone >... | reverse complement strand
CCCGCAATGGTCGCCACCGCCGCAATTCATCTGGGATTACCGCCGCTTCGCCGCGCCTAACCCGCCGGCCGCCGCGCCGGCCGATCACACCATCGAGATGCTGATCGAAAAACGCAACGCCGCCGACGGCGGCTTCAACCAGTGGACGATCAACGGCACACCGTTTTCCATGGACGCCAACAAACCCGTGCTCGACCTGCGGCGCGGCAAGCGCTACCGGCTGCGCTTCCGCAACGCTAGCGACGACCTGCACCCCATGCACCTGCACCGCCATATCTTCGAAATCACCCGTGTCGCCGGAACGTCCACCGGCGGCATCCGCAAGGACGTCGCGATGCTGGGCGGCTACCAGAGCATGGACGTCGACTTCGTCGCCGACCAACCGGGCTTGTCGCTGATGCACTGCCATCAGCAGATCCACATGGACTACGGGCTGATGACGCTGTTCAACACGGTGTGACGCCGCGAAAGGCGCCGCCCGTCAACGGGTGTCGCCGGATCGGTGGACCGGCCCGTGCGTTTCCTCGCAATGCAGCCCCGCCGCGGCCCGGGCGCCGTCGTCCTCGCCGGCGTGGTCGAGCTGCAGGGTGGTGTGGTGGATGCCGTGCTCCTTGTCGAGCAGCCGCGCCAGGTCGGCCCGCACGGCGTGGCAGTCCCTGCCGTCCTGCACCAACACATGCGCGGACAGCGCGGGGGAGCCCGAGGTGATCTCCCAGATGTGCAGGTCGTGCACCTCGACCACGCCGTCGCAGGCGGCCATGTCCGCGCCGACCGCGGCCGGATCGAGGTGCTTGGGCGCGGCCTCCATGAACACCCGCACCGAGGCCGAGATCAGGCCGAATCCGGCCCGCGCCATCAGCGCGACCACGAACAGGGTCGCGATGGCGTCCGCCCGCCAGAACTGCGTCAGCAGCATGATCACGCCGGCGATCGCGGTGGCGATGAATGCGAACAGGTCATTGAGGATGTGCTGGAAGGCGCCCTCGACGTTGAGGCTGGTGCGATTGGCCCGACCGATCATCAACGTTGCCGCCACATTCACCGCGACGCCGACCAGCGCGGTGATCACCACCAGGCCGCCGGTGACCTGCGGCGGATGGATGAGCCGCCGGATCGCCTCGTCGGCCAGCCACACCGCCAGCACCAGCAGCGTGAGGCCGTTCACCTGCGCCGAGAGGATCTCGGCCCGCTTCCACCCATAGGTCATGTGCCCCGCGGCCGGCCGCGCGGCCAGCCGAATCGTCCACAGCGCCAACGCGATCGACCCGGCATCGGTGAGCATGTGCGCGGCGTCGGAGATCAGCGCCAGCGACCCCGCGACAATGCCCACCGCGACCTCACCGACCATGTAGGCCACGATCACCGCGAGCGCGCCCGCCAGCCACCGCCGATCACCGTCGGCCGACGCATGCCCGTGCGCGTGCGAATGGCCCGAGCTCACCGACTGACTCCGATCGCAGTCACAACCAAGTAACTTATGCACGCACGCTTATGAGTGCAACCCCACGCCGCCGGGCCCGGCGATATGACGTGGTCGCTTGCCCAGCCACACCCGGTCCGGTCCCGGTCCTCCTGGGACAAATACGAAGTGTTAAGGACTAAATCCTCCTGTTTCGATTCATACAGCCGCCTAGCGTCGATCCCATCGCGCATCGACACGCAGTCGTGCCTCTCGGTACGGACTTGAGGAGAACCCCGAATGTCGGCTCAACAACTCGGAATTGTGGTCGCCGCCGACGGCTCCCCGTCTTCTGTCGCCGCGGTTGCCTGGGCGGCACGGGATGCCGAATTGCGCGACTTGCCCATCACATTGGTCCACGTCGTGGCGCCCGCCGTGACTCCCGTCGAGCCTTGGGTGGAACCGTCATCGCCGGCAAGCTTCACGCAGTATGAGGAACGCCGGGCACACGAAATCGTCGAGCAGGCTCGCAAGGTCGCCGCCGAGGCGGCTGCATCAGAACGCGCGTCACTAATCAACTGCGAGGTGCTACATGCGCCGGTCATGCCTGCGCTGGTTGACCTCTCCGAACGAGCCGACATGATCGTGGTGGGTTGCCGCGGCCAGGGCGCGGTAGCGCGCTCCTTGCTGGGGTCGGTCAGTTCCGGTGTGGTCCAACGGGCACATTGCCCGGTCGCCGTCATCCACGATGAAGAATCGGACACGCCTCGCCCGCCCGAAGCCCCGGTGGTAGTGGGCATCGACGGGTCCCCGACATCGGAGTTGGCGACCGAAATCGCCTTCGACGAGGCGTCACGTCGCGGCGTTGACCTGACGGCTTTGCACGCCTGGAGCGACATGGGCCCCCTCGATTTCGCGAGTATGAACTGGGCGCCGATCGAGTGGCGAAACATCGAAACCCGCGAGGAAGAAGTCCTGGCCGAGCGTCTTTGCGGTTGGCGGGAGCGCTATCCGGATGTCACTGTGCGCAAAGTTGTCGTGTGTGACCGGCCCGCACTGCGACTGCTCGAACAAGCAGGCGCCGCCCAGCTCGTGGTTCTCGGCAGCCACGGCCGCGGCGGGTTCCCCGGCATGCTGCTGGGCTCGGTGAGCAGGACGGTAGTCAATTCCGCCCACATTCCAGTGATCGTCGCCCGTTTGCCTCATCAGCGTGGCGGGGCATCTGAAACGGATTGAGGAAAGGATGCAAATGAGCTGCTGTTGTGGTCACGGTCCGTGCCACTGCCACCACGGGTACACGTGTCCGTCGGCGTACGGGCCGCCGCCGGTCGGGTACTACCCGACGCCCGAACCTTACGGTTACGGTTACGGTCACCGCCGGCGACGCCGCGTCGATGTCGAGGACCTCGCAGAATATCTGCAGGATCTGGAAACAGAAGTTGCGCGTGTCCGCCGCGAGCTCAACGAACTTCGCACGACGGACACGACCGACAGCTGATGCACTGACCGCTTCGGCAGAGGCTGCGTCGGTACGCCCGGATATGTCGGTGCGGGGCGAGTGGTCGTCATAGACATGCCCGACGTGAGGCTAGCGTAGTCGGGCGAAGGGCAATGTGATCAGGAATGCCCCGGCGCCCACCAGAATGATCAGCGGCCCGGCTAGAAAGCCAGTGAGCCGGCTCAAAACGATGCCGACCACCGCCGATGCCGCACCGATGGAGGTCGCGCCGAGCGTGTACTGAGTGAGGTTTTTTCCGACGTTTCGTGCGGCGGACGGCGGAATCGCCACCAGCGCCGCGGTCAATAGGCCGCCCACCATTTTGACACCAAGGGCCACGATGACCGCGATCAAGAAGAGGTAGAGCAAGTTGTATCGCTTGACGTTGATTCCCTCGGCAGCGGCCAGCTCGTCGGAGACGTTCCCAAGGACCAGCTTCGGATAGGCGCGATAGACGGCGAAAGCCACGGCAGCCGAAGAGACGGCGACAAGTATCGTGTCGCCCACGCCGGCCTTGGCGATGTCGCCGACGAGCGCAGCCTCGGCCTGATCGAGCGGCAAGAACAAGAAGGCAGCCGCCACGCCGGAGGCGAACACGACGGCGGTCAACGCTTCCATCGGCAGCTCCGTCTTCATCTCGAGCAGCCAGATCAGGACGACGCCGAGAATGACGAACGGGAACGCCCCGAGGGAGACGTCGAAACCCCACAGCAGCGCTAGGGCGATGCCCGGAAGGGTCAGATGCCCGAGCGGCCCGGCCACGAGCGCCATGTTGCGGCTCAACATCAGTGAGCCGAGGTAGCCGGCCGCGCCACCGATGAATACCCCGGAAATCAGGCTGAGGACCAAAGTCTGCATGTCCTTATTCGTGCTTGTGCTCATAGAACTTGACTTCGGCCCCGTACAGCCGCCGCAGGTTGTCGGGAGTGAGCACCGAAATGGGAGAGCCCTGGCAGACCAGTCGCTTGTTCAAACACAGCACCGTCGATGAAAGGCGGTGTACCACGGCCAGATCGTGCGTGACGAGGAGCATCGTGAGGTTCCGCTCCCGGTGGAGTCTCGCCAGTAAGGCATAGACCGTCTCTTCGCCGCGGATGTCGACTCCGGTGGTGGGCTCGTCGAACAAGAGCACCTGGGGATCGCCGGCAAGAGCCCATGCGATGAGAGCCCGCTGAAACTGCCCGGACGAGAGGTCACCAATCCGCTTGTCGGCAAGCTCGGCAGAAAGCCCCACAGTGCCGAGCATTCCGCCGATGTCAGTTCTGGCGTTCCTCTTCAGCGCGAAGAAATCGGCTACCGACAACGGGATGTACTTGATGTAGGGCAGCCGTTGCGGCACGTACCCGATCCGCGTTCCCGGCTTCCACGTGACCGAACCTTCGTGAGGGACCGTGTCCAGTAGCGCACGCAACAATACGGTTTTGCCCGCGCCGTTCGGCCCCAGAATGGTCAAGACTTCTCCCGGCCGCACACTGAAGGACACATCCGCCAACACCACTTGCCCTTCGAGTGTCACTGTCAGGTCTGTGACTTGCAGGACTACGTCGTCATCTCGCGACATCGCCGCGAACCGTTAATGGCTTCAACGGGGTGCACCTTTCTGGTCCAGCGCAAATGAGCTGCCGAGCGGTTTGAGCACGCGACCGGATCGTTCTCGTGGTCGCCTTCGCGATGCCAGCCTGGGCGAAACACCACGTGCAGTATGCCATTCGAGTGGCGGCTGCGACGGCGATCCCGCACCACGGCAACGCTGTCGGGGCAGGGCCGTCAATGCCGCGGCAAGGCCCCGGGGTTGGCGATCCGGACGGGCTCGCCGTCCAGCCACGCCACCACCGCCTCCACGGTGTCCGAGTAGAACGCGCCCAGCATCTCGTGGGTGACGTAGCCGAGGTGGGGAGACAGCGTCACGTTCGGCAGCGCCCGCAACCGATGATCGGCCGGCAGCGGTTCGAGGTCGTAGACGTCGAGCCCGGCCCCGGCGATACGCCCGGCTTCCAGGGCGGCGATCAGCGCCGCCTCGTCGACGATCGGACCCCGCGAGGTATTGATCAGGTAGGCATGCGGCTTCATCCGGGCCAGCTCGGGTTCGCCGACCAGACCGCGCGTGCGCTCGGAAAGCACGAGGTGGATGGAGACCACGTCGGCCTCTTCGAACAGCGCCGCCTTCTCGACCCGCCGGGCGCCGGCGGCCGACGCGGCCTCCTCGGTGAGGTTCTGGCTCCAGGCGATGACCTGCATACCAAAGGCTTTCGCGTACCCGGCCATGCGCTTGCCGGTCCTGCCGAGGCCGAGCAGCCCCAGGGTCGTGCCCCACAGCGTCCTGCCGGTGCTGGCCTGCCATCCTCCCTCGCGCATGCGCCGGTGCTCTTCGGCCAGATTGCGCACGGTCGCGATCATCAGGCCCCAGGCCAGTTCGGGCGTGGCGTCGCGCACCGACCTGAACCGGGGACTGGCGAAGTCCGAGTGGGCCACCGCGACACCGCACTCGGTGGCCGCGGCCAGGTCCAGGTTCGGCAGGCTGTGCCCGACGATGGTGATCAGCCCCAGGTTCGGCAGCCCCTCGATCAGCGCGCGGGGAAAGGCCATCCGCTCGCGCAGGGTGCAGACCACGTCGAATGGCCGCAGCGCCTCGGCGGCCTGCGCCTGGGACAGATGCCGGTCGAACACGGTGATGTCGGCCCGGGCCTGCACCGGGGACCAGTCGGCAACCTCGAGGGCCGCGCCGGCGTAGTCGTCGAGTATCGCCACCCGGGGCATGCGGTCTCCCGTCGCGAAAAGGGTTGGGGGACTAGACACTAGTCCACCCCGCGCCGGAAGCCGGGATTTCCCGGTGTTCGGCGGCCCGCCGGGATCCATGGTGCCGGGTGCCGGCGCGGCGGGTTCGCTGCCGTCGGGGTGTGACCTCGCGCGCCTCGACCAGTCGGCGGGCCGCCCGCTCGACGGGAAAGCGGTTGGCAAACGCCGGCTCCGCCAGCACCGCGTGGGCTTCGCCGGCGGTGATCTCGTAGCGCTTCATCAACTCGGCTTCGGCGCCACCGATGGCGTCGGCGGGGGACGTGGTGGGCTGCCGGTGGGGCGAGATCTGCGCGGCCGCGGCCACGGCGGCGTGCACGGCCGCCATCACCGCCGGCATCACCGCGGTGTCGTGCCAGCGCAGCCACTCCGCGCAGTTCCGGGCCTGCGGCCGCGCGCGCTGCTATCTGCAGGGTGCCCGCCCGGCCGGCGACCGCGCAAACCCGCCGTCACCGGTCGACCAGGTCCTCCAGCAGGTCGGCGGCGCGGGCCACACTCTTGGCCGGCGACGTCAGCTGGCCGGCGACCTGCTGGCATCGGGACAGGCACTGCGGCGTCAGGATGGAACGCAGGTCGGCCACCACCGAGTCCAGCGTGCTCTCCGAAAAGGCGCGCGCGGCACCCACTTCGAGGCGAACGACAGCTTCGGCCCACAGCGGCTGGTCGAGCCAGAGCCATACGACGAGCGTGGGGACGCCGGCCCGTATCCCGGCGGCCGTGGTGCCCGCCCCGCCGTGGTGGATCACCGCCCGGCAGGCGGGAAAGACGGTCACGTGGTTCACCGCGTCCACGATCTTGACGTGGGGATCGGCCGGGATGCCGGTGAAGTCGTTGGGGCCGCTGCAGATCAGGGCCCGCTCGCCCAACTGGGCGCAGGCGGCGCTGACCACGGCGACGGTCTCGGCCGGGGACGAGACCGGCGTGCTGCCCAGGCCGAAGTAGACGGGTGGGGTGCCCTCGCCGATCCACGACAAGACCTCCTCGTCGGCCGGCGTCGACAGCTCGAGCGTCAGCGCACCGACGAAGGGCCGCCGGGCGGCGGCCTCGCCCCATTCGGCGGCCAGCCCGGGCACGAAGATCTCGTCGTAGGCCTGAATCTCCAGCGGCCCAGCGTCCTTTGGGGCCGGCGGCGTCTCCGGCAGGCCGAGGGCCTGGCGCTGGGCCACCTCGGCCTGCTTGGCCACATTGGACAGCAGCCCCCCGGTCGGCAACAAATGCGCCGGGAAGAAGTGCAGCGCCGCCAGCGGAATGCCATGGCACTCGGCGACATTGGCGGCGAGGTTCTGCTCGTTCATGCCGGCGACCAGCAGGTCGGCCCCCGCGGTCACCGACGCCAGCGCGGTGTTCTTCTCCGCCGAGACCCCGAACACCTGCTCCATGATCTCGGGCAGCCCACCCAGCGGGTTCTTGGCGTGGTGAATGAGGCTCGCGGCCGCGTCGATCCGCTCGCGCGTGTCGCGCCCGTAGGCCACGGCGGCCAGCCCGGCCGATTCGACGAAGCCCACCATGTTCGGTGGGACGGCCATCGTCACGTCGTGGCCGCGCCGCAGCAACTCGCGACCGGTGGCGGCGCACGGCTCGACGTCCCCGCGGCTTCCGTAGGCGGCCAGCACGACTTTCATCAGTGGATCGTCTCCCTCGACCGGCTCAGCGCCACTTGATCCCGCACCCGATCGACGGCCGCTGGTCGGGGTCGACCGGCCGTCCCGCGAGCACCGCGTCGACCGCCGCGCGCACGTCGGCGGCGGTCACCGGCAGGTCGTTGCCCGGGCGGGAGTCGTCGAGTTGGCCGCGGTAGACGAGCCGACGCTGTCCGTCGAAGACGAAGGTGTCGGGGGTGCAGGCCGCGGAGAACGCGCGGGCGACGCCCTGGGTCTCGTCGTAGAGGTAGGGGAACGTCCAGCCGTGGCGGCGGGCCTCGGCGGCCATCTGCTCGGGCCCGTCCTGCGGGTAGGTGGCCACGTCGTTGCTGGAGATGCCCACCATCGCGACGCCCCGCTCGGCCAGGTCGCGGCCGAGTTGGGCGAGCCCGGCGGCGACGTGCTGCACGTAGGGGCAGTGGTTACAGATGAAGGTCACGACCAGCGCGGGACCGGTGAGCCCGTCGAGGCCGACCGTGGCGCCGGTGGCCGGTTCGGGCAGCGTGAACGACGGCGCGGGGGTCCCGAGGGCGAGCATCGTGGACTCGGTGGCCATGGCCGCCACAGTAGCGGCTGGCGCGCCCGCCCACCGAACGAGGGATTGGCGCGGGCTCAGGCCCGCTAGCGTCCCTGGTTGACCTTGTTGGCGGCGAACGTCGCGGCCTGCGCGGTCATCCCGGACTGGATGTAGGACACGTGGGCCATGATGTTGCCGCCCCCGGTGCAGATCGGGTCGTCGGGGGCGCACAGGCTGATCAGCTTGCCGGCGTACAGCGGGCTCAGCGTCGGCAGCGGCTGGCCGCCGTACAGCATGGTCGAGAACCCGCTGGACGGCTCGCCGAACAGGGCGACGGCGGCGACGTGGTCGGCGACCGGGGGAGGCATCGCCACGCTCGCCAGGTCGATCACCGTCGCACCCTGGGAGTAGCCCCCCAGGACCATGCTGGTCTTGGGGCAATTGGCGGCGGTGGCCTGGATGTGGGCGCTCGCGTCGTCCCCGCCGGCCGACGAGCTCCCGTGGTAGTCGTCGTTGGCCGGGTAGTTGACCGCGTACGCCGTGACGGAGCGTCCGGCCAGATCGGCGGTGAGCGAGTCGACGAAGGACTGGCCGACGTCGCCCAGGCCCGGGGCCTGATGGGTGCCGCGGGCAAACACCACCTCGACGTCGGAACAGGGATCGGCGGCGGCGGTGGGGGCGACCAGGGGGAGGCTCAGCAGGCCCCAGGCCGTCGCGACAACGACGGCGAGGAGGCGAGCAAGGCTGCGTGCGCTCATTGGCGCATCCTGCCACAGCCACGCGGACGGCAGCGCCGGCGGCCTTTTTCGACGTGCGTCCAGTTACGCGCCGCAAAGCCGAGATTTTTGGGCAAAGATTCCCTACAGTTTGTTTGCCGACGTGCGGGTGCCGTCCCCAAGTGCGCGGCGCGTGAGTAGGTGCAGAGGGGAAGACACGCAGCATGAGTTTTCTGATGCTCCCGCCGGAGATCAACTCCACGATGATGTTCTCCGGCGCCGGTGGCGCCCCGATGCTGGCCGCCGCGGCGAGCTGGGAGGGTCTGGCCGGTGAGCTCGGTACGGCGGCGCAGTCGTTCTCCTCGGTGACCTCGGACCTGGCCGCCCAGGCGTGGCAGGGGCCGGCCTCGGCGGCGATGCTCGAGGCCGCGACCAGGTATTCGGGGTTTTTGACGGCGGCCACCACCCACGCCCAAACGGCCGCCACCCAGGCCCAGGCGGTCGTGAGCGTGTTCGAGGCCGCGCAGGCCGCCACCGTGCATCCCGTGGCGGTGGCCGCCAACCGCAGCCAGTTCGTGCGCCTGGTGTTCTCCAACCTGTTCGGGCTGAACGCGCCGGCGATCGCGGCCGCCGAGTCCGAGTACGAGCAGATGTGGGCCGCCGACGTGGCCGCGATGGTGGGCTATCACGGCGGCGTGTCGGCGGCCGCCGCGCAACTGACCACCTGGCCGGCCGCGCTGCAGGGCCTGACGGCGCAGCTGTCCGGCGCGGCCGCGGTCAACCCGGTCGCCGCGGCGATGGCCAGCCCCGCCCAGACCGTGAGCGGCAGTGTGGGCCAGGCCGAGCAGGCCGTGCTGAACGTGATCAACGCGCCGACCGAGCTGCTGCTGAACCGCCCGCTGATCGGCAACGGCACCAACGGTGCGGCCGGGCAGGCCGGCCAGGCCGGCGGGCTGCTGTGGGGCAACGGCGGCACCGGGGGGACGGGCACCAGCGCCCATCCCACCGGGGGTGCCGGCGGTGCGGCGGGGCTGATCGGCAACGGCGGTACGGGCGGGGCCGGCTACAACACCGGCACCAATGCCTACGGGGGGCCCGGCGGCCAGGGGGGGTTGTTGTTCGGCAACCCCGGCATCTCCGGCGCCAACGGCACGGGCACGACGACCGCCACCGTGCCGCTGAAGGTCTATCAGCTCACCGAGCCGATCGTGTACGCCTCCGTCAACGGCGGTCCGACCGTGCCGCTGCTGGTCGACACCGGTTCCACCGGCCTGGTGATCCCGCTGCGCGACATCGGGATCTGGAACCTGGGCCTGCCCAATGGGATTGGCATCAGCGGCTACAGCGGGGGACTGGACTACATCTACCTGACGTTCAACGCGCCGGTGGACCTCGGCGGCGGAGTGGTCACCTCGCCGACCGCCATCGACGTGCCCATCATCTCCTGGCCCACCAGCCTGGCCAACTTCCCGACGTCGTTCAGCCAGTTCTTCGCCCCCGACGGGGTGGTCGGCGTCATGGGCATCGGCACCAACGCGGGCGGCCCGGGCCCGAGCAACCCGCTCACCGCGCTGCCGGGCACCCTGCACGACGGCGTGCTGATCAACGAGCTGAACTACACGGACTCGACGACCGGTGCCAACTCCATGACGTTCGGCTCCCAGCTCGATGTGTCGAATGCGCAGTCCCCTGGCAGCCCGGTCGCCACGGTGAGCGGCGCGCCGATCACCACCCTGCAGATGAAGGTCGACGGAACGCCCTACAACGTTTCCTCGACCGTCGACACCGGCGGCGTGCAGGGGACCTTCCCGATCAGCGGTGTCCAAACGGGATCACAGATCGATGTGTACGCGAACAATGCGCTGCTGTACTCGTACACCTACAACGGCGGCAACGATGCCTACTACCCGATCTACTCACCGGGGATCATGAACACCGGCGCGATACCGTTCTGGAACAACCAGGTGTACTTCTCGAACGCCGGCAACGGCTCGATGACCTTCTACCAGTGACGCGCGGCACCCTTCCGCGCGGCGCCGACTCCTCTTGCAAGCGGACGTGTTTCGCGCGCTGAGCCGACCGCAGCAACCCCGCCACCCGGGCGCACACCGTCTATGAGTTTGCTATGTCGGTGCACGTACGACCCGCCGCCGGCCGGGTCGCCGTCCTAGGCTTCCCGTTGTCGCAACGGCGATTTCGGCGGGAAGGACGGGGCAGGGGATGAGCTTCTTGGCGTTCCCACCCGAGGTCAATTCCGCGCTGATGTTCTCGGGCGCGGGCGGCGGCCCGATGCTGGCCGCCGCCGCGTCCTGGGACGGGTTGGCCGACGCGCTGGACTCCGCCGCGCGGTCCTTCTCCTCGGCCACCTCGGGGCTGGCCGCTCAAGCCTGGCAGGGGCCGGCCTCGGCGGCGATGCTGGAGACCGCGGCGCGCTACACCGGGTTTCTGAGCGCCGCCCAGGCGCGCGCCCAGACCACCGCGACGCAGGCCCGGGCGATCGTCGGCGCGTTCGAGTCGGCCCAGGCCGCCACCGTGCACCCGGTGGTCGTGGCCGTCAACCGCAACCAGTTCGTCGCGCTGGTGGTCTCCAACCTGTTCGGGCAGAACGCCCCGGCGATCGCGGCCGCCGAGGCCGAGTACGAGCGGATGTGGGCCGCGGACGCGGCGGCGATGGTCGGCTACCACGGCGCCGTGTCGGCGGCCGCGGCGCAGGTCTCCGCCTGGCCGACCACCCTGCAGGGTCTGTCGACGCGGGTCACGGGCGCGGCGGCCACCGTCAATCCCGTCGCGGGCCTGCTGACCAGTCCGGCGCAGACCATTGGCGCCGACCTCGGCCAGGCCGAGCGGGCCGTCCTGAACGTGATCAACGCGCCCACCGAGCTGCTGCTGGGGCGGCCGCTGATCGGCAACGGCGCCAACGGGGCGGCCGGCACCGGGCAGCCCGGCCAGGCCGGCGGGCTGCTGTGGGGCGACGGCGGCACCGGCGGCTCGGGCGCCGACGGGCATCCCGGCGGGGCCGGGGGCCCGGGCGGTCTGATCGGCAACGGCGGGACCGGCGGCACCGGCGGCGCGGGAT
>Ga0307441_1000722_pt1 | contig 11651 bp, 13 predicted proteins | sample SalMarWE160420MG_FD_202149 | JGI IMG/M metagenome (GOLD analysis project Ga0307441, IMG submission 202149) | Salt marsh sediment microbial communities from the Plum Island Ecosystem LTER, Massachusetts, United States - WE1604-20 | ecosystem: Environmental > Aquatic > Marine > Intertidal zone >... | reverse complement strand
TTAGATAGATGACAAAATAACATTGAAACTATATGAGACCAGCTATTTATTCCTTTATTGTGTTTATCTGTATCATATTGCTTTACTACTTTTGTAAATCCTTTTCTATCCATATGATTTAATATCTGACTGAAAAGTGTTACTTTTACCATTGATCCCTCCGTAAAGTTTGGTGGTTTATTTTTGGTCAAAACAAATTTACCAACTTTACTAGAGGGATTCTTTTTTATTTATTTTGGACAGATATGTACAAAACAACTATTTTATGTGCTTTTGATTAGAAATATTTTTAATTTAAGCAATAAATAATAAGCTGCGATATTTAAGCACGGGGATTTTATAACTACACTTGGACACTTGTGGGAACAAATCGAAATTGATAATTTAAATTAATATTAAGTAATACCGGAAAGTTAAATAAAAACTATGTTGGAATTATCAAAAATTTTATTCAGGATAATTTGAAATTAAAAGGAAATATTATTTAGTATAAATATATGTTTGATGTAAAAGGATAATATATGTATCAAAATATTTTTCAATATTTTCCAAACGAATTTACTTTTTTTGAAGGCATATCAAAAGATACAATATTTGCTACGCTAACAACAATAGGAATATTTATAATTGGTTATATTGCCAGTAAACGTTTTGAAAGTTGGAAGGAAAACAAAAGGCTCAGAGAATACAAAGAATACTTTATTCACCATTTAAAATCATTACTACCCAAAATAGACAAGCAAATTATTGAATATAAAGAATTATCAGAAATGATAACGGCTACTGAAAGAAAAGATCTATCTTTGGGCGAATCATTAAGAAGTTCTTTAATAGGTTTTCAAGACCTTCCTTTTAATGATATTTACAGAATATTAATAACAAAATCTAAGAAGAAGGGTAAAGAAAAATATGAAGTGTATAATCAATTAATTGATTGTTTAAACTATTTTGATCACCAACTTGAATATGCGGTTAAGAATTTTGATGAATATTTATCAAGCTATAATCAATATGTATTTGATTGGGAAGAAAATGGAGATATGATTTTGCGGAAACAAGATGAATTTATTTCGATAGCTAATAGATATAATATAGATATTGAACAAGATAAGGTTTTGTCTGATTTCATAGCCATAATTCATAAATGGCATCAAAAAAAAGATGGGGGTAATGTCGATATTTTTGAAACTGAATTTGTTGAACCACTACGTGAATTGTGCAAAAATAATATTACTGACCCGCGATCTATTATCTTGATGAATTATGTTATAAAAACTTCTCGAGCTATAGTAAAACTAAAACACCTAAAAACATTATATTCTGAATATTACTCAAAGGAAGAAAATCGGCTCGAAGAAAAGAAGGATGTATTTATAAAGGCAATTAAATACTTTGAATAATATTATATATAACCAGCACCTCAACACCGTTATGCAAAAAGTCAAGAGTTAAAAGAAGTTCTTTAATATATTTTTTATAACTGATAACAAAAAGAATTAATCTGTTATTAACAGTCTCCATTAAGGCGCTGCAAATGTTTTTCAAAAACCAAATAAAGTAAGACTGTTCTCAGCGGCAGCTGAAGCATAAATAGTTATATACTCAATTTTACAAAAGGAGTGATTTATGATAAATTCCAAATTCTTGATTACTTTAAGTGCCGTAATATTAGGACTAATTGGGATTTGTCTAATTTTTCTTCCAAATGATATTGCTCATTTTATTAGAATAGATTCGGCAAAATTTATCCCGCTTATTTTGCAGCTTTTAGGAGCCGTATATTTTGCTTTTGCAGTTTTAAATTGGATTGCAAAAGATAGTTTAATCGGCGGTATATATAATCGGCCTATTGCAGTCGGAAATTTTACGCATTTTTTTACCGGCGGACTTGTATTATTTAAAGAAGCATCTTCCGTTCACCTGCCGTCAATTATTTGGCTTATATGTATTTTATATCTTTTATTAGCATTATCCTTCGGCTCATTACTTTTTAAACACCCGATAACAAAGACAAAATAATGATGACTGATTTTTCGTTTAAATTCATCCGGAAATCCTAAAATGAAGTTTTATCACATGTATTAAATAATTATTTTAAGATTTTATAAGAGGCGTTTGCTTAAGTGGAATCGCATAAAGATAGGTAGTAAATATCGTATATTCTTATTTGGAACAGAAGTAGATATTCTCTATCGATTTTAATATTCACCAATTTGAAGAAATATGATTTAAATCCGGGTGGCACAAACAGATATAATATTATATAAAGTAAATATGATAAACTGCTGTTAATAATAAGTTAAAATTTACCTTTAAAAAAATTTATTTTATTTATCACTTTCTAAAAACTTGATAGCAACGCCATCATTATGTGCTCAACCCGGTATGTAAAAAGGCAACTTTACATTTAATTATGTTTTAACACTTATGTTATCATATTTAAAGAAAAAGTGAAACATTATGAGCTATTATTTTGCAGCCAACATAAAAATAAAAGATAAAGTTGGTTACAAAAAATATATTGACAAAGCCGATGAAGTGTTTGCAAAATTTAACGGGCAATATTTAGCTGTGGATGACAAACCCAAAGTAATTGAAGGAAGATGGAATTATACAAGAGCTGTAATAATAGAATTCAAATCTAAATCAGATTTTGAAAAATGGTATAATTCAAAGGAATACCAGGAGATATTAAATTATCGACTAAATAATTCTGACTGCGACACAATTCTTGTAAAAGGGAAATAGATTTTTAAATTCTCGGGGATTAAAAGATGGTAATCAAAGCTAAGTTAAAGAATTGGGGAGGATTATTATTAGCAGCTTTATTTATCATTCTAAGCGTCTTAAATTTTTTCAGAATTGATTCAGTCTCTCATTCGGCAAGCGATACATTAAGACCATTCATCATACAGACGTTGATTTTACTTATGATATTCATGCTGGTTTATTTTTCTGCTTTTAAAAAGAAAATCTAATAATAATTATTAGCAAGAAATAATCTAAATTGATAATATTTAAGAACTTTTATTACTCTTATTATGAAGGCTATGAGGATTTATGATGAAATATATTCATAGCGTGAATTATTTTCGCACCATTTTGGAATTTACAAATTGCAATTAGCTAATACTTACTTATTTTTATAAAAATATTAGGAATAATTATTGATTAATAAAATTCAATAAACGGGGTTCATATGACATTATTTCTATTATATATTACATCTATTTATTCTACGGAATATTATAATAACTCAATTAATAAGGCTTCAAAACTTAGCAAAACAAATTCATCAACTATTGAATATTATATGAGTCGATTAACTAAAATATTAATAAGACTTTAACATCATTTATATCAAACTTCTTAACAAATGACGGGGAACGAAAATGAAAAAATTATTTTTCTTTTTGGCATCTATAATTATTTATACATTTCCAGTACTAAGCAACCCGATTGTACTTCCCAAAGCATATATATCCGAATTGAAATTTGATATAAATAATAACTGGGTATTGGAGATTTCTTTTGAAGCAGAAGCTCCTTATTATCATCAACAATACGACAGTATTTGCATTTCAACATCATACGGTTTTTCAAGAATAAATTTAGAATATGTTAAGGACAGCAGTTTAATCATGGTTGTAGATTCCGATAGTTTACTGAAACCTTTAGCCATAAATAAAAGCGGTGATTGTATAAAACTGTATTCATATATTTCAAATCAATATTTCGAAGATGCGGGAATTGATTCTTTAATTTTCGGTAATTTTAAAGGCTCAAAATTCGATTCAATTCCGTCAGGCTATTCAATCGCAAGAATTTATCTTAACACGTTTACACTTGATAAAAGCCCGACAATAGGTCTGCCCAACGATACCATAGGTACATGCGGGACACTAACAGGATTCATGTACGATAAAAATAATAATTTAATTTCCAGCGGTACTTTCATTCTCAATAACCCGATAATATTTCAAAATAACAGTATGTTTTCTACAAAAGTTTTTTCAAGAAAATTTACTGTCGAAGGAATGCTGCAGCAAACTGCATGCTGTACTTTTAGAGGAATTGTATTTGATACTTTAAGGTTAGATGTTTATCCCGATTCTATTTATTACCAGGATATACATATATCATCCGACATTGTCGTTGGAATAAAAGAAAGAAAGACTGCAGAGGGTAAGAATTTTAATATAATTAATTACCCTAATCCGTTTAACTTATCAACAACTTTTTATGTGAAGGTACCGAATCAATTTGCTGGGGAGCAAGGGATTATAAATATTTATAATGTTAACGGTCAATTAATAAAAACAATTAGGGTAAAAGGAAATTCAAGAGTTACTTGGGATAGTAAAAACTCATTCGGGCAAATATTATCTTCGGGTGTTTATTATTATCAATTTGTCTTAGGCAGACAAATAATTAAAAACGGCTCAATGATACTTTTAAAGTAATATGAAAAAATATTATTTATTATTCTTTTTTCTATCTTCCACAATATTAGCACAAACTACGGATTTTTTTAAGGAAGATATAACATTTTATATGGATAGTATTTATTTCAGAGTTAACGGAATTTATTGGTTTGCTAATAACTCCGGCAAACCGATTCGAAATAATATCTTCTATCCTTTCCCAAATTATTCCAACGAAAAAATCGATTCAATTACTGTTTTCAATTTATCCTCGGGAATAAATGTTAATTTTGTCCATCAGGGGAAGCACGGAATTTCATTCGACATGTTTTTAGAACCTCACGATACGGTTATTTTCCAAATTAAATACAGACAAAAATTAATCAGCGATAGCGCCGTATACATTTTAAGAACCACACAAAATTGGTCAAAGCCATTAAAGTATTCCGAATATAAATTAATTGTTTCGAAATACTTTAAAATAAGCAAATTCAGTTATCCCCCGTTAAAATCTTATGAAATACAGAATAAAAAAATTTATTTTTGGGAAATGAAAAATTTTATGCCGTTAAAAGATATGATATATAATTTTTAAAATAATGCTAAATTTTCCAGGCTGTCTTGGTCAACACTTTTATATCTAAAATATAGAAAATGGGTGCAAGATATCTGAGTAGTTAGATTAAGATCAAATTATTTACTTTTACAGAATGAAATATCATAGTATAGAAAAGAAACTCTTTAACGAATTTTTTCATTCAAATCCATCTATTCAACAAAATCCTAAATCAGTTTTTGAAAATCTTTTATTTTAGTAATAGATTTACAGCATGATAAAAAAGAAGATTTCAAAAATTCCGGTTGAAGAAGCTAATTATTGTATTGTCGACGTTGAAACGACCGGTCTTTCACCCCAGAGAAACGGCGTTATTGAAATCGGACTCGTTAAGGTTTCCAATTTAAAAATAATCGACACTTACCATTCGCTTGTAAATCCTGGTAAAGATATTCCCTACTTTATCACACAGCTTACCGGAATTTCTAACGACGATGTTTATAACGCTCCTTTTTTTGAGGATATCGCTGATGAAATAACCGAGTTTATCGGTGATGATATTTTAACTGCACACAACTACTCTTTCGACAGCAGTTTTCTAAGAAAAGAATTTAGATACTGTGGCAAAGAACAATTAAACAATTTAAATCTGTGTACTCTTAAATTGTCACGTCGTCTTTATCCAATGCTGAGGAGTAAATCTCTCGGTTCGGTATGCAAACATTTGAGATTAAAAAATACGGGTGAACATAGAGCCCTCGGCGATGCGGAAGTTACTGCCAAGGTTTTAATTAAAATGATAAAGGATTTAAATAAAAATCATGAAATAAAATATGTTAATGAGCTGATTAATTTCCAATCTGTCCCTCAGAATTATATGAGACAGGTTAAGATAAAAAAGCAGCTTGGCGAGGACGTTTCTGTTCTCCCGGATTCCCCCGGCATTTATTATTTTCTTAATTCAAGAGACGAAATAATTTATATAGGCAAAGCAAAATCTTTAAAGAACAGGGTAAAATCTTATTTTTCACCAACAGCTCCGAGAAAAGCAAAAAAGATAATTAAGCAGGCATCTAGACTTAAAATTGAAATTACCAACTCCGAATTAATTGCTTTATTAATGGAAGCCGAACTAATTAAAATTATAAATCCCAGGCATAATGTAATGCTTAAAGGATACGGGAATAAATATTTTTTAAGGATAACAACAACTCATCAATTCCCTGCAGTAGAAATTTGTAATTATTTTGACTTCGACGGCAACGATTATTTCGGTTTGTTTATATCCAGGAAGAAAGCGGATTTAGTCCATGAAATGATAACAAAAACTTTTGCTCTCCGTGAATGCACCGATAAGGAGCTTGCAAAAGGCAAAGTATGCTTCCTTGCAGAGATTGATAGATGTACGGCGCCGTGTGTTAAAAAAGTGAAACAAGAATATTTTGATGAACTTGAAAAGGTTTACGACTTCCTTTACGGTAAAAACCAATTTGCATTAAATCGCTTGATAAATAAGATGAAGGAATTTTCAGAAAAGCAGAAGTATGAAAAAGCAGCGGAAGTAAAACAATTAATAGACATGATACTTTCTCAAACGCATAAATCTTCTCTTCTGGCTGAGCCTGTTAACCTTGCAAATGTTATGTTTGAAATAAATGAAGGCTTCGGGAAAGATTATGTCTTAATGATAGCAGGAAAAATTTATATTAAAAAATATGCAATAAGCAATAAAGATTATTTTGATGAAGCCCTGGATGATTATTTTGAAAATACAATTCATTCAAATGCACTTCCCGACGAAGAGGACCTTGAGAAAATGAAGATAACATTAAATTGGCTGATCAAGAACCGCAACAAAATAAAAACCTTTTATTTGAAGGAATTTAAGTCTAAAGAAGAATTATTTACAAAGGCTTCAAGTTTCAACCTGTTCACCACTCCTCCCAAAGCATCAACTTTCGATATTAAAAATTTCCTGCCGGAAGAAAGCTTAGCTGAAAAAGCGGAAGTTTAAATTTTATGTGAACTGTTCGACCACTTTTTCAAAAAAAAATTTACTTTGTTATAATCGTAACCCTTTTCTTTCTCAAGCTCACCCGTATCTTTTGATTTTAATAATTTTCCGTTTTTATCCAGAATAAAGACATGAGGATAACCTTCAATCTTAGGATACTTTGATAAAACTTTTTCGTTCTTATTTTCTTTGCTGTAATTTACTTTAACAAATACATAATGTTTTTTAAGATATGAGTAAAGATCTTTATGCGATTCGTAAAATTTGTCGATTCGATGGCACCAGATGCACCACTCTCCTCCCACATCCACATAAATTCTTTTATTTGTTTTCTTAGCTTCGGCTATTGCATCTTTAATATCTTTAGCTGCATTTCTTGAAGGGTCAAAACTGGGAAGAATTGCAGTTCCTTTTTTGATTTTATTTACACCTTGCGGATATAAATTAATTGAGATAAAGAAGAAAGCAAAAAGTAAAATCAATAATTTAAATTTCATAATAGCTCCTGAGTTGAAAAATAAACTGTTAAAATTAGTAATTATAATTTTACACTCAAACTTTATTTTTTAAAATAAAATCCGAGCAATTGTTATAAGATTTGAATCTGTAAAAGTCTGTGTTAACTGCGTCATCCGTATTTAATCAAAAATTTTTTATTTGAATTTGATTCATATAATTCAGTTAGTTATAATAGCGAACAAGATCTTCAATCATTTAAAACCATTAGGAACAATATGAACTTTGCCAAAAGATTGGATAGACTTCCTCCGTACCTTTTTGCTGAACTTAATTCAATTAAATTGCAGAAAAGGCAGCAAGGTATCGATATGATTGATCTTGGAATGGGCAACCCGGATCAGCCGACACCTAAGTTTATTATCGATAAATTAAAACAAACTATCAATGATCCGAAGACACACCGATATTCCCGTTCAAAAGGAATAGGCGGAGTGCTGAAAGCTATTTCAAGAAAATATAAACGTGATTTTGATGTCGATATAGATCCGGAAACCGAAGCAGTCGCAACAATCGGCAGTAAAGAAGGTTTAGCTCACTTATGTTTAGCTCTTCTTGATGAAGGCGATGTTGTTTTAGTTCCTAATCCTACATATCCCATTCACATTTACGGAGTAACATCCGCAGGTGCAAATGTAATTTCAATTCCATTGAGTGCAGAGCATGACTTTATTCCGGACATTTCTTTAATAACCAGGGATATGTGGCCGCGGCCTAAAATATTAATACTAAACTTCCCGGCAAATCCGACAACGGCTGTTGTTGATCTGGATTATTTAAAAGAGATAGTAGCCTTTGCAAAAAAAAGCAATTTAGTAATTGTTCACGATATGGCTTACAGCGACATAGTTTTCGACGGAACAAAAGTACCTTCAATTCTTCAAGTGCCTGGGGCAAAAGATGTGGCCGTAGAGTTTTTTACGATGTCTAAAAGCTACAATATGGCCGGATGGAGAGTCGGGTTTTGCGTTGGAAATCCCGAAATATGCAAAGCACTTGCAAAGCTTAAAAGTTTTTATGATTACGGAATTTTTACACCGATTCAGGTAGCAGCTATTGCCGCATTGGATTCCCCTCCTTCCGTTACCACGGCAATTGCCGAAGTTTATAAAAAAAGGAGAGATGTTCTGGTTGACGGATTAAACAACATCGGATGGAATGTTAAAAAACCGAGAGCAAGTATGTTCGTGTGGGCACCTATTCCCGATAAGTTCAAAGAAATGGGGTCGCTTCAGTTTTCAAAATTATTAATTGATAAAGCTGAAGTTGTCACTTCTCCGGGAATTGCTTTCGGAGAGTACGGCGAAGGATATTTAAGAATTTCTATGGTGGAAAACGAACAAAGGATAAAACAAGCTGTTCGAAATATTAAAAGATTAATGGAAAATAAAAATTATTAAACTGAAATGAGAAGTAATGCTTCGAAAGATTTAAATAAAATTCTTAATGATAAAACTTCAGGCTCCACCGAAATTGTTCTAAAATTAAATGATTATTTTCATAATCATACCGGCAATTTAAAAGAAATAACTTCCTCAATAAAAAAAGCTAAAGAAAAATTATCCCATTTCGCAGTTATTAATAATTATCTTAATAATTTGCAAAAGATGGTTCTAACTAAAGATTTCAAAAATATTTCAAATTTTACAACAGAATTCAAAATCGAAATAGAGAAAAAATATCAACGATTATTTAAAAATTCACGAAAATATTTATCAGATGTTAATTACATACTGACTTTATCAAACAGCACAACTCTTCTTGAAGTTTTTAAACGCTTGGGAAAAAATAATAAGAGGCTAAGAATTGTTGTTGCAGAATCAAGGCCGAAAAATGAAGGGCGGTTGTTTGCACAAGCCTTGATTAAAAGCAATATCAAAGTTGAATTTATTACGGATGCAATGATCTCGCTTTACATCTCTAAAATTGATGCAGTCGTTTTAGGCGCCGATGCAATCTTAAGAAACGGCAATGCTATTAATAAAACCGGCAGTAAAGCTGCTGCATTACTCTGCAAAAATTACAATAAGCCCTGCTATGTAATTACAACACAAGATAAATTCACCTCTAAAAATAAATTTAAACAAATGAAACAAAATCCAGATGAAGTTTGGAAATTTAAGGGTCATGACATCACAGTAATCAATTATTATTTTGAAGAGGTTGAGAAGCAATTAATTACTAAAATAATTACCGATTAATCCAACTAAATATCTATTAATTCGTTATTCAAAATATAATTAAAAATTTATAAGCCATTGAAATAGTACTTTAATATTAATCATAGTTCCATTTAAACGTAATATCTAAGGTATTTGTCAGTCTGAGCGAAGTCGAAGACTAAAAAATTTGTAATTCATGGTTCGACTCCGCTCGCCATGAAAATAAATTACTTTTAAAACAAATTATATATAAAGGGCATTTTTAGATATTTTCAGTTTCTAAAAAACAGTATCTATTTTAAAAATTTCATTTCTTTTGGAACTCTGAACCCTTAATAATAATTTTACAAATAAAAATTTTGGGAAATCTGATGAAATATTTCAAATATATTCTAATGTTTTTTTTCATTGCTTCTGTTTCAACATTCAGCCAGCAGAAAGAACTTACAATAAAACAAGTCACTATCGAATCACGTTCACTTTATCCAAAACATCTAGCTCAGTTGCAGTGGAGACCTGGAACAGATGCATTCACTTATGTAGAATATAGCAACGGCGGCGAACTGGTTCAGGAAAATGCAAGAACCGGTAATAAGCAGAGTATTCTCTCTTTACTTAAACTTAATACTAAATTAAATGAGTTTAAATTATCACCGATAATAAGTTTCCCATCAATTGAATGGATTGGGAACGACGATATTAGATTCTGGAACGGAGATTCACTTTATGAATATAATTTTAATGAAAATTCAGTCAAATTGTTAAATGATGTTTCTAATGGTGCAGAGAATATGGATATCTCTTCTGATAATTCAGTAGCATATACAATTAAAAATAATTTATATATAGCAGTTAATAAAAAGCAATATCAAATTACTGACGATAAGAATGAAGGGATATTAAACGGACAGTATGTTGCCAGAAATGAATTCGGAATTTTTAAAGGAACTTTCTGGTCGCCGAAATCACATTATTTAGCTTTTTATAGAAAAGATCAGTCTATGGTAACAGATTATCCTATTGTAAACATTAATTATCGTCCCGCTAAAGTTGAAAATATAAAATATCCGATGGCTGGAATGACAAGTGAACAAGTAAAATTAGGTATTTATAATATTAAGGAAAATGAAACCGTATTTTTAAAGACAGGTGAGCCTAAGGATCATTACCTAACAGGTGTAGCCTGGGATCCTAATGAAAAATACGTTTATATAGGAATTTTAAACAGAGATCAAAATGATTTGTTTGAAATTAAATATGATATAGCAAATGGAAATCCGGTTGATACATTATTTGAAGAAACAAATCCTAAATATGTTCAGCCGCTTCACGGACCGATTTTCGTTAAAGATCATCCTGATGAATTTATCTGGATTTCGCGAAGAGACGGGTGGAATCATCTTTATCTTTATAATACAGACGGAAAGCTAATTAAAAAACTAACCAATGGTGAATGGGAAGTAACGAAATTGAACGGTGTTGATAAAAATGGAGATAATGCCTTCTTTACTTGTACAAAGGTAAGTCCTCTTGACAGAGATTATTACATGGTGAATTTAAAGTCAGGTAAGATGACAAAATTAACAAGTATGCCGGGTGTTCATAATGTAATACAGGATGAAGCCGGTAAAAATTTTCTTGATACTTACAGCAGCTTAACTGTACCATATAATGTCAATTTAATTAATCGTGAAGGAAAAGTTTTAAGAAAAATATTTTCAGCAGAAGATCCGTTGAAAGATTATTCAATCGGTAAAACAAAATTCTTTAAACTAAAAAGCAAAGACGGGTACGATCTTTACTGCAGAGAAATTCTCCCGGCAAATTTTGATTCAACTAAAAAATACCCGGTACTGGTCTATGTTTATGGGGGGCCTGGCTGAACTGTCCCCCCAATAGTATACAAAGAGAAAAGCAACTATATTAATAAAAGAAAAAATATAGGAGCAAAAGAAAATGACGGAAAGAATGTCACGAAG
>Ga0307441_1000721_pt1 | contig 11653 bp, 10 predicted proteins | sample SalMarWE160420MG_FD_202149 | JGI IMG/M metagenome (GOLD analysis project Ga0307441, IMG submission 202149) | Salt marsh sediment microbial communities from the Plum Island Ecosystem LTER, Massachusetts, United States - WE1604-20 | ecosystem: Environmental > Aquatic > Marine > Intertidal zone >... | reverse complement strand
AATAATAAAATAATGGAAGAGAATGATTTAGTAATAGAAGCATATGATGTTGAATTTCAGTCGAAGAATGAAGAAATCAAAAGATTAAAAAAAGAAAAAGAAACTCTTACAAGAGATCAAATAAATAATATTCCCTATAAAGAATTAAAAGAGAAATATTATAAAGTACAAACTGATAGGGATATTTATTTTAACAATTGGGAAGAAGAAGTAAAAACAAGTAAAAAATTAAGAGATCAACTTGAGAAATCAAATAAACAACTTGAAGAAAACAATAAAATATTAGACGAACTTAAAAAACCTTTTGGTATAGACTTATATGTTATGGGAGGTTTGAATGAAAACATTAAACCAGACGTAATTGCCGGGATGGATTTTAGACGTAATTTCGGAATGAATAGAGCACATCTTTCTATAGGGGGTTGGGTAAAACCTATTGAAACAGTGGCAGGAGGATTAAAGATCGGGGGAGGATTTAGTTTTGGAAAAGGTAAATAATGGAAAATACTAAATTTGTAAAAGATTTAATTTTAATTATTATTTTAATAGTAATGTTTCAAATGCCGAACATTATATATTATTTTAAAAATAAGAGTAAAAAAAAGGATAAATAAATGCATTCACTATCTTTGTTAAAAGATGTAGATTTGTCACAAGGCTATTTTGATAAACTAATAAAGTCAACGAGAGGAATAAATACAGGGAAAGGGTTTGGGAGTATAAATCCTCCAAAAGGTTTATTTGAACCTGATGAACATTATTATCGATGGAACGTTGATCCTAGAGGTATAAGGGATAGATTCTATAATATAACTTATGATATACTAAGAGATATAGCAAGAAGAGTAGCACCAGTAACTGCAGTACATATTTTAAGAGGTATGCAAGTACGTCCTTTTTCAGTAAGGGCTTATAATGAAGATGAAACCGGATATGTGATAAAAATAAAAGATAAAAAAAGAACACCAGATAGAAAAGAATCAAAAGTAATAGATGAGATTGAAGACTTTATTCTTAATGCAGGATATGTTTTTAATGATGGCACAAATGATGATGAAGATGAAAGAGAAGGAATGCAAGAAGTCAACGATCAGTTAGTAAGAGAATTATTAGGAATAGATCAAGTAGCAGCGACTATACGATATAACAGAAAAGGTAAAATGGTTGATTATTGGTTATTGGACGGAGCTACTATAAAGCGTACTGTAAAAGGAAGAGGATATGAAGGGGATAAAGAAATCCGTTTCGTTCAAGAATTAGATGGGAGAGTTGTAGAAACATTCACAAAAGATGATATAGTATTTTATTATGCAAATAGAAGAGTATCAATAAAACATAAGGGTTACGGATATTCTTATATTGAAATGTGTTTAGATATGATAACATCTTGGCTATTCGGTATGACTTATAATAAAGAGTTTTTTAACACTTCTACTCAGCCGAAAGGTATTCTAACATTTGAGGGAGATAAAATCGATCAAGGTCAATTAGAAGAATTACAAAGACAATGGATTTCTATGTTTCGGGGAATAAAAGGATTATGGAAAACGCCTTTCTTACAATACAATGCAAAATGGCAACCAATTGCTCCTTCAAATCGAGATATGGAATTCAATGAGTATATTCAAATACTATCAAGTTGGATATTTGCAATACATGGAACAGATTCTCAAGAAGTAGGAATGAGATTAAATCAAGCTCAAAATGTGTTAAATGAAAATGTAGAAGGTAAATTAGCATTCTCAAAAAGCAGAGCATTAAGGTTTTTATTATCATCCATAGCTTCTTTTTATAACAAAATTATACAAAAAGATCCTGAATGGAGAAAATATTATTTAACATTTACAGGGCTTGAAGCAAAGGATCAAAAAGCTGAATTAGAAGTAGATGAAAAACAAGTCAAAATTTATATGACAATCGACGAAAAGAGAGCCGAGAAAGATTTAAAACCTTTACCAAATAATGAGGGTGAAATAATACTTGATCCTACATATATACAATATAAAATGCAAAAAGAACAAACTGAACAAATGGGACAAGGACAAGATTTTGGAAATGAAGGAGAGCAGGGATTTGGAAACGAAGAGGAGCAGGGCGGTGAGTTTGAATTAGATGCAAGTAAATTAAAACCAGAAGGTGAAGAGGAAGAAGTAGAAAAGTCTTTAAAAGAGGAATATATAGAAATTATAATTTAAGGAATGTAAATGGGACGTAAAAAGAAAATTGAACAAATAAGCGATAACATAGAATCAAAATTAGGAATAAAACCTTTCGAAGATGAAAATCTAAAAATAGTTTGGTTTACTATGGCTGTCGAAACTATAAAAAATTCATATTTAGTAACTCTTAAATATATCCCTAAGGATTCAAAGCTTTGGTATCAAGATGTGTATTCTCTAAAGAGTACAGAAGAGATAGAAACATTTACAAGCGATGTTATTAAACATTTAATATAAGGAGATAAAATGAGTACAGCTTATTGTAATATAAAATTACAAGGTAAAAATGTATTAACTGAAAAAACCTATCTAGTAACAATGGATATAATAACAAAGAAAGAACAAGATTATTATTTAAACAGCGGAGATTCAGCTGAGTCAATAGACTATAGTGATGTTGCTGATGTAAGATTTATAATGTTTTATTCAGCTTCTCCATTTACATTGACTTTTACAAAAGATGCTGCAATAATAACTATACCCGTTAAAGACGTTTTTATATTAGCTCCTAATGCAATGACAGGATTTGATTCAATAGATTTAACAGCGTTAAGTACAACTGATCAAAAGATAGAAGTTAAATTCTATGGTGAGGGTTAAGGAGGATCGTTATGAAGAAGCTTTTTTTCGTTATATGTATATTATTATGGTTAGGGGTATTTCCAGTTCGTCCTGACGATATTTCCAATGGATTCACTAATTATTTTCATATATATCGAATTGAGACTAGATTTGAATTAGAGAAATCCAGATCGGGGGAGTATAATGATAAGACATTTAGCATTTATTAAGTCTGAATTAACAGAAGGAATAAAAGTTGAATCAGAGCATAAGGATTTAGTAAATAAAATAAGAGAGCAAATAAAAAAATATGGAACAATAAAATTGACAGATAAAGAAATTTACGCAATTATAGCAAAAACTCATATAAAAGAAAAAAGTAATTATTATAAATTATTAAAAAAATATATAGAGCCGAAAGAAATAAAGAAAAGCTATGACTTAGTATTTTTAAAATCAAAAAATTATGATTCAGATCTGATAAAAGCAATACAACAAGCCTCACATAAATATATTAGAAAGATAGGGACAGGGAATAATGCTAGATATATATACAAAGAAAAAGAATTAACAAAAGAACAGTTTCATAAATTCATGGAAGCTCAAGCACAAGAAATGCAGAAATATAGACAAAAAGTAAGTCAACAATTAGGATATGATATAGGAGAGAAAGCGTACCATCAATGGATTAAGTCTTTTGCTAAAAAATTTAGAGAGTTATGGATGAAGAAATATCATCTGTTAGTATTTAAATAAATAATAGGAGAATAAAAATGGAAAATCCCTTTTTACATGATGATGATTTTTTTAAATCAGCCGAGTTACTTGAAGAAGGAATGTTGATTAAACACAAGTATGTTAGAAAGATAGGAAGTGGAGCGAATGCAAAATATATTTACAAGGAAGGGCAAGAAGCTAAAAAACAAATACAAAAAGAAGGAGAGAAGGATACAAAAACTCATTATGAAATTGCCACTGATAAATATATAAAAGATAAACAGACCGGAGGGAAAAAAGAAAAAAAAGGAAAAGCATTTTTTGGAAACTCCGGTAAAAGTGTGGATTATGATTATAGCAGTTATTCGAATGATTTCTCTTTAAAAATAGGAAGTAATACTATTAAAGGAGATTCACTAAGCAATCTGATACAAAAAATACCCAATCAATATAGTACATTGAAAATGAAGAATGGAGTATTTTTTACTGATTATCTGCGTAAACTTGAAAAAGGTGATAAAGATATAAAAGATAAACAAACAGGGGAGAAAGAATATAAAGGAACAGATTCCTCAAGAAAATATCTTGCAAATGAAAAAATACACTATCAATCTTTATTAAAAAAAGAGAAAAGAGGTTCATTAAATAATGTAGAGAAAAGAAAATTAAATGGATTAAAAAGAGATGCTAAAAAATCAGATAGTCAAAGACTAAAAGAATTGGATGAAATTATTAAACAATCAAAAGAATCGGAGAAAAAGAATTGGGATTCTCTTAATAAAGAAATTGCTAGAAAAATAACAGGGAGATAATAATGCAGTTAGTTTTTTATAAAAGTTTGGAATGTATGTGTGGAGCTAAATTTCAAGAAAAGGAAAAATATGAAGAACACATGAAGGGCTGTGATACTGCTAAAGAATATATGTTAGCAGAGGCAAAAAAGAAAAAGAAAAAAACCAAAGGACAGAAAAAAGTTAAAATAGTTATGGATGAATGGAAAAAAGGAAAATTGCATTCAGGTAGTGGAGATAAAGTAAAAGATCAAAAACAAGCGATTGCAATAGCACTTAGTGAAGCAGGATTATCTAAAAATAAAAAGAAAGCAAAAAAAGAAATGATGTTTGGAGTGCCTAAAAAAGACGGATCAGGTAAGGGTATTAGAGCAAATAAATTAAGAAATCCAGAATGTAGCGAAGTCAATAAATCAAAGAAAATAAAATTATCTTTAAAAAAAGCGGTAGGTAGTCATAAATATATTAGAAAAGAGGGGGATAGATATATTTATGATGAACCCACTGGCCCAAAAGGGGGAGGATCACTTCAAGGAAAACCAGGAACAATAGGTAATCTCAAACTTATGCCGGATGGTTATTATTATCAAAATCAATTAAAGATAACAAACGATCCTCAAAAAGCTAAAGAATATATAAATAAAAAACAAGGAAGAGAAGAACTTGTTAGAAAACTTGCTCCTCAAATAGGGAGTATAATAAGAGTAAAAGGTACAAGTAAAAATATAGGAAGAGGTATTGTAGCAAAAGTAGCTGAGATAGATAAAGAAAACAAAGAAGCAAGAATAAAAGATAAAGAAGGAAAATATTATAGAGTAAAACTATCAGATTTAAGTGTAGCAAAAAGTAGTAATACATTTGAAACAAAATATAACTTAATAAAATCAGTTAGAAAAAAATCAATAGTAACATTTTTTAGAAAAGCCAAAGAACTTCCTGTAGGACATATAACAACTTTAAGAAGTGGTCAAAAGGTAAAAAAAGTTGCTAGAGGTAAATGGGTTGCAACATCTGATAAAGATGTAACATTTACTACTATGACTAAAGAAGATATAGAAAAATTAAAAACCGATAAAGTAGTAAGAGATAAATTTATAAAAGATAATCAAGCATTGGTAGCAGGTACAACAGGAAAAATACTAAGAAAGTATTCTGATATAGTTGTTCTTGCTAGAAAAGATGCTTTACAAAATGGTAATGTAAAGTTTTTAGAAGCAATAAAAGGGTTTGATACAAGTAAAGCTACTGCAGGTGCTTTTTTAACATATGTACATACATCTATTGCTAGAGATTTATTTCAAAAGATTAATGCTGAGATTCATGGAAAATTAGGTAAATATATTGTATCATTAGATACTGTAACATCTACAGATAAAGAAGGAAAGGAATCAAAATTGCAAGAAACAATTACTGAAGAACATATCCCTTCAATGAAAGAAGAGAAAGTTAAAAAAGAAATGCAAATAGATGTTGATAAATGGAAAGGAATATTAGAAGAAATAAAATCAACAAAAAAATTAGCACCAAACACTAAAAAACTCATAGATGTGTTGATATCTGGAAAAGCTTTGAATCAAAAAGATATAGCAAAAAAATTAAAGATTTCTCCTGTTGCTGTTAACAAAAAGTTTATGCAACTAAAAGAGATAGCAAAAAAATATATAGTTAAGTCAGCCGAGTTTAAAAAATTTATAAAGTGGTTAAATAATTTTAGTTAATTAATCTTACTTTTTTTATATTATAAATAAAGAAAGGAGAGAGAAAATGAAAACAATAGGAGACTATTTAGAAAAAAATTATAATAAACATTTACCTGAGTTTAGAAAAAAGATTATAAAAGATACTGCAAACGAGATTGCAAAGGATATCGTAAAAGAATATCCTGATGCAGATTTTGAAGGGATAAAAAAAGACATAAACAAAGTGTTATTAAAAGAAGCAAATGAAAATAAAGTTTAAAGAAACTAAATTAATAAATCAATCTAATTTTCAAACTACTCTGATAAAAGCGGTAAATAATATAAATTCATATGAATTATCGGAGTACAGATTTGAACAAGATTATCAACTTGCTTTTATTAAGTATATGGAAGAAATAGTTGACAGTATGGTTACTGGATTAGCCTTAAAATTAGATGTTAATCCTTTGGAAATAAGAAAGTCATATAGATTTTCTCAATTGACTCTTTTGAAAGCTTCCCAAGGGAAGTTATCAGAGGAGTCTTTTTTGTTGAAATCAATTTGGCAGGATTTAAAGGATAAGTATACAAAAGCTATTTCTAATTTTCAAAAGTTCTTTTCTAAATTCAAACCTTTACAACCGATGAAATTATCTGGTAGATTAGTATATAATCCAGAGACTAAAAAAGATTTAACATTTGATGAGTATAGAAACATAGAAACGGGAGTAATGGATTACCTCAAAGATTCAATAGGGGATCCTGATGAAGAATTAGTAGTCAGGGCGGGTTTATTTGCATTACTAAAAAAGAAAATGGAAGATGATAATATATCCATTGAAAAACAAAAACAAATGTCTTATGATAATATATATGATAGATACGGTGATTTTGTAAATGATACTACAAAAGCAAAAAAAGAATTACTGAAAGAAAAACAAATGGGAAAAGCAATCGAGTATGCAAAAAAACATGCAGCAGAATATCTATCTATAGAAGATGGGGAATTAAAAAATAAAATAGTTAAGATGTTTAAAAAACAAATAGTCGGGGGATTAGAAGATGGATTAACAAAGCAAGAAATGTTAAGTCGATTATATTGGATTGATCCTTCAGATGTATTAGGAAAGAGATTTAACGAAGAAACCGTAAATGCATGGAATCGCGATATGAGGAGAATTTGCATAACTGAGTATTCTTTCGCAACAAATGAAGGATATTTAGCAGCAGTAAAAGATGATGCAAAAAAAGGAGAAAAACTATATTTTGTTTATTCAGGTAGATATAATCCTCAAGAAAAACCAAATGAACCTTGTAATAGTTTTCTAGGCAAAGTTTGTTTATTAGTAGACGAGCCGCAGGCTTCGGATGATAGTACGGATCCTTTAGCGGATTTTTTGATTTGGAGCGGAAAAACAAATGTAGGGAGAAGACATAATGAGTGGTGGATATGTTGCCCTACCCATCCTCACTGCACTCATCATTGGTCAAAAATAAATCCTGAATTTCAAGAATGGGATCCTACTACTGAAAGTATAGAGTTAAAAGAGTTTGGGAAATCATTTAATGATGAAGAATTAGATTTAATTAAAAACGATCCTGTAAAAAAAATAATAAATTTTGAAGGATATAAAATAGCTGTAGAATGGAAGAAAGGAGAGACTAGACAATATCCGGGCAGTCCTTATAAAAATTTAATGCATTATGATTACGGTTATTTAAAAAATACTGATAGTCCTGACGGTGAAGAAATAGATATTTGTTTAAATAAACCTATTAAACAAAAGAAAACGATCTATATGTTATTTCAAAAACTAGATAATAAATTTGATGAATTAAAATTTGGAATAGGATTCTCTACTTCAACGGAGTTTAAAAACGCTTATATTAAAACGATGACAAAAGGAATGTTCGGTGGGATAGTTTCTTTGTCTTTAAAGAAGTTTAAAGATGAAATGAAATTTTATTTTAGAAAAAAAGAATTGAGTAAATCAAAAGAAAGCTATATAGATAATATAGAATGGAATAAAGATAAAGCAAAAGAAATAAAACAGAACATATCCTTAATGATAAAAAAAGTAAAAAATTATTTAAATATAGAAACTCCTATTATAGTAAGACTGTATAAAGAACATTCAAAAGGAAAAGAAATAAGAAGTATGCATGATGAGGGTATAATTATTATTTATCAATCTTCTCCAGATTACATTTTTGATTTCTTACATGAGTTAGGACATTTTTATTATCATTATATTAATTTAGATGACAATAAAGAAGTACTAAATAAATTATCAGAAATAAAAAAACAAATAGAAAATAGTAAAGAATATAATAGAATATTTGATAATGAACATACCTTTAGTAATGTAAAAGAAATATTTGCAAATTTATTTAAATGGTGTATATCGGGTAAATTTACAGATATTGCTTATTCTGAAGTATTGAAACAATATTGTCCTTTGGGATATAATTTATTTAATGATTTAAATGATCTTCTACAAAAAGCTTTTATAAAACCTCCTCTAAATAAAGAGGGTAGAATTGATTTTCCAAAAGTACCGATGGGTGCTTCAATTTGGATTACCAAAAATGGGCTCCACATCCCAATCACACGATTTACAGGGGATAAATTTGCTGTAGATTTTCAAGCAGCAAGAAATGCTGGATATGAATTTAGAAAAAAAGAAAGCAGTATTTCTCATTTAGTTTTCAAAATAAATAAAAAAGAAAAAATAGAACCGATTGAAGAGAAAGAAAGACGTTTAACAAAAAAAGAAAAAGAGAAAAAAGAAAAAAGGGAAGCGACTAAAAAAATAAAAGTTGAATTAAGACAACTTCAAAAAGATAGTAAAAAACAAATAATAAGAGCTTTAACGGATAAAGCTAAAGATATTCAATTAAATGAAAAATTAAAAAATGAAATAAAAGAAAAGATAAAAGATTATAATTTAACAGACGAACAAAAAGAAATATATACTCAAGCAGTTATAGAGGAATCAAATAAATTAAGAAGAAGAAATAAATTAAATAATGCAATCAGATTAACAAAAAATAGATCGTTGGGAGCAGATAAGCAATCCCTTAATTTAATCAATCCAACTAATATACAAGATAAATATGATTTAATAAATAAAGTAAAGGATGGTTTATATGAAAAAGGAGATAGTAAAGTATCAATAAAATATACAGCCGATAAAAAGAATATTAAAAATATGGATCAAGAGAAATTGAAACAATTAGTTGATGTATATAAAACATCAATCCAAAAACGATCGGCATTTGAAAAATTAATGAAAAATATAATGAAGAAAAAAACTGAAGAAATACTAAAAATTAAAATTGAAGATATAAAAGTAACAGAAAAAGACATTGCAAAATCAGAAAAACTATTTAAAGCAACAAAAAATAATAATGCAGGAAAATCTTTATATACAGTATTAAGTAAATATTGGAAAGACGGAGGACATCCTCAAATAGAATATCTTGCTAATAAAGCAGCAATGAGACAATTAAATAGTTTGTTAGCAAAAAATATTAGTACACATGTAGATATGAAAAGAATGGTAGAGAGCATCGGTATAGAACGATCTGCTAGATTATTGGCAGTTCATTTAAAAAGAACGCTTGATAAAAAACAATACAACAAATTAAAAGAAAGTGTAGAAACTTATTTTCTTGAAGAAGCTGAGAACATTGAAAATAATACTCTTGAAAAAATACAAAAATTAAAAAATGATGTTAAGAATATTAAAACAAAAACAACAATGGGAAAAGTGTATGATAAAGAAGCTGAATATTCTTTAGTAAAAAATCTAATACAACAAAGAAATATTTTAGGAAGTGCATATGGAATGCTGAAATCAACTTCGGAGTTTTTAAATGCTTTAAAGAAAGCAAAATATAATGAAAAGATTGAAGTTGATTTACCTAACAACAGAAAACAAGCATATGAAGAATATAAAAGCTTTACCTTTTATAAAGATAGAAAAAATACAAAATTAAAAATGCTAGCAACAAAAAATAAAATGGTTATAAATCCTGAAAGTATGAATGAATTTTATTTAAAAGAAAGTAAAATACATAAAGAAAAAAATAAAACATTAAATGAAATAAAACATAATACAAAAGGAATATTAGTAGACAAGAATGGGAATCAATATGTTAAATATATGCCTCCCGGATTTAAAGATAAATTTCCAGATGGTACTCCTATCAGATTAAGACCGAGTCAAAGAAACGATATTCAATTTCTCTTAGCAAATGGAGGTAGAGGAATAACTGCAAGAAGTGTTGGTGCTGGTAAAACTATGGTAGCTGTAGGTTTTCATGCAGAAAGATTAAAAGGAAATCCTAGTTATTCAACAGTAATGGTACTTCCTGATAAAGGAGTAAAACAACAATATAATGAAATAAAAAAATTCACTAATTTAGATGTTGTACAAATAAATGAGGATTTCTCCCCCGATAAAAAAGAAAAGCTATTAAAAAGAACATCGGCGGTAGGTAAAATAATTGTAATGTCTCACACTGATATAGCAAAATATTCCCATATGTTAAAACGTAAAAATATAAATAACCTAGTTATTGATGAACCTCATGAAATATTTTTCGATAAAAACGGAGATATAAAATCAAAAGGAAAAGAAATAATAGGAAATATAAAAACAGAGGATAGAATAGCATTAACAGCAAGTCCAGTACAAGAAAATCCTTCTGATATCTATAATCTTATCAATTGGGTAGATCCTCATGGAGTAGGTAAAAGAGGAAACTTCAGAAGTCAATTTGGTGATAGAGAAAACTACAAATTAAATGGAATGACTGCAAGAGATAATTATTCATTTACAGATATGAGTTTGGGAAAAAGTAATTTAATGAGAGAATATTTCAGAGACATAATTGACTCTTATGTTACTAACGATAATTTAATAAAGAGAGGTTATAGAGTTGATTATAAAAATCCTCAATTAAAAATACCTCCTGAAATGAATAAAAAATTATTAAAACATTTAAACACATCAAAAGCAGGGCTAAATAAATTCCTTGAAGAAACTCCTAGATATATCAAAGAACAATACCCAGCAAGTTGGAAAGAAAGAAGAAAACAAAAGTTCGTAGATAAAATTGTAGCAGATCAAATCAAATTAGCAAATAGAATAGAAGGAAATCCTAAGACAAAAGAATTTATAAAAAATCTAAATACAAAGCTAGATGAAAAGCACGTTGTATATGTAGATGATTCGGAACATTTAACATCAGTCGTAGAATCCTTGAAGAAAAATAATTATCCTGAAAATCAAATATATAGTATGTTAGGCGGGAGAAAAAGTTCAGTAGAAAATAAAACAAATTGGATAGAATCAGAGAATCCGGGAATATTATTTATAACTAGAAAACAAGTAGCAGGACATAATTTACAAGCAGCAAATACTCTTCATAAATTAGGTACTATGTTTACAGGTATTGAAGATATACAAGTTGACGGAAGAGTACCGAGAGGTAATAGAACAGAAGATGTTGATATTATAAATTATTCATATAATACTATGTATGAAAATAATTTAAAAAATAAAGTAAAAGAATATAAGGATAAATTATCTAGTATAGATACTTCATTATTAGTTTATTAAGGAAACATTATGTTAAAAAATTTAGAAAAGTTAATTGTTAATAACTCTTTAGAAAT
>Ga0307441_1000719_pt1 | contig 11680 bp, 3 predicted proteins | sample SalMarWE160420MG_FD_202149 | JGI IMG/M metagenome (GOLD analysis project Ga0307441, IMG submission 202149) | Salt marsh sediment microbial communities from the Plum Island Ecosystem LTER, Massachusetts, United States - WE1604-20 | ecosystem: Environmental > Aquatic > Marine > Intertidal zone >... | reverse complement strand
CGGCGTGAACGATACCGGCCAGGGGCGGTAGCTCGGCCTGCACCATCGCCAGAAGGCCCTCGACGTCGCCGGCGTCGGCGACATCGGCCGCGACGACCCGGGTTTCGCAGCCATGCTGTTCGCGGATGGCATCGATGCGCCGTTGCGCTGCATCGCCGGGCGCGCGGCGGCCGGTCAGCACCAGCTGCCGGGCACCGTGCGCGGCCAGATATCCGGCGATCTCCAGCCCGATCGAGCCGAGCCCCCCCGTCACCAGGTACGTCGCGTCGCCGCGCAGCGCCGGCGGCGTGGCGATCGGCTGCCCCGCCCGTCGAACCAGCCGGGGCACATAGAGCGACCGATCACGCAGCGCCACTTGGTCTTCCGCGCCAGACGAGCCGCGCGGTGCCGATGCCACGTGATCGATCAGCCGCGACCACTCGTCGGGGGTACCGCCGGAAAGGTCCGCCAGGCCGCCCCATACCTGCGGATGCTCCAGCGAGGCGGCCCGACCGAATCCCCACAAACAGCTCTGATCCGGTGACACGGTGTCCGCGTCGGTGACCCGTTGCGCGCCGCGGGTCACCACCCAGATGGGCGCGCGCAGTTCGGCGGCGGCCGCGGCGCGAAAGAGCCGCCGTGTCCCGCCCAGGACCCGGCGTTGCATCCGCAGCAGCGATTCCGTCGAGGGTGTGGTGTCGGAGGACAAAGCCGCGACATGCAGGATCCGTAGCGTGGGATCGTCTGTTACGGCGGCGCGCAACGCGGCCTCGAGCGCTTCCTCGTCCGCGTCGGATGCCGGCAACCCGAGAACCCGGTGCTTGCACCCCTGCGCGCTCAGCGCGTCGACCAAGGGGCGAACCGCATCGGCATCGTCGCCGACGATGAGCCAGGCAGATCCGTCGCCGGCGTCCACCCTGGCGGCCCCGGTGGCGGGTTTCTCCCAGCGCACCTCGTAGCGGTCGTCGGCGATAAGGCGGGTTCTGCGCTGCTGGTCGTTCTGTGCCGCAAGCTTTGTCAGCACCTCCACGGTCTGCCGGCTGGCGCTGGCACCGTCGAGCAGCGCGGCGAGTTCCTCGATCCGGCCGTCCTCGAGCAGTCGCACGGCTTCGGTAGTCGCGGCGGTGTGCTGTTGTTGGTTGGGTCGTTCCCGGTTGTCCCGATACCAGTACTCGCGGTGCTGGAAGGGATAGGTGGGCAGGTCGAGCTTGCGTGCCGGCCCGATGGCGGCGCCGAAGTCGGGCAGGTGGCCGGCGACGTACGCGTCGGCGAGGGCTTCGGCGATCTGGCGGTGGTCGGCGGTGTTGCGGCGCAGCGACGCGATCGCCCGCGGCGCGGTGGCCGGGTCGGGCCAGGCCCGCATCGCCGCGGCGGTGAGCACCGGCTGCGGGCCGATCTCCACCAGCACCTTGCAACTCAGATCGGCCAGCGTGCGCACGCTCTTGGCGAATTCCACCGGTTGGCGCGCGTGGCGACGCCAGTAGGAGCCATCGAGTTTCACGCTCGCGCCGAGCGCGGCGCCGGTGCGGTTGCACACCAGAATCCGTTGCGGCGGGGAGTAATCGAATCGGTTCGCATACGACTCGAATTCGTCGAGGATCGGATCCAGCAGCGCCGAGTGGAACGCGTGGCTGGTGTCCAGCCGCTCACACCGGACCCCGTCGGCCGTCAACCCGGCCACCGCCCGGTCCAGATCCTGCGCGGGCCCCGACAGCACGGTGTTGGCACCGTTGTAGGCGGCCACCGACAGACTCGGGAACTCGCTGGTGAGGCTTTCCACCCGCTCGGGCGCGGTGAACACCGCGACCATCCGACCGCCCGCGGGCAAACTGCCGAAGAGGCGGCCGCGCTCGGCCATCAACAGCGCCCCGTCCTCGAGGCTGAACACGCCCGCGACGCAGGCCGCCGAATACTGGCCCACGCTGTGGCCCAGCACCACGTCGGGTTCAAAACCCCACGACTGCCAGAGCCGGGCCAGGCCCATCTCCACCGCGAACAACGCGGGCTGGGCGTAGGAGGTCTGCCGCAGCGCCTCTTCTCCGCCTGGGCCGTCCGCGTCGAAAATGACGTCCAGCAGCGGCTTTTCGAGAACGTCGGCGACCGCCGCCGCGCAGCGGGTCATGGTCTCGGCGAACACCGGTTCGGTGTCGAACAGCTCCCGGGCCATGCCGGCGTACTGGCTGCCCTGACCGGTGAACAGCCACGCCGTCTTGGGCGTTCTGTCGGATACGCCGCGCACCAGGCCGGGCGCCGGGCGGTCGTCCGCGAGCGCCCCGAGCAACTCGCCGGCGGATTCCGTCGAGTTGACCACCAACGCGGCCCGATGCTCGAAGTGCGCCCGACCCACCCCGGCGGTCAGGCACACGTCGGCCAGGGTGGCCTCAGGGTGCGCGCGCAACCAGCCGCGGTACCGGGCGGCGACCTGCACCAGGGCGGCGGGCGTGCGCGCCGACAGCGGAAGCACGCTGAACCGCCGGTCCCCGGGCGCCTCGACCGGACTCGGCGGCTGCGCGGGCGGGCCTGCGTCCTCGGGCGCCACTGGAGCCTCGGAGATGATGACGTGCGCATTGGTCCCGGCGAACCCGAACGAGCTGACGCCCGCGATGCGTGGCCGGCGGTTCCGCTCCCACGGGGTGGCCTCCCGCACCACCTGCAGCGCCAGCCGGTCCCACGGAATGTGCGGCGACGGATTACGGAAGTGCAGGTGCGGTGGCAACAACCCGTGCTCGAGCGACAGGATGACCTTGATGACGCCCGCGATGCCCGCCGCCGCCTCCAGGTGCCCGATGTTCGTCTTCGCCGACCCGATCAGCAGCGGCCGGTCCTCGTCGCGCCCCTCGCCGAGCACGGCGCCCGCGGCCTGAGCCTCGATCGGATCGCCGAGCGATGTCCCGGTCCCGTGCGCCTCCAGGTATCCGATGTCGCCGGGCGCGACGCCGGCCCGCCGCAGCGCCTGGGCGATAACCCGTTGCTGCGCAATGCCGTTCGGCACGGTCAAACCACCCGATGCGCCGTCCTGGTTGATCGCGCTGCCCCGGATCACGGCCCGGATCCGGTCACCGTCGCGGATCGCGTCGTCGAGCCGCTTGATGACGATGACACCGCAACCCTCGCCGCGCACGTAACCGTCGGCGGCCGCGTCGAATGTCTTGCACCGGCCGTCGGGCGCGAGCATGTGCGCGTGGGAGAAGGTGATCATGGTCGCCGGGGTGAGCAGAACGTTGGCGCCGCCGGCCAGCGCGAGGTCGCATTCCCCCAAAAGCAGCGCCTGGCAAGCCTGATGGATCGCCACCAGCGACGAGCTGCACGCCGTGTCGACGGCCACCGACGGGCCCTGCAGCCCCAGCCGATGGCTGATCCGGCCGACTGCCGCGGCGTTCGACGTCCCGATTGCCATGTAGGCCTCGATCTCGGGATAGGTCAGCTCGCCGGAGGCCATCCCCAGGTAGTCATGGGTGGCCAAGCCGACGAACACGCCGGTGTTGGTGTCCGCCAAAGCCGTTGGCGCGGTGCCCGCGTGCTCCACCGCGCGCCACGCCGTCTCCAGCAGGAGCCGGTGCTGCGGGTCCAGCAACCTGACCTCGCGCGCCGACATGCCGAAGAACGGCGCGTCGAACCCCGTCACGTCGTCGACGAAACCCGCCCGGCGGGTCACGATCTTGCCGGGCGCGTCGGGATCCGGGTCGAAGAACTCGTCGGCATCCCACCGGTCGGAGGGCACCTCGGATATCGCGTCCCGGCCTTCGGCCAGCACCTGCCAGTATTCATCCGCGTCCGCGGCCCCCGGAAAGCGTGCCGCGTAGCCCACGATTGCAAAGCCCGAGGCCGACTCCATGGGGCCTTCGGCGGATGTCATGCGGTTGTCCTCCCTGTTTCGATCGGAAGATTCGATGCCCGCGGGCCCTTGCTGCGGCGCCGGAACCGTCGTGCTCCGCACCACGTCGCGGGCCGCTCGCCGCCCTCCCCCAGGAACAGACCTGGCGGAACTCCCCCGGTGTGCTGCCTTCCGCGACCGTCGTGGGAAATGTACACATGCCCGGGTCCCTCGCGCAGCCGAATCACCTCCGACCGCAAGTATGCCCAGTATGGGGCGTCGCGGCGGCGCGGCGCCCCATACTCGCAGGGTGTGGCGGCCTGCCGGGTCCGCCCGTGCCGGGCCGTTTCCTCCAGCACGGTCGCCCGCCGCGCCCGTGAATCGTCGCATGCGGGTGCGCGCATGCCGACACCGGTGGCCGCCGAGCGGGTTATCTTGGTGTCGCTACCGACGGGGGGACGGGGCGGGACTGCAGCCGTCCAGATCGAGGAGAAAATATTGCAAATCGGGAAGATCACGATCGGCTCGCTCGGCGATTGGACGCCGACCCCGGGATCGGTCATCTCCTGGCACCCGACGGTGGCGGCCGCCGAAAAGGCCCGGCAGGCGCCGGTCAGTTCCGTGCCGATCAGCTACATGCAGGGACAACATCTTCGCAACTATCACCAGCGCACAGAGGCGGGCCTGTGCTTCTCGCGGCAGATCATCGGTACCTGCGACGTACCCGGCCAATGCGACATTTCGGCCATGGATCACGCCCTCAACGCCTACCTGCGCCGGCATGACACCTTCCGCAGCTGGTTCGACCACACCGGTGACGGCGAGTTCGTCAGGCACGCCGTCACCGATCCCGCCGACATCGAGTTCGTTGCGATCGACCACGGCACGATGACTGTTGACGAGATACGCGCCCACCTCGTGGGCATCCCGAATCCGCTGGAATGGGCCTGCTTCACCTTCGGGATCATCCAATGCGAGAGTCATTTCACTTTCTTTGCCGCCATGGATCACGTCCACGGGGACGCGACGCTGATCGGCACGACGATGCTCGAGGCCAACGGGATGTATACGGCCTTGAGCGGGGGCGGTGAAGCCCTGGCGCTTCCCGATGCCGGCAGTTTTGACCAGTTCTGCGCCCGCGAACGCGGGTACACCTCGACGTTGACGGTGGATTCGCCTCAGGTGCGCGCGTGGATCGACTTCGCCGAGAACAACAACGGTGGCTTCCCCGAATTCCCGCTCCCCTTGGGTAACCCGATGGCGCCCAGTGGCAGCGACATGGTCTCCGAACTCCTGATGGACGCGGCGCAGACGGAACGGTTTCAATCGGCCTGCACGGCGGTCGGCGCCCGCTTCATCGGCGGATTGTTCGCCTGCATCGCCCTGGTAGAGCACGAGTTCACGGGTGCTCCCACCTACTACGGCCTCACTCCCAGGGACACGCGCCGGACTACGGACAATTTCATGACGCAGGGCTGGTTTACCGGCCTTGTCCCGATCACCGTGCCAATAGCCGCGGCCTCTTTCGGCGATGCCGCGTGGGCGGCGCAGGATTCTTTCGATTCCGGTCAGAATCTGGCGAAGGTGCCGTACTACCGCGTGCTGGAGCTGGCCCCGTGGCTGAGCTGGCCACGGCCGAATTTCCCGGTATCGAACTTCCTGCATGGCGGCGCCGCTCCGCTCAACGCCGTTCTTGCGGCGGCCGACCTGGGCTACGCGAACAACATCGGGATCTACTCGGACGGCCGGTTTTCCTACCAGCTGACCATCTATGTATTCCGGTACGGCGAGGGCACGGTGATGGCGATCATGTTCCCCGACAATCCGGTCGCCCAGAAATCCGTCGCCCGTTATATGGATGCCATGAAATCGGTGTGCGGGCGGGTCGCCGCCACCGGGCAGTGGGGACGCGTTGCCTAGGAGTGGTTCGATGGCTCGTGCTGCGAGATCGCGCGGTTGGACTCACGCGTCGGCCAGTGTCGCCGGCAGGCGCCCCCGAGCGCGCCGAGAAGGGTTGGGGACGACATGCGACGGCTAGCCGATTTCGTGGTGCGGTGGCCCTGGGCGGTGATAGGGCTCTGGGTCGCGATCGCGGTCGCGCTGCCACTGACCTTCCCCTCCCTGGGCGAGATGGCCCAGAAGCATCCGCTGGCCATCCTGCCCAGCGATGCGCCGTCGAACGTCACCGCTCGCAAGATGACCGAGGCGTTCCACGAATCGGGCTCCGAAGACCTCCTGTTGGTGGTCCTGACCGACGACAAGGGGCTCGGCCCCGCCGACGAGGCCGCCTACCGCAAGCTGGTGGACGCGCTGCGCCAGGACACCCGGGACGTCGTGATGCTGCAGGACTTCGTCAGCGCGCCGCCCCTGCGTTCGGTGCTGACCAGTGCGGACCACAAGGCCTGGGTGCTGCCGGTCGGTGTCGCGGGCGAATTGGGCACGCCACGGTCCTACGCCGCGTTCAACCGGATCGGCGACATCGTCAGACACGCCTTGGACCAGGCCCCGACCGGAGCGCACCTGACCGTCAACCTCACCGGCCCCGCGGCCACCGTCGCCGACCTCACGGTCGCCGGCGACCGGGATCGGCTGCCGATCGAACTGGCGATCGCCGTCCTGGTGCTGCTGGTCCTGCTGGTGGTCTACCGCAGCGCGGTCACCATGCTGCTGCCGTTGATATCCATCGGGCTGTCCCTGGTGATCGCGCAGGCGGTGGTGGCGGGCTACTCGCAGGTCACCGGCTCGGGCGTCTCGAACCAGTCCATCGTTTTCCTGAGCGCGATCATGGCCGGCGCCGGCACGGATTACGCCGTCTTTCTCATCAGCCGCTATCACGACTACCTGCGGTCGGGCGCGGGTTACGACGAGGCCATCAAGAGGGCGATGATCTCGATCGGGAAGGTGATCACCGCCTCCGCCACCACCGTGGGAATCACGTTCCTGCTCATCAGCTTCTCCCGGATGGGAGTGTTCAAGACGGTCGGAATCTCGGCGGCGATCGGGGTCGGCGTGGCCTTCCTCGCCGCGATGACGTTGCTGCCGGCCATCGTGGTGCTCGCCGGTCCCCGCGGCTGGGTCAAGCCGCGGCGTGAGCTGACCGCCCCGTTCTGGCGGCGTTCCGGCATCCGCATCGTGCGCCGGCCGGTCGTGCACCTGGTGGCCAGCGTGCTCGTGTTGGCCATCCTGGCCAGCTGCGCGGTCCTGGTGCGCTACAACTACGACGATCGCAAGGCCCTGCCGTCTTCGGCCCCCAGTTCCCTCGGGTATGCCGCGCTGGATCGCCACTTCCCCGTGAATCAGTCCATTCCCGAGTACATCCTCGTCCAATCACCCCACGACCTGCGCACCCCGCAGGCCCTGGCGGACCTCGAGCAGATGGCGGACCGGGTCAGCCAACTGCCGAACATCGCCGCGATCAGCGGCATCACCCGCCCCACCGGAAACGTGCCCGAGCAGTTCCGGGCCACCTACCAGGCGGGCGCCATCGGCAGCTTCCTGGCCGGCGGCTCCGCCCTGATCAACGACCACACGGGAGACCTCAACCGGCTCGTCGACGGGGCCGACAAGCTGGCCGACAACCTCGACGACGTGCGCGGCCAGGTCGACCAGCTGGCCGCCGGCGTGCACGAGCTGGAGAACGCCTTCTCCGCCGCGAAGAACCAGTACAGCGGCGACACGCTGGTCAAAGAGGTCGACCTCGCGGCCCAGCTCGTCGACCACGTCAACTCGCTCAGCAACGCGATGGGCTGGAACTTCACCGCCGCAAAGAACATGTTCGCCTGGATCGAGCCCGTGCTGGTCGCGCTGCGGGGCAACCCGGTCTGCGACGCCGACCCGTCGTGCAGCGCCACCCGCGGGACGTTCGAGCAGCTGACCGGTGGGCGCGATCAGGAAGACCTCGACGCGATCAATGACCTGTCGCACCAGCTGCAGGAGTACCCGGACAAACGGGCCCTGAAGGCGTCGACGGAGCGCCTGCGTCATGCGGTGGCCAGGCTCGCCGGCGTGCTCAAGTCCATGGGGATGGACCAGCCCGGTGGCCTGCAGGCGAACCTGAACAGCCTGCAGGGCGGCGCGGACCGGGTCGCCGGCGGGAGCCGGCAGGTGGCCGACGCGGTGGCCCAGCTCGTCGAACAGGTCAAGAAGCTGGGCGCCGGGCTCAGCGAGTCGTCGGCGTTTCTGTTGTCGCTGAAAGACGACGCGGCACGACCGGCGATGGCCGGGTTCAACATCCCGTCCCAGCTGCTGCATCTGGAGGAGTTCCGGAAGGCCGCCAAGGTGTTCATCTCGCCGGACGGCCACACCGTGCGGTACCTGGTTCAGACCAAACTCAATCCGTTCAGCACCGAGGCCATGGATCAGGTCGACGCGATCACCGCGACCGCTCACCGGGCCCAGCCGAATACCGCACTGGCGGACGCCACGGTATCGATGGCGGGCTACCCCGTCGGCCTCAAGGACACGCGCGACTACTACCGGCACGACATCCGGTTCATCATCGCGGTGACCCTGCTCGTGGTGCTGCTGACCTTGATCGTGCTGCTGCGTGCGATCGTCGCGCCGCTGTATCTGGTTGCCTCCGTGGTCATCTCGTACCTGTCGGCGGTGGGCATCGGCGCACTGGTATACCAATTCATACTCGGCCAGCAATTGCATTGGAGCGTGCCCCCGCTGGCATTCGTGGTATTGGTCGCGGTGGGGGCCGACTACAACATGCTGCTCGTCTCGCGAATGCGCGACGAGTCTCCGCACAGCATGCGGTACGGCATCATTCGCACCCTGAGTTCGACGGGCGGCGTGATCACGGCGGCGGGCCTGATCTTCGCCGCCTCGATGTGCGGCCTGTTGTTCTCCAGCATCGGCACCGTGGTCCAGGGCGGTTTCGTCATCGGGGTGGGGATCCTGCTCGATACCTTTTTGGTGCGCACCATCACGGTCCCCGCCATCGCCGCGCTGATCGGGCGGGCCAACTGGTGGCCGTCGGGAACCGGCGCGCGGAGGCCCGCGCGGAGGTCCTGGCCGAGGTCACCGCGGCGGTCGCCGACCGGACGCGCCGAGCCACAGCCGGGTTAGCACGCATTCGTGCCGTGTGTGAAACTAGAGAAGCCGAGCGGTCGGGGGTAGGGATGCAGAAACTCCTCGCAGGAGTCATGGCGCTGGTAACGGTCAGTGCCGCAGGATCTTTCGGCGTCGCGACGGTCTCCGCCGACGACACGCCCATCGGCGGGCCGCCGACCCCGGGGGGACCGGGCGACCAGACGGCGTACGCCCTCGGCGGCGCTCACGTGCTGGGCATCCCCTACGACGAGTACATCCGCCAGGAGGGGGCCCAGTGGTTCCCCGGCCAGAAGCGGCAGATCGTCGGCTACCCGGCCGGACAGGTCCAGGGGCACGTGCTGGAGCGACTCTTCCCCGGCATCGGGAAGTTCGGGGAGAACTTCCCGGGCCTGGGCCTGGACGGCCCCAGCGTCGGCGAGTCGGTCGACGTGGGAATCGACAACCTCGTCGCGGCGATCAAGGCCGGCGGCCCCGGTACCGCGATCGGCCTGTCCGAGGGCGGGTTCGTGGTCGACGGGGCGCAGGCTCGGCTGGCCGACGACCCGACCGCTCCCCCGCCGGACACGCTGAACTTCGCCACGTTCGGCGACCCGATCGGGCGACACGCCTTCGGTCAGAGTTTCCTGAGCGCCGTGTTCCCGGTCGGCAGCGTGGTTCCCGCGCTCGACTACACCATGCCACCGCCCTACGAGAGCCAGTACGACACCGACAAGTTCGTGGCCGCCTACGACTCGATCGCGGACTTCCCGGACCGGCCGGACAACATGTTCGCCCTCGCCAACACGCTCATGGGCCTGGCCACCGGCCACACCGCGGTGGCCTTCACGAACGTGAGCATGGTGCCGCCGCAGAACGTCAGGACGACGGTCAACTCCAGGGGCGCGAAGATCACGACGGTCATGGTCCCGGAGAAGCACCTTCCCCTGGTCATGCCGCTGGCCTACATCGGGATCCGGGAGGACACCCTGAACAAGCTCGACGCCATCCTGGCGCCCCGGGTCAACGCGGGCTATGCGCTCAATGACGACCCCTCGACCGCCCCGGTCCAGGTGGACCCGGTGCACGGCTTCGACCCCGCGGAGGTCACCGCGCCGGCCAACCAGGCCACATTCGGCGGCGGCGCCGACCCGTTCTCGCAGATCCTCGCCGGTGCCCTGTCCGTGTTGTCCCACGGTGCGGGACAGGCGGACCACTGACACCGATGCGGTGCATCGGACAAACCCGTACGGCCGCGATGTGACGCCCATGACACCCATGCCACCGACCGCCCAGCCCTCCATCCTCTCGATGCTGCACGGACGTGCCAGCCTGCGGCCCGACGACGTCGCGTTCACCTTCACCGACTACGACGCCGACTGGGCGGGCGTTCCCGAGAGTCTCACGTGGTCGCAGCTGTCCCGCCGAACGCTCAACGTGGCGCGCGAACTCGACCTGCACGGCTCGGTCGGAGACCGGGCGGTGATCCTGGCGCCCCAGTCCCTGGACTACATCGTGGCGTTCCTGGGCGCCATGCAGGCCGGGCTCATCGCGGTGCCGCTCCCGCTGCCGCACCGCGGGTCGACTCAGGACCGGGTCAGTGCGGTCCTCGCCGACACGTCGCCCGCGGTTGTGCTCACCACGTCCGGGGTCGCGGCCGAGGTCACCGAATACGTCGATCGAGCGCGCCTGGACGCGGTGCCGAAGACCGTCGAAATCGATGCGATCAACCTGGACGCCGAGGGCGAAACGGTGCTTCGGACAGGCGATCTGCCCGGCGTCGCGTACTTGCAGTACAGCTCGGGCTCGACCCGACTGCCGACCGGGGTCATGATCTCGCACCGCAACCTGCAGGTGAATTTCGAGCAGCTGATGCGCAGCTTCTTCGCGGACTCCCACATCAAAGCCCCGCCGAACACCACGATCGTTTCCTGGTTGCCCTTCTACCACGACATGGGTTTGGTGCTGGGGGTCTGCGCGCCGATCCTGGGCGGCTATCGCGGGGAGCTGACGAGCCCGGTGTCGTTCTTGGAGAGGCCGGCGAGGTGGGTGCGATCCTTGGCCGCGAGCACTCATGCGTTTTCGGCGGCGCCGAACTTCGCGTTCGACCTGGCCGCCCGCAAGACCAGCGACGCCGACCTGGCCGGTCTCGACCTCGGCGGCGTGCTGGGCATCATCAGCGGCGCCGAACGTGTCGAGCCGGCCACCTTGCAACGCTTCGTGGATCGCTTCGCCCACTTCGATTTTCGGGACCACATGGTGCGCCCGTCGTACGGCTTGGCGGAGGCAACCGTCTTCGTGACGGCCGGCACCTGGAGCGAGTCGTCGAGCACGGTTCGCTTCGACGCCGATGAGCTGTCCGCCGGCCGCGTCCGGCCGGGTGCGGCCAGGACCGGCACGGCGCTGGTGAAATACAAAGTGCCGCCGTCACCCACGCTGCGGATCGTCGACCCCGACACCGGCCGCGAGAGCCCGCCCGACATGGTCGGCGAGATCTGGATACAAGGCCCCAACGTCGCCGAGGGCTACTGGCACAAGCCGCCGGAGGAACAGCGCTGTTTCGGCGCAACGCTCGTGGACCCGTCGCCGGGCACGCCTGAGGGACCCTGGCTGAGGACCGGCGATCTGGGTTTCATCTTCTCCGGCGAGCTGTTCATCGTCGGCCGCATCAAGGACCTGCTGATCATCCGGGGACGCAATCACTATCCGGAGGACATCGAGGCGACGGTCCAGGAGGTCACCGGCGGTCGGGTCGCGGCCATCTCGGTTCCGGTGCACAGCACCGAGGAACTGGTCACCATCATCGAGCTCAAGAAGCGAGGCGTTTCCGACGAGGAGGCGATGCACTGGCTC
>Ga0307441_1000715_pt1 | contig 11698 bp, 9 predicted proteins | sample SalMarWE160420MG_FD_202149 | JGI IMG/M metagenome (GOLD analysis project Ga0307441, IMG submission 202149) | Salt marsh sediment microbial communities from the Plum Island Ecosystem LTER, Massachusetts, United States - WE1604-20 | ecosystem: Environmental > Aquatic > Marine > Intertidal zone >... | reverse complement strand
AGGACTCGCGGCCGACCACCCACGACAGCCCGACGTTCGCCGTGCACGACACGCTGTTCTACTGCGTGGCCAACATGCCCAGCGCGGTACCCAAGACGTCGACCTACGCCCTGACCAACGCGACCATGCCGTACGTGCTCCGACTCGCCGAACAGGGGTGGCGTGGGGCGTGCCGGTCGGATCCGGCGCTGGCCAAGGGCCTTTCGACGCACGACGGCGCACTGTTGTCTAGGCGGGTGGCCGCCGACCTGGGCCTGGAGTTCACCGAGCCGGACCGCGTGCTGGACTGCGCCTGAGCCCCGCGCTACGCGGTGAGGCCGGCGATGATGTCGGCCGCCGGCCCCGGCTTGGCGTCCTGGAACGCCGCCCCGGCCCACAGCGGCATCCCGTTGGGGTCCTCCAGCGCGGCCGCCGCCTCCTGGATGGGCGAGGTCATCTGGTTGACCTCCGGGTAGCCCAGCGGCGCCACGTTGTCGAGCATCCGGGTGAAGTCGTTCTCCAGCCCGCGAGCGTACCGCCCCGAGAACGCCCGCGTGACAACGGTGGTGGCGAACAGCGGATTCTTCATGGCGGTGCGGTGCGCGGGGTTGGTCCCCGCCTCGTCGGCCAGCAGCAGCGCGGTTCCGACCTGCGCGGCCACCGCCCCCCGGTTCAGCACGTCGGCGACGTCGCGCGCGGCGCCCAGGCCCCCGGCCGCGATGAGCGGGACGTCGTGCGCGTGACGGATCCGGGCCAGGAGCTGGTGCAGCGATTCGTTGGCGGGCTCCATGTCGGGCGCGAACGTGCCGCGGTGCCCCCCGGCGGCCGGGCCCTGGACCACCAGGCTGTCGGCGCCCGAGGACACGGCGACACCGGCCTCATAGGCCGACGTCACCGTGACCATCACCAACAGCCCCAGCGCGCCGAAGCGGTGGATGACGTCCGGCGACGGCACGCCGAACGTGAACGAGACCAGCTCGGGGCGCAAGTCGGCCACGACCTCGAGCTTGCGCTCCCAGTCGTCGTCGTCGCCGTACTCGGGCCGGCCGACCTCGACCTGATAGTGCTCGGCGATCGCTTCGAGCTCGTCGGCGTAGTACTCCAGCGCCAGCCAGTCGGCGACGCTGGGCTGGGGCACGAACAGGTTGACCCCGAGCGGGCCGGTGGTCGCCGCGCGCGCCGCGGCGATGTCGTCGGCGAACTGCTCGGCGCTGCGGTGTCCCGCGGGGATGAAGCCCAGCCCGCCGGCGTTGGACACCGCCGCGGCCAACGCCGGGGTACCGGGACCACCGGCCATCGGCGCGCCCACGATGGGAACCGCGATGTCCCAAAATCCCAGTACCATTTGCGCTAACTTACCATCGCCCGAAGTTGTTGGGGCAGGGAGCGTTTCGAAGTATACGGGCCGAGGATGGCGGCGCCATAACGCTGGCTGAGGAGTCGGCGGGCCACCGCGTTGACCTCCTCGACGGTCACCTCGTCGATTCGCTGCAAGGTGTGCTCGATGCTGCGGTGTCTGCCGTAGTTTAGTTCGCTGCGGCCCAGGCGGCTCATCCGGGAACCCGAATCCTCTAGGCCCAGCACGAGCCCGCCGCGCATGGAGCCCTTGGCGATCCGGCATTCGCCCTCGGTGAGGCCGTCGCGCGCCACCGACTCGAGCACCTCGCCGGTCACCCGCATGACATCGGAGAAACGCTCGGGCAGGCATGCGGCGTACACCGACAGCGCGCCCGTGTCGGCGAAGATGTCCAGCGAGGAGTAGATGGAATAGGCCAGCCCGCGCAGCTCGCGAACCTCCTGGAACAGCCGCGAACTCAGGCCGCCACCGAGCGCGGTGTGCAGCACCGACAGCGCCCAGCGATGCTCCCAGCCCCGTCCCGGCGTGCGCACCCCCAACGACACGTGGGTCTGGTCGGCCTCGCGCCGGCCCAGCGTCAATCTGGGGCTGCCCGTCGCCCGTCCCGCGCCCTTGCGCGGCGCGAGAGGCCCGCGTCCGCGGACCAGATGCGGCCCGAAGTGCCGGCGCACCAACCCGACCACCCGGTCGTGGTCGACGTTGCCCGCCACCGCGACGACCATGCGTTCGGGCCGGTAGCGCCGCCCGTGGAAGGAGTGCAGCTGGGTCCGCGTCATCCCCGCCACGGACTGCGCGGTGCCGATCACCGGGCGGCCCACCGGGTGGTCGCCGAACAGCGCCGAGAGGAACATGTCGCCCAGCGCGTCCTCGGGGTCGTCGTCGCGCATGGCGATCTCCTCGAGGACGACGTCGCGTTCGAGCTCGACGTCCGCTGCGGCGCAACGGCCGTTGAGCACCACGTCGGCGACCAGGTCGACGGCGAGCTCCAGATCGGTGTCGAGCACGTGCGCGTAGTAGCAGGTGTGCTCCTTGGCGGTGAACGCGTTCAGCTCGCCACCGACGGCGTCCATCGCCTGCGCGATGTCCACGGCGGTGCGGGTCGGGGTCGCCTTGAACAGCAGGTGCTCGAGGAAGTGCGCCGCACCGGCCACGGTGGAACCCTCGTCCCGCGACCCGACGCCGACCCAGACCCCGACCGACGCGGAGCGCACCGCGGGCAGGAACTCGGTGACCACCCGCAGGCCACCGGGCAGCGTCGTGCGCCGCACGGTGGTCGAGGCTTCTGTTTCCAGGCTCTGCTTGCCGCGGCGCAGGGCCGCGGCGCGATCAGCTGCTGGCTGTCGCGGCATCGGCCGGCGCGGGAGCCGCGGCGCTGTCCGCGGCGGCGTCGTCGTCCACCAGAACCAGCGAGATCTTGCCGCGCTTGTCGATGTCGGCGATCTCGACGCGCAGCTTGTCGCCCAAGTTGACCACGTCCTCGACCTTCGCGATGCGCTTGCCCCTGCCGAGCTTGGAAATGTGCACGAGGCCGTCCCGGCCGGGCAGCAGCGACACGAACGCACCGAAATCGGTTGTCTTGACCACGGTTCCGAGGAACCGCTCGCCCACCGTCGGCAGCTGCGGGTTGGCGATGGCGTTGATCTTGTCGATCGCGGCCTGCGCCGACGGGCCGTCGGTGGCCCCGACGAACACGGTGCCGTCGTCCTCGATGGAGATCTGGGCGCCGGTCTCCTCGGTGATGGCGTTGATGACCTTGCCCTTGGGGCCGATGACCTCGCCGATCTTGTCCACGGGAACCTTGATGGTGGTCACCCGCGGGGCGTACGGGCTCATCTCGTCGGGTTCGTCGATTGCCTCGGCCATGACTTCCAGGATGGTCAGCCGGGCGTCCTTGGCCTGTTCGAGCGCGCCCGCGAGCACCTGCGACGGGATCCCGTCGAGCTTGGTGTCCAACTGCAGGGCGGTGACGAAGTCCTTGGTGCCCGCGCACTTGAAGTCCATGTCGCCGAACGCGTCCTCGGCGCCCAGGATGTCGGTCAGGGTGACAAAGCGGCGCTCGGTGCCCCCGCCCTCGACCTCGACGTCGTCGGAGACCAGGCCCATCGCGATGCCGGCCACCGGCGCCTTGAGCGGCACCCCGGCGTTGAGCAGCGCCAGCGTGGACGCGCACACCGAACCCATCGACGTCGACCCGTTGGAGCCCAGGGCCTCGGACACCTGGCGGATGGCGTACGGGAACTCCTCGACGCTGGGCAGCACCGGGATCAGTGCCCGCTCGGCCAGCGCGCCGTGCCCGATCTCGCGCCGCTTGGGCGAGCCGACCCGGCCGGTCTCGCCGGTGGAGAACGGCGGGAAGTTGTAGTGGTGCATGTAGCGCTTGGAGGTCTCGGGGCCCAGCGAGTCGATCTGCTGGGCCATCTTGACCATGTCCAGCGTGGTCACGCCCAGGATCTGGGTCTCGCCGCGCTCGAACAGCGCGCTGCCGTGCGCCCGCGGCACCACCGCGACCTCGGCCGAGAGCGCGCGGATGTCGGTGATGCCCCGGCCGTCGATGCGGAAGTGGTCGGTCAGGATGCGCTGGCGGACCAGCTTCTTGGTCAGCGAGCGGAACGCGGCGGCGACCTCCTTCTCCCGGCCGGCGTAGGTCGCCGAGGCCCCGGTGAGCCGCTCGAGCACCTGCGCCTTGATCTCGTCGGTGCGCTCGTTGCGCTCGGCCTTGCCGCCGATGGTCAGCGCGGCGGCCAGCTCGTCGGTGGCCATCGAGGACACCGAGTAGTACACGTCCTCGCCGTATTCGGGGAACACCGGGTATTCGCCGGTGGGCTTTGCGGCGGCGTCGGCCAGCTCCTGCTGGGCCTTGCACAGCGCGGCGATGAACGGCTTGGCCGCCTCCAGCCCTTGCGCCACAACGGTTTCCGTCGGCGACTGGGCGCCGCCCTCGACGAGGGAGATGACGTTTTCGGTGGCTTCGGCCTCGACCATCATGATCGCGACGTCAACATTTCCGGGGCCAGCGTCCCGGTCCCCGACGATGCGCCCGGCCACCACCATGTCGAACACGGCCCGCTCGAGCTGCTCGACGTTGGGGAAGGCGACCCAGGTGCCGTCGATCAGGGCCACTCGCACACCGCCGATGGGGCCGGAGAACGGCAGTCCGCTCAGCTGGGTGGAGGCGGACGCGGCGTTGATCGCCAGCACGTCGTACAGGTCGTCGGGGTCCAGGCTCAGGATCGTCACCACGACCTGGATCTCGTTGCGCAGCCCGGCGACAAACGACGGGCGCAGCGGCCGGTCGATCAGCCGGCAGGTCAGGACCGCATCGGTGGACGGGCGGCCCTCGCGACGGAAGAACGAACCGGGGATGCGCCCGGCGGCATACATTCGCTCCTCGACATCGACCGTCAGCGGGAAGAAGTCCAAATGCTCTCTGGGGCTCTTGCTGGCCGTGGTCGCCGACAACAGCATGTTCTCGTCGTCCAGGTAGGCGGCCACCGCACCGGCGGCCTGCTGGGCCAGTCGGCCGGTCTCGAAGCGGATGGTGCGGGTGCCGAAGCTCCCGTTGTCGATAGTGGCGGTCGTCTCGAAGACGCCCTGTTCAATTTCAGCTACAGACATAGGTGTCCGTGCGGCCTCTCTAGGTATTCAGCTTTTTCGCGTCGTCACGCGCACGTTCGCGCGGCCCCGGGGGGCCCGCGCGTCATCCGTGAGAGCTTGTAGAGCGAAGTCTGAATGCGGCTACGGCCATCGATCGAAGCGGCCGACCTGCCCCAGATCCGGAGAGCCCGGCAGCCACTACCGAAGACCGCCCGATGCAGACTGGGCTGCTCCCTCGGAGGTGCGTAGTGACACGCTGGAACGGTTCACGCGGATCTGCGCAAACCGCACCGTTTGCCCGGGCCGCAACGGCCCAGGACGACCTCACTCTACACGGCCGTCCAACGCCACCCGAATCGCCGGGTTGACCTGCGCCGCGTCAGCGACGCAGACCCAGCCGCTCGATCAGCGAGCGGTAGCGCTCCACGTCGATCTGGGAGACATACTTGAGCAACCGGCGCCGACGCCCGACCAGCAGCAGCAGCCCCCGCCGCGAGTGGTGGTCGTGCTTGTGCACCTTGAGATGCTCGGTCAGGTCCGAGATGCGCTTGGTCAGCAGCGCGACCTGGGCTTCCGGGGACCCGGTGTCGGTGTCGTGCAGGCCGTAGGTGCCCAGGATCTCTTTTTTCTGCTCGGCTGTCAGCGCCACGAAGCAACTCCATCAATCGGTCCGCGATGAGTGGGTATCAAGGCGCGGCCACCGCGAACCGCAGCACGCGCCGATGTCGACCGGCAGTTTAGCAGCCGGGCGGACGCGCCCCGAACCGTCGAGCTCGTCAGTCCTTGAGCAGGGCGCGCGTGCGTTCGGTGTCGGCGCCGATCTCCTCGACCAGTTCGGGCACCGCGTCGAAACTCTTCTGGCCGCGGATGCGCGCCACGAAGTCCAGCGCCACATACTGCCCGTACAGGTCGGCGGTCTTGTCCAGCACGAACGCCTCGACGGTGCGGGTGCGTCCGGAGAACGTCGGATTGGTGCCGACGGACACCGCGGCCTGGTAGCGCTCGCCCGGCACGACGGTGCCCGTCACCGGTCCGTGCCCGAGCACGGTGAACCAGGCGGCGTACACGCCGTCGGCCGGGATGGCCGAATACATCGGCGGCGCCACGTTGGCGGTCGGGAAGCCCAGTTCGGCGCCGCGCCCGTACCCGCGGACCACGACGCCCTCGACCCGGTGCGGCCGACCCAGCGCCTCCATGGCCGCCGCCATGTCACCGGCGTCGACGCAGGACCGGATGTAGGTCGAGGAGAACGTCACGGTCTCGTTGCTGTGATGCTCGGACAGCAGCGACATCGACTCCACCGCGAAGCCGAACCGCTCGCCGGCCTTGCGCAACGTGTCGACGTTGCCGGTGGCCTTCTTGCCGAACGTGAAGTTCTCCCCCACCACGACCTCCACCACGTGCAGGTTCTCCACCAGCAGCTCGTGGACGTAGCGCTCCGGGGTGAGCTTCATGAAGTCGGTGGTGAACGGCATCACCAGGAACACGTCGATGCCCATCTCCTCGACGAGCTCGGCGCGCCGCGTCAGCGTCGTCAGCTGCGCGGGGTGACTGCCCGGGTAGACGACTTCCATCGGGTGCGGGTCGAAGGTCATCAGCACGGTCGGGACGTTGCGCGCGCGGGCCGCCTTGACCGCGTGGGCGATCAATTCGGCGTGTCCCCGGTGCACACCGTCGAACACGCCGATGGTGAGTACGCACCTGCCCCAGTCCGTGGGTATCTCGTCTTGGCCGCGCCAGCGCTGCACAACAGCCAGCCTACGGCGCCCGGACGCGGGCCGCGGGGCCAGTTCGGTGTCGACGCGCCGCGTGCGGCACGCCGGGACGGGCGTGGGTTGCCTAAACTCTGTGGTTGTGAGGGCTGACGACGAGCCTGGTGCTCTGACCGCGGTCGGCCAGGACTACCTGAAGGCCATCTGGAACGCCCAGGAGTGGTCCCCGAAAGACGCGCCGCAGAAGGTCAGCACCAAGATGCTGGCCGAGAAGATCGGGGTGTCGGCCAGCACGGCCTCGGAGTCGATCCGCAAACTCGCCGAGCAGGGCCTGGTCGACCACGAGAAGTACGGCGCGGTGTCGCTGACCGAGGCGGGCCGGCGGGCCGCGCTCGAGATGGTGCGCCGGCACCGGCTGCTCGAGACGTACCTGGTCAACGAGCTCGGCTACGCCTGGGACGAGGTGCACGACGAGGCCGAGGTGCTCGAACACGCCGTATCGGACCGGCTGGTGGCCCGCATCGACGCCAAGCTGGGCTTCCCGCAGCGCGACCCCCACGGGGACCCCATCCCGGCCTCCGATGGACAGGTGCCCACGCCGCCGGCGCGCCAGCTGTGGGCCTGCGGCGACGGCGAGACCGGGACCGTGGCGCGCATCTCCGACGCCGACCCGGAGATGCTGCGCTATTTCGCCGGCGTCGGCATCAACCTCGACTCGCGGCTGCACGTGCTGACCCGCCGCGAGTTCGCCGGCATGATCTCGATCGCGATCGAATCGGCCGACGGCGCGCAGAGCACGGTCGATCTGGGCAGCCCGGCCGCGCGCGCGATCTGGGTGGTGGGCTGATCATTCCCGCGCCGAGGGTGATCGCAGGGCGACTTCGGCGCGAGCCACCTAGCCCAGCAGGCCCTTGGCGATGTGGGTGACCTGGACCTCGTTGCTGCCGGCGTAGATCATCAACGACTTCGCGTCGCGTGCCAGCTGCTCGACCCGGTACTCGGCCATGTAGCCGTTGCCGCCGAACAGCTGCACGGCCTCCATCGCGACATCGGTGGCCGCCTCCGACGAGTACAGCTTGATCGCCGACGCCTCGGCCAGGGTCAGCGGTTTGCCGGCCTGCTGCCGCTCGATGGTGTGAAAGACCATGTTCTGCACGTTCATCCGGGCGATCTCCATCTTGGCCAGCTTGAGCTGGATGAGCTGGAACTGCCCGATGTTGCGGCCCCACAGGGTGCGGGTCCTGGCGTACTCCACGCAGAGCCGGTGGCATTCGTTGATGATGCCCAGCGCCATCATCGCGATGCCGATGCGTTCGGCGGCGAAGTTGTCGCGGGCGCTGTCGCGACCGTCCCCACTGCCGTGCCGCTCGTTCTCCCCGAGCAGGCGATCGGGCGTCAGGCGCACGTTGTCGAAGAACAATTCGCCCGTCGGCGAGGACATCATGCCCATCTTCTTGAACGGCTTGCCCTGCGTCAGGCCCGGCATGCCGGAGTCGAGCACGAAGATCAGCACCGGACGGTTGCGCCGGTCCAGAGCGGAGTCACCCGCGGTGTCTTCAGCGAGCTTGGCGTAGACCACCAGGACGTCGGCGCAGGGCCCGTTGGTGATGAACGTCTTCTGCCCGTTGAGGATGTAATCCTCGCCGTCACGCTTGACCGTAGTCTTCATGCCGCCGAACGCATCCGAGCCGGAGTCGGGCTCGGTGATGGCCCAGGCCGCGATCTTCTCCAGCGTCATCAACTGCGGCAGCCAGCGTTCCTTCTGGGCCAGCGTGCCGCGGCTCATGATGGTCGCCGCGCCCAGACCCAGGCTCACCGACGCGGTGCTGAGCAGCCCGATGCTCACCCTGGCGAGCTCGGAGACCAGCACCGCGACCATCGAGCCCTGCGCACCGCCAGCGCCGAAACCTGCTGCGCTGTCCTGCTTTTCGTCCGGCGTCTCACCGTTTTGCCTGGCGCGCTCGCGGTCCAGCATCTTCTTGACCGATTCGGCCGCCATGACATCGAGGCCGAACTGGCTGAACAGCTTGCGCGCAATCGGGTAGGGCGACAGCTCACCGCTTTCCAGTTCGTCGAGATGCGGCCGGATCTCCTTGTCGACGAACTGACGAACGGAGTCCCGGACCATCAGGTCGGTCTCGGACCACTCGAACATGGCGCGGCTCAGCGCTCGGCGCGCTGGTAGGCGGTGACGACGGCCGCGCCGCCCAGGCCGATGTTGTGTTGCAGGGCGGCGGTGACGCCCTCGACCTGACGCGCCTCGGCCGTACCGCGCAGCTGCCAGGTCAGTTCGGCGCACTGCGCCAGGCCGGTCGCGCCCAGCGGGTGCCCCTTGGAGATCAGGCCACCCGACGGGTTGACCACCCATCGGCCGCCGTAGGTGGTGTCGCCGTTGTCGACGAGCTTGGGCGCCTCGCCGGGCCCGCACAGGCCGAGGGCCTCATACAGCAGCAGTTCGTTGGCCGAGAAGCAGTCGTGCAGCTCGATCACTCCGAAGTCCTCCGGGCCCAGCCCGCACTGGTCGTAAACCTGTTGCGCCGCTTGCACGTTCATGTCGTAGCCGATGAGGTTCTTGGCGCTGCCGTCGAAGCTCGACGCGAAGTCGGTGGTCATCGCCTGGCCGACGATCTCCACCGCTTGCCCGGCCAGCCCGTGGCGCTCCACGAAGCGCTCGGAGGCCAGAATCGCCGCGCCGGAGCCGTCCGACGTCGGCGAGCACTGCAGCTTGGTCAGCGGGTCGGAGATCATCCGGGACGCCAGGATGTCCTCGATGGTGTAGGACTCCTGGAACTGGGCGAACGGATTGTTCACCGAATGCTGGTGGTTCTTGTGGCCGATCTTGGCGAAATGCTCTGCGGTGGTGCCGTATTGCCTCATGTGCTCGCGGCCGGCGGCGCCGAACATCCAGGGCGCGACGGGCATCGCGAACTCGTCGATCTCGGCCATCGCCTGCACGTGCCTGCCCATCGGCGATTCGCGGTCGGTGGCGCCGCCGCTCAGCGAGCCGGGTTGCATCTTCTCGAAGCCCAGCGCGATGGCGCAGTCGACGATCCCGCCGCGGATCGCCTGCGCGGCCAGGAAGAGCGCCGTCGACCCGGTCGAGCAGTTGTTGTTGACGTTGACGATCGGGATGCCCGTCATGCCCAGCTCGTAGAGCGCCCGCTGCCCGGACGTGGAATCGCCGGCGACGTAGCCGACGTAGCCCTGTTGCACCTCGCGGTAGTCGATCCCGGCGTCGGCCAGCGCGTTGGTGCCCGACTCGCGCGCCATGTCCGGGTAGTCCCAGCCCTCGCGGCGGCCCGGCTTCTCGAATTTCGTCATGCCCACGCCGACGACATAGACCTTGTTGGACATCTGTGGCCCCTTCCGAACGACCTAGGCCCCCAGTTTGCAACGTGCCCGTGCCAGGCCCTCGGCCGGGACCCGTTGCGTCGTCGCCGAGGCTGTAATTTTGCAGGCCCCTACTCGCACGTTGTCTGCCGATCTACAGGCTCGGCCAAGGGCCTACAGCGTCGCCGGACGGATTACCACCACCGACTTGGTCCGCGGGCCCTCGTCGCGCAGCAGGGCGATCACCCGGCCGTCGGCGTCGCATGCCGCATAGACCCCGTCGATCCCGGCCGACGCGAGGGACCGGCCATTGCCGGCCGCCTCGACCTCCGCCGCGCCCAGGTCGCGCCGTCCAAACAGCAGCAGGCACGCCTCGTCGAGGGTCCAGCTCAGCGCGGGCCGCTCGGCCAGGTCGTCGAGCGAGTGCGCGTGATCCAGTCCGAAGCGGCCGACGCGGGTGCGCCGCAGCGACGTCAGGTGACCGCCCACCCCCAGCGCGGCGCCCAGGTCGCGGGCCAGCGCCCGGATGTAGGTTCCCGACGAGCAGTCGACCTCCACGTCGAGGTCGACCAACTCACCGTGGGATCGGCGCGCCACCACCTCGAAACGCTCGACGCGCACCGGCCGGGCGGCCAAATCGACGGCGTGGCCCTCGCGGACCAGCCGGTAGGCGCGCCGCCCGTCCACCTTGATGGCGCTGACGGCCGACGGCACCTGCTCGATGTCACCGCACAGCGGCGCGATCGCGGCGGCGATCGCGCCGTCGGTCAGGTGCGCGGCGGGAACGCTGTGCAGTAGCTGTCCCTCGGCGTCCTCGGTGGAGGTGGTCTGGCCCAGGCGGATGGTGGCCGCATACGACTTCGGGGCCGCCGTCAGCAGGCCGAGAATCTTGGTGGCGCGTTCGATTCCGACCACCAGCACACCGGTGGCCATGGGGTCCAGCGTCCCCGCGTGCCCCACCCTGCGCGTGGCGAAGATGCGGCGGCAGCGCCCCACCACGTCGTGACTCGTCATCCCGGCGGGCTTGTCGACGATGACGATCCCCGGCCCCGTCACGCCGGGCTCACAGCACGATCGCCGTCAGCACCAGTCCGCGGTGCACCAACCAGCGTCCCCGCAGCGCGTTAAGCGGCGGACCCGACAACGCCCCCGGATCGATGAGGATCTTGGAGACGAACGCCCCGCTGGTGCCGGCGGCGGACGGGTCGACGTCGAACACGATGTGGGCGTCCTCGAAACCGAGCCATCGGCGGGTCAGCGGAAACCACGCCTTGTACGTGGCTTCCTTGGCGCAGAACAGGATTCGGTCCCAGTGCAGACCCTCGGGCAGCGCGGCGATCTCGTGGCGTTCCTCGGCGAGCGTGATCGCGCCCAGCACGCCGTCGGGCAGCACGTCGTGCGGTTCGGCGTCGATTCCCACCGAACGCACCGCGCCGGCGCGTCCGACCACCGCCCCGCGGTAGCCCGTGCAGTGGGTCAGGCTGCCCACCACACCGTCGGGCCAACAGGGTTCGCCCTTGTCGCCCTTGAGGATCGGCACCGGCGGCACGCCCAGCTCGCCCAGCGCGACCCGAGCGCAGTGCCGCACGGTGACGAACTCGTTGCGCCGCTTGGCCACCGACTTGGCGATCAGCGGCTCCTCCTCGGGCAGCGGGGCCAGCCCGGGCGGGTCGGAGTACAGCTCGGAAAACGCCAGGTCGTCCGCCCCCGAATCGAGAAGGGTCGC
>Ga0307441_1000714_pt1 | contig 11707 bp, 9 predicted proteins | sample SalMarWE160420MG_FD_202149 | JGI IMG/M metagenome (GOLD analysis project Ga0307441, IMG submission 202149) | Salt marsh sediment microbial communities from the Plum Island Ecosystem LTER, Massachusetts, United States - WE1604-20 | ecosystem: Environmental > Aquatic > Marine > Intertidal zone >... | reverse complement strand
CGTTACTCCGAGTATGAAAATACCTTTGCCTTGTTGGTGGGCCGGAGAAAGACGGGAAAACCCTGGCTGTTACTGCGTATTGCCTTTACCTACGGCTGGGATCGCGATATTCTGCTCATCTATAAATACTCCATCAGGACCGAGAAAAAGAGTTATGTGATCCGCACCAGTTTTAACAGCGTGAACCGCAGTATAAACCATATCAAGCACAACTATTCCGAATGGTACGACAACTATGTGTATCCCGAACTCTACTCCATCATCAAGGAGGTGATCGCCTCAGAGAGTGCCGTTATCGGTTTTCACGGGATAAACGGTTACGCCGAGCGGATTATCTCAAAGACGGAGAAAGAACAGCTTGAAGCCATGCTGGAAGTGTACGAACAGTTCGGCGGTGATTACCGGTTTCAATAATTGATAATAAAAAAGGAGGGCCCGCTATGGCCAAATCCGCAAAAACAAAAAGCACAAAAACACCCGGCAAACCAGACTCACAGAAAGAGTTGCTGGCCAAGGAACTGAAGAAACTTATCAAGGAGATCGATGTCGAAGGCCTTATTTTCCTGGTTAAGCAGGCCCATGTTATCATCCATAATCTGCAGGTAGACAGAATGAATCGGGAAATGAGTAAGCTGCAGCAGACGGAGAAGAGCACGGCGGGCAAGAAAGGGCCCAAAGCCCCGCCGGTATACCCGGTGGATATAGAGGAAGGCGCGGGGGGCAAACATTATGTGCTGGTGGTGGCGGGCAAAAGGAAGATGTTCGCCCGTGACGAGATGCGCAAACTTGTGGCCATCTGTCAGAAGGCCGGCAGCGCGGACAGTGCCTGTACGCGGATGTTCACCTGGCTCCGCACAAACCGCAGTGACGTGTTGCTGGACGAGGGCATTTCCGGGCCGCGCAGCGCCACGCTTGCTTCAATCTATAAAATAATAAAAAACCGTTACAAGGTGAGTCAATAAAGCCGGAACAAAAATCATGATACATTAATCCAGCCCGCGCTCTTATACACCGATCATTCCGGGTCCACGATTCGGTCCACTACTATCAGGTCACGATGAACTCACCCAGATAATCCGCTACTACAATAGTAATCATTTCCAATGATTCGCTGCTCATGGCATCCGGCAGATCACCGTGTGTATGCCATTGCGGGTAATCCAGATCAATGAGTACAAAGGAGGGGATGTTTTTTTTCAGGAAAGGGATATGATCACAGATAATGAACTTGTGTTGCCCGGGTTTGTTCTGGATAAAGGGGGCAAATCCCCGGCGTACCCCCAGGTTGATGATCCGCCTGGCCAGCACAAGACTTTCCTTGTGAGAAAAAATATGCATGTCGATGTCCAGAATCAGGTTTTTTCCGCCCACCATATCCAGAACAAGCACCTCACCGGGAAGCGCGGGCAGGGGATGTTGGGTAAAATAGCGTGCCCCCATACCGAACTCATACCCGCCGATATTGCCCACGTCTTCGGCATCAAAGAAGACAAAATAGACGTCCCGGGAAAACTCTACGGCCGAGAGTGTTTTTGCCAGCGCCAGCAGAATGGCGGTTCCCGAGCCCCCGTCATTGGCCCCGATGATCGGTTTATGTTTCAGGGCGGGGTTCCGCTCGTTATCCGCCAAAAGGCGCGTGTCAAAGTGGGTGCCGATTAAGAGCGGCGGCGTGGCTGGTCCGGGCGCGGTCCGTTTTGTTGCGGCCTTCTTCACCCCGATCAGATTGGCGCAGCGAACAGGATTTCCCCTCAGCACAATCTCAAACTCCTGGCGGTGGAAGGTGTCGAAATGGGGTCGTAAGCGAGTTTCAAGCTCCTGTAAAAAGGCACGGTGTGCGTCCGAACCGGGATGGCGCGGACCGAATCCCGCCTGCCAGTTGATAAGATCAAAGATCGCAGCGGCGTCGGGGATGTTAAGAGAGCTCAAACGCCGTCTCTCCGTTTTTTAAAAGCAGGTGGATTTGCTTTACATCCTTTCCCGAATAGGCTTTGTAGGCCGCCTGTTCCAGGTACTGGATGAAACTTGCCTCCAGGCCCCGTGCCCCGGTTTCTTTTTTCATGCTTTCTTCGATAATACGTTTTAATACCGCATCGGAAACCGAAAGGGTGATCCCCTCAAGCTCGAACTCATGTGCGTACTGCTTCAGTATTTTCCCGTTGAGAATGGCTTTCAGCTGTTCACGGGAAAGTGCCTGGAAGGGGATGTAGCGTTTGAACCGCCCTATCAACTCGGGCAGAAATCCATAATGTAAGAAATTCTTCGCCAGGTCTACGTCACTGCTGGTGTAGCTGACCGCGATCCGGTCATATGCCCCCGCGGGGAGCTGTCTGCCGAAACCGATGCTTTCTGTGTTCTCCCGTTCGATAATCCCTTTGAGACCGGAAAACGCGCCGCAGGCAATAAAGGCAATGTGTGCCGATGAAAGCAATGTTCTGGGTGAATAGTCCGCATGGTTTAATTCCAGCGGAATCACCAGTTGCGTGGATTCCAGGATTTTCAACAGTTCTCTCTGTACACCCAGCCCGGAAACATCTTTTGTGGTACCGGCACCCGCAAACACCGCGTTGTTTTGTCCGGACGCGATTTTATCGAACTCATCCAGGCAGACAATTCCGAACCCGGCTTTAATAGGGTTCAAATCCGCGGCATAGAGCAGCCGTGTGATGATCGAGGTTACATCCTGCCCTACATACCCGGTTTCGGAGTAGTTGGTCATATCCACAATTACCGTGGGCAGTTTCAGAATATCGCGGAAAAGGATTTCGATCAGGTAGGTTTTCCCGCAGCCTGTAGGTCCCACGAAGAGCATATTAGTTTTTGGCGGAAGCTTGCGGTGATCGATCTTTTTGATAAATATATTGCGCAGCCGCGCCAGGTGGCGGTAAGCCATCAGGCTGGTTGCCGTTATCGCCTGTTCCTGTCCCACATACATGGATTTACGTATTTTTCGCGTAATCTCTTCCGGTGTGTATACCGGGAGACCCTCCAGGATCTGGACGGCCTCCCGGTAAAAATTTTCATCAAGGCGTAAATCACTCCGCGGCAGGGCCATATATTCTATACTACTATGGGCACATTAATTATTCCAGAAGAAAATACGTATAAATTAATATTCATAAATCATTGACATACCGATCTATTGTCCGTAGCATTGGGGTATGCAGACAGAAAGAGCCCAGAAACGCGTATGAATCCTAATCTGCTTCCGGTCCATGAACAAAAGCAAAAGATTATCGACGCGCTTAAAACCCACCAGGTTGTGGTGGTGGAAAGTCCTACCGGCTCCGGCAAGACCACCCAGATACCGCAGATTCTTTTTCACGAGTTGACCAATGGGAAGGGGGTTATCGGGGTAACCCAGCCGCGGCGCATCGCGGCCGTATCGGTTACCGAGTATATCGCCGGGCAGCTTGGCAAACAGATCCCCGATACCATCGGGTATAAGATGCGCTTTGAGGACAATACCGACCCCTCCACCAAAATAAAGATCATGACGGACGGCACCCTGCTGCAGGAGATCAAAAACGATTATGACCTGTCGCAGTACAGCGTCATCATGGTGGACGAGGCGCATGAGCGCAGCCTGAACATCGATTTCATTCTGGGGCTGTTAAAGCGCGTCCTGGAGCGCCGCACGGATTTTCGGGTTATTGTTTCTTCGGCAACCATAAATCCGGAAAGTTTTTCCGTATACTTCGATGACTGCCCGATTGTCAAGATCGATTCGTTCATCCACCCGGTAGAGATTGTGTATGATCCCCCGCAGACGGAAAACAGTTATGACGCGCTTGTGGCCAAAATCACTGAGACGGTGGAAAAGTATATCAGGAATACAAAAGAGGGAGACATCCTTATCTTTCTACCCGGCGTGAGGATGATTAACGACTGCTTACAGGCCTTGTCCGAACTCCCTGAAGCCGGCGGGCTTGAGCTGCTGCCGCTCTATGCCAGGCTTTCCAGCCAGGAGCAGGAGCGGATTTTTCTGGATTATCCCGGCAAACGCAAGGTGATCGCGGCCACCAATATCGCGGAAACAAGCGTTACCATAGACGGCATTACGGCGGTGATCGATTCGGGACTGGTAAAGATAAACTACTACAATCCCAAGACCTTTACCTCCTCCCTGATAGAGACGGTCATCTCCCGGGCCTCGGCCCAGCAGCGAAAGGGCAGGGCCGGAAGGACCCGGCCGGGCGTCTGTTTCCGTCTGTATGCCAAGAAGGACTATGAACACAGGGCCCTGTACACCACGGAGGAAATATTCCGGACCGATCTTTCCGAGGTGGTGATGCGTATGGCCGAGATCGGCATCAGGGATTTTGAGAACTTTGAGTTTCTCTCTCCGCCGGGGCGCGCCGGCATCATCAGCGCCATTGAGACCCTTTTCCTGTTGGAAGCCTTGAATGAGGATCGGGAGCTGACCACCATCGGCACCATGATGGCCAGGTTCCCCATGCTGCCGCGCCATTCGCGGATTATCGTGGAGGCCATTTACCGCTATCCTTCGGTGTTGGTAGAGGTGCTGATCGCCGCTTCCTTTCTTACGGTCAACACCCCGTTCCTGCTGCCCCAGGGTGAGGAGCTGGAGGCGCGCAAGGCGCACCATTTCTTTAAGCACCAGTACGGTGATTTTCTTTCGTATCTGAAACTCTTTCGCCTGTATAACGACAGCGGCAACAAGGACCGGTTCTGTCAGGACTACTACCTGGACCGCAAGGTGATGGATGAGATCTGTAACGTCAAGCTGCAGCTGGAAGAGATTGTGTCCGAGATGAATATTCCCATTCAGTCGGGGGGCAGCATGGCCGATTACCTGACCTGTGTTTCCCGCGGGCTTATCCAGTTTGTCTGTATCAGAAACAAGCAGGGTATTTACCGCAGCCTGACCGCGGCGAACATCCAGATCCATCCGGGATCGGTGATGTTCAAGACCAGACCGGAGTATATTGTGGCCGGAGAGGTGGTAAAAACCTCCCGCATGTATGCCCGCTCGGTCTCACCGCTGAAGCCCGAGTGGATATCACGGATCTCTCCCACCCTCCTGGATGAGCTTAAGAACAGGGGCAGGGGCGGGCTTCCCCGGCATAAGGAACGGGATTACACCAACCAGATCAAGATCGGTGCGGAAACCTTTAAAATCGTCACCCAGAAAGGGAAAAAGGTTGTCCTGCTGCCCTGGGAGCGGCTGAAAACGGGGATAAAAAAACTCAATCCCAAGTACCTCCCCAATTACAAGAACCTGCGCGGTAAGATTATTTTCGAAAACTTTGAGGTACTTTCCGGAAGGCGCTTGAACACCATTCTAAAAACCGCGGGACTCCTGAGGATGGATAAAGGCATTATCCACCGCTGGCCCGTACAGAAGAATTTTGCTTTTCAAACCCAGGGTAATGAACTGTGTAGACACATAGACAACCTGCTTTGCCTCTGTCAGAAAAAGAAAAAACATAGAAAACTGGGGTTTTTGACCCTCAACACGGACGGAGAGGGCATCTACTGGTATTCATGCGAACTGGATTTTTATAAGTCACTGACCGAAAGCCTGGCAGCGCTGGAGAGTATTATCGACGAACCTTCCGCTTCCGTCCGTGACGAGCTGGTGCACCAGATAAACCATACCTATCGCTGGCTGTCACAGGTAATAGAACAGTAGAAAACCATCTGCACAGCAGGTGGTTTTCGGGGGAGCACCCCAGAGGGGTGGCAGGGGGAGAAAAAGGGGCTGCCCATATCTCTTGGGCAGCCCCTTTTTCATAAGTAAACTCATCTTTTATGGATGATTACCTCGTGCTTACCCAGGGCGGAAGCCTTGATCAGTTTTCTTTTTTGAAAGGCTTCAATAATCGCATAGGTTTCCTGGGGCGGAATACCCAGGTGGTCGGCCGCCCATTCCGCAAACTGGTCGATATTGACGCGGTACCCTTTATAGGTTGTGGTCCCGTAGGCTTCGGCGTACTGGTAAATACCGGTCAGAATCTGGTTCTGTTTGTTTGTACTCATGATATTTTTTATAATGGCATTGGTTTTACGCAGGCGTTCGGCCAGCATCCTGATGATCTTATAGGCAAAATCATTGTTCTTTTTCAGCACGGACTCGAACAACTCTTCGTTCATACAGAGTAGTTTGGTGGGAACCGTGGTAACGGCGGTGGCCGAACGCGGTTTATCCTCAATAATGCTCATCTCGCCGAAGATATCGCCCCGCTGCAGGATGATCAGGGTTTTTGTGGTAGAGGCGGAGGTACTCTTCCGTATCTCCACGGCACCTTCGACTATTACATACATCTCATCGCCGTGATCACCCTCACTGAATATGGTCTGGCCGGCCCCCGACTCCTTCAAATACTTTTTATACATTAGTTTATCTATTTTCATTTATGTTTCCTACCTCCGTTTCCCTGTCTGTCTCCCGACTGAAACGCAATTTCTATTATAATTGTTCTTTTCGGACAAGTAAATCAACTTTTTTATCAAACAAATCTGTAACCATTTATGCATAAATATGATTTTTTTTAAATGAAAATAAAAGGATATATTATTATATCTTTACAGTATTATTTACCATAAACGCTGCGGAAATGTTGAAAATGAGAATTGCCGGTGCTATAGTTTACTACTTGACGGACTATATTGAAATATATATTATGCGACCATGATGAAGAGAGCGATAATTCTTGTTTGTTTATTAATTTTAATGTTCACGACGGTATACGGGCAGGAGCAGGATAGAAAACTCGGTTTCGGCCAGCAGTTTTCGCTGAAGGATCTGCCTAAAAATATAAATCCGCTTGATCTGTTTAATCCGGTTGATTATCATTGCACCCCGGGCGACCTGTATACCCTGCAAATAATAGTAGATTTCCAACGGCATTTCAGTTATCCGCTGAACTTAGAGGATAACTATAAGCTGTCCGTGCCCTATATCGGCACAATAGACGTAAAGGGGATGACCTTTGCCGAGATGCGCAAAAAGGTTGTAAACGGCATCCGTTCCCGTGTCCCGCTGCAGTATGTGGACATCGCGTTGAAAGTCCCCGCGCACTACGATGTGTTTATTTACGGTGGGGTAAACCGTCCGGGCTTTGTCAGTGTCATTCCCATAAACAGGGTGGCGGACGCCATCGTGCTGGCCGGCGGTCTGAAGAAAGGCGCCAGTTTTCGCCAGATCCAGCTGATCAGGGACGGGAAGATAACCAAACTTGATTTATCCGACTATGTAGTAAACGCCGATCTGTCACAAAATCCGTATTTAAAACGGGGTGATAAACTGTATATCCCCTACGCCGAGATAATCGTACACCTTAAGGGCGCGGTGAAGTTTGACGGTTTTTATGAAATGGTACCCGGAGAAACACTGCAGGACCTGCTCGATTACGCGGGGGGAACACTTCCCAATGCTCTTACCTCCAAAATTGAGATATTGCAGATTGCAAAGGAAGGCAAGTACGCGATTAAAACGGTTAGTATCGATCAGGCTAAAGCCGTGGCGTTGAATAATGGGGATTTGATAACAATCCATTCCTCCTACGAGAGCAGTGAAATGATTATGGCCGAGGGGGCCCTGTTCGGCCTGCCCATTAAAGAGGGCGAGCCCATACGGCTTATGGTAAAGCCCATCCTGATAAACGTTCCCTATTTCCCCGGTATTTCGGTACTGACCCTCCTGGACAATCTGGGGGGACCAACACCCTTTGCGCGGGCCAAGGACAGCTATATCATCCGCAAGAGCCATGATGACAAAATCCCGGTGGATGTGGAGAAGCTCTGGAGAACCAGGGATGAAAAATACGATCTGGCGTTAAAACCCGGGGATCATCTGGTAGTTCCCATCATGATCCTCAAGGTTTTTGTGGCCGGCGAGGTACGCAGTCCGGGAGAGAAGAATTTTCTGTCCGGTCTGACGGTGTCCGATTACCTGCTGGCGGCGGGCGGGATAACCGAAGACGGTGATCCGCACGGGGTGTTCCTGCTTTTCCGTGACGGCTCCATGCAAAAGATCGCTCTGACCCAGGAGGTCGGTCCCGGGGCGGTACTGTTTGTCGATAAAAACGGCTTGGCAAAAACCACGGATACCCTGACCAAACTTGGACTTATTGTGGGATTCGCCTCGAGCGTTTTGATCTTAGGCGATCATATCTATAACACCATCTTAAAATTTAGATAGTGCTTTTCCTCTATTTCTTAATTTCCTCGCCTTTAAGGATATTGCGGATTATCCCCATGATGGAGTTGATATCCGAGAGATCAAGGGGCAGGATGAGCTGCGTGTTTTTTCTTGCCAGTTTCTTCAGCTCGGCGATATAATTTTCCGCAATCCGTAAGGTAACGGCATCCTCCCCGCCTTTTTCCTTGATTGCGACGGCAACCTTTTCTATACCGAAGGCCGTGGCAGTGGTGATGGACAGGATCTCCTTTGCCTTTCCTTCCGCCTCGTTGATCAGGCGTTCCTTTTCTCCCTCGCTCCTGTTGATGATGTCGTTCATGACCCCCAATGATTTGTTGATCTGCGCCTGCATCTTCCCTTCACTTTCGGCGATCTTGGCGCGCTTGATGCGCTCGGACTCCATCTGCACCTCCATCACGTGCAGAATGTCCTTGGGCACCGTAATATTCTGGATCTCATAACGGGTCACCTTTACTCCCCACGGATCGGACGCCTCGTCCACACTCTTTACCACATGAGCGTTTATGGTTCCCCGTTCCTCAAAGGTCGTATCAAGGTGCAGCTTCCCGATTACCGAACGCATGGTGGTCTGGGCAAGCTGGATGGCCCCCACACGGAAGTCCTCGATTCCGTAGCTGGCTTTCCGCGGGTCCACCACTTTGAAATACAAAACTCCGTTTACCTCCACGCGCACATTGTCCTTGGTGATACATCGTTGGGCCGGGACGTCGATCGCCCGTTCTTTCAGGTTGTGCTTATAGCGTATCTTGTCTATGAATGGAACCAGCATGTGAAAACCCGCACCCAGGGTCTTTGTGTATTTTCCCAGGCGCTCCACCACCAGTGCGGTCTGGTTGGGTACGATACGGATGCTGCGGATGATGGAGATGAGTACAATAAACCCCAAAAATATGGAGATGAAAATACCGAAGGTGTCTATGAACATTATAATGCCCCCTTTGTTTTTACCGGCTGCTTTTCCTCTGTTCCCGTGATCAATGAGCGGATGAACCCCTTGAGCCTGGCCAGGTCGGCCGGGAGAATAGACGTGCTGGCGGTTTCGATAATATTCCCGAACTCGGTAATAAACTGCTCGGCGATCCTCATGGAAACCGCGGTTTTACCCTTGGGAACCTGGGTGGCTTTGGCAATCGAGGCAATGCCGGTGGCGGTTGCTTCGGCCACCAGGGTGATGGCCTTGGCCCTGCCTTCGGACTCGTTCATGCGCTTCTGCCGTTCGGCCTTGCTGACATTTATGGCCTCCTGCCGGTGCCCGCGCGAGATGTTTATCACCGATTCCCTGTCTCCTTCACTTAACAGGATTTCCGCCCTTTTTTCCCGCTCCGCGCGTACCTGCCGTTCCATGGCCTCCTGTACGGTGAGTGAGGGGGTGATGTCCCGTATTTCATAGCGGGTGACCTTGATTCCCCATGGATCCGAGGCCTCGTCCACGGCCGCCACGATTGAGCTGTTTAACATGTCCCGTTCGGAAAAACTGCGGTCAAGCTCGATCTTCCCCATTTCAGAGCGCATGGTAGTCTGGGCCAGCTGGCTGGTGGCAAAGCGATAGTTTTCAATGCCGTAACTGGCTTTTGCCGGATCAACCACCATGAGGTAGAGAATACCGTCCACCTCTACCTGCACATTGTCTTTGGTGATACAGAGCTGCGGGGCTACGTCGATTACCTGCTCCTTTAACGTGTGTTTGTAGGCCACGCGCTGGACCAGCGGGATAATCAGGTGAAACCCCGCGTCAAGGGTCTTATGGTATTTACCGAACTGCTCCACAATAAACGCGGATTTCTCCGGTATGATATAAATAATTTTCGAAAAAATGAGAGCCGCCACACCCAGAGAAAGTGCCGCGATCAGTGCTCCCAACAAGGTTTGTTCCATTGTAACTACTCCTTTCAGGTATTTTTACTCACGCCGCGAGACAATCAGGGTGAGGTTTTCTTTTTTCATTATTTCTACTACGTCACCGGGTTTCACCGGCTCATCATAGGTAACCGCCTTCCAGGTGGTTCCCTGGAAGTGTACCCTTCCGGGATGGTTCTGCCTGATCGCTTCCGTCACCGTTGCCAGTTTGCCCCTGAACTCCTCTTCATCGTCCGACTCGATCAGTTTGCCCCGGAAGGTCCCGCGGAAAAACCGTCTTAAAAAGCCGAGAGAGAGAAAGCTGGTAAAGAGCCAGATAAAAATTTGTAAAGGGATGTCGGCGTCCAGGCCCGGGATCAGCCAGGTTGCAATGGCGGTCAGGATCGCACCCGCGCCGAAAAAAAAGATGACAAAACCGGGTACGGCAAACTCCAGCCCGATAAGAATGAGTCCCACAATAAGCCATATATAAGGCAGGTAAGAAAAAAAATCCATGTATGCTTCCGCGTTTCATACATAGGGTAATGCGGAAGCATACTGCATGTCAACCACAAAAGTTGAGAGGATCCAATTACAGTGCCATACCGGTTACCCGGTTGACGCGTTTGATAAACTCGGCCGGGTTCTTCAGGGCCACCCCTTCCACCAGCAGGGCCTGGTCCAGGAGCAGGCGGGCGATGTCGGTAAAAAGGCCGTCATCCGTAAGCTCCGACATTTTCGTTACGATCTCATGAGTGGGATTGATCTCCAGAATGGGTTTGAACTCGGGCGCGTTCTTTTGTCCCAGGGCCTTCATGATCTGCTGCATTTGTACCGTGGGGTCGTTTTCATCAGCCACCACACAGGACGGAGAATCACTGAGCCGCGAGCTGGCCTTTACGTCCTTCACATCCTTGTCCAGCACCTTTTTGATCTTTTTGATGAGCGGCTCAATTTCTTTTTCGGATTTTTTGTCCTCGGCGGTCTTGAGGTCTTCGGCCGCGTTGGTCCGGTTTACCGCCTTTAATTCTGTTTCCTTGTATTTGCCGATGGTGGGGATGACCAGTTCATCGATTTCATCATCCATTATCAGGACCTCGATGTCCTTGTTTTTATACATCTCCAGCAGAGGAGATGATCGCAGTGTTGCCTCGTTGCCGCCGGTAATATAATAGATGGCCTTCTGATCGGGTTTCATGCGCAATTTATATTCCGCCAGGCTGGTATATCCCTCTTCTTTTGTGGATTTATAGCGTGCCAGGTCAAGGAGGGCATCCCTGTTGGCAAAATCCTGGTACAGGCCTTCCTTCAGCGGTTTGCGAAACTCTTCGTAAAACGAAGTATATTTTTCCTTGTCCAGGGATAGTTTGGCCAGTTCGCCCAGGATTTTTTTTACCGAGGCGGACCTGATATTCACCAGGACGCGGTTCTGCTGCAGCATCTCCCGGCTGACATTCAGCGGCAGGTCGTCCGCATCGATGATGCCTTTGACAAAGCGCAGGTACGCGGGCAGCAGTTCCTTTTCATCATCGGTGATAAAAACCCGTTTGACGTACAGTTTGACGCCGGGTTTGTAATCGGAATAAAACAGGTCGAACGGGGCCTTTTTCGGGATGAAAAAGAGGGTGGTGTACTGCAGCGCGCCCTCCGCCTGGGTGTGCACATACAGCAGGGGGTCATCGGTAC
>Ga0307441_1000708_pt1 | contig 11792 bp, 12 predicted proteins | sample SalMarWE160420MG_FD_202149 | JGI IMG/M metagenome (GOLD analysis project Ga0307441, IMG submission 202149) | Salt marsh sediment microbial communities from the Plum Island Ecosystem LTER, Massachusetts, United States - WE1604-20 | ecosystem: Environmental > Aquatic > Marine > Intertidal zone >... | reverse complement strand
AATTGTTTTCCATATATTCCTCCGTTTTTATTTTTTTTAATGCGCGCGTACGGCACACATGCCGGGTAACAACCTATGATACGGTAAGTTGAGTTTCTGTGCAAGTTAAAAAAATCCGGCTTATTTCTAAATACATGCTCCGGCCGGCAATTTGAAATTTGCTGATCCGCTTAAATGATGCCGTCCATTACCATAAAGATTGTTCTATTGACGTCTCCATTATGTGATCAATGGATTAAAGAAGCCAATTTATGGGAAAGAGGGGAGGGCCGGTCACCCTGATCTATCCGGCGGATTCGATTGAGCCCCTGAGGCAAAGATGACTGGTGCGTATTTCTCTTTCGGCCTATCCGTGTAACACCGCTTATAGGGGCCCCAGTTTGGCGGCCATATAGTCTTCAACGCTTTGGGGCGGTGTGCCGGTAAGCAGTCTCACGTGGTCGGTGACGGTTTCGAACTCGCCCGCGTCAACCGCCCGGTACATGGAATTGAACAGCTCAATCACTTCTTCCGGTGTTCCGTCCGCCCGGCAGATATCCGCGAACTCATCTTCCGAAACCTGTCTGAACACAAAGGGCTTTCCGGTGGCCTTGGCTACGGCGGCCGCCAACTCGGACATGGAAACCGCTTTTGGTCCGGTTAAGGTATACACTTTCTGTGAGTGCCCCCCGGTCAGGCAAATCGCGGCCAGGGCACCGGCGATGTCGTCCCTGCTGATGTAGGCTATCTTTCCGTGGTCTACGGGGTAAGGAAGTCTGCCCCCCGGAAGCAGGTCCGGCACCCAATCGGCGACCGGGTCTAAGTACATGCCGTTACGGACGATTGTCCAGTCCAATCCGCAAAGCCTGGTTTTTGATTCGGCGTACAGATAATACGGGGCCATCATAAATTTGGATTCAGGGTTCGCCCCGGCGAAACCGATGTCTATCACCCGGCCTACCCGGCACTTGCGGGCCGCCTGCAGGGCATTGAAATGTTGGACTATCCGGGGTTCCACAAATTCAAAAGTAGGAATAAGTAGCAGCACATCACTGTCGCGAAAGGCTTTTGTCAGACTGGCCGGGTCGTTATAATCCGCGTAGCGTACCTCAACCCCCTGCTTAAAAAATTCCTTGGCTTTTTCAGGGGAGCGCACACTGACAATCAGCTGCCCGGCATTATTGCCGGCTTCCAGCAGGGCCTGCATTACCTTTGTCCCCAACCGGCCGGTTGCGGCAACAACATTTACGTTCATTTCTTGTTTCTCCTTTTTTTAAATAACTTCAGATAAAGATAAGGTTTTACTACCTTATATAAAATAATAAACATTTTTTGGTCCTAACGACAAGTATCGGCTTTGTTGACGCTGTCGGGAAATGTTCGTATGTTTCATAAAAGGAGGTTTTTATGTCCATTATCAAAACACATTACCTGTGGATTGTCTTTTTGGTGGCATTTTCAGCGGTCCTTCCCTGGAGCGGGTGTTCCGGGTCCGGGGGTGAACAAAAAGGGCCCATTGTTGTCGCTTCCAAGATCGATACGGAGGGGTCGCTTTTGGGGCAGATGATTGTCCTGGTATTAAAAGAACATAATTTTAACACTGTCGATAAAACCCAGTTCGGGACAACCGACGTGATCAGAAAAGCCATCATCAGTGGTGAAATAGATATATACCCCGAGTATACGGGAAACGGCGGGTTTTTTTACCCGGACACGGACAACTCCATCTGGAAAAACGCGGAGCAGGGGTATCTTAAAGTAAAAGAACTGGATAAAAAAGCCCATGATCTTATCTGGCTGAAACCGGCCGCAGCCAACAACACCTGGGCAATCGCTGTACGAAATGATCTGATGCAGAATAAGGGCCTTGCCACCCTGGAGGACTTTGCCTCATATGTGAACAAGGGAGGAAAAGTAAAACTTGCCTGTTCGGAGGAGTTTGTCAGCAGACCTGATTCTCTGCCCGCTTTTGAAAAAGCTTACGGGTTCCATTTGAAAAAGGACCAGCTGGTTATTCTCTCCGGGGGCAATACCGCCCAGACCGAAAAAGCGGCCGCCGAAGGTACGGACGGGGTGAATTTTGCCATGGCTTACGGCACGGACGGGGCACTGGCTGTGCTGGGACTGCATGTATTGAAAGATACGCTGGGGGTACAACCCGTCTATGAACCGGCCCCGATTGTCCGGGGCGCGATGTTTAAAAAGTATCCCGAGCTCGCGCAGATATTGGATCCTGTTTTCAGCTCACTTACCCTGGAAACCCTACAGAAGCTGAATGGTGAGATTGTGGCCCAGGGAAAGCCGGCCAAGGACGTGGCGGCTGAGTACCTGAAATCAAAGAATTTTATAAAATAGAGAAAGGCCGGACAGCCGATGAACGCATCCACCCGGCAGGTTGATACGGTCTGTTTTGCGGCGGGCATTATTGCCTTGGGTTCACTGTTTCTTCCCTTTGTCAGTCTGCGTCCCAACCGTATCAGCAGCGGGACACCGTTAATGATATGGCAGGTAGTATCTCCTTATCTGGTTGGTGCCGGGGCGGTGCTGCTGATAGCCGTTATTTTGCTGCCCTTTATTTTTCGGCACGGTTTTAATTTCGCCCCGGCACAGGGGGTTTGGGGTAACCTGCTGGCGTTTCTGGTAATTTTTACCGGTGGACAGACGGCCGCACGGCTTTCTTCCGGGGCCGATGTCTATGCCCGCGTTTCCCTGGCGGGAGGTTCCTGGCTGCTGCTGGTGGCCGCCTACATCTTTATTGTAACCGCGCTCAAGGCGCTTGGCGGCAGAAAAGTCTGGACCTTTGTCACCACCGCTGCGGCCGTGCTGGGGATTGCCGTCCTGGTGCCGACCGGCCGGCTTAACCGATTGTCATTGCTGCAGGAGTTTTTCGGCAGGCAGGACCGCTTTTTCAGCGAGTTGGTCAACCATCTTACCCTGTCGGGGGTTGCCGTTGCGTTTGCCGTTTTGCTGGGGGTTCCGCTCGGTATGCTGGCCTTCAGGGTAAGGCAGGTGCGTAAAATAATCCTTTGGCTGGTGAACTTGGTACAAACCATCCCCAGCCTGGCCCTGTTCGGTCTGCTGATTGCACCGCTTTCCCTGCTCTCCCGGACCGTCCCCTTTTTGCGGGATTTGGGGATACAGGGGATCGGATGGACCCCCGCGGTGTTGGCCCTGACCATCTATGCCCTGCTTCCGATTACGCGTAATACATATACCGGTCTTGAAACCATAGACCCGGCCCTCAGAGAAGCGGGCAGGGGTACGGGATTCAGTCCGTTCCAGCTTTTATGGAGAATCGAACTACCCCTGGCCCTGCCGGTAATCCTGGCCGGAGTACGCATATCATTCGTGCAGGCCATCGGAAATACCACCATCGCCGCATTGATCGGTGCCGGGGGGTTCGGGGTGTTTGTGTTCCAGGGATTCGGACAGGCTGTCCCGGACCTGATCCTTTTAGGCACCCTGCCCGTGATCGTATTGGCGGTGCTGGCCGACCGCCTGTTCGGTTTTTTCATCAGAATGATTGTGCCGCGCGGATTACGATTGAGGGGGGAGGAGGCAGCATGATCAGGTTGGAAAGGGTAAGCAAATATTACGGGGAGAACCCGGCCGTGAAAAACCTTAGCTTTACGGTACAGGGCGGAGAGGTCTGTGTGCTGATCGGTCCCTCCGGCTGCGGTAAGTCCACCACATTGAAGCTGATAAACCGGCTGCTTTCCGCGGATTCCGGCGAGATATTCATCAATAATAAAAATATAAACGCGTTCAAACCGGAACTCCTGCGCCGGGAGATCGGTTATGTCATTCAAAGCATCGGTTTGTTCCCCCATATGACCGTGGCTGAAAATATCGCAACCGTGCCGCGTCTCCTTTCCTGGGACAGAGCCGGAATTTCACACCGCGTGGATGAGTTGTTGGAGTTGATCGGCCTTGATCGGCGTGTGTACCGGGACAAATTCCCGGGAGAGCTTTCAGGGGGAGAGGCCCAGCGTATCGGTGTGGCCCGTGCCCTGGCCGCGGATCCGCCCTTGCTGCTGATGGATGAACCGTTCGGCGCGGTGGACCCCTTGACCAGGGAGGTACTGCAGCAGGAATTCTTAAATATCCAACAAGAATTGAAAAAGACGGTGATTTTTGTGACCCATGACCTGAATGAGGCCATTCGGCTGGCCGACCGCATCATTATCATGCGCGGGGGGGAGATCATCCAGAATGATACCCCGGAGCGGGTCCTCTCCAGGCCAAAGAACAGGTTTGTCAGGGATTTTGTGGGTACCGACAGGGTCTTAAAAAGGCTTTCCCGGATTCCGGTGGCGACATATATGCTGGAAGCCCGGGCTATTGCGATTGACGCAAAAACAAATCGGATGCGATCCGGGCGGCAGGCGGAAAACAGGCATTTTTTCTGGGTAACCGCCGCGGACAAACGTCTGCTGGGGTGGGTGGATAAACACGACCTGGAAGCACAATCCCCGGTAAAACAGGCAATGACGCGTATCGACCCGAAAACCGACGCCCTTAATCAACATGCCACCCTGCGGGAGGCATTGGCGCATATCTTGTCCCAGAATGTACGAACCATAGCGGTAGTGGATGATAAGTGCCGTCTGGTAGGCGAAATCGGACTGTCCCAGATAGAAAAAGCCACCGAAGAGGTGCGGGAAAATGGGTAAACTTATCCGCGGCTGGATTTTCACGTTATTATTCCTGGTACTATTCGTGATTACCGTTTCGCACATGCAGTGGTGGCGGTTTTTTCTCTCGAATGTTTTTCCGGGGCAGAAGGAACTGGTGTATCCCAGGGCGGACCTGTCTCTGTTGGTAGGAGAGCACCTGGTCCTGGTTCTATTTTCCGCGGGGGCTGCGGTGGTTTGCGGGGTGGCTCTGGGGATTTTTGTTACCCGGCAGGCGGGTCGTGCGTTTTTGGATATTGTAAGTGATATGAGTTCGCTAAGCCAGACCATTCCCCCGGTGGCGGTATTGGCTTTGGCGGTACCGGTTGCCGGTTTCGGGGTGAAACCCACATTTATCGCACTGTTTCTTTACAGTATTCTCCCCGTAGTACGCAATACCATTACCGGACTGGAATCGGTCGGCCAAGAGGTAAAACAGGCGGCCCGGGGTATGGGTATGACGCGCATGCAGACGCTTCTGCATGTTGAAGTACCGCTGGCCGTCCCCGTTATCATGGCCGGTATACGCATCGCCGTGGTCATTAATATCGGAACCGCCACGCTGGGGGCGGTGGTGGGCGCCGGAGGTCTCGGCACACCGATTGTTGCCGGGTTGGTACGTGAGAACCCGGCGTTTGTGCTGGAAGGAGCGTTGGCCGCCGGGCTTCTGGCCCTGCTTGCCGACAGGATCCTTGCCCAGCTGGAAAAAAGCCTGTTTAAAAATTACGCCCGTTAACCGAAAACAAGGGCCCCGCCGAAATAACCGACAACCAGTACATCAAGGAGAGAAGCCCCGTAAAAAATAATGAGTATCTTGGATTCGGCTGCCAGCCTTTTTTTTATCAGAACCGATGCCAAGAGCAGGGGTAACAGCACGCCCGCGAAAATCAATTTCATGATAATCGGGAAAAGCAGCTCCCCGTTATAAAAATGCAGCCAGTCCATAAAACCGAAGAACACGGTAAAGAACCAGAAGACCACTGCCAGCCAGGTCAGCTGGTGGGCGGTTTTATACAGGCCGGGTTTCTTAAAAATCCAGGCAACAAGTGAAAACAGAAAGGCGGCGATTATCGGCCCGATTACCAGGTGGGTGAGGACGGGATGAAAGGGGTGGGTGAATCCGAACGCATGGAAAACGGAATAAATAAAATTTGCCATAGTTTGCTCCTTTTTTTGCCGGAATGCTTACCCGGGGAACTCCGAGCGCAGAATACTGGTCCCCAGCAGCCCCAGCCATGTGCTTACCGCAAACGCGATGAGGTTAATACCGATAAAAATAAAGCGGACGGCGGAAGATTCAAACCCGCTTAGAATAATTACAAAAAACATACCGAGGGAACAGGCAAAGAAAAGCAGGCCCAGGATAATTTTCTTCTTTAGAATAGGGGTGGAGAGTTTTTTAAACCGTGTTTTCCCGTCTAAAAGACCTGCCAGGAAGGCGCCCAGGACAACAAAGGGAAGCAAAACAGAGAGCAGGAAAATACCCGCTGTGATCCGGCCCGGGAACACCCGGGGGAAAATCAAATAAAACAGGCTTAGAAGCAGGGTAAAAAATACAAAAGACTGTGGGGCGTGTACTATAACCGGATGCAGATCGAGTTTCAAAATTCTGGCGCGTTTTTCCGAGACACGGCTTTTATACGGCTCAAACATTTTGCGGGGGACCCCGCAGGCCGGGCACACATCACCCAGTTTGTCCTCTTCGATGATAAAGCCGCAGGTTTTACAACGCACTAAGTTTTTCATACCGCTTTCCCCCTTTTTTTTAATAATTTTAATATAGCAATTTGCGGGCGGGAAACAAAGGAAAAAATGTTTTTCATCCGCGGATATTGTTCTCTGAAAAAAAGATGCTTTTTTATAAGAGCTAATGATGCTATACTTTTACGTGGGTTATGTTATGGATTTAGGAATAATAAATGAAAATTCAGCCACTCCGAAATTCAAGCAGATCGCGGATAGGATTATCGAGCTTATTCAGAACAAGATGCTGTCTCTGGGGGACAGGGTGCCTTCGATTAATAAAATTATCGAACAGTTTTCGGTTTCCAGGGACACGGCGGTAAAAGCGTATGCGGAACTGAAACACCTGGGTATTATCGAGGCGAAACCAAATAAGGCCTATTTTGTGGCCAACGATTATGTGGATTATAAAAAAAAGGTACTGTTTCTTTCCGATCATTTTACGCGGTATAAAGAGAAAATCTATTTTGGTATTCTTGATAATCTGGGCACGGATTACTATGTCGACATTCTCATCCATTACGACAACTTCGATATCCTGCGCTTCATTTATGAAAAAGCACGGGTACAGGGTACTTATGAATATATTCTGATTATTCCCACGGCGCCCCAGAATTATGAGGCCGAATATTTCAAATATGTCAACGCCAATAATATAATTTTTGTGGACCGACCGGTACCGGGACTGAAATTCCCCTCGGTCTATCAGGATTTTAAACACGGTTTTCATGCTGCCTTAAAACGGGAGAAATCACGCTTTAAAAAATATAACAAGCTGGTTTTTATTACCAAGCACTCTACGGACCCTATTGTTGAGGAGATGAAGGAAGGATTAAAAAGGTTTGCCAGGGAGGAAAGAATACCGTTTGAGCATCAGCTAACGCTTTTTTCGGAAAGGGAGATAGCGGGTAAAATTCTGCCTGAACGCGGTATGGTGTGTATAATTCTGGACGATCTCCTGCTGGCCGAATGCTTGCGGCAGGCGAATAGTAAACAGCTTGTTCCGGGCAGTGATTTCGGATTGATTGCCGTAAACGACAATCCCTTCTTTGAATTTATCGCCGGGGGAATCACCAGACTTACCACCGATTTTTATGCCATGGGGTGCCGGACCGTGCAGCTTATGAAAAACAAACAGTCGGAAAACATCCGCATCCCCACTTCGTTGTTGATTCGATCAACATTCCATTAAAAACAGCCGGTTTCCTCTTGACTGTTTTTTCTACTTTCTTATAATAATTAACCAGAACAGACCAGACCAGCACCAGGGTTTTATAAGAATAACGGGAGTAAGGATGCAGGCATTATCATCTGGGCTATTTACCGGTTTTTTGCCGGATGTACCAACCCTGTAATGCTACATTAATTCGAATGCCGGGGTAATTACTCCAGGGGTCACTTTGAAGTAAGATGACCTCCATATGTTTTGGGAAGGGCTGCCCATTAATTTGAGCAGCCCGTTTTTTTATGCTGCACCGAACCTTGCATCCGGTAACAGATCAAGTCGAAGCATATTTAGGGATAAACTTAATAACCTGCCGTATATCCTATAAACGCGAATCCGAAAAGCTGATCATGCTTGACAGAATCCAATATTTCTTTATAATATTCAACCAGAACAGACCAGACCAGAATAAAAGAATAAGTCCATGGCTGTAATACAATGGTTACAGCCGGTATAAATAGGAGGGTACTTATGAAAAAATTTTTTAAAACAGCAGCGGTATTAATCATTTTATGTTCCGCATTGTTTCTCTGCTTCGGGGAAGGCGCTTTCAACGGAATAACACCCCAGGGTATACAGGGAGCATTTTATACCAAGGCGTATAAATGCATCTACCTGAAAGGGAGTGACGAGTTAAGCGGCAAGCCGGTAACCAATAAATGGCAGAACTATTCCGTGGATATAACAAAAACCATCGGTTACGACGGTATGAACGGACAGCGAAAAGGGTATACCTTTTTAAGGATCAAGTCCAATACCGCTGCCCCGAACAAAGAACTGGCCATCTATCTTGATAATGTGGTTGTGAAAGATAAAGCGGGAAAAGAAATTCTTCGGTTTGATTTCAATGACGGTGAGAATCACGGTCCGTATCTTTCTCAGGGCAAAAAGCTGGCGGATAACGGCAAAGTGGTAACATTAAGCGGTGAGAAGTGTTTTCTCCTCCATGCCAAGTCGGCGAATCTCTATGGTTATAACGGAGTTGAGGTACAGTGGAACATGCCGAAAAATCCGAAAGAGGGAAACGGTTCCTGGGACTTTTCAGCCGGTGGTTATACATTAAGCTTCGATTATTATATTGCAGCGGCGAAATAGAGAATGACCCAAAAAAAACAGGTTACACGGGTGTCGAATAGTTTTAAGGCACCCATTTTTTTACTTACTGCTATCCTGTACGCCGGTCACCGGTCCGGATAAAGCGCGGCCCCGCCCCGGCCATAGATATATACCGCGGCCGGAAAGCCCTTTTTGACTTGAGCCTCCGCAGTCAGGCGGCTTTCTCTAATAACCTGTTCCAAATCTCGGAGTTTGAATCCCCTGCGGATGGAAATTCGCCCGTCATTAAAATGAAACCCCGAACGCAGGAACACGGCGGCAAAAAAGCTGAAACCAAGATAGGCCGGGCGTGAGCGGTACAGGTCCTTCATGACGAACAGGCGCCCGGTATGCGCAGACACAAGGCGCAGGAACCGGGGGAGGTCGGTTTCCGGCAGATGATGGAGAAGGTTGCTGGAAAAAACATAGTCATACGTGGTGTGGGCCTCAAGCTGAAAAGCGTCTTCCCGGCGTACGGTAATATTGGGAAAGGCTCCGCATTTGTTTTGGGCGAACCTCACCACGCGAGCGTCGTTGTCGACGGCGGTGATTTGCACCGACAATCCCCTGCGGGCGCATTGCTTGGCCAACCAAAGCGGAAGATCACCACCACCCGTCCCGATATCAAGAAAGCGGTAGGTCTTTTTGGGGGATTTTTGCATGTCGCGGATAACCAGGCGCGTTAACAGGCGCCTGGCCGGGCTGAACAAGCCGTTCAACAGTGAAAACTGTTCCAGCGTTTGTCTTTGCCGGTGTTCATCGGCCTGCGGCCGGTTCAACAACTCATCGCCGTGCGCCCGGCGCGACATGTCCGGCCAGATTTGCTCTAACACTTGATTTTTTCCAGGTATGCGGTTTCCACGGTAAGACCGGGCCCGAAGGCGCAGGCAAAAATATTCCCGTATTCCGCTGCCGCGGAAATCTTATCGAGGACGAACATAATGGTACTGGAACTCATGTTCCCGTACTCCCATAATACATCGTAAGAATGGTGCAGGTTCTGTTTGGAAAGCTCCAGTGCACTTTCCATTTTTTCCAGAATGGCGCGTCCGCCGGGGTGCACGGCCCAGATGTCGATATCCCGCAGCTGCAGACCGTTTTTGGCGAATAACTCCTCCATAATGGGCAGAATGTTGGCCTCCAGAAAGCGGGGAACGTAATGCGAGAGTTTCATCTCAAACCCGAAATCACCGATTTTCCAGGCCATCTTATCCTCGCTGTCCGCGATATAGCGAGAGTGGAAGGACCGCAGCAGCATTTTATCACCCTCGGCATCGTCCGGGCAGGCCGAGACAAGCGCGGCCGTAATACCGTCGGCAAAGAGCGAATGGGCGATCATCAGGTCGGTCTCAAACTTCTTTTGAAAATGGAGGGAACAAAGCTCCACGTTGACAATCAGTACACGGGCCTCGGGGTCCGCCCGGCAGATGCTGTGGGCCAGTTTCAGGGCCGGAAAGGCCGCGTAGCAGCCCATAAATCCCAAGTGAAAACGATTGACGTTCGGGGCAAGCCCCAGCTCCTTTACCAGGTAAAAATCAAATCCGGGGGCGGAAAAGCCCGTACAGCTTACGCTGATGATGTGGGTAATCTTGTCCTTTATCCCGGGAGATACCTTGTCAAACAGACTCTTTACCGCCGTCAGGGAAAGCCGCCCGGATTCTCTGATAAAGACGTCGTTTCGCCAGCCGGTAGTCCGCTCGGGATCAAGCTGCTCGTTGGGCGGGTAGAAGGTATATTCATTAGGCGGTTTGCCGTAATCGTCAATAACCGTATGCCGTTTTCCAATGGCCGAATCCTGGTATATCCAGGTTAACAGGCGTCTTCTTTTTTCATTAGGACCAATCAGTTTCTTTAAAAACTCAACCGCGAACTCCTGGGTGTACGAATGTTCGGGTACACAGGTTGCAACCTTATGCAGATACACCGTTTCCATTTTTTCATTCCCCCTAGTGCTGTAATGTAGCTTTCCCTTTTCAACCGCATTATTCCTCCGTCAGCTTGCCCGCGGTCCATGGAATCTCTATATTATACAATATAACATTGAAGGGTTGGAAGATGGAAACAAATAACAACGTGCTCAGGCTGAAGGATTTTGATTTAAAGAACGCCGCTGAGAAAAGAACCTGTAATGAAATCATTTTTCGCCGGGTGGCCTCGAAATACAACAACATAACACGGATACTTTCTTTTTACAGGGACACCGCCTGGAAAAGAAAGCTGGCGGGCCGCCTCCCCGCGCTACAGGGAGCCGTGTGCCTTGATCTGGCCTGCGGAACGGGGGATATCAGTTTTTTACTGGCCCGAAAGTACCGTGAGGGCAGGATCATGGCCGTCGATATGAGCGCGGCAATGCTTTCCCGGGCGGCCGCTCTCAATAGATATGGAAATATCCGTTTCAGACAAGCCGATATGTGCCGGACCGGGTTTGCGCCGGGAACATTCAATGTGGTGACCGGTGGTTATGCCCTGCGCAACGCCCCCGACCTGGGAGCTGTTTTGAAGCATGTCTATATGTTGTTGAAACCCGGCGGGAGCGCGCTTTTTCTGGATTTCGCCAAAAGCGGGTATCGCTCTATCAGATTACTGCAGCTTTTCCTGCTGCGGGTATGGGGCGGCTTTTGGGGACTGGTGCTGCATGGTAATCCGGATCTTTATGCGTATATCGCGGAATCCCTGGCCTTGTTTCCCGATATAAGCGGGCTTTCGCGTATGCTTACGGCATACGGTTTTAAGAAGGTGAAGATAAAGCTTCTGTTTTGGGGAATGATGAGTCTGGTGGTTTGTAAAAAATAGGTGAACTAATATTCGCGTATTCCCGGGCCCGGGTTATTCGCCAGGCTTCACGGATTACCGGGGGTTTTCGTTAAACATTCGGTTCTTAATAGTCAGCATGGAAAAATAGGGCGGTATCCGGTTTTTCAGGATTCGCAATAACAAGAGGATCAGTGCCCGGCGCAGCGTGCTTGATATTTTTCCCTTCAGGGTACCGATCCTCATGGAAAGCCAGGCCCTTCCGGCCGCCTGGGCGGCGGCTTTCTTGCGGTTGCGGCTGTAAAGCCGGGCCAACCGTGTAACCG
>Ga0307441_1000701_pt1 | contig 11833 bp, 6 predicted proteins | sample SalMarWE160420MG_FD_202149 | JGI IMG/M metagenome (GOLD analysis project Ga0307441, IMG submission 202149) | Salt marsh sediment microbial communities from the Plum Island Ecosystem LTER, Massachusetts, United States - WE1604-20 | ecosystem: Environmental > Aquatic > Marine > Intertidal zone >... | reverse complement strand
GCTGGATAAGATCGTGGTCAAAAGCCTCATGTCCAAGACCCTGATCACCATCGCGCCCGGGGATACCGTGGAGAAAGCCGCGGCGGTGATGCTCAAAAACCACGTCTCGGCCCTGCCGGTGGTGGATGCCCAAACCGCGCTGGCGGGGATTATCACCAAGGGCGACATCTTTCGGGCCTTTGTCTCCATTTCCGGGATTTATCAGGGGGCCCTGGCCCTGGGGGTGGAATTGCCGGACGAGGTGGGCTACATCAAACAGGTCACCGATGTGATCCGGGCCCACGGCGGGCGCATCGCCAGCATCATGACCCGCTACGAAGGCGTCCCCGAAGGCTTCAAGCACGTCTATATCCGGGCCAAAAACCTCAAAGACGAAAACGCCCTCCGCCAAGACCTGGAAGGCAAACACAAGGTACTTTACTTCTTTACCGAGAAGGTTGAATAAATCTGCCTGGTTAAACGCAGGCTCGATTCTTACGCCGCAGGTCTGGAAACGCCACGAGATACGGCTTATCTCCTGCCATACATCAAAATCTCGCCTCCAAAGGCTGCCAGCCGCAAATCAGTTTAAAGCCAGGCTTAAATTTCCCGGCCGCAACCGATCCCCTGGCCGGTGAGGGCATAATATTCCTCGCCGGCGCACGCCAGACAGACCTTCTGGCCTCCCTGTACCCGGACCCGGGGCTCCATCACCCCTTCGCCGCAGCGTTCGCAGACCACGGTGGCAAAAATCCGGGCATAAGCCGGCATCTGGATGGTTGTGGTCTCGATCAAAAACTGCTCCGCGAGGTCCACTTCTTCCAGTTCCCGCCGGGCCACAGCCTCCCAGAGGTGCCCGAAGCGGTGATGATCTTCTTCGGTCCCCTGGCGCTGGACCACCACTTTCTCGAACAGCGGTCCGGCTGCGGGATAGCGGGCAAACATGCGCTCCCGAAAATCCGGGTGCACCACCAAACGCACCGCGGCGCCGTCGGCGCGTTTGGCCACGGTAACTGCGGTTTTGCCCAAGTCCTTATAAATCAAGGCGTTGTTGCCGAAGGTACAGCCGGTGACCACCTGGATGCCATCGGTAAAGCAGTTGTTGCACTCCACGATGGCCACCACTTCCTCCATGCCGGTGCTCTCCTGGGCCAGGTGGTCCATGGCATACTGCCCGGCCTTGACCCCCAGGGCCAGGAAAGGGCAGAGGTGCCCGTGAATGGTTTCGGCATGACGCAATAAGCCTGACAAATCCTTGCTGCGTATCATGGTTTCGACGACCTGACGGGCCGAGGCGTGTTCGTGCATACTCGTCATCTCCCGGAATAATTTCGGTATTGAGGCTCAGGGCTTGCAGCTGAAACCGCGCTTACCGAAATAACCTGCGCGGTTTCAGTAATGAATCTAGTTTTAATAAATTTTGGAGTTTTTGTCGACGCTTTCCTGTGGGGTGAGACCATTTGCGCCGGGCCGGATTCGGTGTTAAAATTGCCAAATTCCGCGCCGTCGCAGGTCTAAGATGCCCCTTAAACAAGCCATTATCGCCTGCCTCAAAGCTGAGACTCTCAAAGAAGTCTGCGGCCATTTGCATGTGGAACTAAACGGACGCAGCGAAGAGGCCCTGGCGCGTCAGCTTAGGCGCCAGGCTGCCGTTACTGCTGAAGACCTGCTGCCCTTCTTGGCCGAAGCCGAATTGCGCGAGGTATGCGCGGCTTTTGGCGTGGCTGCGACGGGCCCCACGGCCACGCTGACCAGAAGACTCCTTAAGGCCGAACGCGGCCCCACCTTTGTGGCCCTGGATTTTGAAACCGCTGATCATGGCCGGGACAGCGCCTGCGCCCTGGGATTGGTGCGCGTGGAAAACCGCCAGATCGTCCGGCGCACCTACAGCCTGATCAAGCCGCCGCGCCGGCGGTTTGTCTTCACCTATCTCCACGGCATCACCTGGGAGGATGTGGCGCACCAGCCCACCTTCGGCGAATTATGGCCCAACTTTGTTCCTATGCTTGCGGGCATCGATTTTTTGGCCGCGCATAACGCCTCCTTTGACCGCGGGGTGCTGCTAAAGTGCTGCGAGGCGGCGGGCCTGGCGCCACCCCAAATCCCCTTTCGCTGTACCGTGCAACTGGCCCGCCAGACCTGGAACATTTATCCCACGAAACTGAATCATGTCTGCGATCACCTGGGCATTACCCTCAAACACCATCAAGCCGCGTCCGACGCCGAGGCCTGCGCCCTGATCGTCATGGCGGCCCACCAATTTTCGCCCCGATAGTTACGCTCTCAAGACCCGGCTCGCCAGAGGAGAAAAGGCGTGCCGTAGCGGTTGAGCCATTGGCGGCGGGAGGCGTAATCGGGTAAGACCTGCGCCACCTGGGCCCAAAAGCGGGGATTGTGGCCGGGGACTTTGAGGTGGGCCAACTCGTGGACCACCACGTAGTCGATGACCTCCGGCGGGCATAAGATGAGGCGCCAGTTGAATTTGAGGGTGCCGTCGGGATGGCATTCGCCCCAGCGCCGCTTCCAGCTTTTCAGCTGCACCGGGCCGGGCGTTAGATTCATGGAGCCACTGAAATGCTTCACCCGCTCCGCCAGCAGCGAAAAAGCGCGCTGGGCGTACCAACCAACCAACCGGGACCAGAGATCGTCCCCTTGGGGCAGCGGTACCCGAATTTCTGGCCCGTTCAGGTTGATGGCGCCCTTGGCGCTGTGCAGCACCGCCAGCCGGAAAGCCTTTCCCAGGAAAAAGGCTTCCCCATCCTTCAGCCGGCTTAAGGCTGCCCGGCGCTCCGCCACCTTGCGCAAAATCCAGGCCTCATGCTTCTCCAAGGCCCGGGCCAGGTTCTCCTTAGAGGTCCCCCGGGGCATGGTCACCACCACCCGGCCCTCTGCAGTGACCATGATGCCGATGCTTTTACGCCGGGGGCTGAGGCGGTATTCGATGTCTATTTCGTGCAAGTTAGCCATGGAAATTCAACAGGTGTGCCGTGGTCACAATAATTGGTGATTATATCCAAAACGGGGGTGGGACGGGAAGCAAAGGCAGGAAGAAAGAAATAACCGCGGCTGAACGCCGATGCACACAGATAATTTGGATTGTTGCTCTGCGTAAATCGGCGTCCAGCCGCGGTTAAAATCTACGGTTAAAATTATAGTTTATAGCGCTCGTCCACGATGCGCTCCACTTCTTCTTCCGTGGGCATGGTGTCCCGGTAGCCCGCCATGTACTGGTTCCGGAGCCACCTGAACAGGCTGACGGTTTCGTTGATCCGGACGATCTCCGGGATATCGCCGCCTTTCACCGTTTTGATGTGCTGGTTGTACTGGCCCAGCATGGACACCACGTCGTAGAAGGTGGCCGCGTCCCGCTTGATGCCCCGCTTGAAAGACTTGCCTTCCTTGGGGTAGATCAGATCCGGGGCGGGGTTGCCCGAGATGTCGATGCGCTGGAAGGGCCGCCGCACCGCCACTTGCCATTTCCGGGACTCCACCATCATCCGGGAGATCATCGGCCCGGCCCAGTCGTGGGTGACTTGCCCCGTGGGGCAGGCCGAGAAGAACTCCACCAGGGAGGGGCCGTTGTAGGCAATGGCCTCCTTGAGGATCTTGATGGCGTAGAAGGGGTTGTCGATGGAGAGCTTGGCCGCATACACGTGGGAAATGGCCATAGCCTGGCTGATGATCCGGCGGTGCAGGGTGGTCTTGCCCGCGTACTTCTTACCGATGGGCGAAGTGGAGCGGTCGGATCCGAAGCGGGTGGCTCCGGACTTCTGCATACCGGTGTTCATGTAGCCTTCATTGTTGAAGATCACCCAGGTGATGTCGAAGTTTTCGCCCAGGGCATGGTTGAAGGGACCGTTGCCGATGTCATAGATGGCGCCGTCCCCGGCAAACACGATGATCTTGGTGAGCACGCTCTTATATCGGTTCTGATAGGCCTGGTCCAGGGCGAACTTGGCCCCCAGGGCCGCGGCCGACGCGGTGCCGAAGCCGTAATGGCCCGCCGGATACATCCGGGTGTTGAAGGGGTTCACCAGTTCGGAGACCTGATCGCAGCCCGTGGCGTTGATGGAATAGATATTGAAGCCGTGATCCAGCATGTGCTCGATGACCCGCTTGTTCCGGTCCGACAGGATCTTGAGGCCCTGGTAGAAGGTGGCGATGCCCTGGGGATTGTTCCGCAGGGACTCCGCGGCAAAGAAAGTCAAAAGATTGATCACACCTTCCGAACAGCCGGGGCACAGGGTATGTTTGCCGGGATAGAGCTTGGATAAGACAAAGAGCACCTGATGATTGAGGGACAGTTTGTCCACGAAGGGAACTAAATTGATGGTGTTGTCCCATTCCCGGCAGGCCTCGGGCAGGAAGAACTCGTCCTGCACGTCGTCTTTGTCCATCATCTTCAGGGCGTCGGTGGGACAGACCTGGGCGCAGACGCCGCAGCCTTTGCAGGCGCTGGGGTCCGCGTTGATATTCAGGGCAAAGCGCTCCCAGGGAATGCCCTTGGGCGGCTTCTTGAACTCCTTGAAATAGCGTTGGGCGCCGTTTCTGTCCACCGGCTGGTCGGTGACCGTGGAGATGAGCGCCGAATCCGGACATGAGGCGGTGCACAGGCCGCAGGCGACGCACTTGGACGCATCATACACTGGCAACTGGGTGCCGATAAAGCTCATATCCCGGTAGCGGCTGGTCCCCGAAGGCACGATGGGCAGGAAATGGTCCCAGGGGACCTTTTTGCCGTCCAGGATGGGCCTTACCATATCCTCGTAAAAGACCTCCTGGTAGTTTTCCATCATGTTCACCGGCTTGATGATGCCCATATTGTCTTTGTCGGTGAGGATCACCGGCAGTCCCGAGGCGCCTTTGCTCTGGCCGAAGTCCTCGGGCAGCGGCGGGGTGTAAGTCGGGGCGGTGGCATCCAACGCGACGGCCCCCGCGGCCTTTTCACTGACGTGGCCGGAGGCCATATCGGCGCCGTATTTGAGCAAGGCAATGTTGGAATCCAGCATCCCCCGCTTTTTGGTGCCCAGCTTCTTTTCCAGGATCTTCTTGAAGCGCTGCTCGAATTCCTTCTCCGGCAGAATCCCCATTTCATGGTTGACCAGGCCCAGGAAGGCGGCGCCGGGGAGGTTCCGGTTCAGGTGCTGCATGGCGGCCCGGGTGCCGTCGATGGTCATGAGCTTGATGCGCCGGTACTTGATCAGGGACTGCACCTGGGGCGGGAACGTGGCCATAATGTCATAGCAGCTCTGGGTGGTGTTGATCACCAGTAGGCCGTTTTCCTTCAAACCGCCGACATACTCCTTCAGAATCTGGTCCGAAAGGAATTTTTCGTTGAAAAAGGCCAGCACGTCCCGCTCGGTGAGTTCCGAGGAGTTGCGGATGGGCTGGGAGGAGATGCGCAGGTTCATGAAGACGGGGGCGCCTTTCCGGGCCGCGCCGTAGCGGGCTCCGGACTGGATGTATTTCTTGCCGGTACCCACGTCCTGGGCGTAGACCAGGGCCGCGGACTCCAACGCGGTCTTGACGCCCTCGGCGCCCACCCCGATGAAGGTCATGCCCAACTCCCGCTCCAGATAGCCGGGCAACGGTGAAGGCCTCAGGGTCAAGGGGCCTTCGATGCCTACGTAAAAATCCCGGTGGAAGCGCCGCTTCTTTTCATAAAACGACAGCATGTTCTCCACCACCGCGGCGGCGTCATATTTATTGAAGTCCTTGCTGCCCAAACCGTAGACCCCGTGGAACAGGGTGGGCATATCGGTCCGGCCATAGATGCGATGCTCCTTTTTGCCTTCCCGGCCGGCCCGCAGGGAAATTTGCAAAGAAGCCTGCACATCCGACAACAGGAGCTGGTTGTGGGTCGTGCCGGTGCGCTCCAGTACTGAAATCACCTTGGCCTTGCGCAAGCCGTAAGCCAGTTCTTCGTAGCACGGCGGGTTGAACAAGACCGGCCGGACCACGCCGATTTTGTAGCCTTTCACGTCCCGGTAATAATCCACCACGTCCTTGACCACGCCGGCCGCGGAACCCAAAATAACCACCACCATGTCCGCGTCTTCGGTGCGGTAGCATTCCACCACCTTGTGGTTGGTGCCCAGGATCTTGTTCATGGCGTTCATGGCCAGGACGAAACCCCGCTTGAAAAAGCGGTAGGCCAGATCCTGGGCCACCTGGCCTTCCATGGTCAGTTCCGTATCGGTGAAGGTGCCGGTGAGGGTACCGTACTCGAAGTCGGGCTGATAAAGCCGGTTGGGCGGGCCCACGTAGTATTCCAGAAAGGCGTCGGAAAGTGACTTGATGTTCTCGATGGCGTGGCTTTTGATGAAGCCGTCGCCGATGACCATGGTGGGCAGCATTACCTGTTTGAGTTCGCTCACTTTGAAGGCCACGGGCAGCAGGTCGTGCAGCTCCTGGTTGTCCTCGGAAATCAGTTGGGCCCAGCCGGCGTTGCGCACGGCGTAGAAATCGCTGTGACCGCAGTGGATGGACAGCGAGCCCTTGTTGACTTCCCGGGCCATGACGGTCATGATCACCGGCAGGCGTTTGCCGGCCACGGAAAAGAGGTTCTTGGTCTTGAGTACCAGGCCCTGGGAGGAGGTATTGTCGGCGTAGCGGCCGCCCTGGCAGGCCATGGCCTCCACCGCGGCGATGGCCGAGAGCTCATCGGAGGGCTGGAAATACATGAGCTCGTTGCCGAACAGATTCTTCTGGCCGTTGGCCGCCACCCGGGCGAAGGTCTCGGCAATGGGAGTGGAGGGAGTGATGGGGTAACCGCAGAGACCGTCCACCAGCCGGGTCAGAACCGAAATTGCTGCCTGGTTGCCATCCATCAGGACTTCCTGGCGTTTGCGCATATTCTGCAGCATGGTGTCCGGGATGGAGTTCAAATCAAAGGCGAAGAGCTCGCTGGCGTCGAAGCGCTCCCAATCGGTGGGCCAGTCGATGGGCAGTATTTTGCTCTTCTGGTTTTGCCGCAACCGGTGGTAGGGGAGTTGCAGGCGCAAGTTGTCAATCTCGGTGCTGGGTCTCATGGGACTGTCTCCTTTTACGAAAAACTAATGAAGAATTTATCGCCAATTAATAAAGTTTTGGCAATAAAAAAATCACTTGACCAGAATAATTATCCTGCATAAGATTGTAACAGATATTTTGAAGGATACAAATGGCAACCGAATATTTTTTCCACGAATTCTCTCCCACCCAGCAGGAAACCCTGGCCCGGACCGTCTCGGTTTATAAGGGCTACCTGCATAGCCTTAAAGCCAGCCAGGGTTTTAAAGGCAGTATGCATTGGAAGAAAATCAAGGGGAAAGAATATCTCTATAAATACCGCGACCGCTACGGCAACGGCGCAAGCCTCGGGCCCCGCTCGCCGGACACCGAGACCATCTACGCGGATTTCGCCCGCGGGCGCCGGGAGCTTGCGGCCCAACTGGCCAGCCAACGGGAGCAACTGGCCGCAGCCACCCGGTTTTGCCGCGCCGCCCTCATTAACCAGGTGCCCGAGCCGGTCATCCGCATTGTCCAACGCCTGGAATTAAGCGATTTTGCCAAAGCGCCCCTGATGGTCATCGGCCCCCATGCCCTGCACGCCTTTGAGTTTGCCGCCGAGGTCTTTATCGCTACCCCAAAAAATGCGCCTTTCTGGGCGGATAGCGCCAAGCGGCTGACTTTGGCCGCAGCCACGCCCATTCCTCCGGACCTCCTGCTTTTGCGGCTGCGCCAAGCCGACCGCTCCTTTCGCCCCATACCCGGGGAAGAATTTCAAGCGATCAACAAAACCGGCTTTCTGGTCCGGCTCAAGGGCCTGCCAGGGCTCCGGACCCCCACCAGAACCGGACGTTTCGATGCCTCTTTACCCACGGTGCCGGCTGAATCCGGCGATCTCACGGCCCTTTTAAGTGCACCCAAATTTTCTCAAGTGGTTATCGGCAAACGGGGCACTCCGGCGACTATGGCGGTTCCCGACCCCCGGTCCCTGGCCCTGCACCAGCTCTGGCTCAGCCAGCAAGAGGACCGGGACCCGGCTCGGCGTCGCACAGACCGGATCCAAGCCATGGCCCTGGCGGAACTGATCCTGCGCTATCTGCCCCAGTATGATTTTTTCTCCTCTCAGCTCCGCCTTTTTCCACCGGAAGTGGCCCGCTATGCCCACGGTTTGGTGGAAGGCTATGAATTTGAGCCCTGAGGACCAGGGGGCTCCTGCCGCCCGGGAAATGCCTTTTTCCTCTGGACGCAGCCCCCCAAAGTGCCTAACATAATTTTTACATACGGCTCCTGATAATTACCGGGAGCTCGGCAGCCAAAGATTTTTTCCCGAAAGCCAGGTGGTCAACGTGGATCAGCTTTTGGGGAGGGCTTTTTTTTCGCCGTCATCTTGGCAAGCCGGATCTGAAAGATCTGCCTGGATCAGGAAATCGGAACCATTTACGGCAAAGGAATGCGAACCATGTCTGAACCAGTCATTATCAGCAGCGATGAAGCGAAACAAAAAACCTCGGAAGCCCTTTTTGCCCAACTGGGCAGCAGTCTCCAGGGCCTGAGCAGTGCTGAGGCTGCGGCCCGCCTCGAGCAATATGGCCCCAATGCCCTGGAAGAAGTAAAGGCCCACCCCATCCTCAAGTTCCTGCGGTATTTCTGGGGGCCGATCCCTTGGATGATCGAGGTCGCGGCGATCCTGTCGGCCGCGGTGAAAAACTGGGGTGATTTGAGCATTATCATGTTCCTGTTGGTGTTCAATGCGGTGATCGGTTTCTGGGAGGAAAACGAAGCCAGCAATGCCTTGGATGAGCTCAAAAAAGAGCTGGCCCTGACCGCCCGGGTCATTCGGGACGGGAAATTTCAAGAAGTCGAGGCCCGGAATCTGGTCCCGGGGGATGTCATCCGCATCCGGCTGGGAGATGTCATTCCGGCCGATGTCAAGCTGGTGGAAGGTGATTACCTCAGCATCGACCAGTCCGCCCTGACGGGAGAGTCGCTGCCGGTTACCAAAAAGGAAAACGAAATCGCCTATTCCGGCTCCATCGCCAAGCAGGGCGAGATGGTGGCCCTGGTTACCAATACCGGGGGCAACACCTTCTTTGCCCGCACCGCCAAGCTGGTGGAGACCGCGGGCGCGGTTTCCCACTTCCAAAAGGCGGTAATGCGCATCGGCGACTTCCTCATCGTCATCGCCGTCGCACTGAGCGTGGTGCTGATCCTGGTGGAATTGCACCGGGGCTTGCCGCCGCTGGATCTCATCCAGTTTGTCCTGATCCTGGTGGTGGCCTCCATTCCGGTGGCCATGCCCGCGGTTTTGTCCGTTACCATGGCCTTGGGAGCCCTGGCTCTGTCCAAAAGGAAGGCCATTGTCTCCCGGCTCCAATCCATTGAGGAAATGGCCGGCATCGATGTCCTGTGTTCCGACAAGACCGGCACGCTGACCCAGAACCGGCTTACCCTGGGAGACCCGGTGCTCTTTAACAACGGAGATCCCCAGGAAGTCATCCTGGCCGCGGCCCTGGCCTCCCGGGCCGAGAACCGGGACGCCATCGATGAAGCGGTAATCGGCGGGCTGAAGGACCAGGACGCCTTGAAGGGGAATTCTTTAATGAAATTCATCCCCTTCGACCCCATCCGCAAGCGCACCGAGGCCACGATCCAGGAAGGCGACAAGACCTTCAAGGTGACCAAGGGCGCACCCCAGGTCATCCTGCAGCTCTGTGTCATGGACGACGAGACCCATGACCGGGTCCAGGAGACCGTGGATGAACTGGCCGGCAGAGGCTTTCGCACCCTGGGCGTGGCCCGGGCCGACGATATGGAACACTGGAGCTTTCTGGGCATTTTGCCGCTGTTTGATCCCCCCCGGGAAGACTCCGCCGAGGTTATTTCCCAGGCCGAAGCCTATGGCATTAAGGTGAAGATGATCACCGGCGACAACGAGGCCATTGGACGGGAAATCGCCCGGGAGCTGGGCATGAAGACTAACATTCAACCCGCCACCAGCATTTTTCCCTCGGAGGATGAATGCGTCTGTGACCTGACCGCGGAGATGGAGGAAGTCATCGAAAAGGCCGATGGCTTTGCCGAAGTCTACCCCGAACACAAGTACTTGATTGTCAAATCCTTGCAGGATCGGGGCCATCTGGTGGGCATGACCGGGGACGGGGTCAACGATGCCCCGGCGTTGAAACAGGCCGAGGTGGGCATCGCCGTATCCGGAGCCACTAGCGCGGCCCAGGCCGCCGCGGCCCTGGTCCTTACCGAGCCGGGGTTGAGCGTGATCATCAAGGCCGTGGAAGAGGCCCGGTGCATCTTTGAGCGCATGATGAGCTACACGATCTACCGCATCGCCATGACCATCAGCATCATGATTTTTGTGGTTGCAGGCATGATCTCTTATAACGTCTTTCCCCTTACCGCGATGATGATCATCATTCTGGCCTTGCTGGATGATATTCCCATCATGACCATTGCCTATGACCACACCTATCTCAGTCCCACCCCGGTGCGCTGGGAAATGCCCCGGGTGCTGGCGGTGTCCACCGTGCTGGGCTTTATTGCCACCAGCGAGAGTTTTCTTTTGTGGTGGCTGGGCATGACCTATCTGCATTTGAGTCTGCCGGAACTGCAGACCTTGATCTTCTTGCAGCTGGTGGCCGGCGGCCATCTGCTGCTGTTTGTCACCCGGACCAAGACCAACTTCTGGCGGCGGCCTCTCCCGTCGCTGCCCCTGTTTCTGGCCATCGTCACCACCCAGGGCGTGGCGGTCCTCATGGTCGGTTTTGGCTGGCCGGTGCCGCGTCTGCCCTGGTACCTCATCGGCTATGTGTGGGCCTATGTGGTCCTCTGGATGTTCGTCCAGGATTGGGTCAAGCTGGGGCTTTATGCCATTATTGACTACCGGGCCCGGCACCACCAAAAATTCGTGGCCACCGTCAATCGGCCGCTCCATCCCTGAGATAGTCCTGCCCTCGGGGCCCCGTCCGCTGTCTGGATGGGGCCCCAGACGGCCCCTGGATTTTAAACCTCACCACCCTGCCTTTGACCCCCTGAGGCAATTGACCCTGAATTTATAGCTGCTCGCCAATAGTTGCTCCCCACTCCCCCCTTTTACCCGGCCTTTCACTCTTGGCTGAAGGAGCGGGGACCGAGGTCTTGAGGCTGAAATTGTTTGGCAGATTGCCAGCTTCGGTCCCGGCACGGCACGAAAAACCAGGTTGGGATCGAGCCCTATCAAAAGTATTCAAGTATTTTCAATAAGTTATAAAATAGCACGTCCATTAAGGGTGCGAAACAGGTAATTTTGTGCCGCCCTTGTCCCCGGGTGTCTCTGCCTCAGGCGCGACAGTTACTTGCTCAAGCGAGGTGTGTGCGTGCTCAAGCGCGTGTGTACCGGGCGGCTGGCGGGGCATCCCGGCCGTCGGCGTAGATGATGCGGAGACGCGTCGCAGTTAGCCTCATAAAAAGAGTAAAACACCGGGGAAAAGGGAGTACCAGAACGGCCGGGACCATTGGCAAAGATTATCAAAGGTAACTTTTTGGGTAAAAACCATAAGCAAGCGCACCGAACCTTCCGGAAAAGTTTGCACGCCTGGAGTTTGTACTTATATTAAAACGAGACCCCGCCCGGAGGATGCCCAATGGATGGATATGCCCACGTAATGCTGTCCCGGATTCAATTTGCCATTACCACCATGTTTCACATTTCCTGGGCGGCCCTGTCCGTCGGCTTAAGCGCCATGATCGTGGTGCTGGAGGGCCTCTGGCTGAAGACCGGAGACGACGCTTACTATCATCACACCCGCTTCTGGAGCAAGTTGTTCCTGCTGGTCCTGGCCGTGGGGGTAATAAGCGGGGTGCCCCTGGAATT
>Ga0307441_1000700_pt1 | contig 11835 bp, 7 predicted proteins | sample SalMarWE160420MG_FD_202149 | JGI IMG/M metagenome (GOLD analysis project Ga0307441, IMG submission 202149) | Salt marsh sediment microbial communities from the Plum Island Ecosystem LTER, Massachusetts, United States - WE1604-20 | ecosystem: Environmental > Aquatic > Marine > Intertidal zone >... | reverse complement strand
GTTAGATTTTTTCATCATGATTTAAGAGGTATAAAATATATTTCTCCATTGAACATAACATCCATAAGGAGTTCAGTTCACATCCGGCAGGTTGGCTTCGGAAAACCAAAACCTTAATATCTTCTGGACAACGCCCATATAATCATCAAAATCCGCCGGTTTGGAAATATAACAACTGGCATAATTCTCGTAGCTGTCATAAATATCCTTCTCAGCCTCTGAGGATGAAAAAATGACCACCGGCGTATTGCGGGTTATTGGATTTGCTTTCAAAATTCCCAGCATCTCTCTTCCATTGATTCGAGGCAAATTCAAGTCGAGTAATATTAAGTCGGGCTTGTTTCCCGGGACAGAATTCTCTGTTAACCCGAGCTGTTTCAGGGCATTTTCTCCATTCTTGAATACCTGTAAATTTACCGCTAAATCACATTCCGCGATAGATTCTTCAACCAGGCGAATATCGCCAGGATTATCTTCTATCAGAAACAAATTCCACTCTTTTTTAACCATTTAAACTTCCGGGCTCAATACTTCCAGAAAATATATTCTGAATACTTGGAATAAGGTCGGTATACATCTGACGTTTGATCACATAACCATCTGCTCCAGCTTCCCGGGCCTGTTCAATGTATTGTTGATCCTCCTGGATGGTGAGCACCACTACCCGGATATCAGGAAATTGGTTTTTTATTTGTTTTGTTACATCGATCCCACTCCTGCCCGGAAGATGAAAGTCCATTAAGACCAGCTCAGGGCGTGGTTTCAAAGCCAGGAGTTCCAGGGCTTGTTCTCCAGAGCAGGCCTCCTGAATCGACAATTCCGGGAATTCTCCGACTAACCATTCACGAAGTGTGAGCCGAATGATGCCGTGATCGTCTGTAATTAAAATCGACCTGGGAAAATTAGTATTTGTATCCATTGGTATGCTCTATCTTTTTTAGAATCCTGAGTTTGATGCCTGAATTGTATATCTGATGGGCAGTCCTGTATGTCAACAAGCTTGGATACTTTCTGTCATAGAACTACCAGTTGAAATTTCTCCTTTAAAATCTCAAGCTGATGACCAAAGGGGGTTTTCCCTTTCCCGCAGGTAATCAACCGGCCAGAGCATATCCCATCTTCACTCTCAGCACCCGGAGTTCAGATCAGCTTCCATTAATCATCCCCTCGGCATTGGTCTTGAGCTAAAGGAGCAAACTGTTATCCAGCTGGAATCAAATTTGCCTTATGATTCCCGGGGATCATCCTGCCAGCGCATCAGGCTCAGGTGTTTAAGGTATTGCTGATCATTCAGGCCGTTCAATTTCGGATTCAGAACGGAAATTTTCCAGGTAGTCTCCTTTTGTGAGGACACTGGGGTCTCTCTATCCCGTCCAAAGTCTGTCAGTAGAGTTTATCTGAAGCTCGAGATTTGCAACCTCCAGTTTTGTTAGCTGCGGATCCCAAACCCGAAAGTGTTCCTTCATCCGTTATAATAAGGATACCCACTAAAGCAGGTCTTGGAGATCATTTTCGATAGACCTGAACCCTGCGCAAGGCAAAAGACAAAATAACACCTGATTAATAATCACTTTGCCTGGTATAGACCACACGGCAGCAAAGGATCAGAATCGGCATCCCGGGGTGAATGAATATCTCCCTGGATTTACTCATTGGAACAGCTGATTTGGATGAAATGATTTATCTCAAATACCATTTGCTGATCCTTTTCGAGGAAGTCCGATTTTCTGGAGCCTTAGTGAATACCAGCATATTTTCATCCCGGGGATACCCGGGGAGGTTTAAGTTATGAGAAAAGACGCCATCCGAATTCTGTACATTGATGACTTTACACTTGATCAAACCCTGGTGCGGGAGGCCATAACTAACAGACTCCAGAAAGTTGTCCTGATAGAAGCTGCCAGCAAAAAGGATTTCAAACGGCTGCTTGCAGAAGGGGGTTATCAGCTAATTTTGAGTGATTTTAACATTCCGGGGTTTACGGGTTTGGAAGTTTTGGAGGCTGTTCAGAAAGTCGATCCTAACCTGCCAGTGATCATTCTTACAAAGATAGGATCAGAAAAAATTGCAGCTAAAGCCATCAGACGCGGCGCAGCTGATTATGTCATCAAGAGTCCCCAGCATATCCAGCGACTCCCAATAACAATAACCCAAGTCCTGGAAAACGTTCAGCTCCGCCAACTGCAAGCTCAAATCCAGCAGGATTTCCGGGGAAGCGAAGAACGCTACAGCCACCTGATGGATACGATCCAGGATGGTATCTGGGAAATTGACCAGAACTCCAGAACAAGTTATGTCAACCCTGCTATGGCCAACCTGCTGGGCTACACCAGCGAGGAGATGCTGGGCAAATGCTTATTTGATTTTATGGATGACCAGAGCATAAAAATTGCTGAAAAGGATGTGGAACGCCGTAAAGAGGGTATCGCAGAGGAACATGAATTCGAGTTTATCCGTAAAGATGGATCCAGGATCCTGACCAGCCTGAACGCTTCCCCTCTAAACAACGAGGAGGGGGAATATTTGGGAGCCGTTGCTTCTGTGAGGGATATCACTGAGCAGAGGTTGATCAATGAAGAAATCCGAAATGTTCGGGATTTTTACAGTCTGATCCTGAACCAGGTCCAGGATGGAATCTGGGTGACAAATAAAAATGACCGTCTGGTCTATCTTAACCCGGCTATGGAGAAGATCGCCGGCGTGGATGCCCAGGCCATGTTAGGCCGGCATGTCCTGGATGATTTTCCCCCGGAAACCATCCTTGAATTCAGGGAACATTTTCTGGCGGCCAAAAAAAGCCGGGCTCCCTGGCCCTATGAAGCCCAGTTTGTCACTCCTGTAGGGAGACACAGCTTTCAAACAGGTTGGCTGATTTCCCGCTACGACGGGGAGACCTATCAGGGCATGATTTGTACCATCCAGGATATCACTGAACAAAAAGAAGCTGAAGTATCCTTGTTGGACAGTAAAGAGAAGTATAAAGCACTCTACGAAAACGCTCCCCTTGCATATCAGTCTTTAAATAAGGATGGCACGATCAGGGATGTCAATCCCGCCTGGTTAAAAATCCTTGGGTATGAAAGGGAAGAAGTATTGGGAAAATATTTTGGCAGTTTCCTGTCATCCGAACAAGAAATCAGTTTTAAGGAAAATTTTTCTAATTTAAAGAAGCAAGGCTCTGTCCATGATGTCAGGTACAAAATTCAACACAAGAACGGGAACTTTCTTGATATATCATTTGAAGGCTGTGTAGGGTACAACCCGGATGGCAGTTTTCGCCAAACATACTGTGTCTTTGCTGATATTACAGATCAGGTTGCTGCCGAAAATGATCTCCTCGAGAGAGAACAGAAATTAAAAAATGTTCTGGACGCAACCCCTTTCCCGGTTGCCCTGGTTAATATTGAGGGCAATCAGATCGAATACTGGAGCCGCTCTGCCATGGATCTTTTTGGTCATACAGCCCCCACCGCGGAGGAATGGTATCAGCTGGCCTACCCGGATCCTGCCTACCGCAAAGAAATGTTGGACCAATGGCGATCCGGACTTGAAAAAGCCCGGAAGTCTGGCCATTTTGTGAATACCGGGGAATACAGGGTAACCTGCGAGGACGGATCAGTGCGGATCTGTGAACTGTTTGCCACTTTTTTGGCAGACCGCCTGGTTGTAACCTTTAATGATATCACCAACCGCATGGAGGCCCAAAAACAGGTCCTCGATTCAGAGGTCCGCTATAGACGGCTGTTTGAAAGCGCCCAGGATGCAATCCTGATCCTGAACCCGGTGAGCGGCAAGATCATAGATGCAAATCCCTTTGTTGAAAATTTGCTTGGATATTCAGCTGACAGGCTTCTGGGGAAAGAGCTATGGGAGATCAGCCCCCTGAAAGACATCGTAACCAATCAAAATAAACTCCAAGAATTGATTTCGAAAGAATATGTCCGCTACGAAAACCTGCAGCTGCAAACCAGATCCAGGAAATCCATCCATGTCGACTTCATCAGCACAGTGTACGCGGTGGATGGAAAAAAGGTCATCCAATGCAACATCCGGGATATCAGTGAACGGGTAAAGTCTGAAAAAGCTCTGAAAGATAGTGAAAACAAATACCGCTCCTTGTTCGAAAACGCCCCTGAAGGCATTATTACAATCAGCTCTAACGGCTATATATTAAGCGTTAATCAAGCTTTCGCGGACTTGACTGGTTTCCAGAAGGAAGATTTTTTGGATAAATATATCCTGAAAATACCGACGCTGGTAAAACAGGAACGTGGTTTTTATAAAAAAGCCGTTATGGAAGCTCTGAGCGGCAGGATTAGAGATAACACTGAATTCAGGTGGAAACATGCCTCCGGGGAGGTCAGAGAAGGACAAGCAAGAATAAGCACTCTCCGGCTGGATGGCACTAACACCCTGCAGGTAATTCTCGAGGATATCACAGAACGCAAAAAAGTTCTGAATGCACTTGCGCAAAGCGAAAAACGCTACCGGGAGCTCTTTGATTCTCTCCTATACCCCACTCTGGTCTATGACCGTGATGCCCGGATCAGACTGCTCAACCAGAAAGCTGCTGCCAACTTAGGGCATTCTGCGGAGGAGTGCCGAGGCCATCTCTTGGCTGATTACCTGCCAGAAAACCATCAGCCTACTCTGCAGCGTATCAACCAGGTAATCCAGACCGGGAAAGAACTCCTGTTTGAAGACCACCATGTCTCTCCCAATAGGGAAAGCTGGTTTTCAACCCGCATGACTCCCATCAAACTTCCTGACGAGGATGAGCAGATGGTGCTGGTGATGTCTGAAGAAATTACGGAACGCAAGCTCACTGAAGAGACCCTGAGAAAAAGCAATTACATCATCAACTCGGCTTCAGATGCTGTGATCACAACCGACCCCTCCGGGATAATCACGCTCTGGAATCAGGGGGCAGAATATATCTACGGTTATACCAGCGAAGAAATTCTCGGGCAATCTATCACCAAACTCTATCAAAAAAAGGATCATCTCTTTCTGGAAAAATTTATCACTGAACTCCTGGAAGGTAAAAAAATTCCCAATCAGGAACTGACTCTGCTCAACAAAGAGGGTCAGGGAATTGAGGTTTTGTTATCCCTGGGAACCTTGCAGGATGAAACAGGCAAGGTCACAGAACTGGTCGGGATTACCAAAGATATTACCAGCCTGAAAGAAATCGAATCCACGCTGCGCTTGAACCAAAAGCGCACCCAGCAGTACCTTGATGTGGCGGACATCATGCTGCTGGTGCTGGATAAAAAACAGCGGGTGCAGACCATAAATCCTAAAGGCTGTGAGATCCTCGGGTATTCTGAAGATCAGATCGTTGGCGAGAACTGGTTCAATAAGTTCCTGGATCCCATAAACCTTGATGAAGTAAAAGATGTTTTTAACAGGATCATCTCTGGAGAGGAAGAACAATCCGAATATTATGAAAACGAGATCATCCGGGCGGATGGATCCCGGCGTATGATCGCCTGGCACAATTCCGTTCTGAAGAATGAAGAGGAAGAGATTGAGGGGATATTCAGCTCCGGAGAAGATATCACCGATCGTAAAGAGGCCGAGAATGCCATCCGGGAGAGCAAAGAGATCGCTGAGCGGTACCTCAATATTGCAGCCGAGATCATTATATCCCTTGACCGGCAGGGGAATATCGTAATGCTCAATCCCAGCGGTCATCGACTGCTGGGATACAAACCCGGTGAGCTGGTGGGAAAAAACTGGTTTGAGGTCTGTCTGCCAGAAGACACCAAAGATGTTGTCAGGGAATTTCTTTTGACCCTGCAAGATAAGGATGAGTCGGTTCTCATCCCGGCTGTAAATCGAGTTCTAAGAAAAGACGGATCAGAAAGGATCATCCGCTGGCATAATTCCATTCTCAAAGATAGTCAGGGTTTATTCAGTGGTGTCTTGAGTTCCGGGGAGGATATCAGCGAGGAAATCCAGATCCAGGAAGATCTGGAGAAAAATCAGCTGCTGCTGGTCGGCCTCAGTCAGGCAGCCCGGGAAGTCCAGGATATACTCCAGAAAGAGAAGATCTATCAGAGGATTGGAGATGAGATCAGCCAACTGGGATTTAATATCTCTATCTTGATGTTATCGGAAGATGGATCTGAAATCGAGCAGAAGTATCTTTCCTATGGGGAAGGACTTATGAATCACATCTCTAAAATAATCGGAGTAAACCCCTCCGATTACCACTTCAAACTAAAACCGGAAGGATACTTTAATAAAATCCTGGCAAGTAAAAAGACCATCCTGGAACCCATCAATAATGAAATGCTCAAGGAAGCCCTGCCCAGGATCTCCCGGGGTCTGATTATAAAATCAAAAGAACTCTTTGATCTTAAATACGTTATTGCCGCACCCCTGCTGGCCAAAGACCAGCCGCTAGGAATGTTAATTGTGTTCGGTTCTGATCTAAGAGAAAAAGATGTTGTCCCGATCGGCCTGTTTGCCAATCAGGCCAGCACAGCCTTAAAGAATGCCCAGATTGCAGAAACACTCCAGAACCGAACCGTGGAGTTGGAGATCCTCAGTGCCCAAATCGTAGAGACGGAAGAGAAGGAACGCAGCCGGCTGGCGCGGGAACTGCACGATCAGGTTGGCCAAAACCTGGCGCTGCTGGGTTTTAATCTCAACCAGATCAAAGACCAGTATCAAAAGAAAAGGGAGATCGATCTCAACCAGGTGGATAAAACCCATAACATCCTTCTTGAGGTGACCGGCAGCATCCGGGATGTGATGAATGATCTGCGCCCGTCTATTTTGGATGATTACGGCCTCCAGGCTGCCCTGCATTGGAGCCTTGATAAATTCAGCGACAGGACCGGAGTAAAGACTTCGCTTTCAGGAGTTAAACTAACTCCCCGGTTGGAAAGAAACAAAGAATTAACCTTATTCAGAATAACACAAGAAGCACTTACCAATATTACCCAGCATTCAGGGGCGACCAGGGTTCAAGTGTCTTTAACCAGCTCCAAGAATGAAGTTGTACTGACCATTGAAGATAATGGTATTGGATTTGATTCCCTGGCTCTGCGGAGTCATGAAGACGGACGGGGCTGGGGATTAGTTAATATGACTGAACGGGTAGGCCTGATCCAGGGCAGCCTGGAAATTCAGTCGGCACCAAGATCTGGAACCAAGCTGATCATCCGTGTGTCAAGAGAGTAAATTATGGAAATCAAAGTCATCCTGGCAGACGACCATCAAGTTCTGCGCGAAAGCCTGAGCGTCATTTTGGATCAAGATCCAGGTATCAAGGTTGTGGGGCAGGCGGAAAACGGCCGGGAAGTGGTCCGGCTCTGCCCCCAACTGAAACCGGATATAGTGGTGATGGATATCAATATGCCTGAACTCAATGGTGTGGAAGCTACCCGGCAGATCCTGATCGACCAGCCCAGTATCCAGGTGATTATGTTATCCATGTCAGCCACTAAGGAACATATTTACCAGGCTTTTCAGGCCGGCGTCCGTGGTTATCTGATTAAAGAATCTTCTGTGATGGAAGTCATTGATGCCATCAAAGCCGTCTCAGAGGGAAAACGCTATATAAGCAGCCAATTAACCGATACGGTGATCGACGATTACTTCATAAAAAGGAATGGGGAAGAGCATACCAATCCCCTGGACAGACTCAGCTCCCGGGAAAGACAGATCCTGCAGCTGGTTGCAGAAGGAAAATCAAGCAAGGCTATCGCCGGGCTGTTGAATCTTTCCGTGAGTTCAGTCAGTACCTACCGCAGTCGGTTGATGAAAAAAATCGGCCTGAATGATCTGACAGAGTTAATCAAATTTGCGGTGGAGTATGGAATTATTGACAGCAACTAGTCGGATTTTTTTCAGCCGGACCCAAGAGTATCCGGCTCCTTTTCCTTATGTACCCATTCCAGCCTGTTTTTATTTTAATTATCACTCCAGCTCAAAATAGTCCCCCAGCCACGTCAAACTATCGAGGTCCAGATACTCACCCAGCAATAAGAAAAAGTCCTCAGCGGTGACAATTTGATCCTGATATCTGGCTGCATATTCCCGTAAAAAGGAGTAAAACTTCTCATCCCCCAGCTCATTTTTCAGAGCAGCCATGAATTTCGCCCCCTGTAAATAGGTTGCGTTGCGGTAATTCAAATACTGGTCAACAAAGTCTTGAAAACCATAGATAGGCCGGTCGATCCGTCCATAAGGTTCATAGAAGTTGACCCGCGTCGCCCACCACCAATCTGCGGACTGGGGATAGAGCTGTTCATAATAAGCCAATTCACTGAAAGTGCACAGGGCTTCATCCAGCCAGGGTTCCAGGGCCTGGTCGTTGGCCACACGCCCGTACCACCATTGATGGGCTGTTTCATGAACAGCGATCGTCACCAAATAACTCTTTTCGGAACCGCCGTAGGTATCAAAAAATCCCCGGCTTTGAAAATACAAACCCTCATATTCCATCCCATGATTAAAATCGGCCTGGACCATGGACAAACTGGGTTGGTCATAAGGTCCAAATAATTCGGAATATAATCCAAGCGCTTCAACCGTAGCATCAAAAGCTGCCTGGCCGGGAACCTGATATCCAGGGAAGATATAACCCATCACCCTGGTCCCGTTCAGATCTTCTTCCAGGACAGTGTAGGCCGGGCTGATAGAGAATACAAAATTCCTGGCAGCTTCCAGAGAATACAACAAGGGGGTTCCCTCGTTCAAAGGAGCAGAACTGGCGGCTGCTATTAGACCCGGTGTGCCCAGCTCCAGGCTGATCTCAAAATCGGCCGCAGGATAAACCAGGTATTCTCCAAATAACCAGGGTTCATGAATGACCCAACCCAGATCTTCTTGATAGGGAGCTACCATCGGATACCAATCCACCAAGTTTGTCTGAAGGGTAGTGTATCCGAATGGAGAGGGTCCAAATCCTTCTCGAGCGTTCTGCTCCGGAAGGTCGAGGGAAAATTGGATTTGGAGATCAAGATTCTCCCCAGGCTGCCAACCCGGGCTGCCAAAATCAATCCGCAATATTACACCGCTAGTATCATATCCATCAACAGGTAAATCTCCCGCGGAAATTTCCTGGATGGAAAATACACCCGGCCAGGTGTTTGGCGGGACAACCAGATCGATGTTATTCAGCAGGTAATTTGCAGGATGGGGAATGAGAATTTTTTCTTCAACGACCACCCTCTGGTTTGGATAATCAAATACCGCCGCAAGAGAATATTGAGGTATCTCGAGTGGAACAGGCCGTGATTGAGGGGTCTCTTCTGGGGTAAAGGTGGGTTGGAAATCTTCTTGAACTGTAGGGGAGGAGAGAGGAATTGTTGGTGCAGGTGGAGTGCTAGTATACACCACGGGTGTTTCTGTCTGGCTGCAACCTGAGGCAGTCAGGATCAACCCAAGCAATATCAACCAGACAGGAATTTTCCTGAAAATCTTCCTGGATTTGGGGGGTTGAGGGATCTTTCTATTCATCTGCTTCGATATACTGAATGACTAACTCGGCCTCGTGGATTAAATCCACTTCAGGAGGCATATTGTGATCCATGTTCACCCGCTGAACCAGCCAATCAAGGGCCTCTTGAACCCGGGTAGGTATTTTTTCCAATTGCCTCAAAATCAGCAGTGATTGGATGGCATTTTCCTGGTTTTGGGTTTTTCCTTTTTTATCGAGATAATCCTTAACAGCGGCCGCGGCCGCTCGGCGGGCACAAACCCTGGCCCGGCCTTCATTGCCTTCCAGGCGGGATTGTTTTGCCAACAGTAATTCTTCTGTAATTTGCACTCTTGACGCTTCCATATTCAGGATTATACCGTAGAGAGAAGACCTTCAGCTTCCCCCTGGTTAGCGGGTTTTAACGGTTTTTCATTGCCGATACAGCCAGGTTATCGACCCGCTCGTTTTCAGTATGGCCGGTATGCCCCCGCACCCAATGCCATGATATTTGGTGATCAATGATCGCCTGGTCCAACTCCTTCCAGAGATCAGCATTGGCCAGCGGTTTAGTCTTTCCAGGTGACCCTCTCCGCCAGCCAAGCTTTTTCCAGTTATGGATCCAATCTGTAATTCCCTTTTTCAAGTATTCAGAATCTGTGTAAATATCCACCTGGCAGGGTTCCTTAAGAGCCCGAAAGGCCATTACCGCGGCCGTGATCTCCATCCGATTATTTGTGGTTTCTTTGGCTGATCCAGATAGTTCCTTTTCGAAATTTCCGAACCTGAGCAGGGCGCCCCAACCCCCGGGCCCCGGGTTACCCGAACAGGCACCATCTGTGTAAATGGTCACTTGCGGAATCTTAGCCATAACCTTCCTTATGTTTTATTATGATTATGATCCTATTACCGGGAATATTCCCTTAATTCTGCGGCTAGTTGATCCAGCTCCGCCAACTGCTGCTCCACATCCAGGGTTCCATCGATAAGAATTCCTTCAAAAGCATCACCTACAGCTAATTTTACGGTATTCCAGGTTGGATCCAGCGGGATCCCGGTGCTGTATTGCAGCAAATTCAAACCCTGGGACCAATGGGGGTTCTCGACCCGGAAGTCTCGTAATAAACGCATGCTGCTCTTTCGAGTCGGATAATATCTACTGTACTGGGCCCATTCTGCCTGCACTTCGGGGGAAGTCAGGTATTTTAAAAACAACCAGGATGCCAGTTCTTCCTCTGGAGAGGTATTAAAGATCACGATCGATTGGATCTCTGAAGAGACTGCTTTATTCCCTTCCGGACCTAAAAATGGGATCATCTCCCATTGATCAGCTCTGCCGGTCTGGTTTGCTCCTGGATTAACATAGCTCATCATCTGGGAAGAGCCCACCATCATCAGGGTCTTACGCTGATTGAAATATTCAAAGGCTAACTCACTTGATAGTGGGTTCGGATACGTGTAAAATGTCATCCCACATCCATCCCGGAGCAAACCTTGCCAATCCTCAGCAATCTGCTGGATCTCGGGGGTGGAAAAAAGGTACTCATCTCCTTCCGGGTCGAGAAAATTACCATCGTAGGCATAGATCGCGGACGTGATATTAGCCGCTTCAGGTGACAACAGGATCCCGGTTGCCTGGACAAGAGAACTCTCCGATAATTCCCGATCGCCAGCAGCGGAGCAGGCTTGATTCTGCAGATCTTTCGCTGTATTTGGAGGGGAGGAATAACCCAGCTCCCCCGCCCAACTGTGGTTGTAATAGATTACCTGGATGGCCTGCGAAAAGGGAAGCCCTGGAATGATGGATTCCCCAATGTGAAATCCATCAAAAATCCCAGAATAATAATCCTTCTGTTCTTTGACAGATAAACCTGCAGCCGGGTCATCCAGGAATGGTTTCAGGTCCAGTGTCAGGCCATCCTGATACCAGCTGACAATTGCGGGAGCATCACTGAGCAGGAGGTGAGGCACAAGCCCTGCTTCAAAGGCCGTCTCCAAAGAATCCAGGGGGTCCAGTACTAAACCCTGGTCTACAGGGTTAACTACAATGCCCCATTCATTTTCTTGATTAAACCGATCCACGATCACATTCATCCCTGTGCCCGGTCGGTCCAGATCCCATACGTACCAAAAATCCAATTTCAGCCCTTCAACGGAGGTCCAAGGCAAACCCATTGGTTCAGGGACAGGCGTCTGGCTGGATTCCGCTGCAGCGCTGATGGCCGTTAGCGTCGCCGGGGGGATAGTTTGAACCAGTACAGATGTCGACTCAAGGGCTGAATCGTTGAAGGAAATCTGATTACAGGAACCAGTCAAAAGAGCGAAGATAATTATTACGAATAGAGCGTGATGCGACTTCTGGTTTAGGTTCATTATTGAAATACCAGGTATTGGATAAC
>Ga0307441_1000699_pt1 | contig 11839 bp, 11 predicted proteins | sample SalMarWE160420MG_FD_202149 | JGI IMG/M metagenome (GOLD analysis project Ga0307441, IMG submission 202149) | Salt marsh sediment microbial communities from the Plum Island Ecosystem LTER, Massachusetts, United States - WE1604-20 | ecosystem: Environmental > Aquatic > Marine > Intertidal zone >... | reverse complement strand
AGTTCCCGCACGATCTCCGGGTTCTGCGGAGTGACCATTAATTGTGTATGGGGGAAGGCGTCTACGTTCGCCGCAACCAAGTGCACGATGGACGCTTTGGTGATGCTCTGATCACGGAACTGGCTGTAATAGCCTAGCTTTGCGATGCTGTCGTCCGGCGACGGCCCTGGGGCACCCAGCGCGTCACGCAGATAGGCGATGTGATTCTCGCTGAAATCCCCGTACCCGGAGAACTCGAAAACGCTGAGCCGCTCGTCGCTGTCATAGCGGCGGCCGAGGGCGGCCAGCAGATCCCCGAATGCATTGAGGTAGTTGGGGTCATTCCAATTCGGGACCACCTGCGTCACCCCGGGGGTGGGGCTGTTCGGCGGCCCGGGATAGCTGGTGCTGGACGCACGCATCCAGTCGGGAATCGCGATATTGGTGTTGTTGGGATAGGACTCGTCGCAACACGAATTGTAGGCAAACACGCGAAGGGTCAGTCGCATGTTCCTCGTGGTCAGCTTCGACAGCGCGTCGTCGATCACGCTGAAGTCGAACTTGCGGTCATCGGGAGCGTCCGGAGGCAGCGTGCGCGGGTCGATAGGCTGCAACTGCCGCCACGAGACACGCAAACTGGCGTCATATGATGCCGGCCAGGACGGATACCGCTGCTGCGCGGGATTCCCCTGAGGGAAAAGTGGATTCAGCAGATCTTCGTATTGGCCGCGCAGCGGATTGGCTATCTCCTGGACGGTCGACGGAATTGCTGGACTGACCATCGCGGACAGCGGCCCAGGGTTCTTGTGACCACCACAACCGTTCAGCAGCAGTGCCGTGCACGCGATAACGGCCAGCGCCCTTTTCCTCAATGAACCAAACATCACAACCAGTGTGCTAGATCGCGCTCATCGACCACGCCTCGCCGTCGGCGAGGAACGGCACCGGCATCCACCGCGGCTCAACGAGCTGCGCGAGCACCTTCTCGCTCACCTCGGTCGCGGTGGCCGCCGCAACCTTCGTTAGCTGGGTGGCGACGGAGGTGACCACTAGATCCAGCCTGCACGGCACGGGCTCCTCCGATGTGGGGCACATTTCCCAGCTGGGCACCTGGCCCAATCAGGGTTGGTCGTCTTCACGGTTGCGTCTGGCTCTGCACACCAAGGTGCGCTGAAAAGGCTCCCACACTTTGCGGCTCGTCTGCCAGGTGTATTCGACACGGGCAGGTCACGAATTGGTGTAACGCAGCGTATCGAGCACGACTGTCCCAGATTCCGGCCGCACTTCGAGATCGGTTTGAGGACGATATGAGCCCCATCAGCGCCCGGATGCATTGCACGTACGAGCAGGCACGGCCCCACACCCGCAGAATTCGGCATCCGGTGACCTCGACTAGGCTGGGTGCTCTGAAAGCACTGCCGGCTACCCGCTGCGTCCGCCTCCGCCGACCCAGCGATCGCCGGGCGAAAACACTACTGGCGACCCCGCTGCATCCGGCTCCGCAGGGCCAGCGATCGCCGGAGGGCGCAGGAGACCGCAGCAGATGCCAGTCGCACGCTCGGCCAAACGTTGGCTCGCGCCGGCGGCGAAGACTCTCGCACCACGCCTGTTCTGGCGGCGGAAATATCGCATTCTGCAACGCCTCGGCGAATCCCGCCCGGATGTGCGGCTGGCGGCGTCGCTATGCGATCCAAATCGGGTCTCGCTGGACGTCGGAGCCGACGTCGGAGAGTTCACGATTGCAATGCTGGCGTCGTCGCGAGCGGTAATCGCGTTCGAACCCCGGCCGGCCCAAGCTCGCAACCTGGCGTCGATGTTCGGTGCGGTCGGTGCCCCGGTGCGGGTCGAAGCGCTGGCGCTGTCGGACAGGCCCGGCAGGACGGCCATGCGGGTGCTCCCGTCGGATCAGGGCCGCAGCACCATCGACGACAACAATGTCCTCGGTGACGCAAATGGCGATGCAGTCCAGAGCATCGATGTGCTTGCCAAGCGCCTCGACGATCTGGAGCTAGACGACGTTGGCTTCGTCAAGATTGATGTGGAGGGCCACGAACTCGCCGTGTTGCGCGGCGCCACAGAAACACTCACCCGCAACCGGCCAGCAGTTCTGGTGGAAGCCGAAGAACGCCATCATCGCAACGCTGTCGGCGCGATCACCGAGCTGTTGAACGGGCTCAACTACCAGGGCTACTTCGACATCGGCGATATTCGGCTCCCGATCGAAAAGTTCGACGCGGCCGCGCATCAGAATCCAGCGAACATCGGCGACCGGAAGGACAACTGGGCGTCCGACGGCATGTACATCAACAACTTCGTCTTCGTCCCCAAGCAGGTTTGAGCGGCACGCTCGGTCCGGCCACCGGGCTTGGCCATGAGACGGCTCACAGTCGCGGCCAACAAAGCAGGCAGGCCGGCGACCGACACCCGGGGTGCGAAGACCTGCCTTTCTGTCAAGCTGAGTCGGTGCGAATCGACCGGCTGGGCGATCTCGGCGCCGCACCCGAGGTGCTGCGGGCGATCGGCGACGCCACCGGCCGGCTCGGCCTGCCGCCGCCGGCCGCGCTGACGGGCGACTGGTTCGGCGCTCCCGCGGTGATCGCCCCGAGTCTGGCGGTGCAGACGGTGGACAGGGGCGACGCGTTCGCCGTCCGGCAGTGCGATCGGGCGCCCACTTCCGAAGCGGTGGGCGGAGGCTGGATCGGCTACCTGTCCTATCCGGATCCCGGTGCCGACGGACGGGCGCACCGGATCCCCGAAGCCGCCGGCGGCTGGACCGACTGCGTGCTGCGCGCCGACCGGCACGGCCAGTGGTGGTACGAGAGCCTCTCGGGTGCGCCGATGCCGGACTGGCTCGCCGCCGCGCTGCGGGCGACACCGGCGGTACCGCGCCCGTGCCGGATCGCCTGGGACGAGGCCGACCGGCGGGCGCACCGCGGCGGCGTGCTGGCCTGCCTCGAGGCGATCCGCGCGGGCGAGGTGTACCAGGCCTGCGTGTGCACCCAATTCACCGGGACCGTCGACGGGACCCAGCTGGACTTCTTCGTGGAAAGCGTCGCGCGCACCGCCCCGGCCCGCGCGGCCTATGTCGCCGGACCGTGGGGGGCGGTGGCGTCGCTGTCCCCGGAGCTTTTCCTGCGCCGCCGGGGGACGGTCGTGACGTCCAGCCCGATCAAGGGCACCCTGCCGCTGGCCGCCTGGCCGTCGGCGCTTCGGGCCTCGGCCAAAGATGTGGCCGAGAACATCATGATCGTGGACCTGGTGCGCAACGACCTGGGCCGGGTCGCGGTCGTCGGCTCGGTCGCGGTGCCCGAGTTGCTCGTGGTGCGGCGCGCGCCGGGTGTGTGGCACCTGGTGTCCACGGTGTCGGCGCGGGTGCCCGCCGAGCTGCCCACCTCCGCGCTGCTGGACGCGACCTTTCCCCCGGCCTCGGTGACGGGGACTCCCAAGCACCGCGCCCGCCAGCTCATCTCCAGATGGGAGAACAAGCGCCGCGGCATCTACTGCGGCACGGTCGGGCTGGCCTCCCCCGTCGCCGGGTGCGAGCTCAACGTCGCCATCCGCACCGTCGAGTTCGACGCCGCGGAAAACGCCGTGCTGGGCGTCGGCGGCGGGATCACCGCCGACTCCGATCCGGACGCCGAGTGGGCCGAGTGTTTGCACAAGGCGGCCCCGATCGTCGGGCTCCCGCACATCCCGACCGCGGCGTGGGTCGGCTAGTGGGACGGGTGGCCGGCATCCGCGCTCCGGACGAAAATGTGGGTAACCCTGACGCCCCGGACCGCGAGCGCCTAAGATCCAGGCATCGGCCCGAGCCGTGCCCGAGTCGACTGGTCTGGAGGGGGCCGTAATGAGAATCGCTGTCCTTGGTGCTGCTGCCGCCGCTCTCTTGGGGGGAACACTGGCGGTCACACCGGTCACCACGGTGAAACCACCCCTGCCGACGGGCGGCACCTGCAGCAACGCCGCGGCAGGCGGGGGCTGCGAGAAGCTGGCATCGGTTCTCATGCCCGAGGCGCCGCCAGCGCTGGCCGGCGAGCACCCCGCGACGCCCTTCGCCGAAGCGGGCAATGTGACACCGCCGGGAGAACCCGAGCCCGGCGGGCCGGCGGCCGCGCAGGCGGTGCCCGGAGTGGCCACCAGTCCCGGCATCGGGGGCGGTGGCGGTGCACCGGCGATCGGCGGCACCGCCGTGCCGGGCCTGGGGAGCATTCCCGACGAGGGGCTGGGCGGGATTCCCGACCCCTACGTCGCCAGCCTCATACCGGGCCTGGCCGGAGCCGCCGGCCTGGCCGCGGTGCCCAACAGCGCGGCCGTGGCCCTGTCGGTCATGCAGGGCGTCGTGGGCCTCGGCGGCAGCGTCGTCGGCATCGGCACCAGCATCGCAGCCACGGCCTACATGGCCGCGATAGCGGCGACCTACCTGAAGAACGCCGGGCTGCTGCCCAACGTGAGCCTGCCCTCGGTCTCGATCCCCGGGCTCTCACAAGCGGCGGCGGCCGTCCCCGCCGCGGCGTCCATCCCCGGCGCGGCGGCGCTCCTCTCGTCGGTGCACGTGCCGGCGGTGGGCCTCCCCGCCGCCCCCGCGCTGCCCGCGCTTCCGGCGGTGGGCCTCCCTGCCGCCCCGGCGCTGCCCGCGCTTCCGGCGGTGGGCCTCCCTGCCGCCCCGGCGCTGCCCGCGCTTCCGCCGGTGGGCCTCCCGGCACTGCCGCCGGTGGGCCTCCCGGCGCTGCCGGGACCGCCGGCGATTCCGCATCCCCAGCTGTGCACGCCGGGCATCGGCCCCATCGGGATATGCACCCCCTGAATCCGGCTCAACCGACGGCGGCTCAGCCGTTCCGTGACCGCAGCACCGCGTCGTAGAGCTGGCGGGAACGCACCGCCGGGTGCGCCGCGGCCACCTCCCCGCAGGCGTCCTTGACGCGGACACCGCCCGCGACCAGCTTCTCCACCTGCGCCACCAGGGTCGGCAGGTCCGCGCGCGGGGTCGCGCCGGCCAGCACGACGGTGATCTCGCCGAGCACGCCGTCGGACGCCCATTCCGCCAGCTCGTCGAGCGTGCCGCGCACCACCTCTTCGTGCACCTTGGTCAGCTCCCGGCACACCACCGCCGCACGGGCACCGCCGAGCTGCTCGACCGCGTCGCGCAGGCAGGCGGCCAACCGGCGCGGCGACTCGAAGAACACACACGTGCGCCGCTCGTCGTCCAGCGCGGCCAGCCAGCTCTTGCGCGCCGCGGCCTTGCGCGGGGCGAAGCCCTCGAAGCAGAACCTGTCCGACGGCAGACCGGAGACGGCCAGCGCGGTGGTCACCGCCGACGGCCCGGGCAGGCACGACACCGGCAGGCCCGCGTCGATGCACGCCACCACCAGCCGGTAGCCGGGATCGCTGATCACCGGCATGCCCGCGTCGCTGACGACCAGCACCGTCGCGCCGGATTTGACCTCGTCGACCAGGGCGGGCACCCGTGCGGCCTCCACCTGGTCGAAAAGGCTGGCCACCCGGCCGGTGATCCGCACCTGAAGCGAGCGCGCCAGAACCCGGACCCGACGGGTGTCCTCGGCGGCCACCACGTCGGCGCGGGCCAACGCGTCGATCAGCCGCGGTGACGCATCCGAGGGCTGCCCCAGCGGGGTCGCGCCGAGCAACAGCCGACCGTGGGTCATGACCGACAGCCTACGATCGACGAGATGACCGCCCCGCCCAGCGAAGCCCAAGTCGCCCGGGAGCGTGTCGTACCCGTCGTCAGCCCGGGACGGCTGGTGCCGGTCGCGGACTTCGGGCCGACCGACCACATCCGCGGCTGGGTCGCGACGGGCGTGATCACGCTGCTGGCGACGATCACCAGGTTTTTGAACCTGGGTTCGCCGACGGACGCCGGCACGCCCATCTTCGACGAGAAGCACTACGCGCCCCAGGCCTGGCAGATGCTGCACAACCACGGGGTCGAAGACAACCCGGGCTTCGGCCTGGTCGTCCATCCCCCGGTCGGCAAGCAGCTCATCGCGATCGGCGAGGCGATCTTCGGCTACGACGGGGTGGGCTGGCGCTTCACCGGGGCGCTGCTCGGGGTCGTCCTGGTGGCACTGGTGACGCGCATCGTCCGGCGGATCAGCCGCTCGACCTTGGTCGGCGCGATCGCGGGGCTGCTGCTCATCTGCGACGGCGTCAGCTTCGTCACCGCGCGGACCGCGCTGCTCGACGGGATACTCGCCTTCTTCGTGGTCGCGGCCTTCGGCGCGCTCATCGTCGACCGCGATCAGGTGCGGCACCGGATGCACGCCGCGCTCCTGGGGGGCCGCGGCGCCGCAACCGAGTGGGGCCCGCGGCTGGGGGTGCGCTGGTGGCGCTTCGGCGCCGGGGTGCTGCTCGGGCTGGCCTGCGCGACGAAGTGGTCCGGCCTGTACTTCGTCGTGTTCTTCGGCGCGATGTCGCTGGCGTTCGACGCGGCCGCGCGGCGCCAGTACCAGGTGCGGCGGCCGTGGCTCGGCACGCTGCGCCGCGACGTGGTACCCACCGGATACGCGCTGGGCCTCATCCCGGTCGCGGTCTACCTGGCCAGCTACGCGCCGTGGTTCGCCTCGGAGACCGCGATCGACCGGCACGAGGTGGGCCAGGCGATCGGCCCCCACTCGGTGGTGCCTCTTCCCGACGCCGTCCGCTCGCTGTGGCACTACACCGCCAAGGCCTTTCAGTTCCATGCGGGCCTGACCAACGCCGCCGGCAACCACCACCCGTGGGAGTCCAAGCCGTGGAGCTGGCCCATGTCGTTGCGCCCGGTGCTCTACGCCATCGACCAGCAGAACGTCCCCGGTTGCGGGCCGCAGTCGTGCGTCAAGGCCGAGATGCTCGTCGGCACCCCCGCGATGTGGTGGCTGGCGGTCCCGGTCCTGCTGTATGCGACCTGGCGGATGGTCGTGCGCCGGGACTGGCGCTACGCGGCGGTCTGGGTCGGCTACTGCGCGGGGTGGCTGCCGTGGTTCGCCGACATCGACCGGCAGATGTACTTCTTCTACGCCGCGACGATGGCGCCGTTCCTGGTCATGGCCATCGCGCTGATCTGCGGAGACATCCTCTACTCCCCCGGGCAGGGCCGCGAACGTCGCACGCTGGGACTGATCCTGGTGAGCTGCTACGTCGCGTTGGTGGCGACCAATTTCGCCTGGCTGTTCCCGGTGCTCACCGGGCTGCCCATCTCGCAGCAGACCTGGAACATGGAGATCTGGCTGCCCAGCTGGCGGTGAGCCCCGCGCGTTGTGCGCCGAGATCGCCGTGCGGGCTGTGATTCGGGCGCTTGCCAAGCCGTGGCGGCAATCTCGGCGTCGAGGCTAGACCGGGTCGCGGGCGACGGGGCAGGACATGCACCGGGGGCCGCCGCGGCCGGTGCCCAGTTCGGAGCCCGCGATGGTGAGCACCTCGATGCCGGCTTCGGCCAGCCGGGCGTTGGTCTGGACGTTGCGCTCGTAGGCGACGACGACCCCGGGCGCCAGCGCCAGGGTGTTGTTGCCGTCGTCCCACTGCTCGCGTTCGGCGATGACGGGATCCAGCCCGGTGTCGATGACCCGCAGCTTGTCGATCCCCATCGCCTTGGCCGCGGCCTCGAGAAACGGCGCCTCATCGCCGATGCTCACGCCGTCGGGCGTGCGCTGGATCGTGAACGCCGACAGCAAGTCGACGATGTTGGCGTACATCACCACGGTGGCGGTGTCGACCATCGTGCACACCGTGTCCAGATGCATCTGCGCGCGCCGCTGGGCGATCGGCACGGCCAGCACCGTTTCGGCGAGGTCGTCGTCGAAGAGGCTGCGCGCCAAGGCTTCCGCACCGGCCGGGGAGGTCCGCTCCCCGACCCCGACCGCGAGCACCCCGGGGGCGAGCAACAGCACGTCGCCGCCCTCGACGGGCGCGGTGCGCGACTCGTAGGCCCGCCGCACCCCGGTGAAGCGCGGATGGTGGGCATAGATGAGGTCGGTCAGCGAGGCCTCGCGGACCCGGGCCTGCAGCGCCAGCGTGGGGATCACCACCCGCGGCCCGATCCAGATCGACGAGTCGCGGGTGAACAACAGGTTGGGTAGCGGGTCTATGACGAAGTCCGCCGCATGGTGCATGCGCGACACCAGCGACACATCGGTCCGCGTGTCCGGCGGCAACTCGCTGAACGTCATCCCGGCCATCAGCACGTGGGCCAGCCTGCCCGGCTCCAGGCTGCGCAGGTGGGCCGAGAGCTCTTGCGCCAGCGGGACGCCCAGCCGGCGCGCGTCGACCGCGGCGGCCACACCCTGCATCCGTGCGGCCCCGCTGTGGTTGAGCGCCTCGGTCAGCAGGTCCGAGAGCAGCAGCACCTCCACACCGCGCCGACGCAGCAACTCGGCGAACTGGTCGTGCTCGTCCTGCGCCCGCGCCACCCACGGCAGCCCGTCGAACAGCAGCTGGTCGACGTTGCGCGGGCTGAGCCGCCCCAACTCGGCGCCCGGGCGGTGCAGGATCGCGACCCGCAGCGCGCCGACCTCGGAATTGGTGCCCAACTCGACAACGCCCACGGATCAACCGTAGCCGCGCCCGCCCGGCGCCACACTTTCGCCGCGCCGTCATCGGTTCGAACGGATGTGCGATAGACTTGCCGCCGTGGGGACTGCGGTTCAGTGCTCGCTCTTCGAGCACACCGAGCGCCGCCATCTTGGTGACGGCGCCTTCATCGAGATCCGCGCCGGCTGGTTGGCGGGCGGCGCGCCCGGTGCGGAGAACCCGCTCGACGCCCTGCTGACCAGCGTGCCCTGGCGGGCCGAGCGCCGCCAGATGTACGACCGGGTGGTCGACGTGCCGCGGCTGGTGAGCTTTCACGACCTCACATTGGAAGATCCCCCGCATCCCCTGCTCGGGCGGCTGCGGCGGCGGCTCAACGACATCTACGCGGGCGAACTCGGGGAGCCCTTCACCACGGTGGGGCTGTGCTGTTACCGCGACGGCTCGGACAGCGTGGCCTGGCACGGCGACACCATCGGTCGCAGCAGCTCGCAGGACACCATGGTGGCGATCGTCAGTCTCGGCGCCACCCGCACTTTCGCAATGCGGCGCCGCGGCTCAGGTCCCCGGGGCCCGTCGCTGCGGCTGCCGCAGGCGCATGGCGACCTGCTGGTGATGGGCGGGTCGTGCCAGCGCACGTGGGAGCATGCGGTGCCCAAGACCTCGGCGCCCGCGGGTCCGCGCGTCAGCATCCAGTTCCGCCCGCGCGACGTCCGCTAGGGCTCGCTCAACTCCGCACCGCGACAACCGCCTTGACCAGCAGGTCGCGGGCGCGCCGGGTGTCCACCGGCGTCACCGGCTGGTCGGGAACGACCAGCGGATTGGCGATGACGATCACCTGGTAGTCGCCGAACTGGGCGGAGTAGTCGTACAACTCGCCGGTGCGGGCGCCCCCGGCGACGACCGCCTGCAGGACGCGGTGCACGCCGAGCGTGTGCACCCCGTCGATGTGGGGCGCGTCGACCACTTCGATGCCGCCGCGCACGTGGGCCCCGGAGAACGCGACCCTGGCGCAGTCCTTGCCCGGGTCGCCGAGCGGCAGGGCTTTCGAGGTCTCCATGGCGATCACGACGAACCGGTTGCCCTTGCCCTCGGCGGAGACGGCGGCCATGTTGCCGTGCAGGTCCGGCGGCATGTCGGGACCCACGGCCGCTTTCGCGCAGTTCGCCGGGTCGAAGCTGAGCCCCTCGGGCAACTTTCGGGAGGCCAACAGCTGGGGGTCGATCCCCCGCTCGCCGATGTCGATGACCTTGAACTCGGGCCCGAAGCTCGACTTCACATCGGCGACCTTGCCGATGTCGGCCGTCTCCGAGGAGGCGCCCGTGCCCGATGAGCAGCCGGTCAGCGCGCACACGGTTGCGGCCGCGACCCACAGCTTCACCATCGTCGCCAATCTACCCAAGCCGGACGCTCAGCCGCGCAACGTGGACACCGTTTTGACCAGCAGGTCGGCGGCGAACTGCGCCGGCAGCGCCGGCACCGGCGCGCCCGGATCGGTGATCAAGGTGGTGAAGGCGTAGTAGTTTCCCAGGTAGGCCACGAATGTATATGCCCGCGAATCGATTTGGGTGCCCGACTCAACAGATGACGTGAGGTCGGCCGTCATGCCGAGGGTCTGGGCGCCATCGACGTGCGGGGCGGCGGTGAGGCGCACGTTGGCCGTGGTGCGCCCGGCGCTGATGGTCCACCGGCCGCAGGCGGCGACGAGGCCGCCGTCGAGGCCCACCGGCCCCGTCAACGCCACCACCACCGCGTCGACGATGCCGCCGGGTCCCGACCCGGAGACGCCCTGGGCGGACTGGTCGCGGCCGGCGCCTGGGTCGGCGAGTGCCGCGCAGCGCGCCGGCTTGGCCCTGACCCCCGATGCGCCCGCCTTCAGGCCCCAGATCACGTCCGGCGCGGCCTGCTCCGGAATGTCGCTGGTCACCTCGTAGCCGGGCGGGAAGTCACGAACGACCCGCTTGATGTTGGCGGGGTTGACGGCGGTGCCGTGCGGCGCCGGCGGCAACGACGTGGTGGACGGGGCGGGCGCGGGTGCCGACGCGCACGCGCTGACCAGCAGGGCGAGCGCGGGGCCCGCCACCCTGCCGATCCCGAACGGTCGCATGCCCGTTCCTATCACGAAAGACCGGGGTTGGGTGGTTGCTAGCCGACCGCCTCGATCACTTGGCGGGCAACGCGGTTGATCCGGTCAGCCATGTCGCGTTTGAGTCCCAGCTCGCGGCGCCGGGGCACGTCGATCACGGTGGCGATGACGCCGACGTCTTCGCGCTGCCAGACCGCGCCGTAGTGGTCCAGGATCGCTCGCATCGGCGTGTTATCGGAAAGCATTCGCGCGGAGAATCTTTCGACTCCGTTGAGCCCGGCGGCGATGGACAACGCGCCGATCAGGAAGCTGCCGATCCCGCGACCCTGATAATCGTCGGCTACGGTGAAGGCGATCTCGGCGACCGTCGGGTCGCTTTCGTCGCGCACGAACCGGGCGTCGGCCACCGGGTCGGACCCGTCGGTAACGACCCAGACGAAGTGGTCGACGTAGTCGACTTCGGACAGGTAATGCATCAGCGCCGGGCTGGGCAGGCGCGCCGTCATGAACCTGCGGTAGAGCGTCTCGCTCGAGAATTGGACGTGTCCGTGCACGGTCCGCTCGCTGTCGCCGGGCAGCACCGGGCGCAACAACAGGCGGCTTCCGTCGCGAACCCTGATCGGGATGGGCGTGATGAAGGCGGCCAGGCGCTGGCGCACCGTGCGCAGCAGGCGGTCGGTGATGCCCGGGATGTGCACCATCCGCGTGAAGGCGTCGTTGTCACCGATCCAGCCGGCCAGCGGCTCCGCGGTGGTGACCGTCGCCGTCCGCGGGATGTGCCGCAGCAGGGCGATCTCACCGACGATCATGCCCGCCGACGCCCGCTCGACGATCACCACGCCGTCGCTGCCGACGTGGGTGATCTCGGCGCTGCCGGAGGAGATGAGCAGGAACGAGACGGCCTGCTCGCCCTGCCGCATCAGCACCTGCCCGGACCCGGCTCGCAGCGCCTGCAGGCGGGTCGCCAAGGGCACCAACTCGTCGGCGGGACACCCCGCGAAGATGTCCATCGTCGCCAGGTTTTCCGCCCGCGCGCCGGTCAGTTCGGCCACTGCGCTGTCCTTTGGGCCGCAAAGTCCGGGCACGCGACGAAACCTCGCGGTGCCCGCACTGCCATGAACCCGCCGCCTGTGTTCGTCCCTCCGCGACCCTCACCCGCTCCACGTCGCGGTGCGATCCCACTCAGGTTATGGCGTGTGCTCCGGGTGCGGCAAGAAGCGGCGACCGCGTGCCGGCGGACCGACATGGCCCGGT
>Ga0307441_1000698_pt1 | contig 11842 bp, 10 predicted proteins | sample SalMarWE160420MG_FD_202149 | JGI IMG/M metagenome (GOLD analysis project Ga0307441, IMG submission 202149) | Salt marsh sediment microbial communities from the Plum Island Ecosystem LTER, Massachusetts, United States - WE1604-20 | ecosystem: Environmental > Aquatic > Marine > Intertidal zone >... | reverse complement strand
GGCTCGGTCCCCAGCGCCAGCGCCACGTTCGTCAGCGGCCCCGTGGCGACGAGCCACAGATCATCGCGAACCTCGGCGCTCTCCAGCATGAACCGCACCGCCGATCCCGCGGCCGCGCCGCGCTTCAACGGCGGCAGGATCGGGCCATCGAGGCCGCTCTCGCCGTGGATGCCCGCCGCGTGCCGCGGCGGCTCCAGCAGCGGGCGCTCGGCTCCGGCGTACACAGGGACGTCCAGTCCGGCGATCTGCGCGACGACCAGCGCGTTGTGCAGCGTCCGCTCCAAGGGGGCATTGCCGCTGACGGTGGTGATGCCGACCAGCTCGGTGGTGGCACCGGCCAGGAGGATGGCCATGGCGTCGTCGTGACCGGGGTCGCAATCGATCAGCACGGCGGGCCCGTAAGCGGCGCTCACCGCCCGCCCCTGAGCCGGTCGTCGCGTCGAGGCGGCGTCACGGCGCGCGGGTCGTGCTCACGCCTTGGTGCCCTTGCGCTGCTCCATGCCGCGCTCCAGGTCCTCTTCGTCGGGCAGGACCATGGCGGCGACGACCACGTCGCCTTCGCCCATACGCATGATGGTCACGCCCTGCGAGGCTCGCCCGTAGCTGCTCACCTGATCCACCTTGGTGCGGATCAAGATCCCCTGCTGTGACAGCACGAAGAGCTCCTCCTCGCCGAGCACGTGGTTGAGGCTGACGAGCGCACCGGTGCGGTCGGTCAGGCGATGCGTGATGACGCCCTGGCCGCCGCGTCCCTGCAGCGGGTACTCGGCGAGGCCGGTGCGCTTGCCGAATCCCAGCTCGGTGACGCTGAGCAGCTCCGCGATCTCCTTGTCCGCTTCGGAGATGGCCGCCAGGCTCACGACCTGATCCCCCTTCTTCAGGCGGATGCCGATCACGCCCTGCGTGGCGCGTCCGGTCTCGCGGACGTCGTCCTCCGAGAAGCGGATCGCCTGGCCGCCGCGCGTGCCGAGCACGATGTCGGCGTGCCCATCGGTGATGCGCACTGCGACCAGGGCGTCGCCGCCGACGAGGTTCACGGCGATGAGCCCGGAGCTGTTGATGTTGCCGTACTCGTGGATGGCGGTGCGCTTGATGAGGCCCTGGCGGGTGGCGAACACGAAGTACCCGGGGATGTCGAACGCCCTCAGCGCCAGCACCGTTTGCACCGTCTCCGCTTCCTCCAGCGGGAGGATGTTGCGGATGTGGTTGCCGCGGGCGCCACGCTCCGCCTCGGGCAGGTCGTAGATCTTCTCACGGTAGACGCGCCCGCGATCGGTGAAGAACAGCAGGTACTCGTGCGTCGAGCCGACGAGCAGGAGGGAGTTGACGTCGTCCTCCTTGGCCTTCTGAGCCGACACGCCGCGGCCGCCCCTGGCCTGGGCCCGGTAGCTGGTGATGGGCGTGCGCTTGATGTAGCCGCCCCGCGTCAGCGTCACCACGACGTTCTCCTCGGCGATCAGGTCCTCCTTGGAGATGTCGTCTGAGAGGTCGGCGACGGCGGTCCGGCGGGCGTCGCCGAAGCGCTCCTTGATGTCCAGCAGCTCGCCCCGGATCACCTTCCAGAGCTCCTCCTCTTCCGCGAGGATGAGCTCGAGCCGGGCGATCTCCTCCTGCAGGTCGCGGTACTCCTCGTTGATGCGTTCGCGCTCCAGCCCGGTCAGGCGCTGCAGCCGCATGTCCAGCACCGCCTGCGCCTGCGCCTCGCTCAGCTCGAACTCGCGCATGAGGCCGTCGCGCGCCTCCGGCCCGTCCTTGGACGCACGAATGAGCGCGATGACCGCGTCCAGGTTGTCGAGCGCGATGAGGTAGCCCTCGAGGATGTGCGCCCGCTCGCGCGCCTTCCTGAGCTCGAACTCGCTCCGGCGCCGAACCACCCCGGCGCGGTGGTCGAGGAACAGCCGCAGCATCTCCCGCGTCGGCAGCAGCCGCGGGGATCCATCGACGATGACCATGTTGTTGACCGCGAAGCTGCTTTGCAGCTGCGTGAACTTGTAGAGCTGATTGAGCACCAGCTCCGGCACGGCGCCGCGCTTCAGTTCGAACACGATGCGCATGCCCTGGCGGTCGGACTCGTCACGAAGCTGAGCGATGTCCTCGATGCGCTTGGCCCGCACCAACCCGGCCACGGTCTGGATCAGCGAGGTCTTGTTGACCTGGTACGGGATCTCCGTCACCACGATGGAGTGACGGTTGTTGCGCTCCTCGATGCGGGCGCGGCCGCGCACCCGGATGCCGCCGCGACCGGTCTCGAAGGCCTGCCGGATGCCCTCCCGCCCCATGATCCCGCCGGTAGGGAAGTCCGGGCCTTTGATGTACTGCATGAGCTGCTCGTTGCCGACGGCAGGGTCGTCGATCATGGCGACCAGACCGTCCACCACCTCGCTGAGATTGTGGGGTGCGAGGTTGGTCGCCATGCCCACGGCGATGCCGGAGGCGCCGTTGACGACGAGGTTGGGCACGGCGGCGGGGAGGACGTTGGGCTCGACGGTGGTGCCGTCGAAGTTCTCCCTGAAGTCCACCGTCTCCTTGTCGATATCGGCCAGCATCGCCTCGGCCACCTGTGTCAGGCGCGCCTCGGTGTAACGGTAGGCGGCGGCCGGATCGCCGTCGATGGAGCCGAAGTTGCCCTGGCCGTGGACCAGCGGGTAGCGCAGGTTCCATGGTTGAGCCATGCGCACCATGGCGTCGTAGACGGCCATGTCGCCGTGCGGGTGGTACTTGCCGATGACCTCGCCGACCACGCCGGCGCTCTTGGAGTGCTTGCGGTCGGACGCCAGCCCCATGCGCTGCATGGCGTACAGGATGCGCCGCTGCACGGGCTTGAGACCGTCGCGCACGTCGGGCAGCGCCCGGTCCACGATGACGGACATGGCGTAGTTGATGTAGCTGGTCTTGATCTCGTCCGTGATCTGGACCGGTACGACCTGACCCTCGTTCAAGTGCCGCCTCCTCGCACGCCGGGCCACGGGCTAGAAAACCCCTCGGGGTCGGCATCAACCGGCCGCGGACCAACGCACGAGTCTACCATCCCGCGACGCTGCGGCGCAATCCGTCGCGTGCTGCAACAAGCCCCTCCAGGAAGGCGTTCCTGGGCGCAAGCCCACGGCCGCCGGACGGTCGACTAGCCGGCGTGGGGATGCGCCCGGACCCGGGCGGCCGCCCCGCTCACTGGCTCGATGGCTTCTGCAGCGTGTAGAAGTGGCCCAGGACGCCCAGCACCCGTAGGTCGGGCCCAGACATCGGCACCGTGTACACGCTCGCGACCAGGTAGTTCTGCCGCTTCGCCTGGGCGCTGAGCGCGGCCTCGATGGCGTTCTGCGTGACGCCCCCGAGGATCTGGCCTACCGTGCCGGTCAGGCCGGCCTGCGCGGCGAGCTGAGCGTTGAACCGGTCGGCGTACGTGGCGGCGAACTGCCCCTTGTCGGGGTTGGTCATGGCGAACGCCACGATCAGCAGCGCGACCAACGCCAGCGGGAGCGCCCAGCGAGGGGTGGCCATGGATCCAGCATAGCCGCCGACGCGTCAAGAGGTGGCGATGGCCGCGTGGTAGCGTTCTGGCGATGATCGAGCGCTACAGCACGCCGGAGATGCGCCGTCTGTGGAGCGACGCCTCACGCTACCGCGCCTGGCTGCGCGTCGAGCTGGCCGCCACCGAGGCGTGGGAGGCGCTCGGCGAGGTCCCGGAGGGCACCGCCGCCGGAATCGCCGCCGCGATCGAGGCGCAGCCGCTCGACGCGGCGTTCGCGGCGCGCGTCGCAGAGATCGAGGCGAGCACGCGCCATGACATCGTCGCGTTCACGCGCGCCGTCGGCGAACGCGCCGGCGACGCGGTGCGCTACCTCCACCTGGGGCTCACCAGCACCGACGTGGTGGACACGGCCCAGAACGTGCTGCTCCGCGAGGCCTGCGACCTCATCCTGGCCGACGTGGCGGCGCTGGCCGACGCGCTGCGCCGCAAGGCGGTGCGCTTCAAGCACACGCCGTGCGTGGGGCGCACGCACGGTATCCACGCCGAGCCGATGACCTTCGGGCTCAAGTTCCTCAACTTCCTGGCGGCGCTCAGGCGGGACGAGGCCCGTCTGCGGCGCGGCCGCGAGCAGGTGGCCGTGGCCATGGTGTCGGGATCGGTAGGCACCTACGCGCACGTCCCGCCGGAGATCGAGGCCGGGGTCGCCGAGCGGCTGGGCCTGACGCCCGACGGCATCAGCAACCAGACCGTGGCACGCGACCGCCATGCCGAGCTGATGAGCGCGCTGGCGATCCTCGGCACGACCATCGAGCGCATCGCCTTGGAGGTCCGCCACCTGCAGCGGACCGAGGTGCGGGAGCTCCAGGAGGGCTTCGGCGTCGGGCAGACCGGCAGCTCGAGCATGCCGCACAAGAAGAACCCGATCGCCAGCGAGAACCTCACCGGCATCGCCCGCCTGCTGCGCGGCAACTTGCAGGCGGAGCTCGAGAGCGTGGCGCTGTGGCACGAGCGCGACATCAGCCACAGCTCCGTCGAGCGTGTGGTCTTGCCGGACTCGACCACCCTGGCGAGCTATGCGCTTCGGCGGCTCACCCGCGTGTTGGACGAGCTGGTCGTGGACGAGCGCCGCATGGCGGGGAACCTGGACCTGCTGGGCGGGTTGGTGTTCTCTCAGCGCGTTCTCCACCTCCTCATCGACAAGGGGCTGAGCCGCGAGGCCGCCTACGAAATCGTGCAGCGCCACAGCCTACGCAGCTGGGAGACGGGTGAGCACCTGCGCACGCTGCTCGCCGAGGATCCGGCCAACCCGCTGGATGCCGACGAGCTGGCGGGAGCCTTCGACCCCGCCTGGTACCTGCGCTTCGTCGACGCCGTGTTCGCCCGCTTCGGGCTGTAGCGCGGCGGCGGCGCTCTGCTATCATCCGGGCGTGATCCCTCCCGTTAGAGGTGCAATGCGCTACGAAGGCAAGGCCAAGAAGGTCTACGCCACCGATGACGAGCGCTACCTGATCGTCGAGTACAAGGACGATGCCACCGCGTACAACGCCGCCAAGCGTGGCACCATCCGCGGTAAGGGGGTGGTGAACAACGCCGTGTCCGGCGTCCTCTTCGAGTTCCTGGCGGGCCACGGGGTGCCGACGCACTACGTGTCACGCCTCTCCGAGCGCGAGCAGCTCGTCGAGGCGGTCACCATCATCCCGCTGGAGGTGATCGTGCGCAACCGTGCGGCCGGCTCCTTCGCCAAGCGCTACGGCGTCGACGAGGGGATGGACCTCGATCCCGTGGTCATCGAGTGGTGCTACAAGAACGACGCCCTCGGCGACCCGCCCCTCAACGACGCCACCGCGGTCGCCCTCAACATCGCCACGCCCGACGAGCTGGAGGCGCTGTTCGAGATGGCTTCCACGGTCAACGACGCCCTCGGCAGCTACTTCGAGGACCGGGGGCTGGAGCTGGTCGACTTCAAGCTGGAGTTCGGCCGCACCGCCGAGGGCAGGCTGGTCCTGGCCGACGAGATCAGCCCGGACACGTGCCGGCTCTGGGATCTGGCGACCGGCGACAGGCTCGACAAGGACCGCTTCCGGCGGGACCTCGGGGACGTGGAGGAGGCCTACCAGGAGGTCTTCCGGCGTGTCGTGGAGGATGCGGCGCCGAAGCCGCTCCACGGCGGTGGGGCGGGCCGTTGAGCGTGCCTACCTACCGCGCTGTCGTCGACGTCCTCCTCAAACGCTCCATCCTCGATCCGCAGGGGCGGGCCGTCGAGGCCACCCTGAGGCGGCTCGGCAACGAGAACGTCGCCGACGTGCGCGTGGGCAAGCGCGTCGAGCTCACGCTGCAGGGCGAGCGCGCGGACGTCGAGCGGCAGCTCGAGCAGATCGCCCGGAACGTGCTATCGAACCCCGTCATGGAGGACGTCGAGATCAACCTCGAGGAGGGCTGAGCGGTGGCGTCCGAGCGGGCGAGCCTTCGGGCGTACGACGGCTTGGAGCTGGCGCTCTACCGCTGGCGCGTGGAAGAGCCGCGGGCCGTGTGCCTGCTGGTACACGGCTATGCGGGGCACGCCGGCCGCTACCGCGCGCTGACCGAGGCGCTGACCGGGCTTGGCGTCGAGACGTTCGCGATCGACCTCCGAGGCCACGGCCGCAGCGGCGGCACGCGGGCGGACGTACGTGACTTCGGGGACTACGTGGCCGACGTAGCGAGCGTGCGCGAGTACGTGGCAGCCGAGCGGCCCGGCCTGATGGCGTGCGTCTTCGGCCACAGCATGGGCGGCACGGTGGCGCTGCGCTTCGCCCTGGAGCGCCCCGAGGCGCTGAACGCGCTCGTCCTGAGCGCGCCGTTCCTTCGCCCCAGCGTGCCGCCGCCGGGTTGGCTCCTGACGGTCGCCGGGATGCTGGCCAGGACCGTGCCCGGGCTGCCGGTCCAGCCTCTCGACGCGCACGTCCTTTCCCGCGACGCGAGCGTGGTCGCGGCCTACCGCAGCGACCCGCTGGTCTACACCGGCCGCGTCAAGGCCCGCATGGGCAACTTCCTCGTGAGCGAGGGTCCACCGCTTGTCGGCCGCGCCGGCGAGCTGCAGATGCCGGTGTTGATCCTGCACGGGGCCGCCGACGCCCTCGCCGATCCCCGTGCGAGCGAGGAGCTGGCCGCGGCGCTTCCGCCCGACCGGGTCAGCCTGAAGCTGTACCCGGGCAGCTTCCACGAGATCCTCAACGACCTCGACGTCGAGCGGGTCCTCGCCGACATCGTCGGCTGGCTGAGCTCGCGGCTCGCCGTCAGTCCGGCAGCACGCGGAACACCAGGAACTTGAGGTAACGTCCCTCCGGGAAGCTCGCCGGCACCGGGTGGTCGGCACCTTGACCGTGCTCGGCGATCAACTGTGCGTGCACGTCGGCAGCCCGCGCAGCCTCGGCCACCAGTCGGTGGAACGCCTCCGGCGACACCTGAGCGGTGCACGAGGAGGTGACGAGCAAGCCGCCGGGCGCGATGGCGCGGAACGCGGCACGGTTGAGCCGCAGGTAGGCGCGCTGCGCACGCCGGCGCTGCTCGGCGTTGTGCGCCAGCGCGGGCGGATCCAGGATCACCATGTCGAAGCGTTCGCCGCGGCGCTCCAGCGCCGGCAGGTAGTCGAACACGTCGGCTGCGACGGCCTGGTGCCGCGCTTCGTCGAGTCCGTTGGCCACGACCGCGCGCGTCGCCTCGGCGAGGGCTTCCTCGGCCACGTCGACGCTGACGGCCTGTACGGCGCCGCCGCCGAGGGCGTAGACGCTGAAGCCGCCGGTGTAGCTGAACAGGTTGAGCACGCGCCTGCCGGACGCGAGCGTCTGGACCAGGGCGCGATTCTCGCGCTGGTCGAGGAACAGCCCCGTCTTCTGGCCGTGGGCCAGGTCGACCTGGAACACGAAGCCGTTCTCGAGCACGCTCTCCCGGGGCGGCGGCAGCTCCCCCCACAACGCCGTGAGCCCCTCGGTGCTGCGCCTGACCACGCCCTTGAGGCCGAGGCGGGTGCCGAGCTCGCGGGCGACGGCCTGCAACAGCCCTTCGACGCTGGCGGCATACGGCTTGACCACCGCGAAGCGCGCGTAGCGGTCGGCCACGATGGCCGGCAGGTAGTCGCCCTCGCCGTGCACCAGCCGGTAGGCGTTGGTGTCGTCGCGCGCGGTCAGCGCAGCCCGCAGCTCCAGCGCCTGCGCCACGCGGCGCTTCAGGAAGGGGCCGTCGAGAATGCCGTCGCGGCGGAACAACCGCACCGCGATCGCCCCCTCGGAATCGTAGAGGCCGTGGGCCACGGCGTTTCCCGCTTCGAGCCGCACCCAGTCGCCACCTTTCAGCCGGTGCCGGGGCAGATGGTTGCGGTAGATCCACGGGTGCCCCGATACCAGCGCCGACTCGAGGCGCGGCCCGAGGTTGAGCGTGGCCAGACTCATGGCGAGACTCCAACGCCGCCGCCGCGCCGGCCGCTCGGTCGCCGCCACGTCGGACGCCGGCGTCCACGCGGCCCCGCGTCCACGGGCGCGCGGTTGCCACGGCCGCGGCTGCCGTGCGTTGCGCCGGTGCATGCCAGGCGCGTCACAGCCCGGCCAGCGCCTTCGCCTGCGACAGGACCGCATCGAACATGGCCGGCGTGAGGCGACCGGTGTTGGTGTTCTGGAAGCTGGGATGGTAGGCGTCCAGCATCGGCGTGGCGCCCGCCGGCTCGTGCCGGGCGCCGTGAGCGAAACGGTACCGGGCCTTGACGACGCTCAGGCCACGCGCCCTCAACAGGTCCAGATAGCTGTCGTGCGCGATCTGTCCCAGAGCCAGCACGAGCCGCAGGCGCGGCAAGCGCTCAACGTCGTGCTCCAGCCAGCGCCGGCAGTTCGCGCGTTCCTCGCCGAGAGGCTTGTTGCCGGGAGGCACGCAGCGAACCGCCGCCGTGATCCACACCCCGCGCAGCCGCAAGCCGTCGCCGCGCGATTCGGACCACGGCCGCGAAGCCAGACTCGCCCGGTGCAGGGCGGGGTAGAGGAAGTCGCCGCTGGCGTCACCCGTGAACATGCGGCCGGTACGGTTGGAGCCGTGGGCGCCGGGCGCGAGCCCGACCAGCACGAGCCGTGCCCGCGGATCGCCGAAGCCGGGCACGGGCCTGGCCCAGTACGACTCTCCGGCGTAGGCGCGCCGCTTCCTGCGACCGACCTCTTCCCGGTAGGCCGCCAGTCGCGGGCAGGCGCGGCAGGTCTCGAGCGCGGGCGGGTAGGCGCCGGCGGCCGTGTCGCTCGTCAACGATCGGCCCCGGCGGTGACGGCATCCGCGATGCGCGTCAGCGCCTCGTCGAGGATGGCGCGGCCGGTGGCGAAGTTGAGTCGGGCGAAGCCCTCACCGCCGCGCCCGAAGGCGAGACCGCTGTTGAGGCCGACCTTGGCGTGCTCGAGCAGTGCCTTTGCGGGGTCGTCGCCGAGGCCGGCGGCGCGGAAGTCCAGCCATGCCAGGTAGGTCGCCTGCGGCGTGTGCAGCCGCACCCCCGTGAGGTCGTTCGCGACCCGCTCCGCCAGGTGTGCGCGGTTCGCGTCGAGGTAGGCGAGGGTGTCGTCGAACCACGGACCGCCCCGTGTGTAGGCGCCGATGGTGGCCGCTTGCGCCAGGACGTTGGGACCCGGCGCCACACCACGAGCAAGCCGGCCGATCCGCTCGAGCACGCCGGGGTTGTGGCTGATCGCGAAGGAGATCCGCAGGCCGGGGATGTTGAAGGCCTTGGAGGGCCCGTACAGCGTCAAGGTGCGAGCGGCGATCTCGTCCCCCAGCCCTGCGATGGGACGGTGCCGCCCGTCGAACAGCAGATCGGCGTGAAGCTCGTCCGACACGATCCACAGGTTGTGCCGAAGCGCCAGCTCCGCCAGCGCCGTCAGCTCACGCTCGGTGTACACGCGCCCCACGGGGTTGTGCGGGTTGCAGAGCATCAACAGCCGCGTGGCCGGCGTGACGGCCTCCTCCAACGCGTCGAAGTCGATGGCGTAGCCGCCGTCGGCGTCGACCATCGGCACCTCCACGGGAACCCGGCCGCTGCTCTCGACGGCGGCCTTGAACGGCGGGTAGAGCGGCGTCAGTAGCAGCGCCTCGTCCCCGGGCCCGGCAAAGGCGCGGACCGCCAGATAGAGCCCCTGGACGGTACTGCCGAGCAGGCGCACCGCCTCTGGCGGTACGCCCAGACCGAAGCGCTCGCCCAGGCGCGCCTGCAGCGCCTCGACCAACCCCGGCAGCCCCTGGGCGAGGCAGTAGCCGAGGTTGTCGCTTTCCGCCTGCGCCCGGATCGCTTCCTTCACGGCATCGGCCAAGGGGAAGTCCATCTCGGCCACCCAAAGCGGGAGCACCTCCGGGCCGTAGTGCGTCCACTTGGCGTTTACCTTGCCCCTGAGCGCGTCGACAGAGAGCGAGTCGTAGGGATGCGTGGGCATGGGGCCGAGTCTACCAGGGGTAGGCGCGACCAGCTGAGTCGTTCGCTCCCGCCGCGAGCCCGGTCGCCTGCCCGGCAACAGTGGCGCGAGGGGCGCCGCGGGTAGACTCGACGGCATGCAGGTTGCGATCATGCCGCCTGAGTGGGCGACACATCTCGTGTCGGACCTGGGAGACATGGATCGCAACCCCCGCCGCCTCGCGCCCGGCGTCGATCGCGAGCTCCGGCTGGAGCTTCCCGACGACGTCTACTTCGAGTACGCGTTCCTGGACGAGAGCGGACGCATGTACGCCGACCCCGGCAACGCGCTGCGCGCCGACAACCCCTGGTATCCCCAGGTCAGCGCGGTGCTCGGCCCCGATTACCTGCCGGATCCGCTGGCCGACCCCCCCCAGCCCCCCGCCCCCGCCGTGGTCGATCGACTGCGTGTGCAGAGCGCGACGCTGCACCAGCAGCGTCGCGTCATCGTGGCGACCCCCGCCGGCTACGAGAAGCAGGCACTCCCTCTCGTACTGGTGCAGGACGGTATCGCCTTCTACCGCCTCGCTCGGCTGTCCGACGTGCTGGCGGCTCTGCTAGCCGCCGGTGAGGCGCGGCCGGCGCGCGTCGCCTTCGTCGAGCCCGTCGAGCGCTCGCGCGAGTACGCCTACCACGAGGGATACCTGCGGTTCGTCACGAACGAGCTCCTGGCCGAGCTCGACCGGCGCTACCCGATGGCGGACGAGCTGGTGGCGGCCGGTGCCAGCCTGGGCGGGTTGTTCAGCGCCTTCCTGGCGCTGTCGCGGCCGGACCTGGTCCGCACCGTGGTCACCTTCTCGGGCGCCTTCGTCGGCCATCCGGAGGCGCGGGACTTCTACGCCGGGCGGCGCTCGTTCGTCGCGGAGAGTCTGGAGCGGGGGGTCCCCGAAGGGCTGCGCTGGTACGCCGAGTGCGGGACCTTGGAGTGGCTGACGAGCGCGAACCGCCGCGTGATCGCGGCGCTCGAGGCCGCCGGGGCGCCCTACGCGTACACGGAGCGCAACGCGGGACACAACTGGACGAACTGGCGCAATGGCCTCGCCGAAGCGCTTCGCTTCGCGTTGAAGCCCTGAGCCGGGCGGCGCCAACCGCCCCGTCGGAGGCGTACCGGCGGGCGTTAGCATGGTGTCGGTCGGTCGGCGGCCGCTGGCCGTCACCTTGGAGGAACCATGGATCACCGCATCGAGAAGGACACGCTGGGCGAAGTCCGGGTGGCGTCGGACCGCTACTGGGGGGCGCAGACCCAGCGCTCCCTGGAGAACTTCCCCATCGGGGGCCAGCGCATGCCGGTGGAGATCATCCGCGCCTTCGCCGTGCTGAAGAAGGCGGCGGCGAAGGTGAACGGCGAGTTGACGGACCTCCCCGAGGACAAGGTGGACGTCATCGTGCGCGTCTGCGACGAGATCCTGGCGGGCGAGCTCGACGAGCACTTCCCGTTGGTGGTGTGGCAGACGGGCTCGGGCACACAGTCGAACATGAACGTCAACGAGGTGATCTCGAACCGGGCGATCGAGATCCTCGGCGGCGAGCTCGGTAGCAAGACGCCGATCCACCCCAACGACGACGTCAACAGGTCCCAGTCATCCAACGACACCTTCCCCACGGCCATGCACATCGCGGCTTACACCGCGCTGGTCGAGCACACGCTGCCGCGGTTGAGAGAGCTTCAGCAGGCGCTCGCAGCCAAGGCGGGCGAGTTCACGGACATCGTGAAGATCGGGCGGACCCACCTGATGGACGCCACCCCGCTGACCCTGGGACAGGAGTTCAGCGGGTACGCCACGCAGGTCGAGAAGGGCATCGAGACCATCACACACAGCCTCACGCACGTGCGCGAGCTGGCGCTCGGCGGCACGGCCGTGGGCACCGGCCTCAACACCCCGCCCGGCTTCGCCGTGCGCGTCGCCGAAGTCATCGCCGAGCTC